>Ga0114986_1000483_pt1 | contig 11007 bp, 11 predicted proteins | sample Shrwel1BS1Day17_FD_96988 | JGI IMG/M metagenome (GOLD analysis project Ga0114986, IMG submission 96988) | Subsurface microbial communities from deep shales in Ohio, USA - Utica-3 well 1 S-1-Day17 | ecosystem: Environmental > Aquatic > Deep subsurface > Shale gas/oil reservoir > Produced... | reverse complement strand
GGCAAGGCCGGGTCTGGACACATCTGGAACCGGTGTGAAAACCACCCCCGGAAAATCCAACTTTCTGAAAGAAATGCACAATCGGGCCGGAGGGGCGCCGCCTTTGAGCAGTCTGGCAACGAGCCAGTCCCGCACGAGCCCCTTCCGGCCCGGTTGCAATCAGTGGTAGCGGCGCAGCAGTCCGGCCAGCCTGCCCTGCACCTCGACCTCGTCCGGGCGGTAATATTGCGGGTCATAGGCCGCATTGGCCGGATCGAGCCGGACCTGACCGCCTTCCTTGCGCAGATATTTGAGCGTCGCTTCCTCGCCGCGCACCAGCGCGACCACGATCTCGCCATCGCGCGCCGTGTTCGTGCGGCGGACGAGCGCGAAATCGCCATCGAAGATGCCGGCCTCGACCATCGAGTCCCCCGACACCTCGAGAGCGTAATGTTCACCCGGGCCAAGCAGCGCGGCGGGGACGGGAAGGGTCGACTGGCCCTCCAGCGCCTCGATCGGGGCACCAGCGGCAATGCGGCCGTGCAGCGGCAGCTCGATCACATCGTTGGCCGCCTCCGGGGCGCGAGGCGCGGGCGAGGGCATGGGAACGACATTCCCCCCCGCAGGAGCACTGCCGCGTGCCGGGGTCGTATCGCCCGGCTCGCGGATCACCTCCAGCGCGCGCGCCCTGTTCGGCAGGCGGCGCAGGAACCCGCGTTCTTCCAGCGCGGAGATCAGCCGGTGGACGCCCGACTTGCTCTTGAGATCGAGCGCTTCCTTCATTTCCTCGAAACTCGGCGAGATGCCGGTTTCTTCCAGCCGCTGCTGGATGAAGACGATGAGTTCGCGCTGTTTTGCGGTCAGCATTGGTCAAAACTCCTGTGGTCGCACCCACGGAGCGCCCATTTACCGGACGCTCGTGCCAATCCCTTGCGTGCGCCAAGAGGCACCGTTTCATGGTGCTTTGTCTGCACTTGTTCGCCGCCATTAAGGTGAACGAACAAGGAACAATTAGGCAACCGCGGAAGAGGTGTCAAGCAAGTCGCGCGGCAAACTCTAGGAATTCAGCCATTCCGGAGCAGGAACACACGCACCGGCGATCCGCCGGGGAGGGCGGTCGAATGGGCCGCGCGGTCGATCAGCGCATCCGCCGCCGCCAGCGCCGATAGTGCCGAGGAATCCTGTGATCCGGCGAGGCGCACGGTCTCGCCCTCTATGCAGGCCCGCAGGAACTCGCGGCGGGGGCCGATCGGCGGCAGATCCTCGCCCGCGCGCAGGGTTGTCGCGGGCGGAAGGGGGGCGGGATCGCCCAGCGCGGCGCGCACCAGCGGCAGGGCGAAGAGGAAAGCTGTGACGAAGCTCGACACCGGATTGCCCGGCAGCCCAAGGACCACCTGATCGCCCTCATTCACCCGGGGGCGGGTGGCGACCAGCAACGGCTTGCCCGGCTTGATCGCGATTTTCCAGAAGGCGATTTCCGCACCCCAATCGACCAGCGCGGGCTTGATCAGGTCGTGATCGCCCACCGATGCCCCGCCCGAGGTGATCATGATATCCGCCCCCTCGGCCAACGCCAGCGCGGCGGCCAGCGCCTCGCGATCATCGGGTACCGGGCCGATGCGGGTCACCTCGCAACCCAGCGGCGCGAGCATGGCGGCGATCATCGCGGCGTTGCTGGCCGGGATCTGGTGGGGGAGGCACTGGGCAGGATCGGCGGCCAGCTCGTCGCCTGAATCCATCACCGCCACGTGCGGGCGGCGGACGACGCCGATTTCGCCGTGCCCTCCGGCCAGTGCCAGCGCTATGCGGGCGGGGGTGAGGCGCGTACCCTTGGCGAGCAGCAGGTCTTCGGCATGGAAATCGAAGCCGCGGGCGCGGATATGGCGGCCGGGGGGGGTGTTTCGGTGGCGGTGATACGCCCTGTCTCGTCCGCCGCGTCTTCCTGGAGCAGCACGCGGTCCGCGCCTGGAGGGACAATCGCCCCGGTCGAGATGCGGACGCATTCGCCGGGCGACAGGACATCGCGATAGGGCGCCCCGGCACGGCTTTCCCCGACCAGCGTCCACGGCCCCTTCTCCCCGGCGAGCGCATAGCCATCCATCGCCGACAGGTCGGCCGGAGGCTGGGTGCGGGCGGCCCGGATATCTTCGGCGAGAAAGCGCCCGAGCGCGGCTTCGGTGGCGACATTCTCGGGCGGCAGCAGCGGCGCAAGGGCGAGCAGGCGGGCCTGCGCTTCCTCAAGGCCGAGCGGCGCGGTCACTCGGCAGCCTTACAGTCGCCCGATTTGCCGCCGCTCTTGGCGATCAGGCGCACCTCGGAGATGACCATGCCCTTGTCGATCGCCTTGGCCATGTCATAGATTGTAAGAAGCGCGATGGAAGCGGCTGTCATGGCTTCCATTTCCACGCCGGTCTTGCCCGTGAGCGAAGCAGTGGCGGTGACGCGGATCGCTGTTTCCTCGTAAGCGAAATCGATGGTGACCGCCTCCAGCCCCAGCGGGTGGCACATGGGGATGAGATCCCCGGTGCGCTTGGCGGCCATGATCCCGGCGATGCGTGCGGTGCCCAGCACATCGCCCTTGGGGGCATTGCCCGCGCGGATCGCGGCGAGGCATTCTTCCGACATGGTGATCCGCCCGCCGGCAACAGCGCGGCGCGCGGTGGCAGGCTTGCCGCCGACATCGACCATGCGAGCCGCGCCGGTCTCGTCCAGGTGAGTGAGCTTGCTCATGCCGCTAATTCTGTGCCGAGCAGGGCGCGGGTGGCACTCGCAATATCGTCAGCCCGCATCAGGCTTTCGCCGACAAGGAAGGTGCGCACACCCGCCGCTTCGAGGCGCTGGCAATCGGCGTGGGTGTTGATCCCGCTCTCGCCCACCAGCAGCGTGCCTTGCGGAGCCAGCGGGGCGAGGCGTTCGGTCGTAGCGAGACTGGTGGTGAAGGTCTTGAGGTCGCGGTTGTTGACCCCGATCAGGCGCGAGCGGAGGTGTTTGGCGGCGCGGGCCATCTCGGCCTCGTCGTGGACCTCGACCAGCACGTCCATGCCGTGTTCGCGCGCCGCGGCTTCGATCTCGGCCATCTGCGCGTCTTCGAGGGCGGCGACGATGATCAGGATTGCGTCGGCCCCGATGGTGCGCGCTTCAAGACACTGCCATGGGTCGACCATGAAGTCCTTGCGCAGCACCGGCAGGCCGCAGGCGGCGCGGGCGGCGACGAGGTAATCCTCGTGGCCCTGAAAATAGGGCGCATCGGTGAGGACGGAGAGGCACGCGGCGCCGCCAGCTTCGTAGGCGGCGGCGTGGGCGGCGGGGTGGAAATCGGCGCGGATCAGTCCTTTGGAGGGGCTGGCTTTCTTGACCTCGGCGATCAGGGCGTAGCCGTTGGCGGCCCGGGCGCGCAAGGCGGCCTCGAACCCGCGCGGCGCGGTTTGCGCGGCGGCAGCTTCGGCGAGCGCGGCGGTGGTGGTGGCAGCCTTGCGGGCGGCGACTTCCTCGCGCTTGGTGGCGCAGATTTCTTCTAGCTTGTTCATTGCTTCATGCCTTTGCCGTTCGCCTGGAGCGAAGTCGAGAGGCTTGTCCGTGGTGTCTCGAATGCGCTCGGCACGAACGGGGATGGATCACTTGGCCAGCGCGATCCACATGTCGAGCAGCGCCAGCGCCGCGCCCGAATCCAGCGCCTCTGCGGCCATCGTCGCCCGTTCGCGCCATTCCGCGCCGCGGCCCGCCACCGTCAGCGCGCCGGCCGCGTTGAATAGCACCGCATCGCGGTAGGGGCCGGGGGTGCCCATCAGCAGCGCCTTGAGCGCAGCAGCGTTGTGCCGTGCGTCGTCACCCCGGATCGCCTCGATGGGGGCGTGGGGCAGGCCTGCCACGGCCGCATCGACCCGCTCCATGGTGAAGGCGTTGCCCGTCACCACCGCGACCTCGTTGCCGCCGGCGAGGCTCAATTCATCCAGCCCCTCGTCGCCCGAGACGATCAGCGATTTGCCCGTGCCCAGCCGCGCCAGCGCGCCGGCATAGATCGGGACATAGGCCGGACGGGCGATGCCGATCAGCTGGCTCGTCACCCCGGCAGGGTTGGAGAGCGGGCCCATCAAGTTGAAAATCGTGCGCTGGCCGATCCTCACCCGGATGGGCTGGATGCGCGCCATCGCCGGGTGGTGGTTCTTGGCGAACAGAAAGCAGATGCCGATTTCGGCGAGGGTCTTCTCCGCCGTGCGTCCCGCTGCGTCCATATCGAGGCCGAGGGCTTCTAGCGTGTCCGCCGCGCCCGCTTTCGAGGATGCCGCGCGGTTTCCGTGCTTGGCGACCGGCACGCCGCAGGCTGCGACTACAAGGCTCACCGCGGTCGAAACGTTGAGCGTGTGGTGCCCGTCACCCCCCGTGCCGCACACGTCGATCGCGCCTTCGGGAGCTTCAATCGGGATCAGCCTTGCGCGCAGCGCCCGCGCTGCGCCGGCGATCTCGTCCGACGTCTCGCCGCGCGCGGACAGGGCGACGAGGAAGTCCGCGATCTCGTCTTCCGAAGGCGCACCGTCGAGCAGCACGCCGAAGGCCGCTTCGGCCTCGGCCTCGGAGAGGGGGGCGGTGATGTCGGGGAGCACGCTCACGCCGTCAGCCTTGTGGGCAGCACCGGCTCCATCCCGCACAACCGCACGAAATTGGCGAGCAACGCATGGCCATGCTCGGTGGCGATGCTTTCGGGGTGGAACTGCACCGAATGGATCGGCAGCGCCGCGTGGCGGAAGCCCATGACGCTCGGGTGATCGGCCCCCGGCGTTTCGGCATGGGCATTGGCGATCAGCTCCGCCGGGACGTTCACCACCTCAAGGCTGTGGTAACGCGTGGCGATGAAGGGGGAGGGGAGACCGGCAAACACGCCCGTCCCGTCATGCGTGACAGGCGAGGTCTTGCCGTGCATCAACCCGCCGCGCTGCACCGTGCCGCCGAAATGCTGGCCGATGGCCTGATGGCCGAGACACACACCCATCAAGGGCTTGCCCGCATCCGCACAGGCCGCGACCAGATCGATGCTGATGCCGGCCTCGTTCGGCGTGCAGGGGCCGGGCGAGATCAGGAAGCCCGCCGCATTGGTTCGCAGCGCCTCGGAAGCGGTCAGCGCGTCATTGCGCTCGACGCGTACCTCGGCCCCCAGCTCCATCAGGTAATGGACCAGGTTGAACGTGAAGCTGTCGTAATTGTCGATGACGAGGATCATTGCGCGCCTGCCTCTGCCGGTGCCGGTGTCGCGGTTCCCGCCGGAGCCGCCGCGCGCTTCGCCACCACGATGATCGGGCCGACGCGGCCCTTGTCCATGCGCCCGCGCGCCGGGTCCCACAGGCTCGATACCTGCCCGTCGAGATAGAGCGCGTTCTGCACCTTCAGTACATCGCGGAAATAGCGCGCGAGCTGCCCGAAACTCACCGGCACATCGGAAATCACGAAATGCGCCTTGCCGCCCGCGTCCACGCCCACGCCTTTGCGGATCGCGCGCGAAGGGCCATCGTCCTGGATCTCGGGGTGCAGCTTGCCGTCCACCAGCAGCAGCGGGCCGGACTGGGTGCCGAACTGCGGCCGGTCGCCCACGGTGTTGAAGAAGGTGTTGCTGCCCAGCACGCGCCAGCTTCCGCCCGAGCCGAAGAACACGCCGTTGGGCTTCATGTAGAAATTGCCGTCCCCGTCCCCGCGGTCCAGTTCCTTCAGGCGCTCGCCGTTCTGGACGTAGTAGCCGATCGGCTTGAGGTCATCGCCGTACATCCCGCCGTTCATGGCAAAGGCGATGGTGGCCGGATCGACGCTGGCGGCAAAGGCGGCAAGCGAGGCAAAGGGCTGCTTGTCCGGCCCGAGGTTCGTCACGGCGATACGATGCTGTGCGGGATCGGCGATGCAGTGGGTGAGGGCAAGGCCTTCGAACTGCACGGCCTCGCATGCCGAGGGACCGACATCGACCGGGGTTTCGGCAGGGCCCGGGATGGGCTCTTCCACCTGAGACCCATCGAAACGGATCTTGGTCACCGCTTCGCCCGCAGGCGCCTCCGAACAGGCGGCCAGCGCAAGGCATGCCGAGAAAAGCACAGCGGCGCGCTTCATTGCCCGTACCCCGGTTCGCTCGCGACCCGCACGGCCTCTCGCGCGGCGGCGATCAGCGCGCCAGATTTGGCGCGGCATTCGGCGAGTTCGTAATCAGGGTCGCTGTCCGCAACGATCCCCGCGCCCGCCTGCACATGCATCACCCCGTCCTTCACGACGGCTGTGCGCAGCACGATGCAGGAATCGAGGCTTCCATCAGGCGCAAAATAGCCCACCCCGCCCGCATATGCGCCGCGCGTTTCCGGCTCCAGCTCGGCGATAATCTCGCAGGCGCGGATCTTGGGTGCGCCCGAGACGGTCCCGGCCGGAAAGCCTGCAAACAGTGCGTCCAATGCATCCTTCGAGGCATCGAGCTGGCCCACCACATTGCTGACGATGTGCATCACGTGGCTGTAGCGTTCGATGGTGAAGCTGTCGGTGACCTCCACCGTGCCCGCTGCCGCCACGCGGCCCACATCATTGCGCCCCAGATCGAGCAGCATGAGATGCTCGGCCCGCTCCTTCGGATCGGCGAGCAGGCTGGCTTCGTTCGAGTCATCCTCCTCGCGCGTTTTTCCGCGGGGGCGCGTGCCCGCGATGGGGCGGATCGTCACCTCGTCATCGCGCACCCGGACCAGAATCTCGGGCGACGAGCCGACCAGCGAGAAGCCGGGCAGATCGAGGAAATAGAGGAAGGGCGAAGGGTTCACCCGCCGCAGCGCGCGGTACAGGGCGAGCGGGGGCAGGGGGAAGGGGCAGGTGAACCGCTGGGCCAGCACCACCTGAAAGATGTCGCCGGCGACGATATATTCCTTCGCCGCAAGCGCCATCGCCTTGTAGTCTTCCGGGGCGATCACCGGGACGAGGTCGGGCAGGGCATCGGGCAGGGCGTCCGCCACGATAGCGGGCGCCGGCTGTCCGAGCAGGCTCAGCGTTGCATCGATCCGCTCGCCCGCGCGCAGCACTGCCGCCTGCGGGTCGGCCGCCTCCCAGATCGGGGCGACGGCGAACAGCGCGTCGGTCAGCCGGTCGAAGACGAGGATCACCGTAGGCCGCACGAACAGCATGTCGGGCAGGTCGAGCGCGCTTTGCGGCGCGCGCGGCAGGGTTTCGACAAGGCCGATGGTCTCGTAGCCGAAATAGCCGACCAGGCAGGCGAGGGCAGGCGGCAGGCCTTCGGGCATTGGCGCGATGCGGCAGGCCGCGGCCAGCGCGCGCAGTTCGGCGAGCGCGTCGTCCCCAAGCGGGGTGAAGGCCTCGCGGTCGAGCTTCCAGTTGCGGTTGACCTCGGCGGCGGCGCCCTTGGCGCGGAACACCAGATCGGGATCGAGGCCGAGCAGGCTGTAACGCCCGCGCACCTCGCCGCCCTCGACGCTCTCCAGCAGGAAATCGCCGCGGCCGGGTACGATCAGCCGCCGCGCGGCGCCAACCGGCGTGTCGCTGTCGGCGATGATCCGCCGCCACACCAGCGCCGGACGCCCCTCTGCGAGCATGGCAGCGGCGGCGGCGGCGTTTTCGGGCAGGCCTGCTCCTTCGGTGTCGATCACGGGATGCGCGCCGCCTTCGTGCTTACTGCTGCTCGCCGGCGAGCTGCTTGCGCACCGCCGCGATGGCGGCGTCGTTCTGCGTGACGCCCAGTTCCTTGCGCATCGCTGCCGTTGCCTGATCGCGGTATTCGAGCCCCAGCGAGGCACCGAGCTGCTGGCGCGCCTGCGCGATCAGCTGCGGCTCCTTGTCGATCGGCAGGGTGCTGATGTCTTCAAGGTTGACGACATACCAGCCGAGATTGCGCGGGCCTTCCAGCGTCTTGGCGGTGCCTTCGGCCATGCTGAACATCAGCACAAGCGGCGGGGCAACGCGGCCCTGCATCCGGGCGAGCAATTCGCGGCGTTCGAGATCGATCGGCTGCCGCTCGAAGCCCTGCTTGCCTTCGGCGGCCAGCGCTTCGCCCAGCGGGGTGCCGGCGCGGATCTTGCCGAGGATGCGCTCGGCAGCCTGCTTGGCAAGCACCGCACCCTGCGCGCGCTTCCACCCGGCAATCGCCGCATCCTTGACCTCGGCGAGCGGGGGGGCGGAGGCTTCCTCGATCCGGGCGACTTCAAAGACGACGAATTGGTCGCCCGAAACGGGGGCGAGCTGGGGTTCGCTTTCTTCCATCTGGAAGGCGGTCTGGAGTACCTGTGCCAGCTCGGGTACGATCTGCATCTGCGGTTGGCCGAAGGCCTGCCCGTTGGCGAGCAGCGGCGGAGTGGTCTCCACCTTGAGGCCGTAAGCCTTAGCGACTTCGGCCAGCGCCGTGCCGCTGTCGATCTCGCCTTCAAGTTCGGCGATGCGGTCGGCGATGGCGGCGGTGCGCTTTTCGTTGGTCAGCTGCTCGGTGATTTCCGGGGTGGCGGCGGCAAGATCGCGCGCGGCCTTCCGCTCGATCTTGTCGACGCGGGCGACATACCAGCCGAGCGTGCCCTGTGCCGGATCGACGATCGCGCCCTGCGCTGCCTTGAAGGCGTGCTGGGCAAAGGCAAAGCTGGTCGCGCTGGCCATTCCCTCGCGGTCGCGCGCTTCCGCCGTGGAGGCGGTGAAGCCGGCCTCACGCGCGGCGGCTTCCAGAGCGGTGCCGCCGCGGATGCGCGCAACCAGCGCCTTGGCAGCGTCTTCGGTGGGGACCACGAAACTGGTCACCACGCGCGTTTCGCTGGCGGCATACTTGGCCGCGTCACGTTTGAAGCGTTCGGCGATCTCGGCCGCAGTAGGCGTGGCGTTGACCTTGATCGTGTCGGTGCCGATCACCGCGAAGCGCAGCGTGCGGCGTTCGGGGCGGATGAACTGGGTGCGGTTGTCCTGATACCATGCGGCCAGCTGCGTATCGGAAGGATTGCCCGCGGGGGCATAGGCGGCGCTGGGAATAAGCGCGATCTCGCCCTTGCGCTTTTCCAGCACCAGCGCGGCATATTGGCGGGCGATCTTTTCGGGCAGCACGGTCCCGGCAATCGCCGGGTCGATCAGCTGCTGGGCGAGCAGATCGGATTCGAGCCCGCGGCGGAAGCTCTGGTCGGTCAGCCCGCGCCGACCGATCGCCCCGAGATAGGCCTTCTCGTCGAAAGCGCCGGTCAGCCCCTTGAAGGCCGGGATCTGGAGAATTTCGCTGTTCACAAGATTGTCGCCAGCGCGCAGGCCATATTTGCGCGCATATTCCGCAACTGCCGCGCGGTCGATCATCTGGCGCACCACTTCATCGATGCCGCCCTCGCCGACGAATTCGGGCATGGTCAGCGTCGGGTTCTGCTGGCGCAGCTGGTCGAGCGCGCTGTTGGCGGCAACCTGAAGCTCGGACACCGGAATTTTCTCTGATCCGACCATCGCAAGGTTATCCCCGCCCGAAACGACCGAGAACGATGTGTTCGTCAGGTCCGAAGCCGCAAAGGCCAGCCCCATCAGCACCAGAAAGGCGAGCGCGATCGGCAACCCGATCTTGGAGGCGAAAAAGCGGCGGAAGAACGAAATCATATGCGGTACGGATCCCATCCGGGGCCGGCGCACGGGGCGCAGGCGCAAAGCTCGGGCATGCGCCGCTGGCTGCGACGCACCGCGCGCTTTAGAGGCCCTGCGACCGCGCGGCAACAGGTTCGCAGGCGTTTTGACTAGCGCGTCTTCCTCGGCTAGCGGACGCGGCCCCGGCGCACTACAGCAAAACCAGAATCACAAGAAGAGCCGCAAGGGCCCGGGCCCAACCCTCTCAATTTGCAGGAAGTGCAGTAACTCGTCATGACCCGCCGACCCTATATCGTCGGAAACTGGAAGATGCACGGCACCCGCGCGATGCTTTCCGAAGCCCGTGCGATCGATCGTGCCGCCCAGCGCCACATGAAGGTCGAGGTGGCGATCGCGCCGCCCTACACCCTGATTCACCCTATCCACCGCGAGGCGGAACAGATCGCCGTCGGCGCGCAGGATTGCCATCATGTCGATGGCGGCGCGCACACCGGCGACATTTCGGCAGCGATGGTGGCTGATGCGGGGGCGACCTTCGTGATCCTCGGCCATTCCGAGCGCCGCCAGGACCACGGCGAAACCGATGCGCTGGTGCGCGCCAAGGCCGAAGCGGCCTTTGCCGCGGGCCTCAAGGTCATCATGTGTTGCGGCGAAAGCGCGGCAACCCGCGAATCGGGCAAGGCGGTCGATTTCGTGCGCGGCCAGCTCACGGCATCACTTCCCCCGGTCGCAACCATGCCCGCAGACCTCGCGGACCGGCTGACCATCGCCTACGAACCGATCTGGGCGATCGGCACCGGCAATGCCGCCACCACCGATGACATCGCGGAAATGCACGGCCAGATCCGCGCATTGCTGGTGGAGCTGCTGGGCGAGGAACAGGGCGCCGAGGTGCGCATCCTTTATGGCGGTTCGGTCAAGCCGGACAATGCCGCCGCGATCTTTGCCGTGCCCGATGTGGGCGGGGCACTGGTGGGCGGCGCAAGTCTGACGGCCGACAGCTTCATGGGCATCGCGCTGGCTGCCAGCGAGCCTTTCGAAAGCTGAGGCCCGTAAGGCGGTGCCAAGCAGCCCGGCGGGCTTGCCGCGCGGCCCGAGCGCGCCTACATGGCGCCGATATATCCATCCGGGCGAGGTGATCGCCCCCGGTCACGAGAATCTTCATGTCCCTGTTCATCTTCCTCACCGTGATCCAGGCCCTGGTGGCCGCCGCGCTGGTTGGCGTGGTGCTGATGCAGCGTTCCGAAGGGGGCGGCCTCGGCATCGGATCGAGCCCGGGCGGCGCATTCGGTGCGCGCGGGGCGGCGGATTTCCTGACCCGGACGACCAAGTGGCTGGCTGTCGCTTTCGTGTCGCTCTCGATCGTGCTGGCCGCGCTCGCCGCGCGCGAAGGTTCGGTGGGCAATGTCACCACCACGCTTGAACGCGGTGCACCGGCGCCGGCCAAGCCTGACCTGCTGGCTGATCCGGTGC
>Ga0114986_1000482_pt1 | contig 11020 bp, 11 predicted proteins | sample Shrwel1BS1Day17_FD_96988 | JGI IMG/M metagenome (GOLD analysis project Ga0114986, IMG submission 96988) | Subsurface microbial communities from deep shales in Ohio, USA - Utica-3 well 1 S-1-Day17 | ecosystem: Environmental > Aquatic > Deep subsurface > Shale gas/oil reservoir > Produced... | reverse complement strand
GTGAGAAGCTGCCGATGCTGGCAGCCGGCGCTGCGGCGATCCTCGCGGCACTGCTGGTGGTAGGACTGCGATCGGCGATCCTGTCGATGGCGCCTGATTTCCTGCGCGAACAACTCGCCGCCGGCATCAGCCTCGGCTTCGGCGTATGGCTGCTCTTCCTTCTCGGCGGCGCGCTGATTGCCGCAGGCCTCGGCAAAGTCCGCAATCCGTTCGCGAAAGGAGAATGATGATGGTTCGCAGACACCTGCTTTCTGCCGCTATACTTGGTGTGCTTGCAGCCTGCAACAGCGCGAGTTCCGATCCCGCCGCGCCGCCGCCGGAGCGCGATCTCGCCGCCGACGAGGGTCCGAATGGGGCAATGACCTATTACGGCAAGAAGATTGAGGTCGACTGCGACAGTGTCGCCATCCCGCCCCGTCCCGATGGAAGGCCGGTTGACGACCTGCGGGGATTGCGGCTGGGGGTCCCGCTCGAAACCGCGATCCGTTTTGCCCAATGTCCCAAGGGCGAGCAGGCGGACAGCGTCATGCTGGAAGGGGACGGTCCCACCCTGCGCCGCGATCAGGCCGGGCTGAAGATCCGCAGCTTCGTTCGCATTGCCACCGGTACGCACAAGCCGCGCTGGGGTGCGACCGATGTGCTCAACTACGATCCCCGTACGAAACTCGAAACCGTTGATGCGCAGTGGAGCCTTTACGCAGACGGCATGCCCGGGCAGGAAAAGGTCTATGCCTTGTGGCTCGTCCAGCCCTTTGCACAAGGCGAACAGCCGACGATCGCATCGCAGGTTGCCGCGCTCGAAGGCAAGTATGGCAAGCCCAGCCTCTCCGGGGATCGCGGCGAGCTGTTCTGGCTGTATGGGCCTGACGGCAAACGCCTGCCCGAGTTCGACCGCGAAAAGCTGCGGCAGTGCAGCAATGGTATCGCCATCTATGGCACGCAGATGAACTGGCGCCCGGATTGCGGCCTCACGATCGTGGCCCAGGTCGATACCGCCTACGACAATCCGCAACTCGCCCAATCGGTGCAGGTCGCGATGATCGATGCTGCAGCCTACTACGACTACGAGGTCAATCGCTTCCCTGCCGAACGCGACGCCTTGCGTGCGGGGCAGGCCGGACAGGCAAATGCCAACAAGGGGGCTGAACTATGACGCCCGGCATGATACGGACGCGATGGCTGGCCATGACCGCTGGCTCGCTCATGCTCGCAGCCTGTAACAACAGCGCCCCGGTTACCGAAGGCACCGCCACTGAAGACGGAAGTGGAGCATCCACGGCTGACACTGCGGCGAGCGCTTCGGCTGCACCGGCGCCGGCACCCGTGAACTGCGATCGGTTTTCCGACAATCTGACTCAGCGCGACTGGGCGGTGGTCTATTACGGTATGACTGGTCTTGCCCCGCCGCGCGAACAATGGGCCGACGAAGCACTCGTGTCGATCGACCGTTCGCTCGGCGCGGAAGAGGCGTGGAAGCGCGCCAATGCCCAGGTCGATGCACAATGGACAGCCATGAAGGATACCCGCTGCATCACACTGCGCACCGGGGCCGATCCGGGCGAATATGATGCTGGCCTTGGCGGGATCCCGTTTGGCGCCTTCGCCCCCGATGCCTATTTTCCCGTCGGCGAGAACACCACGCCGGTCAGCCTGACGTTCCGCAACGCCGGTGCTGCACGGGTGTGGAAGATGACGCCCGATCGCGCCGACGCGCTTCGCGCTGACAGCTGGTGGAGCAGCGCCAGCCTCATCATCCGCGCCCGTCTGGTCGCGGCCCGGCCGAGCGGGAATGGCGGCGCGATCGAAGCAGAGATCGTCAGCTTCGATCTCGAACCGCCGGAATACAGCCGCGCCGCGCGTGAAACCTTTACGGTGTCGCCATGATGAGGCTGAGGCTTGCGGCGCTGCTCATAGGCGCTGCCGCGCTGAGCGGCGCGGCCCCGGGCGACAGGAAGATCGAGCTGCTCGGGATTCCGATGGGAGCGGACCTTGCTTCGGCAGAATCGATCCTGGCGGCGCGGGGATATTCACGGCAAACGCGTCCCGACTATTGTGACGATGGCCGGTTCTGCGAAGCCCCGATCACGATCGAGAACTTGCCCGGAACACGCTTTGTCAGTGCACTTCATGGCTGGCGCGATCAGCCTGGCAAGGAGGAGAGCTTCAACTTCCATATGACCGCGCCGCCGAACGAGGCACGGATATGGGCAGCAGGTCTCGAACAGAGATTTGGCGACTGGTTCCAGCCGAGTGCCGCCGCTCCACTAGCGTCCGACATTCTCGCCGAAATCCGGACCCGATATGGTCCCTCGACCTATGAGAGCGGAAATCTGACCGATCCTTCCAATCGCGGCTCCAGCCTGTCGATGGTGTGGGTCTGGGACAGCAATGGCGGCCTCTATCGATATCCTGATGTCTCGCGGTCGCGCTGGTCCAGGGGGCTGCTTGAAACCCGTGACAACTGCCAGGTGGCCTTCGCCAAGGCTGCCGTCCCGCCAGGCAAGGGGACGGGCGGCGGAAGCGGCAATGCCGCCGCGATCAACCCTGAACCTTTCCTGCTGGCGCGAAAGGGAAACTGCGCGCTGATGATGGAGGCGGAGCTGTCGCAAACCCGGGGAAAGCTGCACCGGCTGTACATCCGGATCGTCGATTTCAGGGCGGGACACGATGCCCTGTTCCACACCACACGTCTCGTCAGTGAGGAGCGCGGCAAGGCCGATGCGCAGCGTTCACGCAGCAACCGTCCGGATTTCTGAGCAGCCGCACCGGCTCCGCCCGACAGCCTTCTGCCGCCAGTCAAGGAACAGCGTCCGATGATCCGTCACACTGCAATGGCCATATTGCCTTTCACACTGCCTCTCAGCGTGCTCGCCCAGAGTTCGACTGCTGCCGCGCCCTGGCCGAAAGAGGTTCAGGCTGTCTTTGACGGGTACAAATCGCAATGCCAGCAGGCAGACGGCAAGTTCGTGCCCGATCGCGCGAGCTTCGCGCGTCAGATCGAGGTGACGGGCGACGGGAAGCCCGACTGGGTCGTCGAGCACAGCGCGTTCGCCTGCAAGGTCTCCCAGGCCCAGATGGATGCAGGGAACGTTCCGGGCACCGGTTCGGGGTTTTGCGGCACGGCGGGATGCCAGATCACCATTCTGGGCTCGGGTCGGAAGGGCCTTGCACCGATCTTCGAAGGCATCCTGCGCGATTTGACGCCTGTTGATCTTGGCGGCGGGCGCAAGGGGATCGAGACGTCGGTACATGGAACCGCCTGCGGCGGGTCGGGCGCAGAGGTCTGTATCGAAACCTTGGTGTGGAATGGCAAGAAATGGGCGCTCGTCAAGCGCTACCGCTGGACTGATGCCGACTACGAGGCCGACCAGCGACGCCAGGCCGCACTGCCTCCGGCCGAGGCGTTCCGCGATCACGAGGCGAAATGGGCGTTCAGTGGCCGCGCGAGCAGCGCCGTGGCCGAAGTCCGCGATCACCCCGAACTGGGAAGACTGAGCCTGACGTGCCGGCCGGGCGGGGGGATTGATCTGACCGTTACGCCTACACAGACCACGAAGCCTTTCCCGCCCGCCGGTCAGCCCATGATGCTGTGGTTCGAAGGTTCGATGGACGGAACCGTTGCCGACCAGCCATTGGCGAAGGTGCCAGGGAAAACTGACTGGAGCGGACCACTTGCGCCGGAACTGGAAGCCCTGTTCGGGGGGCGCGATGACGGACTTACCCTCCTCGCCAGCATCGATGGCGGGGCGGAATGGCAGGAACTCGCCTATGTCTCGCTCGCAGGATCCACAAAGGCGTTGCGATCGCTGCGGACACAATGCCCGGCTTCCAAGCGACCGGATCCATCAATTGCAGCGACGGGAACGGCTCTGAAGCCATCTGACTTATCTGTCGGAACGACTGCCAGCGCCGCAGCCGCAGCACGCATCCCGCTGGCGGTGGGCTACTATGCCTATGTCGAGGGTACATTCTCGACTTGCGCCAATCCTGTGATCACGCCGTGGTACTTCGATGGTACGCGCTTCTGGGAGGAAACTGACTTCACTGACCCGAAGCACGAGCACACAAGCCAAGCTGTTGCATGGGAAATGGCCGGCAGGGACCGCTTCCGCATTTCCTATCGCAACCGCGATGAAGATGGCCGATGGAGCCCGGGCGTCTCCATCAACGAATACCTCATCACAGGTCCGCAATCGTTCACCTTTGTGGGCGTGGTCGGGACGGATATGGGTTACAGGGAACGGCACCAGCTTTGTACCGCGGCCCAATTGCCCGCCAAGTCGCGTTGGTACAAGGCGGCCAGGTGAGGGCCGGGGCAGTTGAGCGAACACCTTAGTTCGCAATCGGTCAAAATCTGCCGTTCCGCCACGCGATTCGGAATGGCAGGAAAGTTGTCTAATTGACTCCTGCATTGCGCTTCCCTTTTCCCGTGCGCCAATGGTTGGCTTCGAGGTCATCGGACAGATTTGGTTGCTGTTCCTCTGAGCCCTTATGATCGAGGCCGTGCGGAATAGGTGAACGTCTCTGAGTCCCAAACGAGGTTTGTCCCTCTACTTTTCTGACGAGATCGACTTGGGCTTGGCTAAGCAGGATGAGGAATGCTGGGTTTAGGCCCAGCGGAACTCCGTCTCGTTCAGCCAAAGCGAGTGAATTTATGCGGCGAGCTTCCGCGCAGCGGTCTTTCTGATACGCTTGGCGCCCTTTGCGTCGGCCATTTTCCTGCCCCACGCCTAAAGGGCGAATGGTCGCTTTTCCTGGCTCAGCGCGACATTGGCGGCTTCGTAGAATGCCTTGCGCCACATGGGACCTCCTGCCTTTGTAATATGTCCGCTGAGATCGCGTTCTTCCGATTGACTGCATCGTGGCACGAGCCCTGTATAGGCGCCGACATCGTCGCTTCTTGCACAACGGCGTGGATCTTCGATCGTCGAGGTGCATGTGAGCGCGGTGATCGGTCCAACCCCCAGAACGCTCATCAACCGGGCGCACACCTCATCCGCCTTTGCCCGGTCATTGATCAGGTGATGGTATACGCGCGGCTGCTCCTCGATTGCCTCCATGGATGCAATGAATCAACGACACAGCCAGGCGCCTTACGAACGTGCACGAGGAGAACTTGATCCAGGGGGGAAGACTGCAGTTGCCGGTCGAAATCCGGCGAGCGCTGCTTCTTTCCGTTTGCGACACCGGCTGCTCGAAGTGGCCGATGGCGAAATCCACCTGTGACCCTACCCGAATCCCACAGATGGGAAGTTGAAAGACCGGTTCCGAACCGTCTCCGTTCCGCCATCACCCTAGCACGGCGCATTATTCCAGAACGTTGCTTGCAATTTAGCGCCCGACATCCCCTATGATCTGTTGGGTGTTGTCAAGTTATCGATAATGGCGCGCTTCATCGCCGGGGTCACTTCAAGCTCGCGCTCGATGAAGGCTTCGACGGATCCGTGTCTTGCGGCCACTTCATTGAGCTCGGCTTCGAAATAGGCCGGGTCCGGGGCAAGCAGCGGTGTGACCACCGCGCGCGGCAAGCGCGCAAACGCGACATAGGGACCAACACTCGAACCGCCCCGCTCAAGCTTCGCCATGTAGTCGATTAGATCATCGGACAGGGCATAATCGGACACCACTGTCTCGCGCGGGACGCCCGGCAGGGTCAGCACGAGCGCAGCGGCAACACCAGTACGATCCTTGCCGGCTGAGCAGTTGAAGTCGAGCGCCACCTTGCCGTCAGCAAGGAAGAGGAACATCTGGCGGAAGCCAGCGGCTTGTCCCTGCGGCAGCTGGCGATAGAGGTCGATCATGGCAGTGCGCGACTTTTCCGTTCTGGCGTCAGGCCCGCTCAGCACCTTCATCAGCTCGCGCGGATCGGCGGCATAGTCGTGCGTCCAGTAGGTGACATTGCTATTGGCCGCGACATAGGGATTGGGCTCGGGCTGGCGCTCCTCGCTTATGCGCAGGTCGGACACGGTGCGGATGCCGCGGCGGGCAAGCTCGGCCTGATCCTTCGGCGTGAGGCCCGCGGGGCTGCCTGCGCGGTAGAGGACCTCCCATTTGGTCACCGGGCATCGGCAGTGCGATAGCCGCCCAGATCGCGGAAATTGACCCGGCCCTCGAGCGGCAGCACCCGGCGCGGGTCCTTGAGTGCAGCGGCGTTGGCAGCGACCGGCGAGAGGGCGGATGTCGCCGCCGCCTCGGGCGCGGCGGCCTCCTTGCAGGCGGGCAGCAGAGCGAGCGCGGCGAGCGGCATCAGCAGGGCGGGGGAGCGCATCGCCTATTCCACCTGCACCGGCAGCAGCCCGGCGAGCGCTTCGCGGGTCAGCACCGGGTCCCCGACCGGATAGGCATACCCCGCCTGCATCGGGCTCACCGCGATCGCCTTGCGATAGACCACGCTTTCGTCATCCATCTGCTCGGCGGCGGGCTGGGCGGTGTTGATGTCGAAGCTCACACCCGGCAGCGCCGAAATCTTGGCCCCGCGTGATTTCGCCATCGCCTGCATCATCGGCGAGGCGCTTTGCGCCATGTTGGCGGTGAAGCCGACCTTGTAGGCATTGTAGCTGCCAATCTCGGACAGCTGCCAGCGCGCGCCTTCCAGCGTGTCGGGAAAATTGACGTTGAGCGCAAGGCCGGCAGGCAGCAGCGGCCCGCCCTTGGCGCGCGCCTCGAGATGGGCGACCAGCTCGACCGAGCGGCGCGCTACTTCATCGGACTGCGGATTGTCGAGACTTCCCGCCTCTGTCCCGCCCCCGGCGCTGAGCGCGATTGCAGGAATGCCCAGCACGGCGGCAACCTGAGCGGCGCTGACCGTGCCCGAGGACAGGATGATCGCACCGACGTTCTGGCCCTCGTTGGGGCCCGACAAGACCAGATCGGGCGCCTTGCCCCAGCGCGCCATGCCTACCACCTCAAGCCCATGCAGCAGCGCGGCAACGGGCGTGCCATCAACATAGTGGAAATCCGCGCCCTCGCCCGGCAGGCCCTTGCGGGTCATCCGCCCCGCTCCGGGTGCTCCAGCCTCGGCCGCGCCGTTGAGACAGGCCGTCTCGAGCGGGGCAATCGGCCGCGCTATCCCCAGCGCAGCGCCCTGCCCGCTTTGGTTGCGGCACGGCACCGAGACCACCACATCATGCCCTTGAGCCTCGAGCGCTTCGTAAAGTGCCACGACATTGCTGGTGAGCCCATCGTCGTTGACCAACACGATGTTGCGCGCTTCGAGCGCCGGCGCGGCGAGCGCAAGGCTTGCCGCGGCGATCATGAGAGTGAACCTTGCTGCCATCACCCGTCCCTTTTCGCGCATCAGAAGTTGAACCGCACGCCAAACAGATAACGCTCGCCGATCTGCTCGACTTCCGAAGGGGTCGCAGGCGAGCCTTCATAGGCGACATAGGTCTCGTCGGTGAGGTTGGCGAGATCCGCAAACAGCGTGATGTTGTCAGTCAGCGCGTAGCGCGCGGTGATGTCGATATTTTCAAAGCCCTGCCGGAATTCGCCAGCGCCAAGGCCGCCCAGCGTATCGAGGAAGTCCGAACGCCGCTGGTAGGCAACCCGCAAGCTGAGACCTGCATATTCGTAGAACACAGACGCATTCAGCACGGTATCGGACAGCCCCTGGAAGGCAAAGGTTTCCAACTGGCCCGCCGCGTTGCGCGCTTGGAAATCGCCGCCCAGCAGGGTCAGGTTGCCCTGCACGCCGAGTCCGGCAAGCGCACCAGGCAGGAAGTCGAACTGGGTCTCGATATTGAATTCGACCCCGTAGAGCTTGCCGCTCTCCCCGTTGAAGGTGGAGCCGAGCAGATAGTTCGACCGGTCGATCCCGCCGCTGTCATAAAGGTCCGAGCCGACCCGCTGCTGGCTTTGATAGAGCACATCCTGCACCCAGCGATGGAAGCCGGTGATCGAGGCGATACCGTTGCTGGAGAAGTAGTATTCCGCCGCAACATCGAGGCCCCAGGTGTATTCGGGGGTGAGGAAGGGGTTGCCCCCGCTGATCGTGGCGGCAGTATCGCTGATCGAGGCGCCCACGCGGATCGCGGCATAGGCCGGCCGCGAGACACCGCGCTGCGCGCCGAGACGCAGCACGAGCCGATCGGTTGCCTCATAACGGATGTTGAGGCTGGGAAAGAGATCGAAGAAGTCCTGCGACACGGCAAGCGGCGCGGGCCGTGTGCCAATCAGCACGGTGCCGGCATTCTCGATATCGTAGTGTTCAGCCCTGAGCCCCGCGACCACCTGGAGGGGGCCGGCGCTCCACTGCGCCATGGCGTAACCGGCGAAAATCTGTTCCTGCTGATCGTAGAACGAGGTCGGCAGCACAAAGTTCGCCGGGTTGATGTTGTTGCGCACAAGCGCTTCTTGCAGCGAGCGGTTCATCGCCCGGGTGTCGACATAGTTGATGCTCACCCCGAGCGGGAACTGCGTGTCCCATGGCCGGTTGGTGGCAAAGCCGTTGGGATCGAACCCGGTCGCCGCCAACGGCACCACGCCGCCGATGCCGATATTGTTCCCGTTGATATCGCGCTTGGTGGCGTAGAGACCGCCACTGAGCTTGACATCGCCGAGCTGCTTCCAGCCATCGAGCCGGCCAGACCAGGCAACCGACGTCACGCCCTGGACGATCGGGATCAACACGGTGCGCGGCAGGTTCTGCTCGGTGATCGGGATCGCGGTCAGCTCCGCCCCGCGCGAGAACACCCCGGCGGTGTTGACCGTGCGGAACAACCGCACGACCGGGAAGCGCGCATCGGCAGTGCGGTCATAGTCGACGCTGATCGAACGGATCGAGGACTGGATCAGCGGCAGATCGGTGGTGTTTTCGGTGCGGGTGTAGCCGATGATGCCCTTGAGCCCGCCTTCGTCGGTCTGCCAATCGAACCCGGCCGAGCCGATGTAGTTCTGATTGATGTAAAGCCCGTCATTGTAGTTGGTGGTGATCGACACGTTGTCGAGCCGCCCGGTCAGCAGCCCGCGGGTGCCGCGCGCGGCGGCTTCGCCAATCTCGATCTCGTAGGCGTGACGCTCTTCGCGATCGCGGAATTCGGTGAAGATGCCGGTGAGGAAGAACTTGAGATCGTTGCTCGGTCGGAACTCGAACGCGCCGAAAAGGCCGTTGTTCTGGCGGCGCAGCTCGTAATTGCGGATATCGATGTCGATCGGAACCCCGGATGCGTCATACCCCGCCTCGCGGTTGTCGGTGACCTGATCGCGCAGGTAATGCGATCCGCCGATGGCGATGCCGAAGCGATCATTGGTCCAGGACAAGCGCAGCGAGCCCGAGCGCTGCTGACCTTCACCCAGGCTCATCAGGCCGTAGCCTGCATCACCGGTCACGCCGAACCCGGCCTTGCCATCGTCGATTGGCGAGAAGGTCTGGAGGTCGACCAGCGCGGTGATCGCCTCGGCGGTGATGTCGGGGGTGAGGGTCTTGTTGACCACCAGCTGCTGGAGCAGCACGGCAGGCACCGCATCGAAGCGGAACGCGCGCTCGCCGCCGCCCTCGTCGGTGCCGGTCTGGGGCAGGCCGTCGATGGTCACCGAAGTCCAGCGGTTCGGCGCGCCGCGCACCTGGATGTAGCGCGCCTGACCCTGGTCAAGCTGCACCGCAACACCGGGCAGTCGGGCGAGCGCTGCAGCGACGTTCTCATCGGGGAAGCGTCCGACCGAGTCGGCGGTGGCGACATCGACAAGGTTCACCGCCTGGCGCTTGGTCTCGGTCGCGTTCTCGAGCGAGCCGCGGATCGAGCCGGTGACGATGATGACGTTGCCTTCCTCTTCTGCCGCAGTGGTATCCGCGCCGTCTTGTGCTGAAGCAGGCAACGCCAGAAACAGCGCGCCGAGCGCACCCGAGCTCAGCTGCGCGACGCGGAAAGACTTGGTTAGATGCGACATCGACGATAACCCCGTTGGCCCCAATCGAGGTCGAAGTACAACGATTGTAAGTAACCTGTGTTACTGTGTGGGTTGGGTGTGCCGATCGAAAAAATGGGCAATTTCTGCCCTGCGGGACAGAAAAATTTCACAACTTGGCCTGATAATGGTCACAAAAATGTCGCAAAAAATATAACTAAAGTTTCCTGATCGCCTCAGCGAGGCGGCTCTTGGCGCTGACCTACCGACCGCGTGCTTCGAGGAAACTGTAGAGGTCGTCGATGATCGGGCGGCTGCGCTTGTCACGGGCGTCGCAGCGCTCGTCGGTAGATAGGCTGCGGAACTCGTCCTCGATGGAGTAGAGCGAGGCAATGCGGCGCAGCACGTCGGTGGCCACCGGCGAGCTCTCGGCCAGCTCGTAAAACTTGCGGCGCACATGCGCCCAGCAGAACGCAAGGCGCATCTACTGATGACGCCGGGCCAGCGCCGCATAGGCGCCATAGCCTTCAATCTGCAGGATGCCGGCAAAGCCGTGGAGGTGCGCTTCAGGTCGCTCGGTCTCTTCGACGAGCTCAGGACAGGCTTGCGACCGGCGGCGTAGACATAGGCCACCTTCGGCGGGTCACTGCCGGCCCAAGGTCGATCATCGCAGGCAAAGGCCCAGATCTGGCCGGTCTTGGTCCGCTTGCGCCCGGGATCGAGCACGGGTGCCGTGGTCTCGTCGGCGAACAAGAGCTCGGATCGTCGCAATCGCTCAAGGACATGGTCGCGCAAGGGGCGCAGATACCACGCTGTCCGGCCGACCCAGTCTGCAAGGGTGGAACGGCCAAGCTCGATGCCCTGCCGGGCATAGATCTGCGCCTGCCTGTGTAGCGGCAGGTGATCGGCATAGTTGGACACGAGCACTTGCGCGATAAGCGCTTCGGTGGGGATGCCGCCTTCAACGATCCGTGCTGGCGCCGGAGACCGAACCACTGCGTTTTCGCATGAGCGGCAACCATAGCGCGGGCGCCGGGTGACCAGCACGCGGAAGGTGGTGGGGGACGACATCGAGGCGTTCATTCACATCCTCGCCAATCTGGTGGATCGCGCCGCCGCAGCAGGGGCAGGCCTTATCCTCAACATCGACGACCTGCTTGATCCGTTCGAGATGGGT
>Ga0114986_1000481_pt1 | contig 11026 bp, 8 predicted proteins | sample Shrwel1BS1Day17_FD_96988 | JGI IMG/M metagenome (GOLD analysis project Ga0114986, IMG submission 96988) | Subsurface microbial communities from deep shales in Ohio, USA - Utica-3 well 1 S-1-Day17 | ecosystem: Environmental > Aquatic > Deep subsurface > Shale gas/oil reservoir > Produced... | reverse complement strand
GCGGTGATCAGGGGGATCTTGTCGATCGGGGCCTTCTCGGTCAGCGCGAAGGTGATGCCGGTGGACAGGGGCTGGAACACGGTGGCGCCGCCGTTCTTGCCCTTGAGACGCTCGTAGCACTCCACGCCACGGTCGGTGGCATAGCCGGTTTCACATTCTTCGTAGGACACCTTCACGCCGTTGATGCCACCGCGCTCGTTGACGAGCTTGAGGTAGTCGGCGTAGCCGTTGGCGAAGGGCACGCCGTTCGGTGCGTACGCGCCGGTGCGGTACACCAGGGCCGGGAAGAACTGCTCCTTGGCCTGGGCGAAGGCGGCGGGAGCCACCAGTGCCGAGGACAGGGCAGCGCAGGCCACCGACACGGAAAGAGCGAGGTTGCGTAGCTTCATGCGTTTGTCTCCTAAGGAAAAGTAAGCCACCAGAAAACCGTTGGACCTGTCAGTAAATCCCGATGCGCGGTCTGATGCATCGGGCGTTTCACCTAAGGGCTTGCCCGGAAAATCGTCGTTCTGCCAACAATCAGGAAGGCGTCGTGCCTCAGTGCGGGAAGGGCCACAGGCGCAGCTTCTGCTTGCCGATGCTCCAGAGCTTGGCCAGCCCGTGCGGCTCCACGATCAGGAACCACACGATCAGGGCGCCGAAGATCATGAATTCGGTGTGCGACACCGCGGCGGTCGAGATCTCCACGCCCACCAGGCCGCCGAGGGCCGGCAGGAACTGGTTCAGGAAGATGGGCAGCACCACGATGAAGGCCGCACCGAAGAAGCTGCCCATGATCGAGCCCATGCCGCCGATGATTACCATGAACAGCAGCTGGAACGAGCGATCGATGGAGAAAGCGGCCGGTTCCCAGGAGCTCAGGTGCACGAAGCCCCACAGGCCGCCGGCCACGCCGATGATGAACGAGCTGACGGCAAACGCGGACAGCTTGGCGTACATCGGACGGATACCGATCACGGCGGCGGCCACGTCCATGTCGCGGATGGCCATCCACTCGCGGCCGATGGCCGAGCGCACCAGGTTCTTGGCCAGCAGGCCGAAAACCACCACGAAGCCCAGGCAGAACAGGTACTTCTCGACCGGGGTGTCAATCGCCCAGCCCAGCACGTTCAGGTTGGAGACCGACACCGAACCCGAGGCGTTGTTGCCGGTGAACCAGCCGATGCGAAGGAACATCCAGTCGCAGAAGAACTGGGCCGCCAGTGTGGCCACGGCCAGGTACAGGCCCTTGACGCGCAGGCTGGGGATACCGAAGAACATGCCCACCACCGTGGCAAAGAAGCCGCCGGAGAGCAGGGCCACGATCAGGGGCATGCCTTCGATGCGCACATAGGTGTTGTAGGCCATGTAGGCGCCCACCGCCATGAAGGCGCCGGAGCCCAGCGAAATCTGGCCGCAGTAGCCCACCAGGATGTTCACGCCGATGGCCGCGAGCGACAGGATCAGGAACGGGATGAAGATGGCGCGGAACAGGTATTCGTCGGCCAGCAGGGGCACGCCGATGGCGGCGAAGGCGATGATGGCCAGGATGGCCCAGCGGTCCTGCGCGATCGGAAAGATCTGCTGGTCGGCGCGGTAGGAGGTCTTGAACTGACCGTTTTCGCGATAGAACATTTGTAGTCCTCAAACAATCTTTTAGCTACGACACGCTTCGCTTAACTTTGCTCTGCAAAGTTAGTCTTCGCTGAAAGATCATTGATGTGGGTGTTTCACACCCGATCAATGATCTTTTCGCCGAACAGACCCTGCGGACGGAACAGCAGGAACACCAGGGCCAGCACATAGGCGAACCAGATCTCGATGCCGCCGCCGACCATGGGGCCGAGGTAGACCTCGGAGAGCTTCTCGCCCACGCCGATGATCAGGCCGCCGATGATGGCGCCCGGTACCGAGGTCAGGCCGCCCAGGATGATCACGGGCAGGGCACGCAGGGCCACGGTGGTCAGCGAGAACTGCACGCCCAGCTTGGAACCCCAGATGATGCCGGCCACGAGCGCGGTGATGCCGGCCACGCACCAGACGATCACCCAGATGCGGTTGAGCGGGATGCCGATGGACTGCGCCGCCTGGTGGTCGTCGGCCACGGCGCGCAGGGCGCGTCCGGTCGAAGTCTTCTGGAAGAACAGCGACAGGGCCGCCACCAGACCGGCGGCAATCACCGCGGCGATCACGTCTTCCTTGTTGATCAGGATGCCGCCTTCGAACATGCCTTCGAGGATGAAGATCGGGTCCTTGGGCATGCCGACATTGATCTGGTAGATGTCGCTGCCGAAGATGGTCTGGCCGAAGCCGTCGAGGAAGTAGGTGATGCCCAGTGTCGCCATCAGCAGCGTCACGCCTTCCTGGTTGACCAGGTGCCGCAGCACCAGTCGCTCAACCAGCCAGGCCAGCGCGAACATGCACAGCGCGGCGATGATGAACGCCAGGATGTTGGCCAGCAGCAGGCTCTCCAGTCCCAGCCATTGCGGAATCCACTCCGAGAAGCGGGCCATGGCCAGGGCGGCGAACAGCACCATCGCGCCCTGCGCGAAGTTGAACACGCCCGAGGCCTTGAAGATGAGCACGAAGCCCAGCGCCACCAGCGAATACAGCATGCCAGCCATCAGGCCGCCAAAGAGGGTTTCGAGAAAGAATCCCATGGTGTCGTCTCCGTTCAGTGGCTCGTACCGAGGTACGCGCTGATGACTTCTTCGTTGCTGCGCACTTCTTCCGGTGTGCCGTCACCGATCTTCTTGCCGTAGTCCAGCACCACGACACGGTCGGAGATGTCCATCACCACGCCCATGTCGTGCTCGATGAGCACGATGGTGGTGCCGAACTCGTCGTTCACGTCCAGGATGAAGCGGCTCATGTCCTGCTTCTCTTCCAGGTTCATGCCGGCCATGGGCTCATCGAGCAGCAGCACCTGCGGCTCCATGGCCAGGGCGCGACCGAGGTCCACGCGCTTTTGCAGGCCGTAGGGCAGGGTGCCCACGGGCGTCTTGCGGAAGGCCTGGATCTCAAGGAAATCGATGATGTGCTCGACGAACTCGCGGTGCTGCTCCTCTTCCTTCTGGGCCGGGCCGATGCGCAGCGCCTGCAGGAACAGGTTGCTCTTCATGCGCAGGTTGCGGCCGGTCATGATGTTGTCGATCACGCTCATGCCCTTGAACAGCGCCAGGTTCTGGAACGTGCGCGCCACGCCCATCTCGGCCACCTGGCGGCTGTTCATGCCACGGAAAGTCTTGCCCCGGAAAGTGATCTTGCCTTCCTGCGGCTGGTAGACGCCGTTGATGCAGTTGAGCATGGAGCTCTTGCCGGCGCCGTTGGGGCCGATGATGGCGCGGATCTCGTGCTCCTTGACGTTGAACGAGATGTCGGTCAGCGCCTTGACGCCACCGAAGCGCAGGCTGATGTTCTGGACGTCGAGGATGACGTCACCGATCTTTTTCTTGCTCATGCTGCTGCCTTCACAGGTGCGAACGTCTTGGCGTCCATGATCTTGAGCGTGGCGCTGACGCTGCCGGTGCGCCCGTCCTCGAACTTGACCTGGGTCTCGATGTATTGCTCGCTCTTGCCGCCGTACAGTGCATCGACCAGGACCCCGTACTTCTCGCCGATGAAGCCGCGGCGGACCTTGTTGGTGCGGGTGAGTTCGCCGTCGTCGGCATCCAGTTCCTTGTGCAGCACCAGGAAGCGGCTGATCTGGCTGCCCGCCAGCAGGTCGTCGCGTGACAGGTCGGCGTTGACCTTTTCCACGCAGTCGCGGATGAGCTCGTAGACCTCGGGTTTCTGCGCCAGGTCGGTGTAGCCGGCGTAGGGCAGGTTGCGGCGCTCGGCCCAGTTGCCCACGGCCTCGAAGTCGATGTTGACCATCACGCAGACCTTCTCGCGCTGATCACCGAAGGCCACGGCCTCCTTGATGTGCGAGAAGAACTTGAGCTTGTTCTCGACGTACTTGGGCGCGAACATGGCGCCGTCATGGGCGCCACCCTTGATGCGGCCCACGTCCTTGACGCGGTCGATGATCTTCAGGTGGCCGCTGGCGTCGATGAAGCCGGCGTCGCTGGTGTGGTACCAGCCGTCGGCTGTCAGCACCTCTTCGGTGGCCTTGGGGTTCTTGTAGTACTCCTTGAGCAGGCCGGGCGACTTCACCAGGATCTCGCCGGTCTCCGAGAGCTTGATCTCCACGCCTTCGCAGGGCACGCCCACGGTGTCGGCACGGGCTTCATGGTCGGGCTGCAGGCAGACGAACACGGCCGTTTCTGTCGAGCCGTAGAGCTGCTTGAGGTTGATGCCGATGCTGCGGTAGAAGCTGAACAGGTCGGGACCGATGGCTTCACCGGCGGTGTAGGCCACCCGCACGCGGCTCATGCCCAGGGTGTTGCGCAGCGGGCCGTAGACGAACAGATTGCCCAGCGCGTACTTGAGGTTGTCGATGAAGCCCACCGCCTTGCCGTCCATCCTGGCCGGGCCCACGCGGCGGGCCACGTCCATGAACGCGTGGAACATCTTGCGCTTGAGCGCGCCGGCGTCTTCCATGCGGATCATGACGCTGGTCAGCAGGCCCTCGAACACCCGCGGCGGCGCGAAGTAGTAGGTGGGACCGACTTCCTTGAGGTCGATCGTGACCGTGGCGCCCGACTCCGGGCAGTTGACCACGTAGCCAGCCACCAGCCATTGGGCGTAGCTGAAGATGTTCTGGCCGATCCAGGCCGGCGGCAGGTAGGCCAGCACTTCGTCCTGGTCCGTCAGCTTGTCGAACTTGCTGCCCACGGCGGCGCGGTCGATCAGCGTGCGGTGGGTGTGGACCACGCCCTTGGGATTGCCGGTGGTACCCGAGGTGAAGAACATGGCCGCCACGTCGTCGGGTTGGGCCTTGTCGATTTCTTCCTGGAACAGGTCGGGGTGGGCCTTGGCGTGGGCCTGCCCGGCACCGATCAGCTCGTCCAGTCCCGCCAGTCCTTGCTGGTCGTAGTTGCGCAGGCCGCGCGGATCGTCATAGAAGATGTGCTGCAGCTGCGGGCACTGGGGCTGGATCTCCAGCATCTTGTCGACCTGTTCCTGGTCTTCCACCACCGCAAAGCGCACCTCGGCGTTGTTGATCGGGAAGATGCATTCGGCGGCGACGGCGTCCTGGTACAGCGGCACCGGAATCGCGCCCAGCGACTGGGCGGCCAGCATGGTGGCGTAGAGCCGGGGCCGGTTGGCACCGATGACCACGAGGTGTTCACCGCGCTGCAGGCCGGCCTGGTGCAGTCCGCAGGCGATGGCCTGCACGAGATCGGCCATGTCGCGCCAGCTCAGGGTCTGCCAGATCCCGTATTCCTTTTCGCGCATGGCGGGGGCCTGCGGTCGCCGGGCGGCGTGTTCCAGCAGGAGCCGGGGGAACGTGGTCTGCATGCTTGTCTCCTTCGGCAAGGGGGCGGTGATGCCGGAAGGGCACACCGTTGCATTTCATTCTGGTGCGGATGGTAAGCAAGCATTTGACGTTATGTTGTCAGTTCGACGACAATTGACGGGTCAACCCTGCTAGGACTTTCCCTAGGCACCGGAGGTATTCAATGACCCTCTTCATGCCCCACCGATCCGGCAGCATCCTGCGAGAAAGGGCGCGCGCGCCGTCGGCGACCGAGCTGGCCGAGATTCCATGGATGGCCGTGCTCAGCGACGGTGAACGTCTGCGGGCGCAGGACGCCCTGCTGGTGGGGGAGACACAGGCGGGGGACTACATCTGCCGGGTGGGGCGCCCCGTCACCTACTGGTTCGGCCTGCTCGACGGCCTGCTCAAGATGAGCAACGACGATTCGCACGGGCCGGTCATCACCTTCACCGGCGTGGCGCCGGGCGGCTGGTTCGGCGAGGGCACGGTGCTCAAGCGGGAGATCTACCGCTACAACATCCAGGCGCTGCGCAAGAGCCGCGTCGCCGGGTTGCCGGTGGAGACCTTCCACTGGCTGCTGGACCACTCGATCGGTTTCAACCGCTTCGTGATGAACCAGCTCAACGAGCGACTGGGCCAGTTCATCGCGGCGCGCGAGATCGACCGCATCAACAACCCGGACCTGCGCGTGGCGCGCAACCTGGCTGCGCTGTTTCATCCCTTGCTCTCGCCCAACGTGGGCGGAGTGCTGCGCATCACCCAGCAGGAGCTGGCGTATCTGGTGGGCCTGTCGCGCCAGCGGGTCAACGAGGCACTGACCACACTGGCGGACAAGGGCTGGATCCAGGTGGAGTACGGAGGCCTGCGGGTGCTCAACCTCCAGGCCCTGCGCTCCGGTGAACTCTGAGGCGCTGGCCGGTGGTCTCTTGTGCGGTCGGGCGTGGGATGATCGACGCATGACCGATCAGCCCAAGAAAACCCTGAAACTCAAGCCCGGCGCCTCGGAGGTCGGGGCCAATCCGCTGCGCCGCCCTGTGCGCTCCCAGGCGCCCGCGCGTGCGCGTCCCCTGTCCGAAGTGCAGGCCGAACGGGCCGCCCGGCAGGCCGCCTGGGAAGCGCGTGCGCCTTCGCTGCGCGAACCGGGTGCCGATGGCCGTGGAGGCCAGCCCGACCGGCCGCCCCGCGCCTCGCGGGCCGACCGCTCCGACCGTCCATTGCGGGATGATCGTCCTGCCCGGCCGCAGCGACCGGATCGCCCCGCTGGAGGACGGCCCTCGCAGGACGAGCGCCGTCCTCGTGCCGCCGCCGGTGCGCCTGCGGCGGCACGGCCGCAGACCGCGCGCCCTGCGCCGCGCAGCGATGGCCTGATCCGGCTGAACAAGCGTCTGGCTGACCTGGGTCTGTGTTCGCGCCGTGAGGCCGACGAATGGATCGAGCGTGGCTGGGTGCTGGTCAACGGACAGACCGCCGCCATGGGGCTGGCGGTCAGCGAGACCGACCAGGTCGAGGTGCTGCCGGCCGCCCGTCGACGGCAGGACAGCCGGGTCACCATCCTGCTGCACAAGCCGGTGGGCTATGTCAGCGGTCAGCCCGAGGACGGCCACGAGAGTGCCGCGGTGCTGATTCAGGCGAAGCACCAGTGGCGCAGCGATCCCCACCTCCGCCACAGCCCTGGCTGGCAACCCCAGCACGCACGCGGCCTGGCGCCGGCGGGCCGGCTGGACATCGACTCCACCGGGCTGCTGGTGCTGACCCAGGACGGGCGCATTGCCCGCCAGCTGATCGGTGAGGACTCGGACATCGAGAAGGAGTACCTGGTCCGGGTGCAATGGGCCCCCGAGGGTCCGAAGGGGCCCGGCGTGGTGGCCCAGGATGTGCAGTCCGTGGTGCCACCGGGCGTGATCGAGCGACTGCGCCACGGGCTGAGCCTGGATGGACAGCCGCTCAAGCCCGCCCAGGTCGACTGGCAGAACCCCGAGCAGCTGCGCTTCGTGCTCAAGGAAGGCAAGAAGCGCCAGATCCGCCGCATGTGCGAGCAGGTGGGCCTGCACGTGGTGGGCCTCAAGCGCATCCGCATGGGCCGCATCGTGCTGGGCAACCTGCCGGTGGGCCAGTGGCGCTATCTGCGCGCGGACGAAGGCTTTTGAGCGGCAGCCCGACACCGCCCCGGCAGGTCCTGCGGCATGTGCGTCCGTCGGATCTGAAGGCGCTGGCCCAGCTGGTGGCCCAGGCCACGCATGGTGTGATCGACATCACCGAGGGCGTGCACCAGGCCGTGCACGGACGGATGGGGCTGCCGGGCGCAGCGGAGGGACAGCGCACCGGCGGGCTGACAGGCCGGATCTATCAGGCCGTTCGGGGCGTGACCCGTCTGGTGGGGGCTGGCACCGATGCCGTGCTGACCGCTTTGCTGCCCCTGCTGGACGATCCGGTCACTCACCCGGAGGCGTCACCTCAGCGTGAGGCCATCCTTGCGTCCCTCAACGGCGTGCTCGGGGATACGTTGCAGGCCATGGGCAACCCGCTGGCCATGGCCATGGATGCTCGCCTGGGGGGCGTGCCACTGGCGTTGACGGCGAATGCCCTGATAGTCCAGGTGCCGGATGCCCGTGCGCACCTGCTGCTGCTCGTTCACGGCCTGTGCATGAACGATGCGCAGTGGCAACGGGCAGGCCATGACCATGGCCTTCACCTGGCGCAGGCCTTGGGTGCGACGCCGGTCTACCTGCGCTACAACACCGGTCTTCACACCTCGGTCAATGGACGCGAGCTTGCCGTCCTGCTCGATCAACTGGCGGCCGCCTGGCCCGTGCCTCTGGAGCGCATCAGCATCATCGGGCACAGCATGGGCGGTCTGGTGGCGCGATCGGCGCTGGAGGTCGCCCGGCAGGCGGGTATGGATTGGCCTGGCAGCTTGCGTGACCTGGTGTTTCTGGGCACGCCGCACCACGGCGCGCCGCTGGAGCGGGCGGGTCACGGCGCGGACCTGCTGCTGGCCTCCAACCCGTTCACGGCCCCATTTTCTCGCCTGGGCAAAATACGCAGTGCCGGCATCACCGACCTGCGGCATGGCCATGTGCTCGATGCCGACTGGCAGGGGCGTGACCGGTTCGAATCCGGTGCTGACCACCGTGTGCCTTTGCCCCTGCCCGAGGGGGTGAGCTGTTTCGCGGTGGGCGCCACGCTGGCGGCGCGCCGCAGCCGGCTGGCCGAACGCTTGACCGGCGATGGTCTGGTGCCGCTGGACAGTGCGCTCGGTCGTCATGACGATCCGGCGCGCTGCCTGGCGTTTCCCTCCGGGCATCAGTTCACGGTGTTTCGTACCGGGCATCTGGATCTGCTGTCCAGCCAGGCGGTGGCGCAGCAGATGCTTCAATGGCTGGGGCCGGCCTGAGTCCGGAACGGGCCGGGTTCCTCATGCTGCGAGCAGAAATCGTCACCCGGCCCACTCCGGACTCAGGCCCTCACGGCGCCCGACGCCCTTGGCCCTTGAAATTCCGACGGGCATCCCCAATTGCCGCGCGAGGCGCTTTGCGCCGCGATCCCACATTCATTTCACCGCGATCCATCCATGAGCAAACAGACCCTGAATTTCCAGGCCGAAGTGGCCCAGCTGCTGCATCTGGTCACCCACTCGCTGTACTCCAACAAGGAAATCTTCCTGCGCGAACTGGTGTCCAACGCGTCGGACGCCTGCGACAAGCTGCGCTTCGAGGCGCTGGACAAGGCGGAGCTGTACGAGGATGCGCCCAACCTGGAGGTGCGCGTGGCCTTCGACAAGGAAGCCAAGACCATCACCATCACCGACAACGGCATCGGCATGAGCCAGGCCGAGGCGGTGGAACACCTGGGGACCATCGCCAAGAGCGGCACCAAGGACTTCATGGGCCGACTCAGTGGCGACCAGAAGAAGGACGCCCAGCTGATCGGCCAGTTCGGCGTCGGCTTCTACTCGGGCTTCATCGTGGCCGACCGCATCGTGGTCGAGAGCCGCCGTGCCGGTTTGCCGGCCGCCGAAGGCGTGCGCTGGGCCAGCGGTGGCACTGGTGACTTCGAGGTCGAGACGATCGAGCGCGCCGCGCGCGGCACCAGCGTGATCCTGCACCTGCGCGAGGACGCCACCGAGTACCTGAGCCACTGGAAGCTCAAGCAGATCATCGGCAAGTACTCCGACCACATCAGCCTGCCCATCCTGATGCAGAAGGAAGAGTGGGACAGCGAAAAGAGCGAGTACGTGCAGAAGGACGAGTGGGAGGCGGTCAACTCTGCGTCGGCCCTGTGGACCCGGCCCAGGAAGGATATCAGCGACGAGCAGTACGCCGATTTCTACAAGGCCATCAGCTACGACAGCGAGGCCCCGCTGGCCTGGAGCCATAACCGTGTCGAGGGCAGCACCGAATACACGCAACTGCTCTACATCCCGGCCAAGGCGCCGCACGACCTGTGGAACCGCGACAAGAAGGCGGGCATCAAGCTCTACGTCAAGCGTGTCTTCATCATGGACGAGGCCGAGGCGCTGATGCCCTCGTACCTGCGCTGGGTCAAGGGTGTCGTCGATTCGGCCGACCTTCCGCTGAACGTCAGCCGCGAGCTGCTGCAGGAAAGCCGTGACGTCAAGGCCATCCGCGAAGGCAACACCCGCCGCGTGCTGGCCATGCTGGAAGACCTGGCGAAGAAAGACAAAGCGCCCGAGGCGGCCGAGGGCACCGACGGCGTGACCGATGTGGTCAGCGAAGAGGACAAAGCCCAGGCCGGCAAGTACAGCGCCTTTTACGCCGAGTTCGGCGCGGTGCTCAAGGAAGGCTTGGGCGAGGACTTCGCCAACCGCGAGAAGATCGCCAAACTGCTGCGCTTTGCCTCGACCCAGAGCGACAGCGTCACTGTCGGCTTCGCCGACTACAAGGCCCGCATGAAAGAAGGCCAGGAGGCCATCTACTACATCACCGCCGACAGCCTGGCCGCGGCCAGGAACAGCCCCCAACTGGAGGTGTTCCGCAAGAAGGGCATCGAAGTGCTGCTCATGACCGACCGGGTCGACGAGTGGGCCCTGTCCTTCCTGCATGAGTTTGACGGCACCCCGTTGCAGAGCGTCGCCAAGGGCGCGGTGGACCTGGGCAAGCTGCAGGACGAGGAAGAGAAGAAGGCGGCCGAGCAGGCGGCCGAGGCCTTCAAGCCGGTGTTGGACAGGCTCAAGGACAGCCTCAAGGACAAGGCCAAGGACGTACGGGTGACCACGCGCCTGGTCGATTCACCGGCCTGTCTGGTGGTGGAGGACGGCGAGTACTCGACCCAACTGGCCCGGCTGCTCAAGTCGGCCGGACAGAAGGCGCCCGAGGTCAAGCCGATCCTGGAGGTCAACGCCGAGCATGCGCTGGTCAGGAAGCTCGATGGTTCGGATCATTTCGATGATCTGGCGCACATCCTGTTCGATCAGGCCCTGCTGGCCGAGGGCGGTCTGCCGGACGATCCGGCCGCCTACGTCCGGCGAGTCAACGCCTTGCTGGTCTGACAGCAGTCACCTGAAAAAGGGGGCGCCATATGGCCTAGCCGTTCCGTTAAGGAGTTGCTAAGCGCCCGCCGGGACCTCATTGATTGCCCCTCCAGCCTCGTGCTGTGAGGGGCTTTCTTCTGGGGCTCGACGAGCTGCCGGCGCCCGCTGCCGAG
>Ga0114986_1000480_pt1 | contig 11077 bp, 11 predicted proteins | sample Shrwel1BS1Day17_FD_96988 | JGI IMG/M metagenome (GOLD analysis project Ga0114986, IMG submission 96988) | Subsurface microbial communities from deep shales in Ohio, USA - Utica-3 well 1 S-1-Day17 | ecosystem: Environmental > Aquatic > Deep subsurface > Shale gas/oil reservoir > Produced... | reverse complement strand
GGCGCACGGCGGCGGCGGCCATGCTGATGGAGTGCGCGCCGATCTCGGTGGAGGTGCGCACCTCTTTGGCCACGGCAAAGCTGCGCTGAACGAGCTGGTGCAGGGTCGTGCCCAGGGTACCGGCGTGGTCGGCCTCGCGCACGGCCTGCTTCATTTGGCCCAGGATCTGAGGCTCGCCCAGCACCATCGAGTCCAGTCCGCTGGCGACGCGGAAGGCGTGGCGCGCGGCTTGGCCGCCTTCGAGCACGTAGGTGTGGCGCAGCAGTTCGTCACGCGAGACGCCGCCGGTGCGGGAGAGCCAGTCGATCGCGGCATGCCGCAGCTGCGGGACCGGCTTGCCCGCGCCCGCCGCCGCCATATACAGTTCGGTGCGGTTGCAGGTGGACAGCAAGGCCGCTTCGGACTGGGGCGCGCCGGTGAGTTGTTCGCGCAGTGTCTTGAGCGCCGGGGCGATCTGATCGACCGCGAACGCAAACCGGCCGCGCAGGTCAACTGTGGCGGTTGTGTGGTTGAGTCCCAGGGTCAAGACGGTCATATGCCGGGGATTATAAAATCCGCAGCCTGACATGGGGTTCCGTCGACGCGGATGCCCTGGGTGTGCGCTGGGGTGTCGGCCCCGAAACGGCGCATTTTTTTGATGCAGCGCAAGTTCAGCGCCTCGATTGCCTCCGTTTCACAAGGCCTGACATGGGTTTCTTCAGCGCGCTCAATCATGCGTGGAATTTCTTTTTGCCCGCGCTGGCGCTGGCGCTGCTGGTGCCGTCTCTGGCCCGTCTGGTGTGGCGGCAGGAGTTGAAAGGCCGTTCGTGGCGCCGGCAGGTGCAGTGGACGGCGGGGGCCAATGCCGCGGTGTTGGTGCTGGGCCTGATCCTGACGGGTCAGGATGGGGCGGTGGCCACGTATGCCGGCCTGGTGCTGGCTTCAGCGGTGGTGGTGTGGTGGACAGGATTGCGGTGACATGACTTACAGCGTCAAGGAAATTTTCTACACCCTGCAGGGCGAGGGCACGCATGCCGGTCGTCCGGCGGTGTTCTGCCGCATGGCCGGCTGCAATCTGTGGACGGGCCGTGAGGCCGACCGCGCCAGCGCCGTCTGCCAGTTCTGCGACACCGAGTTCGTCGGCACCGATGGCCTGGGTGCGGCAAGTTCGATACGGCGCAGGCGCTGGCCGCGCGCATCGCCTCGTTCTGGCCCGACACGCCGGCCGGTCAGCAAGGCCAGCGCTTCGTCGTGGTCACGGGTGGCGAGCCTTTGTTGCAGCTGGACGCGGCCCTGATCGACGCGCTGCATGCGCAGGGCTTCGAGATCGCGGTGGAGACCAACGGCACGATCACGGCCCCCGAGGGCTTGGACTGGGTCTGCGTGAGCCCCAAGGCGGGCTCCAAGCTGGTGCAGATGCGTGGCCACGAGCTCAAGGTGGTGGTGCCGCAAGCCGGCTTCACCGAGGCCGACCTGCTGGCTTTCGAGCAGCTGGATTTCCAGCAACTGCGTGTGCAGGCGATGGACAGTGCGCAGCCCGAAGCGCGCCGCCAGGCCATGGCGTGGGCCGTGCAATGGTGTCTGGACCACCCGCGCTGGTTGCTCAGCGTCCAGACCCACAAGTCATTGGGCATCCGCTGAAGCGCTGCCCCCCTGAAGGATTGTTGATGTTCGAGTTGAGTCAGACCTTTGCTTTCGATGCGGCGCACACGCTCAAGCGCCAGGTGTCGCCCGAAGAGGCCGCCGGCAGCCGCCGCATCCATGGCCACACCTACACCGCCGAGGTCATCGTGCGCGGTCCGCGCCAGCCCGAATCTGGCATGGTCGTGGACCTGGCCATCTTGCGCGAGGTGATTGCCGAGGTGCGCAGCCAGCTCGACCACCACTTTCTCGACGAGGTACCCGGCCTGGGCGCCGCCACGCTGGAAAACCTGTGCGTGTTCATCTTCGAGCGCATCCAGCCGCGCATCCCGCAGGTGGCGGGTGTGGCCGTGTCGCGGGCCGCAGGCGACCGCTGCCTGTACCGTCCCGAGCCTGCTTGATCCGGCGGGATCCGCCTTGATCCGGTTCAAGCGCGGCACCGGCCTGCATCGCCCCTGACGGCACCGACTGCCGAACCGACTGACTGAAGGCCCGACCCATGAGTGCAACGACGTCCTTGACTCCTTCCCAGACGGACTGGGCCGAACGCAGCCGCCAGGCTGTCTGGCACCCGTGCACGCAGATGAAGGTGCACGAGCGCTTCCCGCCGCGCGCCATCGCCGCCGCCGAGGGACCGTGGCTGATCGACGACCAGGGCCATCGCATCCTGGATGCGGTCAGCTCCTGGTGGGTCAACCTGTTCGGCCACAACTTCGGCCCGATCCGTGAGGCGATCACCGATCAGCTGGGCAAGCTCGATCACATCATGCTGGCCGGCCTGACGCACCCACCCGTGGTGGAGCTGTCCGAGCGCCTGGCTGCGCTCACCTGCCTGGGCCACGCTTTCTACGCCAGCGACGGCGCCAGCGCCACCGAGATCGCGCTCAAGATGAGCGCTCACAGCTGGCGCAACCTGGGCCAGCCTGAGAAGCACCAGTTCATTGGCTTGCAGGGCGGCTACCACGGTGAAACTGCTGGGGCCCTGTCCGTCACGGACATCCCGCTGTTCCGCGAGGCCTACGCGCCGCTGCTGCGCCTGAGCGCCACCTTGCCCTCGCCCGATCCGCGCTATGCCGCACCGGGCGTGAGCGCCGAGGCCCACACCCAGGCCGCGATCGACGCGCTGGCCGCCTACCTGGCCGAGCACCACACCCGCACGGCCGCGCTGATCCTGGAGCCGCTGGTGCAAGGCGCCGCCGGCATGGCCATGTACGCGCCCGACTACCTGGTGGCCGTGCGCGAGCTGTGCGACCGCTACGCCGTGCACTGGATCGCCGACGAGATCGCCGTGGGCTTTGGCCGCACCGGCACCTTGTTTGCGCACCAGCAGGCGCGCCGGGCCGATGGCAGCGGGGTCAAGCCCGATTTCATCTGCCTGAGCAAGGGCCTGACCGGTGGTGTGCTGCCCCTGTCGGCGGTGCTGACCACCGATGCGGTGTACGCGGCCTTCTACGACGATCGCACCGTGCACGGCTTCCTGCACTCGCACTCGTACACCGGCAACCCGCTGGCCTGCCGCGCTGCGTTGGCCGTGCTCGACACCTTCGCCGCCCGCGATGCCGAGGGTCACGATGTGCTGAGCCGCAACCGTGCGGCCGCCGAGCGTTTCAACCAGCTGACCGCACCGCTGCGCGCCCACCCGCGTGTCAAGGCCACTCGCCACCTGGGCATGATCTGGGCCTGGGACATCGACACCGACGAGCCCACCTTTGCCGCCCGCTACCACCGCGCGGCGTTGGACGCGGGCCTGTTGCTGCGTCCCATCGGCAGCACGCTCTACGTCATGCCGCCCTATGTGCTGACCGAGGCCGACCAGCGCGCGCTGGCCGAGGGCCTGGTGCGCGTGCTCGACCAGGTGCTGGCCGAGATCGATGCCTTGCCGCAGCAGACGCCAAGTGCCGCGCCGGCCACCGATACTGTGCGCATGGCCTGACCCATCTGACCCCGAGCGCCCACATGTCCCTCGCTTACTTCATCACCGGCACCGATACCGGCGTCGGCAAGACCCGCACCAGCACCACCGTCATCCATGCGCTGCGCCAGGCCGGTCATGCCCGCGTGGTCGGCATGAAGCCGGTGGCTTCGGGCTGCGACTGGGTGGAAGAGCAGGGCGACGAGCCCGGCCATTGGCTCAACGAGGATGTGGCTGCCATGCGCGCGGCAGCCAGCCTGCGGCTACCCGGCGGCTTCGACAACCCTTATGCCTTGCCCGACGCCGTGTCGCCGCACATCGCGGCCCGCCGCGCGGGCGTGGTGATCGACCTCGACCACATCGAGGCCAGCTTTCACGCCTTGCGCCAGCACGCCGACGCCGTGGTCGTCGAGGGGGCGGGCGGCTTCATCGTGCCGCTGTGCGAGCCCGATCCCGATCTGGGCGGCGACTGGGTGACCAGTGCCGACCTGGCGCAGCGTTTGAACCTGCCCATCATCCTGACCGTGGGTGTGCGCTTGGGCTGCATCAACCATGCGCTGCTGACGCAAGAGGCCATCCTGGCGCGCGGCCTGAAGCTGGCCGGCTGGGTGGCCAATGTGATCGACCCGCAGATGTCGGAGCAGGCGGCCAACTTGGCCACGCTGAAGGCGCGCTTGCAGGCCCCATTGCTGGCGCACTGGCCGTGGCAGCCGGACGCCGATCCGGCCGAACTGGCGCGCAGCTTGCGCCTGCCCTGACGGCATCCCCATGAAAAACGCCCGGTGTGGCCGAGGCCGACACCGGGCGATCAAAGCTTGACCCGTCTACAGGTTGTGGGTCACACAACCCCGTCCGTCAAGCTGGCACCACACTCGTTCACGTGTTCAGTCGTCGCTGCCGCCACCCAGGCCGAACAGCATCAGCAGGCTGCTGAACAGGTTGTAGATCGACACGAACAGGCCCACGGTGGCCATCACGTAGTTGGTTTCACCGCCGTTGACGATACGGCTGGTCTCGAACAGGATCATGCCGCTGGCCAGTAGCACGACCATGCCCGACACAGCCAGGCTCAGCGCGGGGATCTCGAAGAAGATCGCACCCAAGCCCAGCACCATGGCGGTCAGCATGCCGATCATCAGGAACTTGCCCATGAAGCTGAAGTCACGCTTGGTGGTCAAGGCGATGGCCGACAGTCCCAGGAAAGCCGCAGCCGTGGCAGCCAGGGCGTTGGTGATGGCGGCGCTGCCACCGGGCAGGCTCATCACGGCGTTCAGGGTGGGGCCCAGGGTGTAGCCCATGAAGCCGGTCAGGGCGAACACGGCCAGCACGCCCTTGCCGCTGTTGGCCGTCTTGTTGACCAGGAAGAACAGGCCGTAAAAGCCCACCAGGGTCACCAGGATGCCGGGGTGCGGCAGCTTCAGGCTCATGGCCAGGCCGGCGACCAGGGCGCTGAACGCCAGGGTCAGGCCCAGCAGGGCGTAGGTGTTGCGCAGCACGCGTTGGGCGCTGGCAGGCGTCACCGTGGTGACGTCGCCCATGGGGAACGCGCGCACTTCGGATCGGATGTCGTTGGACATGGAGAAACTCCTTGCAGAAAACTGTGGCACCGGATACGGACCACGACACGACGCACTGTACGCAGGTCAATGTTTCGCGTAAATTCGGTTTTTTGACGAAAACATATCGGTGAAACCGAAATGAACTACAAGCACCTGTTGTACTTCTGGACCGTGGCACGCCTGGGCGGCGTCGTGAAGGCGGGCGAGCACCTGCACGTCACGCCCCAAACCATCAGCGGCCAGATCCAGCTGCTGGAAGAGCATTTCGGCCACCCGCTGTTTCGCAAGAAGGGCCGCAAGCTGGAGATGACCGAGACCGGCCAGCTCGCCTTCAGCTACGCTCAGGACATTTTCAACCTGGGGGCCGAACTGGAGCAGGTGGTGCGCCAGCCCAAGGGTGCCTTGCGCCCGGTGGAGCTGCGCGTGGGCAATGCCGATGCGGTGCCCAAGCTGGTGGTGACCCGCCTGCTGGAGCCGGCCATGAGCCAGACGCAGCCCTTCAAGGTCATCAGCCGCGAAGGCAAGCTCGACAGCCTGCTGGCCGAGCTGGCTGTGCACCGCCTGGACCTTGTCCTGTCCGACATCCCGCTGCCGCCGGCCCTGAGCGTGACCGCCTTCAACCACCGACTCGGTGGCGCCAACGTGGGTTTCTATGCCGCACCGGCCTTGGCCGAGCGTGCGCAAGGGGTGTTCCCAGGCTGTCTGGATGGCCTGCCATTGTTGGCCCCGGGGGCCGACTCGGCCATGGGCGTGCGCCTGACCCAGTGGCTGGGCAAGCACAAGCTGCGCCCCCGTGTGGTGGGGGAGTTTGACGATGGCGCGTTGGTCACCGAACTCGGCAAGCAGGGCCACGGCGTGTTCGTCGCGCCCATGGTGCTGGACCAGGAGGTGCGCAGCCAGTACGGCGTGCGCCTGTTGGGTGAGGCCACCGACCTCATCGAGGAGTTCTACGTGATCACGGTGGAGCGGCGCATCACCCACCCCGGTGTGGCGGCGATCACCCAGGCGGCCCGTGCTGGCTTGTTCGCCGCCTGGAACCGCTGAGGCCAAAAAGCCTCGCACTTGGGGTTACCCTTGGCCCATGACTGGATTGTTTGACCAAGAACTGGCGCAACTGCGCACCGCCCACCTGGCCCGCCAACGCCGCCAGGTGATGCCTCTGAAGGCGCCCGTGGACCTGTCCGCCGCCGAAGAGGATCTGCGCGGCACCCACTACCTGATCAATGGGCAGGCTCGCCTGTCCTTCGGCAGCAACGACTACCTGGGCCTGTCCCAGCATCCGGCGGTCATCACGGCCGCGCAAGAGGCCGCTGCCCGCTATGGCGTGGGTGCGACCGCCTCGCCTCTGGTCTGCGGGCACAGTCCGGCGCACGAGGCCCTGGAGCACGAGTTGGCCGCCTTGGTCGGCTTGCCACGGGCCTTGTACTTCTATGCCGGCTATGCGGCGAACGTCGGCATCATCCCGGCCCTGGTGGGCAAGGGCGATGCCGTGTTCTCCGACGCGCTCAACCACGCCTGCCTGATCGACGGCATTCGCCTGTCACGCGCCGAGTTGCATGTGGTGCCGCACGCCGACCTGGCCGCGCTGGAGCAGGCGCTGCTAGCCAGCACGGCCCGCCGCAAGCTGGTGGTGACCGACGCCGTCTTCAGCATGGATGGCAATGTGGCCGATGTACCGGCCTTGATGGCCCTGTGCGAGCGCTACGATGCCTGGCTGATGATCGACGACGCCCACGGCTTTGGCGTGCTGGGTGAGCATGGCGAGGGCACCTTGTCGTACTTCGGCATGGCGGGTCGCGACGGCGTGGCGCCCGCCTGGCAGGGGCGCATGGACCGCCTGATCTACATGGCCACCCTGGGCAAGGCCGCGGGCGTGGCCGGCGCCTTTGTCGCGGGCGAGCCCAGCATGGTCGAGTGGGTGCTTCAAAAAGCGCGCACCTACATGTTCGCCACGGCCACACCGGCCATGATTGCAGAGGCCTTGCGTGCCAGTGTGCGTGTCATGCAGGAGGAGGGCTGGCGTCGTGCTCACCTGCGGGCCTTGCAGCGGCGCTTGCGTGAGGGCATCGCAGCGGCCGACCTGCCCTGGCATTTGATGCCGTCGGACACCGCCATCCAGCCCTTGATCATTGGCAGCAACGAGGCGGCGCTGGCGGTGATGGCCAGGCTCGATCAACAAGGGGTCTGGGTGCCCGCCATCCGACCTCCCACCGTACCGGAGGGGACCGCACGCCTGCGCATCTCCTTGTCCGCGGCTCACACGCTGGCACAGGTCGACCAGCTCGTGGCCGCCCTGACTCAGGCCGTGGCGTAGCCGAAGAGCTTGGCGCGGTCCAGGCTCAGCATCACGTCCCCGCGCGGGACGGAGGCCGTGATCCGGAACTCGCTTTTGGCCGTATCGCGCAGCTTGGAGTCGGGGAACACCCAGCCGTCCGCACTGATCAGACTGTGCACCTGAGGCGTGGCGGCGGTCTCTCCCTTTCGCACGACCACGGCCGTGTCGCCGTTGGCCAGTTTCACGAAGCTACCCGGAGGGTAGAGACCCATTTCCTTGATGATGGCGGCGGCATAAGGGTTGTCGGCACCGCCGGCTTTCATGAACAGCTCTCGCGCAGCGATGTTGACGGGCTGGGCCACCCGTGAGGCACGCGGACTGATGCGTGCCATGTACACATCGGCGTAGTGCACCATGCAGGCCAGTTGGCTGAGATTGGTGCGGTCTTGCGGCACGTCTCGGCCATCGAGCGTGACGTGGTGCTGTTCGACCGTGCGCAACCAATCCTCGCTGGTCACGTTGGCTGCTTCCAGGATCTCGCGTCCTCGCAAGGGGTGGCTGTCGATCTCGGCGCGTTGTTTGGCGGTGAGCGGCGTGGTTTGCAGGGACAGCACATTCTGCAGGTCCAACATCGCGATGTTCATCGTCAGCGAGGCGCGGACCAGGGTCAAGCGATCCGATTCGCTCCAGCCCAGACGCCCGGCCGCCAGACTGGCCACGAAGGCGGTCTGCAGGGAGTGGGCAATGGCATAGCCCATGGTTTCGCCGTGCATCATCTCGAAGGTGCCAATCTCCTGGTCCTGCTGCATGGCCCAATGGATGACCCCTGCGAGCTCGCTCAGATCCTGGGCAAAGCGGGGGTTGTCCTTGTGCTGGCGCAGCAGCATGCCCGTTCGCTTGTGGATGCTGCTCCACAGCAGGAAGGGATCCTTGGGTTTCTCCGACATGTCTGCTTCGTTCCGACTGATCTCGAGCGTGTCCAGGGCGCACGCTGGTCTCCACCGCTGGTGGGGGTGGCGTTACACGCTCCATGGTAACTGCGGATCGCGGACTCGGTGCCCGGACGTGGGCGTTGCAGATCGCAAATGCCTGGGTGGGAGGTGTCAGGCGGTGGCGTACCCGAAAAGCTTGGCGCGGTTCAGGGTCAGCATCACGTTGCCGCGTGGTACCGCGGCCGTGACCTTGAACTCGGCTTTGGCCGTGTCGCGCAGTTTGGAGTCGGGGAAGACCCAGCCGTCGGCGCTGATCAGGCTGTGTACCTGAGGGGTGACGGCAGTTTCGCCTTTGCGTACGACCACGGCGGTGTCGCCATTGGCCAGTTTCACGAAGCTGCCAGGCGGGTAGATGCCCATCTCCTTGATGATGGCCGCGGCATACGGGTTGTTGGCGCCGCCAGCTTTCATGAACAGGTCCCGTGCGGCAACGTTCACGGCTTGCCCTGCCCGGGTGGCACGTGGGCTGATGCGAGCGAGGTAGACATCGGCGTAGTGCACCATGCAGGCCAGTGGGCTGATGTCGGAGCGATCTTGAGGGAGGTCGCGACCATCGACGGTGACATGGTGGTGCTCCACGGTGCGCAGCCAGTCCTGACAGGTGACTTGAGCGGCTTCCAGCATCGCTCTGCCTCGCTTGGCGTGGTTGTCGATGTCGGCGCGCTGGGCAGGTGTCAAGGGTGTGGTTTGCGCGGCCAGGGTGTTTTGCAGATCCAGCATGGCGATGTTCATCGTCAAGGACGCGCGGATGAGCGTGAGCTTTTCGCTTTCGCTCCAGCCCAGTCGCTCAGCGGCGAGACTGGCGACGAACGCTGTTTGCAGCGAGTGTGAAACGGAGTAGCCCGTGGCGTCACCATGCATCATCTCGAACGTGCCAACCTCCTGGTCGGCTTGCATGGCCGCGTGTACCTGGCCCGACAGGTCGGTGATGTCTTTGGCGAATTGCGGATTGTCTTGAAATTGGCGCAGAAGCGCGCCTGTCCGCTTGAGGATGTTGTTCCACAGCGAGAAAGGGTCCTTGCGTTTTTCCGGGGCGTAACTGGACCGCTGGACGGCGTCGAACTCGTCCTTGTCCACGTACACGCCTCGTGCCAGCAAGCTGTCGATCTGGGTTTGGCTGGTCAGCACAAATCCCTGGCCCAGCAGCAGTTGCCCCGGTTCGTTGCGCACGTTCCAGGGCAGGGGCTTGTTGAGCTGAATCTGATGGGCGCACAGCCGCAAGAGTTGCATGGCGAGTTAGCAGAATTGCAGGCTCTTGCAGATTCGGATGAATCGCCATGCATGACAGTCGGGTCATACCCCTAAAGGGGCTACAGACTGTCCATTACGTCACGCTGTGATCGTGGTGGTTACCCTGGCATCAGGGTGAACCCGAGTCCCCGGAGGCCGGCTCAGGCAGCGTGAGGCAGGACCACATCGGCCCGCAGCGAATGCGGGAAGGCCTTGGTGATCTTCACGTCAATGAGTTGGCCGATCAGGCGGTCACGCAGGGCCTGCGTGGGGCCGGCAGCGAAGTTGACGATGCGGTTGCACTCGGTGCGGCCCATCAACTCGCTCGGGTCCTTGCGGCTGGGGCCTTCCACCAGGATCCTCTGCGTGGTGCCGACCATCGCTTCGCTGTAGCGCAGCACATTGGCTTCCAGATAGGCCTGCAGCGTCTGCAGGCGCTTGAGCTTGACCTCGTAGGTGGCGTCGTCTTGCAGCGAAGCGGCCGGGGTGCCGGGGCGTGCGCTGTAGATGAAGCTGAAGGAGGCGTCGAACTCCAGGTCGGTGGCCAGCTTCATGAGCTTGTCGAAGTCGTCGTCGGTCTCGCCGGGGAAGCCGACGATGAAGTCGGTAGACAGGCTGATGTTGGGGCGCACGGCGCGCAGCTTGCGGATGGTGCTCTTGTACTCCAGCGCCGTGTAGCCGCGCTTCATGGCCATCAGGATGCGGTCGGAGCCGTGTTGCACGGGCAGGTGCACGTGGTTGACCAGCTTGTGGGTCTTGCCATAGACGTCGATCAGGCGCTGGCTGAACTCGTTGGGGTGGCTGGTGGTGAAGCGGATGCGCTCCAGGCCCGGCATCTCGGCGATGTACTCGACGAGGGTGGCGAAGTCGGCGATGTCGGCCGTGTCGCCCATTTTGCCGCGGTAGCCATTGACGTTCTGGCCCAGCAGGGTGATTTCCTTGACACCCTGGTCGACCAGGTCGGCCACTTCCGTCAGCACGTCTTCAAACGGCCGCGAGACTTCTTCACCGCGGGTGTAGGGCACCACGCAGTAGCTGCAGTACTTCGAGCAGCCTTCCATGATGGAGACGAAGGCCGAAGCACCTTCCTTACGCGGTGGGGGCAGGTGGTCGAACTTCTCGATTTCAGGGAAGCTGATGTCGACCTGCGGACGCTTTTGCTGCTGGCGCTTTTCCAGCATCGCAGGCAGGCGGTGCAGGGTCTGCGGGCCGAAGACCACGTCCACATAGGGCGCGCGCTCGATGATGGCGGCGCCTTCCTGACTGGCCACACAGCCGCCCACGCCGATCATCACGCCTTTTTCTTTGAGGTGCTTGACGCGACCCAGGTCGGAGAAGACCTTCTCTTGGGCTTTTTCGCGGATGGAGCAGGTGTTGAAGAGGATCAGGTCGGCTTCTTCGGGGTTGTCGGTGGGCGTGTAGCCTTTGGCGGCGTTCATGACGTCGGACATCTTGTCCGAGTCATATTCGTTCATCTGGCAGCCATAGG
>Ga0114986_1000479_pt1 | contig 11097 bp, 7 predicted proteins | sample Shrwel1BS1Day17_FD_96988 | JGI IMG/M metagenome (GOLD analysis project Ga0114986, IMG submission 96988) | Subsurface microbial communities from deep shales in Ohio, USA - Utica-3 well 1 S-1-Day17 | ecosystem: Environmental > Aquatic > Deep subsurface > Shale gas/oil reservoir > Produced... | reverse complement strand
GCGCATGCGCGGCTCCCAGAACTTCTTGATGTGGTTGGCAATGCCCTCCAGCGCCTCCTGCCGCTCGGGCATGGACTCGAAGAAGGTGCCGATCTGGTTGGCCATGCGGATCAGGTGTTCGCGGTTCATGCTGTGTTTCACAGTTGAATATGTTGGGGGTGACTGTAGACGCTCAGGTCCTGCCCGCGCGCAAAGCCCAGCAGCGTGACACGGCTGCCCTGCGCGGTGTCGATGGCCAGCCCCGTCACGCCCGACACGGCCGCCAGCAGATTGACACCCGCGCTTGCCGTCTTCTGCACCATCTCGTAGCTGGCACGGCTGGTCACGGCAATAAAGCCCGCCCCGGCCGGTGTGCCGGCACGCGCCAGCGCCCCCAGCACCTTGTCCAGCGCGTTGTGGCGGCCCACGTCTTCGCGCAGCACGGCAATCTCACCTGCGGCCGTGCACCAGGCGGCAGCGTGCGAGGCGCCGGTCACGCCCAGCAGCAACTGGCGCTCGCGCATGCGGGCCAGCGCATCGGACACCGCCGCCGCCTGGAATGTCGTCCCAGCGGCCACCGGCTGCGGCGGGCGCACGGCCTGCGCCAGGCTGTCGGTGCCGCACAGGCCGCAGCCAGTGCGCCCGGCCAAGCTGCGCCGCCGTTCCTTCAGCCGCGCGAAGCAGGCCGAGGCAATGTCCAGGCACAGCGTGATGCCCTGGGCACTGGGCTGCAGCTCCAGGTCGTAGATCTGCGCTGCGCTGTCCACAATGCCTTCGCTGCAGGAGAAGCCAACGGCGAAGTCCTCCAGATCGGCGGGCGAGGCCAGCATCACCGCGTGCGACACCCCGTTGTAGACCAGCGCCACCGGCACCTCCTCGGCCACCCAGTCGGTGGCCTCGAACACCGTGCCGCCGCGCAAGCCGCGCACTGCGGCCTCGCGCGCCCCGGCCACCGGCGGGTAAGGCAGTTCGTTCATCTGCATGGTGTCGCTCCTTTCCTTACTTGGCGACCGGCTCCGCATGCGCCGCCTGCAGCAGTTGCTGCTGCTCCTGGCTGAAGCGGGCATACGAGCGCTGCCACTCGGACGGCTGCGCCACCGGCATCACCTGCACCGCCGTCACCTTGTACTCGGGGCAGTTGGTGGCCCAGTCGGAATTGTCGGTGGTGATCACGTTGGCGCCGGACTCGGGGAAGTGGAAGGTGGTGTACACCACGCCCGGCTGCACACGCTCCGTCACCTGGGCGCGCAGCACCGTCTCGCCGGCGCGGCTCTGGATGCCGACCCAGTCGCCGTCCTTGATGCCGCGCTCCTCGGCGTCGTGCGGGTGGATCTCCAGCCGGTCTTCGTGGTGCCACATCACGTTGGCGGTACGGCGTGTCTGCGCACCCACGTTGTACTGCGACAGGATGCGCCCGGTGGTCAGGATGAGCGGGAACTTGCGCGTGACCTTCTCGTCGGTGGCCACGTACTGCGTGATGATGAAGCGCCCCTTGCCGCGCACGAACTTGTCCACGTGCATGATCTCGGTGCCCAGTTCGGCCGTGCTCTCGTTGCAGGGCCACTGCACGCTGCCGTGCTGGTCGATCTTCTCGTAGCTCACGCCGCGGAAGGTGGGCGTGAGCGCCGCGATCTCGGCCATGATCTCGCGCGGGTGCCGGTAGGCCATCGGGTAGCCCAGCGCATTGGCCAGCATCTGCGTCACCTCCCAGTCGGCATAACCGGCCTTGGGTGGCATGACCTGGCGCACGCGCGAGATGCGACGTTCGGCATTGGTGAAGGTGCCGTCCTTCTCCAGGAAGGAGGAACCCGGCAGGAACACATGGGCGTACTTGGCGGTCTCGTTCAGGAACAGATCCTGCACCACCACGCATTCCATGGCCTCCAGCGCCGCTGCCACGTGCTGGGTGTCCGGGTCGGACTGCACGATGTCCTCGCCCTCGCAGTACAGGCCCTTGAAGCTGCCGCTGGTCGCGGCGTCCAGCATGTTGGGAATGCGCAGGCCCGGCTCCGGGTCCAGCCGCACGCCCCAGGCCTGCTCGAACTCGCCGCGCACCGTGCTGTCGGAAATATGGCGGTAGCCCGGCAGCTCGTGCGGGAAGGAACCCATGTCGCAGGCGCCCTGCACGTTGTTCTGGCCGCGCAGCGGGTTCACGCCCACACCCTCGCGCCCCACATTGCCGGTGGCCATGGCCAGGTTGGCGATGCCCATCACCATGGTGGAACCCTGTGCGTGCTCCGTCACGCCCAGGCCGTAGTAGATGGCCGCGTTGCCGCCGGTGGCATACAGGCGCGCCGCGCCGCGGATCTGCTCGGCCGGCACGCCGGTCACGGTCGCCATGGCCTCGGGCGAGTTCTCCGGGCGGGCCACGAACTCGCGCCACTCCTGGAAGCTCTTGCTGTCGCAACGCTCGGCGATGTAGTGCTCCGCCAGCAGGCCTTCCGTCACCACCACGTGGGCCAGCGCCGTGATCAGCGCCACATTGGTGCCGGGCTTGAGCTGCAGGTGGTAGTCGGCCTGCACGTGCGGGCTCTTCACCAGGTCGATGCGGCGCGGGTCGGCCACGATCAGTCTGGCGCCGGCACGCAGGCGCTTCTTCAGGCGCGAGGCGAACACCGGATGGCCGTCGGTCGGGTTGGCGCCGATGACCATGATCACGTCGCTGTGCTCCACCGACTTGAAGGTCTGCGTGCCGGCCGAGGTGCCATAGGTCTGGCCCAGGCCGTAGCCAGTGGGTGAGTGGCACACCCGCGCACAGGTGTCCACGTTGTTGTTGCCGAAGGCCGCGCGCACCAGCTTCTGCACCAGGTAGGTCTCTTCATTCGTACAGCGGCTGGAGGTGATGCCGCCCACCGCGTCGCGCCCGTGCTTGGCCTGGATGCGCTTGAACTCGCTGGCCGCGTAGTTGATGGCCTCCTCCCAGCTCACCTCCTGCCACGGGTCGTGGATGCTCTTGCGGATCATGGGGGTGGTGATGCGGTCCTTGTGCGTGGCGTAGCCCCAGGCAAAACGGCCCTTCACGCAGGCGTGGCCCTCGTTGGCCTTGCCGTCCTTCCACGGCACCATGCGCACCACCTCGTTGCCCTTCATCTCGGCCTTGAAGCCGCAGCCCACGCCGCAGTAGGCGCAGGTGGTGATGGCACTGTGCTCCGGCTGGCCGAGCCAGATCACACTCTTTTCCTGCAGCGTGGCCGTGGGGCAGGCTTCCACGCAGGCGCCGCAGCTCACGCACTCGCTCTCCATGAAGGGCTGATCCTGCCCCGGCGAGACACGGCTCTCAAAACCACGGCCCGAAATGGTGAGCGCAAACGTGCCCTGGGTTTCTTCGCAGGCGCGCACGCAACGGTTGCAGACGATGCACTTGGACGCGTCGTAGCTGAAATAGGGGTTGGAATCGTCCACCTTGGGCTTGCTCTCGCCGCGGAAGTGGTTGGCGCCGGTCATCGCGTCGCCCATGCCGTAGCGCACCTCGCGCAGACCGGTAACGCCCGCCATGTCCTGCAACTCGCAATTGCCATTGGCGCTGCAGGTCAGGCAGTCCAGCGGGTGGTCGGAGATGTAGAGCTCCATCACGTTCTTGCGCAGCTCCTGCAGCTTGCTGGTCTGCGTCTTGACCTTCATGCCGGCCTCGGCCGGCGTGGTGCAACTGGCGGGGTAGCCACGGCGGCCCTCCACTTCCACCAGGCACAGGCGGCAGGAGCCGAAGGGCTCCAGGCTGTCGGTGGCGCAGAGCTTGGGCACCTTCACGCCGGCGTCCACCGCCGCGCGCATGATGGACGTGCCCTCGGGCACGGTGACGCTCTGGCCGTCGATCTCCAGCGTCACTTCCTTGGTCGATTCGCGCTTGGGGGTGCCGTAGTCGGTCACTTTCAGATGGTCCAGCATGACGAACTCCTTTCAGGCGGCCTTGCGCTCGGGGTTGGACAGGCCAAAGTCCTGCGGGTAGTGGTTGAGGGCCGAGAGCACCGGGAACGGCGTCATGCCGCCCATGGCACACAGCGAGCCGTTGACCATGGTGTCGCACAGGTCGCGCAGCAGCTTCACCTGTTGCGGCTTGTTCTGCGCATCGCCCTTCGTGATGCGGTCGATCACCTCCACCCCGCGTGTGGAGCCGATGCGGCAGGGCGTGCACTTGCCACAGCTTTCCAGCGCGCAGAACTCCATGGCGTAGCGGGCGAGCTTGGACAGGTCGGCCGTGTCGTCGTGCACCACGATGCCGCCGTGGCCCACGGTGGCGCCCACCGCGGCCCAGGCCTCGTAGTCCATCGGCAGGTCCCACTGCGCTTCGGGCACATAGGCGCCCAGCGGGCCGCCCACCTGCACCGCCTTGATGGGCCGGCCGCTGGCGGTGCCGCCGCCGTAGTCGACCAGCAGCTCGCGCAGCGTCACGCCAAAGGCCTTCTCCACCAGGCCGGCGTGCTTGATGTTGCCGGCCAGCTGGATGGGCAGCGTGCCCTTGGAGCGGCCCACGCCGTAATTGGCGTAGAACGCCGCGCCGCGCGCCAGGATGATGGGCACCGAAGCAAAGGTGATCACGTTGTTGATCACCGTCGGCTGGCCGAACAGGCCCTTGAGCGCGGGAATGGGTGGCTTGGCGCGCACCACGCCGCGCTTGCCTTCGATGCTCTCCAGCATGGCGGTTTCTTCGCCGCACACATAACTGCCGGCACCCTTGCGCACTTCCAGATGGAAAGCCTTGCCCGAACCCAGCACATCATCACCCAGAAAGCCGGCTGCCGTAGCGCGGGTTATCGCCTCGTTCAGCGTGGCAATGGCATGCGGGTACTCGCTGCGCACATAGATGTAACCGCGGGTGGCGCCGGTGCTGATGCCGGCAATCGTCATGCCTTCGATCAGCATGTACGGGTCGCCCTCCATGGTCATGCGGTCGGAGTAGGTGCCGGAGTCGCCCTCGTCCGCATTGCAGACCACGTACTTTTGCGCCGCTTGCGCGGCGGCCACCGTCTTCCACTTGATGCCAGCCGGAAACGCCGCGCCGCCACGGCCGCGCAGGCCGGAGTCCAGCACCTGCTGCACCACCTCGGTGGGCTGCAGCGCCAGCGCCTGGCGCAAACCGGCGTAGCCTTCATGCGCCTGGTAATCGGCCAGGGACAAAGGGTCGGTGATGCCCATGCGGGCGAAGGTCAGGCGCTCCTGGCGGCGCAGAAAGTCGATGTCTTCCGTACGCCCCAGGCCCAGCGGGTGGGGCCCGCCGGTGTGGAAGCCGGCCTCGAACAGGCTGGCCACGTCTTCGGGCTGCACCGGGCCATAGGCCACACGCCCCTGGGCGGTGGCCACCTCGACCAGCGGCTCCAGCCAAAACAGGCCGCGCGAGCCGTTGCGCACCAGCTCGATGTTCACCTTGCGCCGGGTCGCTTCGGCCACAAGGGCCTGGGCCACTTCATCGGCCCCCAGCGCCAGGGCGGCCGAGTCGCGCGGCACATAGATCGTGATGGGTGCCATGGTCATGCTGCCTCCTTCAACTGCGCCAGCAGACGATCAAACTTGCCCGGGTTCACGCGGGCGTAGGGTTTGTCGTTGATGCTCATGGACGGCGCCGTGGCGCACAGGCCCAGGCAATAGACCGGCTCCAGCGTCACGCCCGGTCCGGCCGCGCGGCTGGCGTGTTCCCACAGCGCGTCGGAACCACAGGCCTGGCAGGCCTCGGCGCGGCAGACCTGCACCACCGGCCCGCGCGCCGGGGTGGTGCGGAAGTGGTGGTAGTAGGAAATGACGCCGTGCACCTCGGCACGCGACAGGTTCAGCGCCTCGGCAATGTCCGGCACCGCATCGGCCGGCACGTAACCCAACGCGTCCTGGATGGCGTGGAGGATGGGGAGCAGCGCCCCCGGCTGCTGGCGCTGGGCCTCCAGCACCTGCTGGACGGTGTGCCGGGCCTTGTCGGCCGTGCTTGTGGTCATGTCTACCTCGCTTGCTTCTTGGGTGCGCCGGGCGGGCGCCTCCTGTCGTGCACGAAGTATCTCCCCGGCCACGGGCCAGGGTCAAATTGATTCAGAACATGCCGGGATTCAACACGGTAATGAAGCCGTTTGCGGCCGCGGGCTGTCGGCGTCGGGGATGCGGCGGTTGCGGACGTTCGAGACGACTCGGCCAGTATCCGCTTCTGATCGAATATTGCCATCGAGTGAAATCGAATTCAGATCTTCTCAATCATTCGAGCTACCGGATCAGTCTCAAGATACCCGGAAATATTGCTCCAGGCGGCAAGCACCTCGAACATAAATCCGCCAAGGTACTTCACCTCGTCATAGCTATACACGCTCAGGCGCTGCAGGCGGTGTGTATGAAGACTGAGTCGCTTGAAGAAGGCATGCACTTCTTCATCATCGATGCTGATTTTGTGAAGAAGGTACTCGACCTCACTTGAGAGTGTCTGCATGTGTGCAACGACATCTGATAGACGCTCCGGGTTCTCTTGTAGATAGTTGAGAACGTCGTACCAGCGCTGCTGATTCACACCACGGTAGTAGTCGCGGAAGGCCTTCGGATCACTCAGCTGGGCCGGCAACCCGGCGGAGTAAGAGCCTTCCGCTCCAAGAAGTACGCTGATGACATCTTCTCGAAAATATCTGTACTGCTTACGCAAGTTGTCGCGGAGTATGGACCTGACGCGCCTTTCAGGGATAAGGACGTTCAGAACCCAAACGATCACGCCCCCGAGAAAACCAACACATAGGTTGAACAGGATTGCGTTCTCATAGTGCAGAGAATGAAGTAACGGTTCTGCTGTTGTACCTCGGAGCGGAGCGATGACAGGCTCGCTCCCTGCGACGAACATGCCGACTAGGGCCACAACCGAAAGTGCCGCGATTGTTTCATTCGTTCTATAACGCATACATCCTCCGACAATGTGCTCCGGATCATGGTAGCGGAGGTGGGGGCAGTTTCCAGTGGCGGCCTGCGTTCTCCGCAGGCTTGGCCTCTCCGGGGTGCCATCCAGATGGTCTTCACCACAGAGACCTGATTTCAGCCTGGAGCAGACATCCACAATAGTCACCGCGCGGAATGTTGCCCTCTGCTCCTCGCGAGCCCATCGCATTGCGCAGAATTCAGGCGTTTCTGGCGCATGCCCCTAGCCAGCGCTGCTCGACGGCATCGCTAGGCAGAGCATCACAGCGGGTCGGCATTCTGGTCTGCACATCCCTGCAGTCCACCCCTCACCCCCTCCGCTTCTTGTCGTTGTGCATGAACCGCCCAGACGCTCGTGCCTCATCTCTGGCCGTACCCTCCGGCAGATTCTTGAGCCGGGCGATATGCTTGAGCGGTTCATCTGTCGCATCATCCCCGTCCATGCCCCAAGACCCGCAAGCCGCCCCACTGCTGAAAGACCTGCTGAACGCCCAGGCGCTGGCCCGTATTGGCCGCGCGGCGGCGCAGGTGCACCCGGCGTTTGACCAGCGGGCCTATCTGGCCATGGCGTGCGAGGAACTGGACGCGCTTTCCATCATGCAGCGCATGAGCCGGGCCGCGGACAGCCTGCGCGCGCACCTGCCGGCCGATTACCCGCGCGCGCTCAAGGCCGTGCGCCGCATGGCGCCGCTGCTGCCGGGTGGTTTCGCCGACATGGTGTTGCCCGAGTTCGTGGGCCGGCACGGGCTGGACCACTTTGAAATGTCGCTGGAGGCGCTGCGCGAGCTCACGCCCTACAGCAGCGCCGAGTTTGCGCTGCGCCCCTACATTGCGCACAACCCCGACGCGGTGCTGGCCCTGGCCGCCCGTTGGGCCGAAGACGACAACGAACACGTGCGCCGCCTGGCGAGCGAGGGCACCCGCCCGCGCCTGCCTTGGGCGCGGCGCCTGCCCCTGCTGGTGGCCGAGCCGCAGCGCACGCGGCCCATTCTGGACAAGCTGCGGGCGGACCCGAGCGATTACGTGCGCCGCTCGGTGGCCAACCACCTCAACGACATCAGCAAGGACCACCCCGAGTGGGTGCTGGACCTGCTGGAGGGCTGGCCCACGCAGCAGCCCGAGACCAAGTGGATTGCCAAACACGCGCTGCGCAACCTCATCAAGGCCGGGCACCCGCGTGCGCTCAAGCTGGTGGGGGCCACGTTGGGTGCAAAAGTGGCGCTGAAGTCGTTTGCCGTGGCCCCGGCCGCGCTGCGCCTGGGGCAAACGCTGCAGCTACGCGCCACCCTGGTCTCCACGGCCCAGCAGCCGCAGCAGCTGGTGGTGGACTACGCCATCCACTACGTGAAGAAAAACGGCGACAGCAGCCGCAAGGTCTTCAAGCTGCGCACGCTGCGCCTGGATGGCGGTGCCGAACTGGCGCTGGCCAAAGACCAGACCATCACCGACTTCACCACCCGCAAGCACTACGCGGGCCGGCACCAGGTGGAGCTGTTGGTGAACGGCGCCACCCTGGCGCAGGGGCATTTTGAGCTGAAGATGCCGCGGTGAAGGGCGGCGCCGTCAGGCGCCCTGCTTGACCCGCGCGCCCGGCGTGATGGTGGGCGGTGCCGCGTTCAGCGCCTCAATCGCAAACCCCGCCGCCTGCTTGTAGCGCGCCATGAACTCGTCGCGCTCGGCCTTGGGGATGACGTCGTCGATGTTGTCGAACACGCCGCCGCAGCGCTCTTCCACCACACCCAGGATGGCAAAGGGGCCGGCACCGCGGTTGCGCAGCACCAGGGCCGAGATGTCTTTGCACAGTTTCTGGTCGTAGGCCTGCAACGCCTGCGCATTGACGCCGTGCTGCACCATGGCGGCGCCAAGCACGCGTGCATCCACTATGGCCTGGCTGGCGCCGGCCGAACCCACGGGGTACATCACGTGCGCGGCGTCACCCAGCAGGGCCACGCGGCCGTCCACCCAGGTGGGCACGGGGTCGCGGTCGATCATGGGGTACTCAAACACTTCACTCGCCCCACGCAGCATGGCGGGCACGTCCAGCCAGTCGTAGTTCCAGCCTTCAAAGTGGTGGATGAAATCGTCCAGCTGCACGCGGCGGTTCCAGTCGCCCTGCGTCCAGCCGCCCGAGTTGTCCACGGTGATCTCGGCGATCCAGTTCAACACGGACAGGCCGGTGACCGGGTCCGGCGGGGTGAGCGGGTACACCACCACGCGGTGCCGCAGCGAGCCCACGCCCACAAAAGAGGCGCCCGTGCGCATGGCCTTGCCGGGCGTGGTGCCGCGCCACATGATGGCGCCGCCCCACTGGATGGGCGGCTGCGCGGGGTGCATCTGCGCACGCACGGCGGAGTGCAGGCCGTCAGCGGCAATGAGCAAGCGGCCTGGCACCTCGCGGCGCTCGCCGTCGCGCGTCTCCACCAGCGCCGTCACACCCTGCGCGTCGTTGCGGTAGCCGGTGACGCGGCAACCCAGCTGCACCACATCCGGCCCCAGGCGGTGCTGTACCTCAGCCAGCAGCAGCATCTGCAGCTTGCCGCGGTGCACCGCGTACTGCGGCCACTGGTAGCCGGCCAGCAGGCCGCGCGGCTCGGCATACACGTCGTTGCCGTTGCGGCCCACCAGCGCCCATTCCTTGGCCTGGACGCCGATGGTGTCCAGCAGGTCGGCGCCTATACCCAGGTCGTACAGCTCGCGCACGGCGTTGGGCTGCAGGTTGATGCCCACGCCCAGGGGCGCCAGTTCGGGCACGGCCTCGAAAACTTTGCAGGGCACACCGATCTGGTGCAGGGTGAGGGCCGTGACCAGGCCGCCAATGCCGCCGCCGGCGATGAGCACCGGGGCGTGGGATTCGAAAGTGGAAGTCATGAAAGAGTCGTCGGGTCGTTCTTGTCGGGCTGGCCAGGACCAGCGGCGCGGATGGAACTGTAAGGCATCGGCAGCCCCGCTTCGCTGCCCGGCAGGTGCTTAGAATGATTTGTCCACCCGCCTGCCACCAGGAGAGACTGTGCCCAGCACCGCATCCGCCGCCCTATCCGAAGCCACCCACGAGGCCTATCAGTTCGAGGTCTTCCCCTGGAACACGAACTTTGCCACCGGCATCGCGCTGGTCGACGAGCAGCACCAGCAACTGGTGCACCTGATCAACAAGCTGGCCTCTCAGCTGTCGCGCGGCGCGAGTGAACTCCAGCTGAGCGAGGTATTTCAGGAACTGGTGGCCTACGCGGACTACCATTTCAAGACGGAAGAGCAGATCTGGCAGCCGCGCTTTGCCGCTGACCCCTGGTACAGCAGCCACAAGCAGGCCCACGATGCCTTCCTGCCGAAGGCGCTGGAGATCCAGGCCCGCCTGCAGAACACCGCCTACGACAAGGTGCTGGAGGAGGTGCTGAAGTTCCTGGTCAACTGGCTGGTGTTCCACATCCTCGACAACGACCGGCGCATGGCCAAGGTGCTGCAGGCGCTGGACGCCGGACTCGACCTACCCGCCGCCAAGACGCGCGCCGATGCCGAGATGACCGGTCTGATGCAGACCTTCGTCGAGACCGTGCTCGGCATGTACGAGAGCCTGACGTCGCGCAGCCTGGAGCTGATCCGGGAAAAGAACGAGCGTCTCAGGACCGAACGGGCCCTGATGGCGGCCGAGATGCAGAAGCAGTCGATGAATAAGCTGGTCGACAGCATGCAGAAGACCATCGAAGCCATGGCGTCCACGGTGGAAATCCGCTCCCCTTACACCGCCGGCCACCAGCGCCGCGCTGCCCGGCTGGCCGAAGCGATCGCCCGCGAAATGGGCCTGCCGGACGAGGAGGTGCACGGCATCTTGCTGGCTGCCATGGTGCACGACATCGGCGACATCCAGATCCCGGCCGAGATTCTGACCCGGCCACGCGGCCTGAGCGCACTGGAGCGTGAGTTGGTCCAGGCCCACCCGCAGGCCGGCTACGACATCCTCAAGGGCATCGACTTCTCCTGGCCGATCGCCGAGATGGTGTACCAGCACCATGAGCGGCTGGACGGCTCGGGCTACCCGCGCGGCCTCAAGGGCGACGAGATTCTCATGGGCGCGCGTGTGATTGCGGTGGCGGACGTGGTGGAGGCCATGTCCTCGCACCGCCCCTACCGCGCCTCGCTCGGCCTGGATGCGGCCCTGGCCGAACTGGAAGCCCACAAGGGCCAGGCCTACGAGCCTGCGGCCGTCGATGCCTGCATCCGGCTGTTCCGGGACAAGCAGTACACCCTGCCGGC
>Ga0114986_1000478_pt1 | contig 11100 bp, 14 predicted proteins | sample Shrwel1BS1Day17_FD_96988 | JGI IMG/M metagenome (GOLD analysis project Ga0114986, IMG submission 96988) | Subsurface microbial communities from deep shales in Ohio, USA - Utica-3 well 1 S-1-Day17 | ecosystem: Environmental > Aquatic > Deep subsurface > Shale gas/oil reservoir > Produced... | reverse complement strand
GCAGGCGCGCTCGTAGGGGCCGGGCGGGCAGCGGTAGGGGGCCAGCGGGATGGACAGGGCGTAGACGCCGCCATCGGGCATGGCTTCGAGCTGCTTGCGCAGGGCCACGGTCTGGGCGCCAGCCTTCCAGGCGTGGAGCACCTTGTCCTTGGCCGCCTGGCTGGCCATGCCGGGCAGGGTCTCCCACATGAAGTCGATACCCGGCGAGACGATCAGGCGGTCGTAGGGCAGCTCTCCCCCGCTGGCCAGCTTGACCATGCGCTTCTCGGGGTCGATGGAGGCCACCATATCGCGCACCAGCTTGACGCCATGGCGCTTGGCCAGGTTGTCATAGGGGGTCGTGATATCCGCAATGGTCTTGCTGCCCTGGATGACCAGGTTGGAGATCGGGCAGGAGATGAAGGAGGGGTTCGGCTCGACCAGGGTCACGTCGATGCCGTAGTTGGAGAACATGCGCACATACTTGGCAGCGGTGGCGCCTGCATAGCCGCCGCCGACCACCACCACCTTGGCACCGCTGCCACCGGCGGCACATCCGCCAAGAAGACCAAGACCGGCGACCGCAGAGCCGGCACCGAGCGTTTGAACAAACTGACGACGTTGCATGACAGAGCTCCTCATTGTTTCTTCTGGGCGGCGAAGTAGGCAGAGATCTGGGCCAACTGCTCGTCGGTGTAGCCCTTGGACAGCTGGTGCATGATCGTGGCCGGCTTGCGACCGTTCTTGAAATCCAGCAGCTTCTGCAGCATTTCATCCTTGTCCTTGCCCGCGAGGGCCTCCATGCCCTGAAGGGCTCGACCTTCCGTGCCATGGCAGTTGGCGCAGGCAGCGGCCCACACGCGCACCTGGTTGACCTCGGCTTGCGCCCACAGGGCGGCCGTGCCCAAGGCGCCGGCCACCAGCCATTTTTTCGTTCTCTTCATCTTCATCTCCGGATCTGTGATTGTGGAAGGACGGGGAGTGCCGCCATCAAAAACTGTAGCAGATGTGGTCTGCCACCCATCAATCAGCAATTGCTGATGCTTTGATGTATGTCAGATCGATGCTAGCAGTGGACGACAGGCTAGCCCAACGGGGCAAACCCCTAGCGGCATGGGGCCCGGTTTCCTCTCCTCTGTCAGTCACCGGTCAGGCTACCCCTTCATGCACTTCAGGTGTGTCCACCGGGTAGCGCATGTCAGCAAATCCGAAGAATCAGGGTTTACACTAATCTATATATAGGCATTCAATCATATAGTTGATTGACCGAAATCAAGGCTTGTCCGGAGGCGGGATTGAACGAACCACAGTCTGTGTACGACTCGCTGGCGCGCTACTTCAGCGTGCTGGGTGAACCGGCGCGGCTGCGGATCCTTCACGCCCTGTGCCGGCAGGAGCGTTGCGTCAGCGAGATCCTGCGCGTGACGGGTCTGGCCCAGGCCAATGTCTCGCGTCATCTGGGACTCATGTACCAAGCGGGGCTGGTGTCGCGGCGCCGGGAAGGCACCCAGGTGTTCTACCGGGTCAGCAGTCCGGTGTACCTGGACCTGTGCCGGACGGTGCTCTCGCAGGTGTCGACCCCGGCAGACCATGATTTCGGCGATCCCTCTGTACCCACGGCTAACGACCCCTTCATCGGCCATCACAAGGAAGAAACAAGTGTCTAGAGACCTGAGCGACGTCATCGGGCGCGTCCTGCCTGCACCCGAAAACCACCTGAGTGCCGAGCACCTGGAGCAGGCCCGCAAGGCGCGGCGCAGCTTCATGGGCAAGGCTCTGGCCATGGGGGCGGGCGTGGCCGCTTCCGCCACGGCAGCGACCCGTGCGGTGGCCGCCGAGGGCGAGGACGCCATCCTCAAGCTGCCCGAACACACCACGGGCCTGGGCCTGCCGGTGGTCACCGACGGCTACGGCAAGCCCAGCAAATGGGAGGCCAACCTGCAGCGCCGCCAGAGCCCTGGCCTGACCCGGGTCAACCAGGCGTCGGTGAGCTTCACGCCCCTGCAGGGCCTGTTCGGCATCATCACGCCCAGCGGCCTGCACTTCGAGCGCCATCACCAGGGCTGGTGGGACATCGATCCGTCCAAGCACCGCCTCATGGTCAACGGCCTGGTCAAGCGTGAGCGCGTCTTCACCATGGACGACCTGATGCGCCTGCCCAGCGTCTCGCGCATTCACTTCATCGAATGCGGCGCCAACACCGCCACCGAGTGGGGCAACGTGGCGGTGCCCACGGTGCAGTACACCCACGGCATGATCAGCTGCTCGGAATTCACCGGCGTGCTGCTGTCGACCCTGCTGGAGATGTGCGGGATCGACAAGAAGAAAGCCAAGTACGTGCTGGCCGAGGGGGCCGACGGCTCCTCGATGACCCGTACCATCGACATCGAGCGTGCCATGGACGACGTGATCGTGGCATGGGGCATGAACGGCGAGATGCTGCGTCCCGAGAACGGCTACCCGTTGCGTCTGGTGGTGCCCGGGATCCAGGGCGTGAGCTGGGTCAAGTACCTGCGCCGCATTGAGGTGGGCGACGAAAAATACGCCACCAAGGATGAGGCCGTCCACTACATCGACCACATGCCCGATGGGACGCACCGCCAGTACACCGGCATTCAGGAGTGCAAGTCGGTCATCACCACGCCATCGGCCGGTCAGACCCTGCTGGACAAGGGTTTCTACAACGTCACCGGCCTGGCCTGGTCCGGCCGGGGTGCCATCAAGCGCGTGGACGTGAGCGTGGACGGCGGTCGCAACTGGCGCACCGCCCGCCTGGAAGGCCCGGTCCTGCCCAAGGCCATGACCCGCTTCAACATCGACTGGGTCTGGGATGGCAAGCCCGCCATTCTGCAAAGCCGCGCCATCGACAGCACCGGCTATGTGCAGCCCAAGATCAACCAGCTGCGCGCCGTGCGCGGCACCCGCTCGGTCTATCACCAGAACGCCATCCAGAGCTGGCTGGTCTCCGAAAACGGCGAAGTCTCCAACGTGCAGGTGTACTGATGAACATCGATTTCCGCAACTCCATCCGCGTCGCCGTCGCTGGTCTGGCTCTCACGGCACTGAGCGCATCCGTTCTGGCTCAAAGCAAGCCCTGGCACGACATCGGGCGTGACGCCACGCCGGCCGAAGTCAAGGCCTGGGACATCGATGTCCGTCCGGACTTCAAGGGCCTGCCCGCTGGGGCAGGTTCGGTCCAGCTCGGTGAAGAGGTCTGGATGGCCAAGTGCTCGTCCTGCCATGGCGACTTCGGTGAATCCAACGAGGTCTTCACGCCCATCATTGGCGGTACCACCAAGAAGGACATCGAGACCGGTCGCGTGGCTGCTCTGGTGGAGGGTGCCCCCTCCACGGCACCACAGAAGACCACGATGATGAAGGTGGCCACGGTTTCGACCCTCTGGGACTACATCAACCGCGCCATGCCCTGGAACGCACCCAAGTCGCTCAAGGCCGATGAGGTCTACGGCGTGGTGGCCTATCTGCTGAGCCTGGCTGAGGTGGTGCCCGGGGACTTTGTCCTGAGCGACAAGAACATCGCCGAGGTGCAAAAGCGCATGCCCAACCGCAACGGCATGGTCTTCTATGAGCCGATGTGGAAGGTCAACGGCAAGGGCGACGTGCAGAACGTGGCCTGCATGAAAGACTGCCCGACCGAGATGAAGATCCGTTCCTCGCTGCCGGACTTTGCGCGCGATGCGCACGGCAACATCCTGGAGCAGAACCGCGTCATCGGTCCGGTCCGCGGTGCCGACACCACCAAGCCGGCGCCCAAGGGTCCCGTGGGTTCTGCACCCGCGCCCAAGGCGGTCGTCGTGGCGGCTGCTGCCGGTGGGGCGGCCGATGTCAAGGCCAAGCTCGCCAGCAACGCCTGCACGGCCTGCCATGGTGTGACGAACAAGATCGTGGGGCCCGGCTTCAATGAGATCGCGGCCAAGCACAAGGGCAAGACCGATCTGGTGTCGTACCTGGCCGGCAAGATCAAATCGGGCGGCTCGGGTGTCTATGGTGCGGTGCCCATGCCGCCTCAACCCCAGGTCTCCGATGCCGATGCCAAGGCGATTGCCGAGTGGATCGCCGGCGGGGCCAAATGACCCGCGGAGCCGAAGGCAATCTGGCGTTACATCTGGATATCAGTAAGCACTAGTAAACCCCAGTACGATTCTTTTCAAGGAGACCTTAACCTGTGAACATGCTTTTCAAACCCGCTCTGTTGGCCGCTTCTCTGGTCTTCCTGGCTCCCATGTCGCATGCGGTGGATGCCGCAGCGGCCAAGGCGTTGGCCCAGAAGAGCGCCTGCCTGTCGTGCCACGCCGTCGACAAGAAGCTGGTGGGCCCCTCCTACAAGGATGTGGCTGCCAAGCACAAGGGCGAAGCCGGTGCGCTGGACAAGGTCGCTGCCCGCATCAAGAGTGGCGGCTCCGGCATCTACGGTCCGATCCCCATGCCGCCGCAGCCCAACCTCAAGGACGACGAGCTCAAGCTGCTTGCCGGCTGGATCCTGGCCGGCGCGCCGGACAAATAAACTTTCACCCTTTCTCACGCAAGGAGCCTCTCATGAATTCCTCCCGCCGCACCGCCCTGAAGACCACGGGCGCCTTCGCTACCCTGATTTCCCTGGGCCTCGTGACCCAGAGCCAGGCCCAGGCCGCTGTGGACCGTGCCAGCTTCCAGGTCAAGACCGTTGAAGATGCCCTCAAGGCCATCGGTGGCCAGGCCGCGTCCAGCGACCAGGTGACCGTGGTCTCGCCCGACATTGCTGAAAACGGCGCTGTCGTGCCCGTGGGCGCCACCAGCAAGCTGCCCAACACCACCGAGATCTATCTGATCGTCGAGAAGAACCCGACGCCCCTGTCGGCCGCTTTCTTCATTCCTGCGGGCACCGCTGCCGATGTGCAGACCCGCCTGAAGATGGGCCAGAGCACCAACGTGGTCGCTGTGGTCAAGGCCGACGGCAAGCTGTTCTCTGCCACGAAGGAAACCAAGGTGACGCTCGGCGGCTGCGGCGGCTGATCATCTTTGACCTTTCGACAGACAACCCCCATTTTCTAGAGTTATCAGGAGTCCATCATGGCTGATCCGATGCGCATCCGCGCCGCCGTTGCAGGCGATGAAGTCACCGTCCGCGTGCTGATGTCCCACCCCATGGAGCCCGGCACCCGCAAGGATGCTTCCGGCAACACCATTCCCGCCCATTTCATCCAGGACGTCGAGGCCACCCACAACGGCAAGAGCGTCCTCAAGGCAATGTTCAGCGGCTCGGTGTCGCAGAACCCCTTCCTGTCCTTCAAGTTCAAGGGCGGCGCCAAGGGTGACAAGGTCGCGGTCAAGTGGGTCGACAACAAGGGCGAAACCCGCACCGACGAAGCCACGATCGCCTGATCAGGCGCGTGGAACGCACGGCCAGCCACGCAAGTTGCTGGCCGTTTGGTTTTTCATCACAACGAGGAGAGCAACCGATGAAACGACACGTTCTGGCATTGGCCGCACTGGCGGCGCTGGGGCAGGGTACTGCCTGGGCGCAGGATGCGGCCGCCGAGGGCATTGCGAAGTACCGTGAGATGCTGCAGGACGGCAACCCCGCCGAACTGTTCGAGATGAAGGGCGAGGAGCTCTGGAAGCAGAAACGCGGTCCCAAGAACGTGTCGCTGGAGCAATGTGATCTGGGCAAGGGCCCGGGCGTGCTCAAAGGGGCTTTTGTCGAGTTGCCCCGCTTCTTCAAGGACACAGGGCGTGTTCAGGACATGGAGTCGCGCCTGGTGACCTGCATGGAAACCCTGCAGGGTTTCAATGCGGCCGAGATCATGAAAACCCCTTTTGGCAAGGGTGAGATGGCCAACCTGACCGCGCTGGCCACCTATGTGGCCACGCAGTCCAAGGGCATGCGTTTTGCGCTGCCCTACAACACGACCGAAGAGAAGACCATGTACGAAGTGGGCAAGCGCCTGTTCTACATGCGGGGCGGCACCCACGACTTCTCCTGCGCCTCATGCCATGGACAGGAAGGCAAACGCATCCGTCTGCAGGATCTGCCTGACCTGACCAAGAACCCGGGGGACGGTATCGGCTTTGCGGCCTGGCCTGCCTACCGTGTGTCCAATTCCCAGATGTGGGGCATGCAGCTGCGCCTGAACGACTGCTACCGCCAGCAGCGCTTCCCGGAGCCCAAGTTCGGCAGCGATGTGACCATCGCCCTGGCGGTCTACATGGGCGTCAATGCCAAAGGTGCCGAGTCCATCGTGCCCTCCATCAAGCGCTGAAGACGACAGGAGAAGAACCCATGCAGAAATCCACCATTGCCACCTTGTTGGCCGCCCCGGTGCTGGTCCTGGGCCTGAGCGCCTGCGTCTCTTCGTTGCCCTCGGCCGAGTACGACCGGATCACGGCCGAGGTTGTGAAAGCATCCTTCCAGGACAAGGGCATCGCCAAGGTTGACCGCCTGGTGCAGGACGACGCCAACCGCGAATGTGCGGCCGCCGACGTGGCCGGCAAGCCCATCGACGAAAAGGTCGCCAAGGCCATCGAAGAAGCCGAAATGAAGACCGTCAAGTGGCCTTCGGACGGCAAGTTCCTGGGCGACTGGAAGGAGGGCGAGAAAATTGCCCAGAGCGGACGCGGCCTGACCTGGACCGACAACGAGAAAACCGTCAACGGCGGCAACTGCTACAACTGCCACCAGATCACCAAGGAAGAGATTTCCTTCGGCACGCTGGGCCCGAGCCTGTACAACTACGGCAAGCTGCGCGGCGTCTCCGACCCGAACAGCCCGGCGTCCAAGGCCATCGTCGAGTACACCTGGGGCAAGATGTGGAATTCGCGGGCCTACAACGCCTGCTCCCAGATGCCTCGGGCTGGCCACAAGGGCATTCTCAATGAGCAGCAGCTCAAGCATGTGATGGCCCTGCTGTTGGACCCGAACTCACCGGTCAACAAGTAAACGGACATCCGGGCAGGCCTTCGGGCCTGCCCAGGTCCGCCAGGGGGCGGCGCCAGGACCAAAAAAAATTTGGCGCAAGTATCAGCAATCAATTGATAAGGAATGTTCATGAGCTTCAGCCGTCGCGAATTCATGCAGGTGCTGGCCGTGGCTGGAGCCACCGGCATGGCGCTGTCCCACCAGGATGTCCTGGCCGCCAAACCGGGCGCCGGCGAGCGTCTGTATGACGTGCCGAAATTCGGCAACGTCAGCTTCCTGCACTTCACCGATTGCCACGCGCAACTCACGCCGATCTACTTCCGTGAACCCAACGTGAACCTGGGCGTGGCAGAAGCCGTGGGCCGCCCGCCGCACATCGTGGGTGAGCACCTGCTCAAGCACTTCGGTTTCAAACCGAACACGCCAGAGGCGCACGCGTTCACCTACCTGAACTTCAGCCAGGCCGCCAAGACCTACGGCAAGGTCGGCGGCTTCGCACACCTGGCCACGCTGGTCAAGCAGCTCAAGGCCAGCCGTCCGCACGCGCTGCTGCTCGATGGCGGCGACACCTGGCAGGGTTCGGCCACATCGCTGTGGACCAATGGTCAGGACATGGTCGACGCCTGCAAGCTGCTGGGTGTCAACATGATGACCCCGCACTGGGAATTCACCTTCGGTGCCAAGCGGGTGCAGGAGGTGGTGGAGAAGGATTTCAAGGGTCACATCGAATTCCTGGCCCAGAACATCAAGACCACCGACTTCGAGGACATGGTCTTCAAGCCTTACGCCATGCGCGAGATGAATGGCGTCAAGGTGGCGGTCATCGGGCAGGCGTTCCCCTACACCCCGATCGCCAACCCGCGCTACATGGTGCCAGACTGGACCTTCGGGATCCAGGACGAGAACATGCAGAAGATGGTGGACCAGGCCCGCAGCGAAGGCGCGCAGGTGGTCGTCGTCCTGTCGCACAACGGCATGGATGTGGACATCAAGATGGCTTCCCGCGTGCGCGGCATCGATGCCGTCCTGGGTGGCCACACCCACGACGGCATGCCGGCACCGGTCATCGTCAAGAACGGCGGCGGCCAGACGCTGGTGACCAACGCCGGCTCCAACAGCAAGTTCCTGGGTGTGCTGGACTTCGATGTGCGCGGCGGCAAGGTCCAGGACTTCCGCTACAAGCTGCTGCCGGTGTTCTCCAACCTGCTGCCCGCCGACAAGGAAATGCAGGCCCTCATCGACAAGGTGCGCGCGCCCTACAAGGACAAGCTCGAAGAAAAGCTGGCGGTCACCGAGGATCTGCTGTATCGCCGCGGTAACTTCAACGGTTCGTGGGATCAGCTGATCTGCGACGCGCTCATGGAGGTCAAGGGTGCCGACATGGCCTTCTCGCCCGGCGTGCGCTGGGGCACGTCACTGCTGCCGGGTGACACCATCACCTACGAGCGCATGATGGACCAGATGGCGCTGACCTATCCGGCGACCACGCTCAACGAATTCAGCGGCGCGCAGATCAAGGAGATCATGGAAGATGTCTGCGACAACATCTTCAACCCGGACCCCTACTACCAGCAGGGCGGCGACATGGTGCGCGTCGGTGGCATGACCTACAGCTGCACCCCCAACGCGCCGGCCGGCCAGCGCATCAACAACATGATGCTCAAGGGCAAGCCGATCGAGGCCGACAAGAAGTACAAAGTGGCCGGCTGGGCCTCGGTCCAGGAAGGCGTACAGGGCGAGCCGATCTGGGACGTGGTCTCGGGCTATCTGCGCAACAAGAAGGTGATCAAGGGCGTGAAAGTCAACACGCCCAAGATCATCGGCATGGAAGGCAACCCTGGCATGGTGGCCTGATTCCGTGACGGGGCAGGTCAGCCATGCCGCCGTTTGATATGCTTGCACGCATTGGCCTGCCTCTTTCTTCCCGATCTCTCCCATGACCCACAAGCTGCTCATCGCCCTTGCCGGCGCCGCCATCCTCGCTGGCTGCGCCAGTTCCAAGCCCTACTGGCACAAGCCCGGTGTCACGTCGGACGATACCTACACCCAGCTGTCCGAGTGCAAGTTCCAGGTCGGGATCAACAAGGTGTCCAAGTCCGATCAGGAGGACCTGGTGGCCCACTGCATGCGTGGCAAAGGGTTCCGCCTGCTGGCCAATCCGGACTGATGTCCTCTCACTGCCCCGCTGACCGGGGCTGAAGCCGTCATGCGACTGACCCAGTGGACCGACTACAGCCTGCGCGTGCTGATGTATTGCGCTGCCTGTCAGGAACGGGTCAAACCGCCGACGGTGGCCGAGATTGCCGAGGCGCATGGCATCTCACGCAGTCATCTGATGAAGATCGTCATGTCGCTGGCCAGCTATGGCTGGCTGGAGACGACCCGCGGACGGGGAGGCGGACTGCGACTGCTCAAGCCCGCCAGTGAGCTGCGTCTGGGCGATGTCGTTCGCCGGACGGAGTCTGACCTGATGCTGGTCGAGTGCTTCGACCCGGCGGGCAACCAGTGCAAACTCGACGGGCATTGCCGGCTCAAAGGCGTCTTCAAGGAAGCCATGCAAAGCTACTTCGACACGCTGGATGCTTACACCCTGGCCGACCTGATGGCGCCGCCGACGCTGGCCCGATCCGCTGCGCTGCAACCGATCAGACCTCCACTGCCCACGGTGCGCAAGTCCGTCAAGGCAGGCAAGTCGCTGACGCACTGACCCGTGGTCAGCCTGCGGCGGGTGTGGCCAGGCGCCGAGCCATGCCGGGCGACGAAAGCCACCGGCGTCCGTCGCCATTCACCAGGACGCTCTCTGTGCCCGGTAGCTTGCTCAGCATCTGCGCAGCGGCGTCCGGCCCCAGCAGCATGGCCATCGCTCCCCGGCCATTGACCTGGTTCACGTCGCGGGCCACCATAGCCACCCCCCGGACACCCTGGGCGGGCAGTCCGGTTTCCGGGTTCAGCACGTGATGGAAGTGCCGTCCATCCAGGACGAAATGACGCTCGTAGTCTCCCGAAGAAGCCACCACGCCATCGGTCAGCGACACGGTGCCCAGCAAACCCGAAGGGTTCGCAGGGTCACGCAAGCCGATGCGCCAGTCGCGGCCGTCCAGCTGGCCAGTCACCAGCACATCACCCCCGCCATTGATCATCGCACCGTCCAGCCCGTGTGACTTGAGCACGCGCATGCCTGCCTCCAGGATGGGCAGTTTGGCGACACCACCCAGATCCAGCTTCATGCCCCGGCGCATCAACTGTGCCTGGCCTCTCTCGGGATCAGTGTGGAGTTGCCGGTGGTCGACCAGATGGCGCTGTTCCCGCCGCTCTTGAGCAGACGGCAGTCGGGGACTGCCGGGCGTGAACGACCATCCGTCATAGGCACCGATGGTGACGTCGAAAAGTCCGCCGCTCTCCCGCGAGAGGGTCAGTGCCTGCTGCAGCACGGCCATGGTTTCCGGAGAAACATCCACCGGGTGCCGACCAGCGGCGCGGTGCAGGGCAGCCACCTCGCTGTCATTCCGGTATCGGCTCATCAACCGCTCCAGCCGGGCCATCTCCGACATCGCCAAGTCCGCGGCGTGCGATGCCAGCGGGCCCTGAGCGATGATGTCGACCTGTGTGCCCAACAGTGGCCGCGAGATGCGAACCGTGCCAGCGCGAGCCATGGCCGGGCCCAGATAGGCCGAAAGAACCAGAAGACCGGCGCCCGCCATACAGCGCCGTCGTGACAGGGGGGCTGCGGTCTGCATGGCGTCCCTTATTGCGACAGGGCCACCATGTGGTCCACCGCGGCCTTGACCTCGTCGTCGCTCAGGCTGGCACCGCCGCCGCGGGCCGGCATCATGCCTTTGGAGCCGGTGTAGCCCTCGATGGCGTGCTTGTACAGCGTGTCCTTGCCTTGGGCAATGCGCGGCCCCCAGTCGGCCTTGTCGCCAGGTTTGGGTGCTCCTGCAACGCCAGCGCCATGGCAAAGGGCGCATGTGCTGCCGTAGATCTTCTTGCCCAAAGCGTTTTCGGCGACGGGGGCAGCCGCGGGGGCTGCAGGCGCTGCTGCAGGAGCGGGCGCGGCTGCGGGAGCAGCGGCAGGCGCGGCAGATTCCTTTTGTCCGCACGCCGCCAGACCGGCGGTGAGGATCAGGGCCAGAAGAAGTGGAGAGGTTTTCATGGTGGTCATCCTTGTGGTTGCTGGGTCAGCGAACATGCTCGCTGTGTGGGGT
>Ga0114986_1000477_pt1 | contig 11127 bp, 13 predicted proteins | sample Shrwel1BS1Day17_FD_96988 | JGI IMG/M metagenome (GOLD analysis project Ga0114986, IMG submission 96988) | Subsurface microbial communities from deep shales in Ohio, USA - Utica-3 well 1 S-1-Day17 | ecosystem: Environmental > Aquatic > Deep subsurface > Shale gas/oil reservoir > Produced... | reverse complement strand
GTGGGCATGGCTCGGCGTGTTCCTGCCACTGCCCTGGCGGCCTTTATTGACGGCCAGGTAGAGAAAGACGTTTCACCTTCCCGCGATAGTCCTGAGCTTCCCGTTCATGAGGTGCGGCGCCCAGGCCGGCCTCGGTTGAAGGCAAAGGAGTTTGGTGATGGGAGGGGAGAGTGATGGAAGACGACGACTTCATCACCATTGAGCTCCCGGTGGAACGCTTTTATGTTCGCGTCGATCAAGCGGCTATCCGTGATATTCGGCTGAGTTTGGCGGCCCGCGGCATGTTTGCCTTGCTGAAAAATTTACCTCCTGGATGGGCAACAAACATCACTCACCTCAAGTACCTGACGGGTATGGGAAAGCACGCACTTCAGGGGGTTTCAGGTGAGTTGAGGGAGGTTGGGGCGCTTGAGGTTTTGCCGCGGCGGCTCACGGCAGAGCAGGCTACAAAGTGGACGGAGAGAGCCAAGGCCAGGGGGTTGAACAAATCCTATAGGGCTGGTCAGGTGGCGGGGAAAATTTGGCGCCTCCATGCCGAGACTGAGTGGGCAATGGAAGCCCCCCTCAAACCACCGGCACCAAACGTCCTCGCCCCAATATCCGCTCTGGAAAAGGGTTCCACCGAAAGCCCGGTTTTCCGGCAGACGGAAAAACCGGCGGACGAAAAATCGGCTACTAAGAATAATCAAGAACAAGGAAATGTTGTTTTTTTAAAGAAAGAACAACAACAACCCAACGCCCTGCAGGAATTCTCAGAGGCCGCAGGGGATGAGGTAATGAGGAAATGTGCGGCGGATGGGCTTTCTTTGGGGGCCCTTGCGAAGATCTTGGCCAATGCGGATGTGCAACGGGTGAGGTGGGCGGGTTACAGCCTCCGGCAGTACATACAAAACGGTACAGCCAGGAGCCCAGGTGCAGTTGCAACGAGCCTGGCACAAAAGGCTGCGACTGGTGAAATTGGAAAGCCGAGGATACTGGCCGAAATTGAGAGAGATCAGGTCATCCAAAAACAGCAAAAGAAGGCTGAACTCGCCTACCAGCAGCTACTCCAGGAGTCTGCGGCTAGGGTCAGAGTACCACCACTACCACCTGGATCAGGATCAAAACTGCCCAGGCTTCCGCGTTCTGGTGGGGGCTAAAAATGAGAAATGTCCCCGTTTTAGTGCGACGTTTGGCAGCAAGTCTGTTGCTTTTTGCAACATTGATGCAGCCCCTGGTTGCGTTCTCCCAGTCGAGCACTGTCCAGTCCTCCCAGACACAACAGGCAGTCAGCATTGAGTCCTATCAAGCGCAGACGGGGGATGCCAGCTTGGGGATGCTCCATGACATCTTCGGCGACGCTAATGGGATTTTCTCCGGCGGCAAGGACACCGGCAACCGGGAGGCAATCAACGCCGCCTTCCTCGCCTTCAATACGGCGGTGCTGGCAGTAGCCTCGGCGTTCTTTTCCTACAACATGCTCTCTGCAACCGCTCAAGGGTCCTTCGACGGGGAGTTCCTGGGGAAGCGCTACCACTCCATGTGGATGCCTATCCGTACCACGACCGCAGTGGTTTACCTGCTACCAGTGTGGAAAGGCTGGTCCGGGGCTCAGTTGTTGATGGCTTTTGCTGCCTCGGTGGGGATTGGCATTGCCAATAGCCTGGTGGGCGCCCTGGGAACCGGTGCATTCCCCTCCGTGGTGGTGGCCCCGGAAATTCCTTCCATGGCCAACATCGTCACCCAGATGGTGGACAAAGAGTTGTGCCTGGTGGATAAGAAGCAGGAGCAAATTCGCTGGCGAAAGGCCCGGGTCGATGCCAGCGAGCCATCCCTGACCGTGAACTGGGGCGTCAAGACCTACCAGCTCGCAGATCCTGACAAAGTGGTGGTGAGCTACGGCGCCTTCCCCGATGCCGACGGCAATCATGGGGGCACTTGTGGCCAAGTGGTCGTTGAACTTCCCCTTTTGCCGGGGTATGCCTCCAGCGAGGCCCAGCAGATGCGGGACACCGCTACGGCCACCATCCGTTCTGAGGTGGATCGGCTGGCGACCGACGTGCATCAACTCTATCAGCAGGCCTATTTCCCTAACACACCTATCATTGTGGAAGGGGACACCCCCCTGAACGCCGGTACCGGGGTGGATCCTGAGGATCCTGCCGCCATCCAGCTGGCGGCCAAGTATGTGCAGGCCCAGCTACCCACCCTGGCGGCGAAGGCCCTGGAACGGATCAATACCCGAATCAACTCTGCTTTGCAGATTGCTAATGCCAGTGCAGACCAGAAGATCAAGGACATGGTGGCGCAGTGGGGTTGGGTGGCCTACGGTGCGGCGCCGGCATCCAATGCCGCCAACGCCCTGGCCATGGTCACCGGGGCCCCGACCGTGAAGACCAATGGCACGGTCACCCACAATGCCCCCTCCACGTCCAACGCCCAGAAATCCGGGCTATCCAGCGGGAACCGCCTGACCGTCGCCCAGGAAAAGCAACTTTCCGGGATTGAGAAGGCGATGAAGGCCAACGGCGCCAATCCCCAGATCGTGGCCAACCAGCTGGAGACCCAGAAGGCGGCCATGCTGGCGGAGAACGCCCGGGGCAGTGCCATGAAGGAACAGAACAAGGCTCTGGACCAGGCCTCCGGCGCCAATAATGCCTCGGGGTGCGACTTGGCCCCCGGCATGATGGAGGTCTGCATCATGAATCCGATTACCCAGGCGGTGCAAACCAACGGGATCGGCAGCATCGTGGTGGCCGGAAGCAACCCCCTGGTATCCATGCCCTTGCTTGGCGCCAAGATACTAAACCTGGCTGCCACCATCATCTCGGTTGCAATTGCCTCCGTGATGGGTGTCGCTCTGATCGGAGCCGTTCTATCGGTGGTTGGCATGGCCACAGTAGCGGGCTGGATCATCGCGGCCCAGGTGATTGGCTTCCTGCTAAGCATCCTGCTGGCCGCTGTAATTCCCCTGATCATTTTTGGCCTGCAGCTAGTGGTCTTCCTGCCGATGGCTATTCCCCTGGCCTGGGTGTTCGCCGTGGGTGCCTGGCTGGTGGTGATCGCCGAATCCCTGATCGGCAGTCAGCTGTGGGGCCTGGCCCACATGGATCCGGAAGGGGAGGGGATGGGCCAGAAAACAGCCCACGGCTACATCTTCTTGCTCAACCTGCTTTTCCGGCCCGCCATCCTGGTGCTGTCCTGCTGGTTTGCCTACAAGTTCTGTGCGGTCCTGGGGGGCTTCGGTAATGCCATGCTCACCGATGCCGTGACGGCCCTCCTGAAGGGCGCCACGGGCAGCCTGATCGTCTATCTGATCGTCCTCCTGGGGGGGCTGTGGCTGACCCTGGTGCTCAACATGCAGATCATCCATGTGTCGGCTTCCCTTTTGAACATCATCCCGAACCAGATCTTTACCTGGGTGGGTGGGCATTTCGGCTCCGATGTGGGTAGCGGTATCAACCACAACTTGGACGGAGGGTTTAAAAGCGGCATGCAAACCACAGGTTTAACTGCTCAGCAGTTGGCCCGGGAACTCCGGCCAGCACGGAAAAATGGGGGGAAAAAGAGAAGTGAAGCAGGCGCCATGGCCATGATCGCCGACGATGACTAAACACTGCACTGCAACATTGCCGCATTGTCGCGGCAATGTTGCAGTTCTCACATACTATTCATCGGCGTGGTGGGTGGCGGCCTGTTTTTTTGTTCGAGGGAGCAGCGGTTAAGAACTCTCAGGCTCTGGATGAATTCTCTGTACCACTCCTCATCCCATTTTTCTTTCAGATTCTTCAGGGCCCATTGAACTAAGGCGGCAGCAGCTGAACCGGGGAGCCGTGCGGCTATTCCCAGGGCTGTTTCTGGTGTTGCACTTTCTACCAGGCCCCGCAGTTCAGGGAATTCATCCAGGGCGCCAGCAACACTTCCAAGCTTTTCTCCCAAGCTCATTTTTGTTCAGTCCTTCTGCTGGATGCTCGTTCTGCCAGGAGGGCGTCTCCTGATCGTTTCCACTCGGCGGTCCTGGCAGGGTCGGTGAGTGATCTCTGCAGTAAAAGCAAACCACCAAGCACCAGCCCAGGGTCTTGGTCTAGCAATCCGGCGATGTGGAGGAGTCCTCCTCCCTCGATCTTCCTGCGCGTCTCTTCCTTCCGCCGACGAGTGGCTTCCCTGGCCCGCAACTTTGCGGCCAGAGCGGCCTTTTGCCTCGCGAGCTCAGCCTCCTTTTTCCTCACATCTTCAAGTCGCTTTTCTAGCTTCTCCAGCTGATGAGTTCCCGATGCCATCTTCGTTCTCCTTTCCCGTTGCGGAAGCGTTCGCAGAACGTTATCATGCGCCAAAGCATGAAGCAAGGGCGCACTTAGGAGTTGGCTTTGCCAACTCGTGCGATCCTCTTGGGGCTTTGCCCCGCCGGACGGCTTCCCCTAAAACCTTCGATATTCACTTTCTCGACGTGGCGATTTATCACCTCTCCGTAAAACCGATATGCCGCTCAGCAGGTCGCTCCGCGACTGCTGCAGCAGCCTATCGGGCGGGTGAGTTGATCGAGGACCTACGTACTGGCGAGGTCTTCAATTACACCCGCCGGGGAGGGGTGGAGCGCGTTGAGTTGGTGATGCCGGATGGCGCTACCTGGCGGCCCAGCCGGGCCGAGCTCTGGAATGCTGCCGAGGCTGCCGAGCGGCGAAAAGACGCTTGTGTGGCGCGGGAGCACGAAATTGCAATTCCTGCTGAACTCAATGCGGACCAGCGGCTGCTCCTGGTGACGCAGTATTGCCAATCACTGGCTGACCGCCACGGGTGTGCTGTTGATTTTGCAATACACCGCCCTGACAAGACGGGCGACCAGCGAAACTGGCATGCCCACATCCTGATGAGTACGCGGAAGGTTGCAGGGGAAGGCTTTGGCCAGAAGTGCGACCGGGAAAAGGCCGGGCGAGATCGCAAAGCAGATCTGCAAGAAGAGCGGGCAATTTGGGAGCACGCTGCCAACCTGGCTCTGCATGCTGCCAGCAGTGCAGAGAGGATTGATCGGCGCAGCCTGGCAGAGCAGGGAATTAACCGGATGCCGAGCCGGCACCTGGGGCCAGGCGCGTGTGGCTATGAACGGCGGACTGGTCAGGCTTCGCGTCGGCGAGTCGACATGGTCAACGAGTGGCGGCGTGCATGGCAAGACCGTGGCCAGCGGCGCCGTTCCGCTCCCCGGAATCTGGCAATGGCTTTGGACGTTACTGCATCAGCGTCCGGACGGAAAAAAGTTTACCGATGGGGTGGTACCGGCGCCAGCGCTGGCTGGGCTGCTGTTGTGCAGCGTGATCGCCAGTTGTCTGCTGCCGGTCGCTATACCGCCCGGAAAATTGCAGCCATGGCCCACGTTGCCAAGCAAAACGGCTGGAAGCGTATTCGCTTGACTGGTACTGATGAATTCAAAACCATAGCTCTGAAGGAGCTCATGGCCAGAGGTCTGGAAGTTAGTAACCCTGAGTTGCAGGCCCAGGTAGCTGCCTGGCGTGCAGCGAACCAGGCCCAGGTGGTGCGAAAGCAAACCGAAAAATCCTCCGGATCTGGAAAGCGCTCGGCTGGTAATGCGGTGGCCCCTACCAATCCTTGGGCTGTGAGGCTTCGGGATTTCTTCTTTGGGCCGCCGCTGAAAACTGCGCCTAAGCCACGGGACAAGGTGAAACCGAAGCCTAAGGCTACACAGTTGCCGGCTGCTTCCCATGTTCCAGTAACGCCCCCTCCTGCAGTTCGGAAGGCGACCCCGGTTCAGAGAGGTGCCCAGGAGGTGGCCCCGATTCAGAAACCGCCTATTTCGCCGGTGGATCCTGCGGCTTCAGTTGCACGGAAGACGGCTGTTGATGCGAAGGATCTAGCTGAGGAAATTCTGACGAAGCTGGGTGGAGACCGTCGTGCTGCGCTACAGGCAGCATGCAGATCCGAGGCTCTTCAAAGAGCCTTGCCTCATCTCGCGCAGACTGCGGATAAGTTGGCTCTGACAATGCTTTCCAACGTCGATGGGGATGTGAGCGTTGCGCTGAATGCGGCTAGGCATTCTCCGGCTTTGGCGCCGGCGCTGGCTGAACTGGAGCGGTTGGAGAAGTTGCTGAAACGATCCGACCGGAAGCTGGATCCGGAGCAAAAAGAAGATATTCAAAAGGGGCCAAGAGGGCCTGGAATGAAGCTTTAGCCGGCGTTATTTCTGAGCAACTAGGGCGCAACATTTTGGCAACAGTGGGGCAATACGGAGGTGCTTCGGTGATTCTGCCTGGTCTGGTTCCAATGCCTGATTTCGGGGCATCCCGCGATGCGGGACCGGGATTCCCGCTCCAAGCTCGGGCATTCGCCCTCGGTCCCCCTGGGACTGCCGGCAAGCCGGCCCTTTCCGGGCAACCCTTGCCTTGCGCCTCCGGCGCTGATTGGACGGCCCTGTTAGGGCCTTTGGTTTGCTCCAGTCCGATTCGTCTGTGCGCCTCCTGGCTATCGACCTGTCTTAAGCGCATGCAGAGCCCTAAAACGCCGACGTGTACCACCCGGGCCGCGAACCGCAAGGGCCGCTTTGCTTTCCAGGGGTGGCCCGTGTCCTCGCCTACGGCTGCGGGCCGCTCCAGCCACCCCCTCCACCCTTGCGCTCCGCTTTCCGCCCGGGAGGTCCGCGACGGCACGGGCTCTACACGCAAGACAGATCGATAACCAGGAGGAAAAACTATGCACCCGACGAATCAACCGCAAACCACTGACAAAACCCTGGAACGGGATACAGCAATCCAGATCTTCGCAACTTCAACAGCGCAACAGGAGGGCAACAACATGGCAACACCAGTTCCGTATCGAGATTTTGTTATGTCCATCCCGGAAACTCCCGAGGCCCAGCGGTGGCTGATGGAGCTCGACTTCGTGGATGTCTTGGAGGGTTCCCTGGATCTGCTGGCTGACCTGGCCGAGCGGGCGCCGACTGAAGCTAACAAGGCCTGGCTGCACGGCTTGATTTTTCATCGTCGTAGCGTTGAGACGCTGCACCCTGCTTTTTCGGAATAGGGGAGAGCGACATGAAAAAGTGGCTATGGATTGTCGTGGCTCTCTTGGTTGTCGGTTGTGGCCAACGCACCCTGGATGGGGTCTATTCAGGGAAGAGCGACACCATCCCCCCTATCAAGGTCAGTTTCACCTTTAAGCCCAGTGGGAAGGTCTCCCAGATGGTGTTTGGTACTGAACATGAGCTGGACTACCTGATCGAGGGGGACAAAATCCGGATCAAGAGTCCTATGTCCGACACGATCTTTACCTTGCTGGATGATGGTTCGATCAAGGGGCCGATGGGTATTGTCTTAAGGAAGGAGGGGATTCCGGATTTTGCTGTGGACAGGGCCAAAAAATAGCATTTGATAAATACGGGTATCGTCGAATTGGTGGCAGCAGTAATTGCGGCTCAACTAACAGCTGGAATACTTAAGAGGACCTACTTATGACAAGTTTTCTTCACGGGTTGCAATACGGTACTGCGGCTGGTCAGGCTCAGGGACAGGCGTTTGCTCGTGGGCAGGCACTCAATCAGCAGGACGCATTCAAGGCTGAAATTCTGGATCTCAAGCAGCGTATCGCCGGGATTCGTGAAGTAAAGGATGTGCTGAAGGCCGCTTTGGCTGCAGTCGCCCCTGATCATCCTTTGGTCAATCCCCTGCTGAACAATCCTGAGCTTATTGCCACTTACGAAAAGGGCGCGGAGAAGGTGACGCGTTGGGATGACGAGGTGTAAGCCTTGCCCTTGCGGACAAAAAAAGGGCGGTTCAGGCCGCCCCTTCTTTTTGGTTAAACTTGAAGTAGCTCAAAAACCAGGCAGCCTTGCATAGCCCTGTAGCTATGCGGGGGGCGGGTTGTTATTCATAAGGTTATCCCCAGATTTTGGGGATAACTCGAAGTGCTTAGGCTGCCAGTCGAATTGGTGCGACGTTTGGGCTGCCACGCTGTTCCGCTTGCCACAGATCCCAAGCAGCCTGCATTTCTAGCCATACCTCCGGAGAGGTGTTTAGCCACGCGCTGAGGCGCAGCGCCATGTCAGCCGTAATGCCGGCTTTGCTGTTCAAAATCTTGGACAACGTTACGCGAGATACGCCAAGCTGCTCGGCTGCCGTTGTTACCGTCATGTCCTCAGGAATCCATTCCCGGAGGACTTCGCCCGGATGGGCGGGGTTATGCATCCTGCTCATATCTGCCTCTCAGTGGTAGTCCTGATAATCGACCAATACAGCATCTTGGCCATCGAAGTAGAAGGTCATTCGCCAGTTGCCGTTCACCCATACGGCCCAGTGGCCTGCCAAGTCTCCTGATAACTGGTGCAGCTTCCATCCAGGGGCGGCCATGTCCTTGGGGTCCTTGGCCTTGTCCAGCATGGTGAGTTGCAGACGTAGCCGGCTTGCATGGTGGGGTTGAATTCCCGCTTTGCTGCCAGTGCGGAAATACGCCTCCAGCCCCTTGTGCACGAATGACTTAATCATGGTTTATTGTAAATTGTTAATTAACAGTTTTCAACCTAGTTTTTTCGCCAGGTCCTCGGCCCTTGGGTGGTAGTAACGCTTAAGCATCCGGAGATCCTTGTGGCCTGTAACTGCGGCTAGCTCGATCAAGTTTGGCAACTTGTCGGCCAGGCGGCTGGTTGCCTCGTGTCGGAGGTCATGAAAGTGAAAATCTTCGATTCCAGCTCTCTTGATTGCACGTTCAAAGCCCAGTTTTAGGGCGTTAGGCGTGATTGGAAACACTGCCCCGACCCGGAGTGGCTTCACTCCATCCTTTTCCTTCAGTAGTCCTTCCAGCACTGCTACCGCTCGGCTAGAGAGAGGGACTGTCCGCGCCTCGCCATTCTTGGTCAATGGAAGTAGTGCAACCTGGCGCTTGGTATCGACGTTGTCCCATGTCAGGGAGAGTAGTTCTCCGCGCCTCATGGCGGTTTCAAGTGCAAACTGGACGACCGGACTAAGCCAGGGGTTACGAGAGCCTTGGCGGTACTTCTTGCCATCTTCTCGCATGCTTTCTCCGGAGTGGTCCCCGAGAGCTTCTAGCAGCCGTTGTTCTTCATTGCCTTCCAAGCGCCGGTCGCGTGCCTGCCCCTGGGGAGGGCGACGGATTGCTGATACGGGGTTGTCTACCTCGATCATGAGTTCGCGCCGGGCCCAGTTCATGATGGCGCTGATGATGTTCAGTTCACGATTCACGGTGCTGCCCGCCGCTCCTGCGGCTAGGCGCCGATCTCGCCAATCGGCCAGAACGAGAGGGGAGAGGGCTGAGAGCTTGTACTTGGCCAGGTTGTCTCGCATGAGGGTGTTTAGCCGAATCTTTTCTGTTTCGGCCCCCCGCTTGGTTGGCGCTACGTCTTTTGCATATCGCTCTAGCAGTTTGTAAAGCGTCGTGCTATCTGCTTTGGAGCGATCCCGCCAAGCGCCGCGGTCCATTTCAGATTCTTGGGCTCGTGCCCATGCTTCCGCTTCTGCCTTGGTATGGAAGGATTTGGATTGAGGTGGGTAGCCGTCGCGTCGTACCTTGGCCTGCCAGCTGACTATTTCACCTGCTTCGTTTTTACGCTTGACAATGGTTGCCATAAATACCCTATCAAAATAGTCAACTGTCCCGCTGTTGTCCCAAATGATATCAAATATGCTTGTAAATAGCGTAAATACTAGATGTAATTCCCCATTCACACGGCAGGGGTCACAGGTTCAATCCCTGTACCACCCACCAGAAACCTCTGGAAAACGACGGTGTGACGAAGAACAAAAAGCTGCCTTTTGGCGGCTTTTTTGCTTTTTGCCTTCCGCTCGGGCAAAAAGCCCCATCTCCGCTAGTCCTGTCGATGCCCTTTGCGGCCTCAGACTCGTCCCCCGGTTTTCCCCTTTCGTCATCATCCCTCTGCCTGCTCCGTGCCGGCTGTCGGTGTTTCCTACTACTGTTTCGTTCGGGTTGCCGAAACCTTCGTTGCCGAGAAGAGCTTTGCCATCGGTACCAAGAGCTTTGCATTGGCCAAGTTTTTCGCGGAGCTTTCTGCTGGACATGCCCGCTACCCCGCTGTGGAGGAGCAGCCATAAAGCAGGCCAAGGGGGCCGCTCCCTCGCTCCAACCAAACCGCAACCAGTTCCGTGATCCTGGCGGGTAGGCGAGTTTGTCGAGAGGTGCCCTTAGAGCAAGGTCATGGCGCTAACGAAGGAGGCTACCTCTATGGCCACGTTTCTCGAGATCGTGGGCGACAAGCCTATTTCCTTGCGCTGGCAGCAGGAGACCTACGTTGTTTTTCATGTTGTCCGGAGGCTTGCCCGTGGCAAAAAGGTTTTCGTAGAATCTGCCCCCTCGTTGAACCTGGAGAGGAAAAAGCCTATGAAAAAAACCTCGCTATCGTTGTCGCTGCAGTCGCCCTGTCTGGTTGCGCAACCTTTGGTCAGCTTGAGGATGGTCTCAATGCCTTGGTAGGGCGACATGAGAAGGAAGCATTCAGTGCTCTCGGCTATCCGAACAGTAAGCAGGAGTTTTCCGGGGACACGGTCTATTACTGGGGAGAAAGCCGGAATTCAGCAGTTTTTATGCCCCAAACGGCGACTACGACTGGATATGTAGGACGCACACCGGTTTTTGGAACCACAACCTCATCTCAACTGGTACCTGTTAGCTATAACTGCACCATCAAATTAGTTGTGGGGGAGGATAAGGTCATCAAGGATTGGGAGTTCAGCGGCAATCTGGCTGGGTGCGAACCGTATATCAAAAGGGTCAAGAGCTACACCAAGGGTGGGCCATCGTGACCATCCAATCCGGTCCTCCGCTGGGGGAGTCTGGCGCAGTTCGTTGATTCATGCGCCGGTGGAAATCCCACCGGCGAGAGCCCGTGATGTGGCCCATCTGCAACCACCGGGTGCTGTCTTCGATACGCGCTTCAGACTCGTCTTCTCTGCTGCAGGGGAATCGTAGCCATCCCGCCCCAGGGACAGCCTCGGAAAAGACTTCAGCCGGTGGTTTTTGCAGCCCAGGAAGCGATTTGGATGGCCAGATCTACTGGCCTTCCGCCGGAGTGCTGGGCGCCGGGGCGTTGGGCGGCGGCGGGGCTAGGGGATTGAAGCCCGGTTCGCCGTAGCGGTTGGCCTCTTCCGGCGGTGGCGCCGGGGGCGGTTCGACGGG
>Ga0114986_1000475_pt1 | contig 11177 bp, 13 predicted proteins | sample Shrwel1BS1Day17_FD_96988 | JGI IMG/M metagenome (GOLD analysis project Ga0114986, IMG submission 96988) | Subsurface microbial communities from deep shales in Ohio, USA - Utica-3 well 1 S-1-Day17 | ecosystem: Environmental > Aquatic > Deep subsurface > Shale gas/oil reservoir > Produced... | reverse complement strand
GCGGATCTCATCAAGGCTGCGGGCATGCATCGACGACTGCCCATCAGCAAGCCGTATACATGTGTGCAGACCGTTGAACATCACCAAAAGGGGCTTGCAAAAGGCGTCGGGTCCATACATGCAAGAAGTGAATGCGCAGCATGGTCTCGACGGCAAACGGTGGGCGCCCGCCCTTGGCACCCGGTGCCGGCGCATGCGGTGTGATCAATGACACCAGCTCGGCCCAGGGCACCACCAGGTTCATCTCGTCCAGGAACTCGCGCTTGCGCGTCCTCTTGGTCTTGCGCTCGAATCCACTCTCGCCCAGGCTGGCTCATTTGCTTCATGCCGTCACTGTCTCACATCGGGGCTCTGGCGCCGAGGTTGTGCAGATCTTCCCTAATCGACGTGTTCACCCATTCGGCCGATTTTTATCCATCCCCGGTTTTCTATCCGGTGACCTACTGGGGGTTTGATGGCGTCGCTTGGAACAAGCCTTGGCTCATGATCATCAACTATCTGGTCATGTTGTCTGTTGCAATCGTGATTCTTCATCGCAAATAAAAAGCCACCCCAAAGGTAGGGTGGCTACGTCTGCCACGATGTCTAGATCAGTTTTGGTGGCCCTTGCGTCCAAGGTTGTCAAGACGCGCAGTTTCGTTGCCGACCGTGCTGATTTTTTGACCGTCCGCCGACTGGACGACCTCACCTTGCGTGAGGTATACAGAGCGTCCGTATCGATCAGCTTTTGCCATCTTTCCGTCCTTGAAAATGTAGAGCGTCTCGCCATTGACCAGCGGGACAGTCTGCTTGGCTTCGGCTTGAGCCGCATCCATGGCAAAAGCCGGGATGGTTGCTGCAAACGAAAGGACGAGGATGTTGAACTTGCGAATCATGGTTGCTCCTGAAAGTTTCACGTTGATCGGGTGATGCAACGCGGTACCGAGTACAGGAGCAATGTAGTAATGGACGAGTGACCGCGAGATTGCCCGAAGATGACAGTTTTGACTGAAATTTGTCATTGAACCTGTTGACTCTGTCGATTGGAGTTGCTGCTGTGTAGGCCCATGTGGTGGCGACGTACAGCAACAAGGCCTTCATGGTCGGTCAGTGCGCAAGATGGGCATGACACGCGCAGGCTTCGCCGTGCGCGGCAGCCACCAGTTCCTTGAGGATGCCGCAGTCTGTGCTTTCGTCGTCACAACGGCCACAACTGGCCTTGAGAAGCAACAGCTGCTTCTCCAGTGCGCGCATGCTCGTGAGCCGCGCCCGCACTTTGTCGATCTGCTCCTGCACCAGTTGGTCCACGTCCGGGTGCGGCTCGCCCGGTGCGTCCAGCGCGCCCAGCAGCCGGCGGATGTCGGCCAGCGGCATCTCCAGCGCGCGGCAGTGGCGGATGAAGGCCAGTCGCTCCAGGTGGGTACTCGCGTAGTCGCGGTAGCCGTTGTTCTGCCGGGCCGGCTCCGGCAGAAGGCCTTGTTTTTCGTAGTAGCGGATGGTGTCCACGTCCACACCTGTGGCTTCGGCCAGTTCCTTGATGCGCATGGGGTTTCTCCGGTCGGTGGGGCTCAGGGCTTGACTCTGGAGCGACTCCAGGGTTTTCAATACCAGCATTCTGAAGGAGTTTCCATGTCGGCCCACTGCTGTGAACACGATTGCCCCGCCCCCGGACAGATCTCCAACCTGCCACGCTACCGTCGTGTGCTGTGGGTTGCGCTGATCGTCAATGCCGTTATGTTCCTGGTCGAGCTGGGCGCGGGCTTCTCATCGGGCTCGCTGTCCCTGCTGGCCGATGCCATCGACTTCGCCGGTGACGCGTTGAACTACGGCGTGTCGCTTGCCGTGCTGGCGTCGGCGCTGGCCTGGCGCGCTCGGGCGGCCATGTTCAAGGCCTTCAGCATGATGGGTTTTGGTCTCTATGTGCTGGGCAGCGCGCTGTGGTCGGTCTGGAACGGCAGCGTGCCGGACGCGCCGACCATGGGCGTGGTGGCGTTGCTGGCGCTGCTGGCCAACGTGTCGGTGGCCTGGCTGCTGTACGCCTTCCGCGAGGGCGACGCCAACATGCGCAGCGTCTGGCTGTGCTCGCGCAACGACGCCATCGGCAACGTGGCGGTGTTCCTGGCGGCCCTGGGGGTTTTTGGTACCGGAGCCGCCTGGCCCGATCTGCTGGTGGCAGCCCTGATGGCGGGCCTGGCGCTGCACGGCGGCTGGCAGGTGCTGAGGCAGGCGCGGGGGGAATTGGGGGCGGAAGGCGCCCAAGGCCACGGTCACGACCATGGACACCATGACCATGCCCACTGAACCCGCGGCGTCGGTGGCGTTCGACCCGGACACCTTCGAGCGGTTGCACCGGTCGTACCTTCGGGTGGATCGCCGCGACCTGGACCAGGCCTGGCATCTGCTCGAAGCCCTGCATGTGCTCGGTCAGGCGCGCCTGGTTCCGCATGCGCGAACGCATGGGCTCATGTTGGGACTGGCCTGGCGGACGCGAAACCTGGCCGAGGTGAACGGGCAGGTCTTGCGGCTGCTGCTGGTGCCGCTGGGGCACCTGCTGGGCCGGCTGCCGCTGGGCAACACCGGGCGCTCGAACGTCGGCGCGTTTCGGCCCATGTCGGTGGCGCCGGAACTGCTGGCCACCATCCGCGCACACCAACGGACGTCGACACCCTGAACGCCCGTTGGGTTGTCACGGTCAACATCTCTTCATCACAGCCGCCGCCCTACAATCTACCCCGATGCGTGCCTGCCTGTTTGCCCTGCTGCTGATGTTCTGCCTGCCCCTGCAATGGGCAGGCGCGGCCACAGGCGCGCCTTGCGTACACGAACCCTGTGCGCCGATGCACGTCAGCGCGGCTGGTTTCTCGTCGCAGGCCGCCGACCACGCCGCTGAGTCCCACGCGCAGCACCCGCACTGCGCAAGCTGCCACGCCGGCGCCGTGGCCCTGCTGGCCAGCGTGCCGTTTTCCATGGGCGATACCCGCACCCGGACGCAAGCCGGGGCGCGCTCCTGGACCGAAGGCCTGTTCGTCGAGCGGCCCGAACGGCCGCAGTGGCCCACCCTGGCCTGACCAGGGTTCGGCTTCTTTGACGGCGCCCATCGCCGAGCTTCTCCGATCCCTGTGAAACGTGCCAGCCCTCGCGGCTGGTGATGTTCGTTTTTCCAGGGTCTTTTCATGTCTGCATTTCCTTGGCGGGGTCGTTCTCGTCTGGCCTGGCTGGTTGCTGTGGCCTTTCTTCTGGCGCTGGACCAGCTGAGCAAAGCCTGGTTCGCAAGCACCATTGCGCTGGGCACAGCGGTTGAAGTCACGACTTGGTTCAACCTGGTTCATGTGCTCAATACCGGCGCCGCGTTCTCTTTGCTGGCCGAAGCGGGTGGCTGGCAGCGGGTGTTTTTCATCGTCATCGGTTTCATGGTGGTGGTCCCCATCACTTTCGTCTGTCTCGCGCGTCAGGTGGAACCGCTGGAGCGGGCCGCGGGCGCACTGCTGGTGGCCGGTGGCAGCGGCAACCTGATTGACCGCATCGCCAGCGGCGCGGTCACCGACTTTCTTGATCTGCACTGGCGCGGTCTGCACTGGCCGGCCTTCAACCTGGCCGATGTGTTCATCGTGCTGGCGGCGGGCGCCTGGATTCTGATGTCCTTTCGCCCGCCCGTCGCCTCCTCGGAGAGCCCGTCATGACCCGGCCCTGGACCTTGCTGCTGCTGGCCTGGCTGGTGGCCACTACAGCCACCCTGGGCGCGCTGTTTCTCGGTGAGGTGATGGGCATGACGCCCTGCGTCCTTTGCTGGTACCAGCGCATCTTCATGTTCCCCCTCGCCATCATTCTCGGGATCGCCTGCTTCGCCGATGACCGTCGGGGCGCCGTCTACGGCCTTGGGCTGGCACTGGGCGGGCTGGCCATGGCCGGGTACCACACCCTGCTGGTCGCGGGCCTGATTCCCAAGGCCTGGGTACCTTGCAGCGCCGGTGTGTCCTGCGCTGACCAAAAGCTCGAAATCCTCAACGGCGTCCAGATCCCCTGGCTGTCGCTGGCCGCGTTCATGGCGCTGGCATTCCTTCTCATCGTCTACCTCAGAAAGTCCTCCCGATGAATTCCAAAAAAATCACCGTCGTCGCCCTGGTCGCCATCGTCCTGGTGTTCTTCTTCCTCGGCATGAACGCCTACCAAAAGCGGGTGCAGAACTCGCAGGCCGAAAAGGTCAGCCAGGTGGTCCAGCAGGCAGGCAGTGAACCCGCCAGCCAGACGGACAACCGCCTGGTCCGCTTCCATTCACCGGTCTTCGGTCCCAGCAACGCACCAGTCACCATCGTCGAGTTTTTTGACCCGGCGTGCGAGACCTGCCGGGCGTTCTATCCCATCGTCAAGGACATCCTGAAACAGTACCCGAACGACGTGCGCCTAGTGATCCGATATGCACCGTTCCATGCCGGTTCCGATCAGGTGGTCAAACTGCTTGAGGCCTCCAAACGCCAGAGCAAGTACGAACCCGTGCTGGAAATGATTCTGGCTACTCAGCCGCAGTGGGCCGACCATGGGAAACCCAATATCGATCTGGCGTTTCGAGCGGCGCAGGAAGCTGGTCTCGATATTGCAAAAGCTCAGGTCGACGCCCAGGGTTCTGACATCGCTGCGGTACTCAAGCAGGACATCGAAGATTTAATTGCACTGGAAGTGAACAAGACCCCGACATTCTTTGTTAACGGTCGTGGTCTGCCATCCTTCGGAGACCAGCAACTACGGGCACTCGTCGCTGAAGAAGTTGCAAAAGTAAGGAAATGACATGAACCCGCATTCTTTATCCACCCCCGGCCACCCATCCATGGACCGTCGGCGCTTTGTGCAGGCGGCGCTCGCCAGTGTGGTGGGTGTGCCTGTGCTGATGGCCTGCTCACCCGAGGTCACGCCGTTCAAAAGCACCGATGTGACCGGTGCCGCGTTTGCCCAGGATTTCCGGCTCAAGGACCACCACGGCCAGCTGAGGACGCTGGCGGACTTCAAGGGCAAGATCGTGGTCACCTTCTTCGGCTTCACGCAGTGTCCGGACGTTTGCCCCACCTCCATGACGACCATGGCCGAGGTCAAGCGCCTGCTGGGTGGCCAAGGTGAGCGGCTGCAGGTGCTCTTCATCACGGTGGACCCCGAGCGTGACACGCAGGCACTGCTCAAGGAATACATGGCGAGCTTCGACCCAGGCTTCATCGCGCTGCGGCCCGAGCCAGACGAACTCAAAGACGTCGCGGCGGCCTTCAAGATCTACTACAAGAAGGTCCCCGGATCGACGCCGACGGCCTACACCATGGACCACTCGGCCGGAAAGTACATCTTCGACACCGAGGGTCGGGTGCGCCTGTTCTCCGCCTACGGAACCGACGCCTCAACGATCGCGTCGGACATCCAGATTCTTTTGACCAAGGCCTGAGGCGTTTCAAGCCCTGGTCAAGACATCGAATGACCTGACATGCACCCAACCAACAAGCTCCGTTTGACGACACTGATCCGACACCACCGGCGGCCCGTGCTGGCGGTCTTGGGCACCTTGATGCTGGGCACGGGCGTGGTGGCCTTTGGCGTGTCACCTGCCTTGCCAGATGCGGCGCAGTGGCCTGTCCGGCAAGTGGTGGAGACCATGGATGCGCCACTGGCGGTGTCTGAACTGTCGGCATCGAACCCCGAGTTTCTGATCCACCAATCGCAGCTCACCCGCCGCGACGACTCCCTTCAGGCCCTGCTCAAGCGGCTGGGTGTCGATGACCGCGAGGCACAGACCTTTCTCGCGCACGACGCCACATCGCGCCTGTTGTTGACCGGTGCGTCCGGCAAACTGGCGTCGGTCACCCGAACGCCGCAAGGGCGCTTGAAGACCCTGTCTGTGCGCTGGGTGGACACGAGCAGCCAGCGCGTCAGCCTGCTGGTGGTGGAGCAACAAGAAAGTGGCTACCGATCCCGGCTCGAACAGCCGACGCCACGGCGCCTGGAGCAAGTCGGTTCGCTCACCGTCCGCTCATCGTTCTATGCGGCCACCGACCTGGCCGGCATTCCGGATGCCGTCGCCGCGCAGACGGTCGAGGCCTTTTCCGGGGACATCGATTTCCAGCGCGACTTGAAGCGCGGTGCGCGTGTCAGCCTTGTGTATGAGGCGTTCGAGCTGGATGGTGAAATCCTGTTCACGGGCCAGTTGCTGGGCGCCGAGATTCAGAACGGCAAAGACACACACCAGGCCATGTGGTTCCAGCAAGCTGGCCAGAACGGCGAGTTCGTCAGCCTCGATGGAGCGAGCCAGCGTCGTGCCTACCTGGCCTCACCCCTGGCGTTTTCAAGGGTCACCAGCTCCTACGGGCCTCGCATCCACCCGGTGTTTGGGGGGCAGAAAGCCCACAAAGGCACGGACTACGGCGCTCCAGCCGGAACCCCGATTCGAACCGTGGCCGACGGCGTGGTGAGCTTCGCAGGGCGCCAGGGCGGGTATGGCAATTACGTCGTGATCCAGCATCCCGACAAGGCCGCCACCGCTTATGCGCACCTGGGCCGCGTGGATGTCCGGTTGGGTCAACGCGTTCAGCAGGGTCAGACCATCGGCACGGTCGGCTCGACCGGAACGGCGACAGGCCCGAATCTGCACTTCGAATACCTGGTCAGGGGCGTTCGCACCAACCCGTCCACCATCACCAGTGCGCCCGCATCTTCGACGGTCGTGGTGGCCAGCTTGCCTGCCTTCAAACAGGCGGCTAAGGCCATGCGAGATCAACTTGGTGTGGCCGCCTCGGTCGCCTTGGCCAGCGCGCAATGATTCGAAAACGCGAGTCCTCTTCCCTGATCGCTCGATACGTGACGCTGACTTCCGATTCGTCCCCCACCCGGCGAGCGCTGCTTGCAGGTTCTGCATTGGCGACCACCTCGCTGCTGTTTCCGTTCGCCCAAGCCAGCGGCCAACCTGCCCGCAGCCCGTTGAATGGCGAAGCTGTGCTGACCGGGTCTCTGCGCTCTTCACCCGAAGCGCGTCTGATTGCGGTCTACCGCGCCATCGCGGCCGGGGATCGGCAGGCCCTGCCGCTGGCAGCGTCGCTGGTGCGGGATGTGCCGGGTTTCCAGCTGGGCCAGCTCGTCTACGCAGACCTGCTGCTCGCTCGCAGCGGTTCGTTCCCGGACCTCACCACGGCGACCGATGGTCCCCCGGCGGTCCGGGAGCAACTGCAGAAATTGCGTGCTGAGGCCGATCGGCGTTTGAACGCGCTCAGCGAAATGCCTCCGCCCGGCACCGTGCCCGAACAGTTGCTGCGCTTGGCGCCCAATGTCCGGCATGTGGTGGTGGTGGACGCCAGCCATTCCAGGGTCTATGTCTTTGAACAGCAGGCCGGTGGCCTGCAGCTGATCCGCAGCTTCTACGCATCTGTCGGGCGGGCCGGTTTTGACAAGCGGGTCGAGGGCGACCTGCGCACCCCGCTGGGCGTGTACTTCATCACCAGCCGTCTGGACGATCAGCAGGTTGAAGAGCTGTACGGCATTGGCGCGCTGCCGCTGAACTACCCCAATGAGCACGACCGCCGCCTGGGGCGCACCGGCAGCGGCATCTGGCTGCATGGTGTGCCACGCGCCACCTACTCGCGCAGCCCGTACGCCACCGAGGGTTGCGTGGCGCTGGCCAACGACGACATGGCCTATCTCATGGCTGTGTTGCAGACACGGCGCACGCCGGTGATCATTGCGGACGAGGTGAACTGGGTTCGACCCGCCGACCAGGCGGCCGAACGGCGCAGCTTCGACGCTCTGCTCACCCAATGGCAAGAGGCTCGTTCCCGTGGTGATGGGCGCACCTTGCTGGCCCTGCAAACGGCGGACTTCAATGCGCGCGCTGGCAACCCGCTGCGCAAGGTGTCCCTGGCTGCCGAGCCCCTGCGTGCCAACGGCGAACCCGATCCGCAAGCCGAGTGGCGTCAGGTTTCCGTCTTTCGCTGGAAGCGAGGGGCCGAGGTGGCCATCGTCAACTACACCGCGGTGAGCACGAAGCCATCACGCAGCGCCGACCGTCGCCAATACTGGGCACGGGAGCAAGGGCGCTGGCGCCTTTTTTTCGACGGAGCGGTCTGAGCGGCCTGGCCGCTCAGGTTGCCAGTCAGGGCTTTTTCATCCCTTCCTGCTCCATCAGCAGATAGGTGTTGTACGCGTTCATACGGTTGGCGAACTGGAACATCGGCATGTGCTCGAAAGCCGACCAGTCGGTGGCCTTGTAGGCCTCCTCGAACGGCAGCATGTCCTGTGTGGCCTGGCCCATGGACTTGCGCAGGTAGCCCAGGTAGTCGCGGATCACGCCGATGTCCTTGCGGGCATCGGTCGATGCCGCGCCATGGCCGGGCACCACGGTCTTCGCATCGAAGGTCAGCAGGCGGTCGAGCGCACCGATCCACTGAGCGCTGTTGGCTTTGCCCACAAAGGGCAGGCGGCCGTTGAAGATGAGGTCGCCCGCGAAGAGAACGCCTTCGCTGGGCACGTAGATCGCCAGGTCTTCCGGTGTGTGCGACGGCCCCACGGGCTCGATCACGAAGCGCGTGCCGGCCAGCTCCAGCGTGGCCGGTCCATCGAGCCAGCGGTCCGATTTCACCAGCCGTGTCTGCGCATCCACCCAGGGTGCGAGGTCGGTGCGCGAGGCCTCCAGGCGCTGCAACGCGGTTTCAGAGTTCAGGTACTCCAGGGCAGCCCGGTGCGCCAGGATCTGCACCCCTTTGGCCTTGAAAGTCTGCAGGCCGTAGATGTGGTCGGCGTGGTAGTGCGTCACCAGGACATGCGTGACGGGTTTGGTGGTGACGCGGGCGATTTGCTCCATCAGACGCTGCGCCAGGGCGGGCGAGCCTAGCGAGTCGATCACCACCACGCCATCGCGCGCGACCACGAAGCCGGCGTTGCTGATGAAGTTCTGGTTCGCGGGCGAGCCCAATGCCGCCAGGCCTTCGACGTAGTAGGTCTGGGGGCCGACCTTCTGCAGCTTCATCTCGGGCGCCGTCTGGGCGACCGCACTCGAAGCGGTCCACAGCAGGCATGTCAGAGCTGCCGCGGTCAACGGTCGAAGCAGCGTCTTCAGAAACATCACCGTTGTCAGCACGGCTTGCGCTTTCCGCGCTGTGTTCGGAAGCCGGGCTGGCTGCACTGTTCTTTGAAGGACGATCGTGTGGCCTTGCATGGCGTCTCCAGAGCTGAAAATCAAAATATCACCGTTCGCGGATATTTTCATCTTCTCTGCGCCCAGTTGTTTGTCCCTCAGGGTTTGTGCTGGTTCAACCGACTGTTTCAGAGGCCGGTGAAGCAAGCTATTGCGCCTCTTCGAGGCAAAGCATGTCAGCGACAGGTGGCTTGGGGTGCGCTTCATGTCGCAGCTGGAGCAAGGCCTTTCATGATGGCGTTCTCCTCAGGCATGCTCATGACGCAGGCTCACAACTTGGAATCAGCCAGTGTGGCTGCCGCAGCATTCTGGTATCTCATATGACCGCTGCTGGACACAGACCGAGAGCTCACGATACCCGCGCTGCCGACTGCAACCGCTGCACAGCTGCAGTAGGTCAACGAGGCTTCGGGTTGGATCCCCAGGACGAACGGGGGAAGCCGCACTCCTTTGCGACCTCGCTGCGATTGATCTCGCCTGCCCGGACGTAGTCCTGCCAGTCGCCGGCCCGTTGGCGCTCGGCGATCCAGGATTCAAAAGTGGCGACTGCTCGCGCAGCCAGTTCTGAGGTGCTGCTCATGTCACTGCTTTCGCGAGATGGTCGGTAAGGGGGCGTCCAACTTGTCGATCTTGATGTTGTGCTTGGATGCGTTGTACCGCCAGCGATCGAATTTCTCGCGGAATGCGGTGATCTGTGTTGAATCACGAGCAAAACTGAGCTGGCCGCGCCATGCTCCCGAAGCTGCACTGCTTGCGGCTGACACAGCGTGGTCATCCGGCGCATCCGCTCTATCTCCCCCAATCGCTGACGCCCGTTCCGTGGGAGTCAGGATCGCCCTGACGCATCGCACCTGAGCCCAATCTATTCCATCCTCATACACACCGAACAACAGCAGTACACCCAGTACCCCTTCAAGGCTGCATACGATGACTTGTCCGAGGCCGGTGTATGGCTCAAGTCACTCTGTGCTGACCACAAGTCTCCGGAACGCATCCAGGTCACCGCTCAAGTGCAGATCGACCAAGCCTTGTTCCACATCAACCGGGCTATCGAGACTCTTGGCGACGTTGGCATGACCTGCAACCTGGTCGGCCACGATGAGCTTGAGTCCGTTGGCCGTGCCCCGGTGGTCGACATCGCCATCAGGGACGATCAGGCGCTCGACGCCGCACAGGCTCTCGAAGCAGCCGCGCGGACGCTTCGCAGGGCATGGCTCGACAGCGCGGATGATCGACTACCCGCGGATACGGTGGCCCGCCTTATGCTTGTGCTACCCACCCAGTTCGGTGATCGCCTGATTGCCGAGGGCGTGATGCCACCGGCGGGCAGCCCTCACATGGTCCATTGAGTCGGCATTCAGACTTGCGCCGCAGGACATCTGTGAGAGCCTGGTGATCATCCTGTCGGAGAACACACATGCAAGGCACAGCGACCACCACCCTGTTTGAAGAGCCCCATCGCCCTGGCAAGGTCTACCCCGCCGGCGCCCGCTACTCGGAGGCCACCTACTACGACGTGGCTACTGATCGGTTCGTCCACGGGTTCCAGGTGTTCACCCAGCACGCGCCCGATGGATCGCCCACCGGGCGCCAGACGTTTCTGGACAACCAGGGCAACCTGTGCAGTCTGGCGCTGGCCGAGGCAAAGCGCAAGGAAGCGACTCAGGCGGCAGCCGAGGACCTCCTGAATGGGCTGCAGGATCTGGTGGACATCATCGAGACTGCGGGCCTGATGAACCTCACCCGTGCTGTCGTGCTCGGACCCACCGTGTGGTACGTCAAAGCCAGCGATCGCCTGGCCAATGCCAAGGCGCTCATCCAACGAGCCGCTGGCCAGCCATCGACCTGATGTTTCTCGCCGAGAATCTGCACTGCACCATTTTTTCGACAATCAGAGGGATCACACATGCGACTGTTTCTGGCCATCTTTTTGCCCTGGCTTCAGTTCTTCACGATCGGCAGGCCGTTTGCCGGCATCGCCTGCCTGCTGTTGCAGATCACCATCATCGGGTGGTTGCCTGCCGCCATCTGGTCGGTGTACGCT
>Ga0114986_1000474_pt1 | contig 11230 bp, 9 predicted proteins | sample Shrwel1BS1Day17_FD_96988 | JGI IMG/M metagenome (GOLD analysis project Ga0114986, IMG submission 96988) | Subsurface microbial communities from deep shales in Ohio, USA - Utica-3 well 1 S-1-Day17 | ecosystem: Environmental > Aquatic > Deep subsurface > Shale gas/oil reservoir > Produced... | reverse complement strand
GCCCTTCCTGCTGCACGTGGACAGCGGCGAGCCGCACCCGCGCACGCCCGAGATCATCGACCTCGCGGCCGAGGTTGTGGAACAGGGCGGCATCGAGGCCTGGAGCAAGCTGAGCGCCGCTGACATCCTGCAACGCATCGGCGACACGAGCAGCGCCGCGCAGTGGAGCAAGAGCAGCGACATCCTGGAAGTGTGGTTCGACTCCGGCACCACACACACCACGGTGCTCAAGACCTCGCACCCGCACAGCGGCCATGAGGACGGTGGCCCCGAGGCCGACCTCTACCTCGAAGGCCACGACCAGCACCGCGGCTGGTTCCACAGCTCGCTCTTGACCGCCTGCGCCATGTACGGCCGCGCGCCCTACCGCGGCCTGCTGACCCACGGTTTCACCGTCGACGGCCAGGGCCGCAAGATGAGCAAGAGCGTGGGCAACGTCGTGGCGCCGCAGCAGGTCAGCGAGAAGATGGGCGCCGAGATCATCCGCCTGTGGTGCGCCGCCACCGACTACTCGGGCGACCTCGGCATTGACGACAAGATCCTGGCGCGCGTGGTGGACGCCTACCGCCGCATCCGCAACACGCTGCGTTTCCTGCTGGCCAATGTGAGCGACTTCGACCCGGCCAAGGACGCCGTGCCGGCCGACCAGCTGCTGGAGATCGACCGCTACGCCCTGAGCCGCGCCGCCGAACTGCAGACCGAGATCCTGGCGCACTACGAGGTCTACGAATTCCACCCGGTGGTGGCCAAGCTGCAGGTCTACTGCTCGGAAGACCTGGGTGCGTTCTACCTGGACGTGCTGAAGGACCGCCTGTACACCACGGCGCCAAAGTCGCTGGCGCGCCGCAGCGCCCAGACTGCGCTGTGGCAGATCACGCACGCCATGCTGCGCTGGATGGCGCCCTTCCTGAGCTTCACGGCCGAGGAGGCGTGGAAGGTGTTCGGCACTTCCGAGTCGATCTTCCTGGAGACCTACGCCAATCTGGGCACGCCCGATGCGGCGCTACTGGCCAAGTGGAGCCGCATCCGCGACATCCGTGACGTGGTCAACAAGGACATCGAAGCGCTGCGCGCCGCCGGCCAGGTCGGCGCCTCGCTGCAGGCCGAGGTGACGCTGACCGTCAGTCCTGATGACCACGCCTTGCTGAGCAGCCTGGGCGAGGACCTGAAGTTCGTCTTCATCACATCCGCTATTAAATTGATAGCTGGCAACGCCCTTACTACGGGCGTTGAGGCCTCAAAACATGTCAAGTGCGAACGCTGCTGGCACTACCGCGAGGACGTCGGCCATGACGCTGCCCACCCCACGCTGTGCGGCCGCTGCACCAGCAATCTCTATGGCGCTGGCGAGGAAAGGAAGCACGCCTGATGGCCAAGCCGCGTTCGCACACCAGCGCCGGCATGCTGCAGTGGCTGGGCCTGGCCTTCATCCTGCTGCTGGCCGACCAGTTCACCAAGGTGCTGATCCTGGGCTATTTCCACCCGGGTGAGAGTACCTACGTCACGAGCTTCTTCAACATCGTGCGCGTGCACAACAGCGGTGCTGCCTTCTCCTTCCTGGCCGGGGCCTCGGGCTGGCAACGCTGGTTCTTTGTCGGCATTGCCTCGGTGGCGGTGCTCGTCATCCTCTACCTGCTGCGCTCGCATGCCGGTCAGCGGCTGTTCTCCTTTGCCCTGGCCTGCATCCTGGGAGGCGCCGTCGGCAATGTGATCGACCGCCTGCTGCACGGCTATGTGGTGGACTTCCTCGATTTCCACCTGCGCAGCTGGCACTTCCCGGCCTTCAACGTGGCCGACAGTGCCATCACCATCGGCGCCGCCTGCCTGATCCTGGACGAGCTGCTGCGCGTGCGACGCAGCCGCTGAGCCGGGACAGTTCGCGCCCTCCATGACAAAGGCCGCCGGGGCCATGACCCCGGCGGCCTTTTTGCCTTTCACTCTGCGGCTCAGCCCTTCTTGGGGTAGCGGTTCGGGTAGAGCTGGTTCAGCTTCTGGCCGGACTCGCCTTCCACGATATCGCCGGTGCGGCGCGCCTCGAACAGCTCGGCCTCCACCTCGGCGCGCGTGCGGCTCTGCACCGCCGCCTTGGCCGGATAACGGTTCGGATAGAGTTGGTTGAGCTTCTGGCTGGACTCGCCCTCCACGATGTCGCCGGTACGGCGGGCTTCAGCCAGTTCAGCCTCCACCTCGGCACGTGTACGGCCCTGCACCACCGGCTTGGCAGGGTAACGCGTGGGGTACAGCTCGTTCAGCTTCTGGCCCAGCGAGATGTCCACGATGTCGCCGGTGCGCTGGGCGTCCAGCAGTTCGGCTTCGACCTGGGCGCGGGTCTTGGCGGCGGGATCGGCGGCCAGGGCGTGGCCGGCGGCGAAGGTGGCAATGGCCAGGGTGATGACGCTTGCGTAAGTGCGCTTCATGATGAATTTCCTTTCAAAAACAAACAAAGTTTTCTGGGCATGGCAGGAAATCGCTTTCTCGTCTGTCCAGCCTCGGTGAGTCGGATTTATTTCGATTCATCGATGGAACGAACTTTATGACGGCGTCATTTCAAGAAAAACAGCAAATTTTTCAAGTAACTATTTCTAAATCAGCAATAAAATAGAAGGCATGGACCGACTGCTCTCCATGCAAGTCTTTCAGCGCGTGGTTGAAGAAGGCAGTTTTGCCGGCGCCGCGCGGGCGCTGGACCTGTCGCCGGCGGTGGTGACCCGGCTGGTGGCCGACCTGGAGCACAGCCTGGGCACACGGTTGCTGCACCGCACCACGCGCAAGCTCTCGCTGACCGAGGCCGGCAACGAATACGGCGCGCGGCTGCAAGGCATCCTGCAGGACATCCAGGAGGCGGAGCAGGCCGCCGCCGCCCACAGTCAGGCGCTGCAGGGCACGGTGCGCGTCGTGAGCACGCCCACCATGGCGTCCTACTTCATTGCGCCCAGCATCGCGCTGTGGCGCGAGCGCCATCCCGGGCTGCTGCTCGACCTGTCGATCGACGCCCAGCCGTTGTCGCGCATCGACAGCTTCGACCTGGCCGTCATTGCCGCCGACGAAGGCTTCGATGCGAATGTGGTGGCACGCCCGCTGGGCAGCAACAACCTGATCTTGTGCGCCGCACCGGCTTACCTGCAGCGCGCCGGCACGCCGCGCACGCCGGCCGAACTGGCGCAACACGCCTACCTCAAGCCGGTGCAGCTGCCCGGCCAGGATCAGGCCGGGCGCAGCCTGCACCTGGAGCCGCTGGACAGCAGTAGCGGCATGCCGGTCGAGGTGCCTGTGACGCTGGCGCTGCGCACCGAGAGCTTCGACGTGGTGCTGCGCGCCGGCCTGGGCGGCGTAGGCTTCTTCGCCATCTCCGAGTTGATCGCCCTGCCCTTCCTGCACAGCGGGCAACTGGTGCAGTTGCTGCCCGACTGGATGCTGGGACGCCTGACCGCCTACGCCGCCGTGCCGACGCGCAAGTTCATGCCGCTGAAGACACGTACCTTCCTGGACTTTCTGATCGAACGCGCCAGCACGCCGGTCTAGCGCTCGCTCAGGCCCGCATCGGCAACGGATAACCCTCAGGTCATCGCCAGCTCGGGCGTGGTGTCCTCGATCATCAGCGGTGGACGGTAGACGAAGTCGGGGTCGTCTTTCTCCTTGCGGATCAACGCCTCCAGCGTCCGGCGGGCCCGGATCGGCGCCTCGTCCACTTTCATCGCCACGCGGGGTACGGCGCCGCCCAGACGGTCCAGTTGTTGCTGCTGGATCTTCAGCACGACGGCATCCTCGTCAAAGGTCTGCGCGATCGCCTTGCAGATTGACGCCGTCAGTACGTCGTCATCCAGCCTGCGGTTGCGCGCCACCGACCAGAAGTAGTGCGTGGTCGTCTCGGTTTCCGGTGTCAGCAGGTGCAGCACGTGGCTGCGATAGGCATGGTCCGGACTGGTGCCCACCGGGTAGACACCGAAATCGGTCATGCAGATCGACGGGGCCAGGCTGATCGCGGTCTGCCAGCGGTTGATGCGCCCCTGATGGTCGAGCACCATGGCGAAGAAGGGCGGCGGGACGATGTTGGGCATCTCCCGATGGGCGCGTACCAGCCCCTCCGCGGGCACCGTGGTCTTGACGGGAAAGCTCGGGATGCTTTCCTCCTCGTTCTGGCCGATGGTGCGCAGGTGCACCCAGCTCTCATGGCCGAGGTCCATCAGGTTGTCGACCGACAGGCGAAAGTCGGCCTCGACATGGTGGTAACCACGCGATGGCGTCCACTCCGGATGCGCGTTCCAGCGGATGTCGGGAACCAGCGCGGGGTCGGCCCTGTCGGCCTGCCCCACCCAGATCCACAGCAGGCCATGGCGCTCCACCAGGGGGAAGTTGCGCACGCAGGCCTGCGACGGAATGTGCGTCTGCCCCGGCGCCAAGGTGCAGGCGCCGCTGATCGAGAAGCGCATGCCGTGGTAGCCGCATTGCAGCTCATCGCCGATGCGCGTGCCGGCCGACAAGGGCATCAGGCGATGGGGACAAAGATCTTCCAGCGCCGCAATGCGGCCATCGGAATGACGCAGCATGACGACGTCCACGCCGAGCAGCTTGCGCGCCACGACCTTCTGATCGTCGAGCTCGTGTGTAAAACCTGCGACGTACCAGGCGTTCTGAAGCCAGTTCATGGGTGCTCCTTTCAACGGCGACGGCCAGGGTCCTGGACAGCCTTGAGGACGTCGAACTCGACGTTGTAGAGCTCGCCATTGACGCGCTCGACCCGACGGATGTAGACGTCCTGCACGATGTCGCGGCTCTGGCCATTGATCAGCACCGGACCGCGCGGGCTCTCGAAAGTCTGGCCTTTCATGGCGTTCAGCAGTGCATCACCGGTCTGGCCCTGGGTGGCCTTGAGCGCGTTGTGGATCACACGCATGCCGTCGTAGGCGGCCACGGCCATGTAGTTGGGTCGCTTGCCGCCATTGGCCTTCTTGAAGGACTCGACGAACTTCTTGTTGGTCGGTGAGGGATGCAAGGCAGAGTAGTGGTGCGACGTCACCACCCCCAGGGCCACATCCCCCATCTCGTTGAGGATGTCATCTTCGGTCACATCGCCGGTGGCGATGAGGCGGATGCCGGCCTTGTCCAGTCCGCGTTCGGCGAACTGCTTCATGAACATCGACCCGACACCCGCCGGCAGGAAGACGAAGACTGCATCCGGCTTCTCATCACGCACCCGCTGCAGGAAGGGGGCGAAGTCCGGGTTGCGCATCGGGACGCGGATCGAGGACTTGATCGTCCCGCCATTGAGCGTGAAGCGCTCCTTGAAGGCGCTCTCGGCATCCAAGCCGGGACCATAGTCGCTGACAAGCGTCACGACGTTCTTGATGCCATTCTTCGGTGCCCATTCCGCCACACCGACCGTCACCTGCGGCAGCGTGAAGCTGGTGCGGATGAAATACGGCGAGGCATCGATCACACTGGAGGTGGCTGCGACGAAGACCACGGATGGGGTCTTGCTCTGGGTGGCGATCGGCGCCACCGACAACGCCAACGGCGTCAGGGAAAAACCGCCGAGCACCTGGACTTTCTCGTTCACGACCAGTTCCTGGGCAACCCGTTTGGCCTGGTCGGGCAGGCCGCCGTCATCCTTGATGACCAGTTCGATCTTCTTGCCGGCCACGGTATCCCCGTGCTCGCGCAGGAAGTGCCGCGCACCGGCCTCCAGTTGTTTGCCGGTGGAAGCAAACGGCCCCGTCATGGACAGCACCAGCCCCACCTTGACGGTGCCGGCCTGCGCCCAGCTGGCCATGGGGAGACCGGTCAATGCCAAAGCCCCGGAGAGGCACGCGGTTTTCAATGCAAGACGCCTGAACATCATGTCGAATCCTTCACAAAATTTAATTACGCATACTTACTATCAGTATGCTTATCATTAGAATACATATCAACTGATCGCCTAACATCGGGGTTTCCCCGATAAAAAGACGGAGACATGAGCGAGAACTGGAAAAACGTGCCCCTGAGTACCCTGCCCGGGCACCACGCGCGGCGTATTCACCAGCTCGCCGTCGCGCTCTTCAGTGAGGAAGTCTCGGACCTCAACCTCACCCCGGTGCAGTATTCCGCGCTTCAGACGATCTGCAGCCGGCCGGGGATCGACCAGAAGACGCTGGCACAAACCATCGGCTACGACACCTCGACCATCGGCGGCGTCATCGACCGCCTGGAAGCCCGTGGACTGGTCCTGCGCAACATGTCTGCGGACGACCGTCGCGTTCGCCTCATCACGCCAACCGAGGAGGGACTGCGAATCCTGAAGGCCGTGGTACCCCGCATGCTGCGCTCGCAGGAGCGCCTGCTCGAGCCGTTGTCAACCGCGGAGCGGGCGGAGTTCATGCGCCTGATGCAGGTGCTGATCGATGCCAACGCAGAGCTGAGCAACATCCCGACCCGCGACTGACGCGCCCTAGCTGCGCATCAGATTGCCAATCAGCGTGCGCAGCTTGGCGGCCGCCACCGGCTTGTACAGCAGCGCGAAGCCCGAGGCCTTGAGGTCGCGCAACAACTCCGGTTCGGTGTCACCGGTCAGGATGGCCGCCGGCACCTCGCGGCCGCAGTAGGCCCGCATGGCACGAATGGCCTCGACGCCGGTACGCCCCTCGCGCAGCCGGTAGTCGGCCAGGATGACGTCCGGCTGGAAGCCGGTGCTGCGCAGCATCTCCAGCGCCTCCTCCGCCGACTCGGCCGTCACCACCGCAAAGCCCCAGCTCTCCAGCAGATGCGCCGCCGACAGGCGGATGGACTGGTCGTCATCGACCAGCAGGATGGACGCGGCCAAGCGCCGGTCCTGGGCCGCCGCGGCGGTCTGCCGCACCGGCAGGCCAGGCAAGCCCAGCGGCACCGTCACCGCGAACATGGAGCCGCGCTGCAGCTGTGAGCGCACGCTCAGCGGGTGCTGCAGCAGGCGCGCCAGCCCGTCCACGATGGCCAGACCCAGGCCCAGGCCGCTACCACCGTCGACCTGCGTGAATTCCTTGAAGATGGTGCGCTGCTGTCCAGGCGCGATGCCCACGCCCGTGTCATGCACTTCGATGCGCAAACTGTTACCGCCAACACGCCGGCACCCCAGCAGCACCTTGCCGCTGGGCGTGTACTTGATCGCATTGCTCATCAGGTTGCGCAGGATGCGTTCCAGCAGCACCGGGTCACTGCGCACCCAGGCCGAGCTCATCGCCACCCGGCACTGCAGCCCGTGCGCAGCCGCCTGGGGCTTGAAGTCGTCCGCCATGCGCTGCAGCAGGTCGGCGATGGGAAAGTCGCGCAGCGCCGGCTGGATGGCGGCGGCATCGATCTTGGAGAAATCCAGCAGGGTACTGAGCAGGTCGCCGAACTCGCGTCCCACCGCGCGAATGTTGCCTACCAGCGCCCGGCTGGGATGATGGGCCAGCTGCTGCTCCAGCGTGGCCGCGAACAGTTCCAGCGCCTGCACCGGTTGACGCAGGTCGTGGCTGGCCGCGGCAAAGAAGCGGGTCTTTGCCACATTGGCCTGTTCCGCGCGCTGCTGGGCGGCCTCGGCCACCTCCTTCTGCTGCGTCAGCGCCACGATCAGCGCCTGGTTGCGCAAGCGCAGCCGGATCGACTCGATCAGGTTGTTCTGCATCTTGCGCGCCAGCAGCAGGTTGAGCGGCAGGAAAATCAGCCCGATGATGCCGAGCGCCACATAGATGGGTTCCGATTGCTGCAGACAAAGCAGGGCGAATGGCAGCAGCGCCAGCAGCACGAACGCCCGGTGCGCCGGCAGGTAGGCCGCGTGCAACATGATCGAGACGATGGAACTGCCGCCGATGATCAGGCTGATGGCAAACAGCGTCAGCAGGTGCGTCTGGAAGAACAGCAGCCCTGCCAGGCACAACATGCCGCCCGACAGGGCGGCCATGAGAAGATACAGCCGGGACCAGAACACCGGATCGCGGGCGTCCCGCGGCTGCCGTTTGAACCGCTGCAACAACAGCCAGCGCGCAAGTATCAGCAGTCCGGCGCCGGCCAGCCAGCCCAGCAGCAGGTCGGGGCGGACACCATCCGTCCACAGCATGGCCACCAGTGCACAGGAAGCCCCGAAGCTGCTGGCCAATACAAATGGCAACTGGTCATGCAGCAACTCGACCCGCTCACGCAGGATCGCCGACGCCATCAGCGACTCCTGTTCCGCGTCGGTCTCACGCGTGCTTATGGCGGGCGCAGTTGTAGTCATCCTGTGTTATCGGCTTTGAATGAAAAAAGCTTAGCACGGCCGGCCGCACCCAACAGTTTTTCCTGAAACGGCCGAAAACATGACGAGGTACGGTCGGCCCGTGGAGGGTCGCTCGTGTTCGGGCATCGCCCATCAACCAGGATTACCCGGCGCAGGAACTGCCATGGGGCTGAGTGTCAACACCAACGTCGCAGCACTGACCGTGCACCGCCATCTGGCGGGCACGGGCTCGACGCTGGCCACGTCCCTGCAACGGCTGTCCACCGGCATGCGCATCAACAGTGCGCGTGACGATGCCGCCGGCCTGGCCATCACCGAGCGCATGACGGCCCAGGTGCGCGGCAACAACATGGCCGCGCGCAACGCCAACGACGGCATTTCCTACCTGCAGACCGCCGAGGGCGCCTTGGCCAGCGTCGGCGAGAACCTGATGCGCATGCGCGACCTGGCCGTGCAGGCGGGCAACACCATGATGTCCGACGCCGACCGGCAGGCCCTGCAGGCCGAGGTGGTGCAGCTCAAGCAGGAGGTCGACCGCATCTCCGCCAGCGCCAAGTTCAATGGCGAGTTCATCTTCGACCAGTCACGCAGCAGCGTGGTCGGCAACCTGGAGCAGCTGGCCGTGCTCGACGGCCTGCAGAACGGCGGCTGGCTGGCGGACGCAGAGCGGCTGATCAGCGAGCAGTACGGCATCAAGGCCGACGGCGCACAGATGGCCATCCAGATCACCACCTTTACCGATGGCGCCGGCGGCACCGCCGCCCAGGTGGCGTCGTCGGCCGTGGCCTCCGGCAAGGCCTCCAACATCACGCTGCAGGTGGACATGGCCGACTTCGTGCCGCCCAACCTGCCCAACGGCGGCAGCGGCCCGTTCTACAACGACCGCATCATCGCGCACGAGATGGTGCATGCCGTGATGGCGCGCAGTGCCAGCTGGGGCGAGGTGCGCAGCGATGCCAACAACCTCTGGTTCATCGAAGGGGCCGCGGAATTCATCCATGGCGCGGAAGAACGGGTGCAGGCCGACGGCGTGGCAGCCACGCTGGCCGACAACATCAGCGCCTGGGGCGGCAGCAGCGTCGACTACTCTTCGGCCTACGTCGCCATGCGCTACCTGCACGAGCAGATCCAGGCCGCGGGCGGCAGCGGCGTGCAGGACATGCTGCAGTACCTGCACAACAACGCCGGCAAGACGCTCAACGATGCGTTCGCCAACGCCACCCATGGTGCCTACGCCAGCCAGGCTGCCTTCCTGGCCGATTACAACGCCAACAAGGCGGCTTTCGTCGCCACCTTCAACTTCAGCAATACGGATACCGGCGCCATTGGTGGCTTCGACGTCGACGGCGGAGCCGTCAAGACGGCCGAGAACATCATCCCGGACTACCCCTCGGGGCGGGGCGGTGACGTGACCGATGGCTTCACCGAGGTGTTCGAGACCATCGCGTCCGGTGCCGGCAACGGCCGCTTCCTGAGCATGCAGGTGGGGGGCAACGCCGGCGACTCGCTGACCGTGAGCGCCGGCAGCACCAACCTGGGTGCACTGGGACTGGAAGCCATCGACATCGCCACCAGTACCGGCACCTCGATGGCCGCGCTGGACCGGGCGCTGGAATACGTGTTCCGCCAACGCGCTCGGGTAGGCGCCCAGATGTCACGGCTGGAGAACGTCATCAGCACGCTGGACATCGGCACCGAGAGCCTGTCCGCCAGCCGCGGGCGCATGCAGGATGCCGACTTCGCCGCCGAGGCGGCCCAGCGCTCACGCACCGAGATCCTGCAGCAGGCCGGCACCGCCATGATGGCGCAGGCCAACTCCGTGCCGCAGCTGGTGCTGGCCCTGCTGAAGTTCTGAGCCAGGCGCCTAGAGCGTCAGGATGGTGCAGCCGGTGGTCTTGCGCGCTTCCAGGTCGCGGTGCGCCTGCTGCACCTGCTCCAGCGGGTAACGCTGGTCGATCTGGATCTTCACCTTGCCGCTGCTGACCATGGCAAACAGGTCATCGGCCATGGCCTGCGTGCGCTCGCGCGTGGCAATGTGCGTGAACAACGTCGGGCGCGACACGTAGAGCGAGCCCTTGGCCGCCAGCAGGTTGATGTCCAGCGGCTCCACCTTGCCCGAGGCATTGCCGAAGTTGGCCGCGAGACCGAAGGGGCGCAGGCAGTCGAGCGACTTCATGAAGGTGTCCTTGCCCACCGAGTCGTATACCACCTTCACCCCCTGGCCACCGGTGATCTCCTTCACCCGCGCCACAAAGTCTTCCTTGGCGTAGTTGATCACATGCGCCGCACCGTTGGCCTTCGCCAGTTGGCACTTGGCGTCGGAGCCCGCCGTACCGATCAGCTGCAGCCCCATGGCGCGCGCCCACTGGCAAGCGATCAGGCCCACACCGCCCGCAGCCGCATGGAACAGGATGGGGTCGCCGGCCTGCAACCCACCCTGCGGCTGGGTGCTGCGCAGCAGGTACTGCACCGTCAGGCCCTTGAGCATCATGGCCGCACCGGTCTCGAAAGAGATGTCGTCCGGCAACTTGCAGACGCACTTGGCCGGCATCACGCGCAACTCGCAGTAGGCACCCGGCGGCTGGCTGGCGTAGGCGGCACGGTCACCCACCTTCAGGTGCGTCACGCCCTCACCCACCGCCTCGACAATGCCTGCAGCCTCCATGCCCAGCTGCAGCGGCAGCGGCAACTGGTACAGGCCGGAGCGCTGGTAGGTGTCGATGTAGTTCAGGCCGATGGCCTTGTGGCGGATGCGGATCTCGCCCGGGCCGGGCTCACCCACCATCACGTCGACGATCTTGAGTTGCTCGGGCCCGCCGTTCTGGTCGATGCGCACGGCACGGGAAGGAATCTGGGTCATGGTTGTCTCCTGCATTGGAAAAATTCTAAGACGCGTGCAGCATGCCACAGTGTCAAAACACCCGTGACCGGCACCGACAAAACGACTTGCTACAGTGCGGGACCATGTACGCCCGCCTCTCCCCCACCACCATCCTGCTCCTGACCATCCCGCCCCTG
>Ga0114986_1000472_pt1 | contig 11255 bp, 5 predicted proteins | sample Shrwel1BS1Day17_FD_96988 | JGI IMG/M metagenome (GOLD analysis project Ga0114986, IMG submission 96988) | Subsurface microbial communities from deep shales in Ohio, USA - Utica-3 well 1 S-1-Day17 | ecosystem: Environmental > Aquatic > Deep subsurface > Shale gas/oil reservoir > Produced... | reverse complement strand
CTGCTGCCGCCCTCTCAGCTGGTCAAGGCCAATGGCTGGATCGAGGGACTGACCATCGCCTCCATCATCCTGGGGGTGCTGCTGGGTGGCCAGCTGGTCGGCCCGGTGCTGGGGCCCTGGCTGCTGTCCGTCGACCTCCTGCCGGGGCTGGACACGGGCATCACCACGGCACCGGAGGCGGCCATTGCCGCCATCGTCTGGCTGTATGCGGTGGCCGCCATCTTCAATCTCTTCATCCCGCGTACCAGCGCCACGTTGCAGCCCCTGCCGGCCTCGCCGCTGGAGATGGTGCGGGACTTCCGCACCTGCAACCGACGGCTGTGGCGTGACCGGCTGGGCCAGATCTCGCTGTCCACCACCACGCTGTTCTGGGGCGTCTCGGGCAACCTGCGCTACATCGTCCTGGCCTGGGCGGCGGCCGCGCTGGGCTACACCACCACCCAGGCCTCGTCGCTGGTGGGAGTGGTGGCGGTGGGCACGGCGGTGGGCGCGGTGGTGGCTTCGGTCTACATGCGCCTGGACGTGGCCACAAGGGTCATCCCGCTGGGCATCGCGATGGGCGTGCTGGTGATCGGCATGAACTTCATCGACAACGTCTGGGTGGCCGCGCCCTTCCTCATCCTGCTGGGCGGCTTGGGTGGCTTCCTGGTGGTGCCGATGAACGCGCTGCTGCAGCACCGCGGCCACAACCTGATGGGCGCAGGCCGCTCGATCGCGGTGCAGAACTTCAACGAGCAGGCCTGCATCCTGGGCCTGGGCGCCTTCTATACCGTGATGACGAAGATGGGCATGTCGGCCTTTGCCGCCATCACCGCCTTCGGCGTCGTGGTGGCCGGCACGATGTGGGTGATCGGGCGCTGGCACGCGCACAACCTGCGTCACCACGCCGAGGAGGTCGAGCACCTGCTCGAGATCGCGCGCAGCGACCGGCACTGATCAGCCGTCGATCACCTCGCGCAGCTTGCGGCCGAGTTCGTCGATGCGAAAGGGCTTGCTCAGCAGGTGCACACCCCGATCGAGGCGGCCATGGTGGACGATGGCGTTTTCGGTGTAGCCCGACATGAACAGCACCTTCAGGCCGGGCCGCAACTGGGCGGCGGCGGCGGCCACCTCCTTCCCTGAAAGACCTCCGGCCAGGACGACGTCCGTGAGCAGCAGGTCGAAGTGCGGGCCGTGCCGCAGCTGCTCGATCGCCTCGCGACCATCGCTGCACGCGGTCGCCCGGTAGCCGAGCTTTTCCAGGCTGGCCATGGCGACCAGGCGAACGAGGTCGTCGTCCTCCACCAGCAGCACGTGTTCGTGGCCGGGAGACAACGGGGCGCGCTCCACGCGCCGGTAGTCGGCATCGGTGGATGCATCGGCGCGCGGCAGATAGAGCTTGATGGTGGTGCCGTGGCCGGGTTCGCTGTAGATCTTCACGTGGCCGCCAGACTGGCGGGCAAAACCGTAGACCATCGACAACCCCAGGCCTGACCCCTGCCCGGCCGGCTTGGTCGTGAAGAAGGGGTCGAAGGCGCGCGCCACGACGTCGGGCGGCATGCCGGGCCCGGTGTCCGAGACGGCCACGAGCACGTACTGGCCCGGCTGGACCCCGTGGATCTCGGCATAGTCGTGAGTGATCGACATGTTGGCCGTCTCGACCGTGAGGCGCCCCCCTGTGGACATGGCGTCGCGGGCGTTGATCGCCAGGTTCAGGATGGCGTTTTGCAATTCATTGGGGTCGACCAGCGCCTTCCACAGGCCACCGCCCCGCACGAACTCGATGTCGATGTGCTCCCCCAGGGTGCGCCGCAGCAGCGGCTCGAAGTCGGCCAGCAGCTCGTTGATCTGGGTCTGCCGCGGATCGAGCGGCTGCTTGCGCGCAAAGGCCAGCAGCCGGTGTGTCAGTGCGGCGGCCCGTTCACCGGCCTGGCGGATCATGGCGACCTGGGCGCGTGCATCCTTGGGGCCGTGGGCCACCTGTTCGGCCAGGGTGTCGGCGGCCCCCAGGATGGCGGTGAGCAGGTTGTTGAAGTCGTGGGCCACGCCGCCCGTGAGCTGACCCAGGGCATCCATCTTCTGGGCCTGGCGCAGCCGCGCTTCGGTCTCGACGCGCTGGGTGATGTCCTGGAAGTAGACGGTCAGGCCCTCGTCGTGGGGGAAGGCCCGCACCGAGAACCAGGTGTCCAGCGGGGGATAGAAGAATTCGAAGCTCACCAGCACCTTGCGGTCGCGGGCACGCTGGTACTCGGTGTAGAGGATGGTCTCGCGGGCTTCGGGAAAGGCGTCCCAGACATCGCGGCCGAGCAACTCCGTGCGGCGGCGCTGCAGCAGGCGCTCTGCCTCGTCGTTCAGGTAGATGAAGCGCCAGTCGGGATCGAGGGCATAGACCGCATCGGAGATCGAGGACAGGATGGTCTCGATGCGTGCCTGCGCGGCCTGCGCCTGCGCCAGGGCCGCTTCCCGTGTCTGGGCCGATTGCAGGTTCTCGAGGGCGGCGCCGGCCACGCTGGCCAGTTGCAGCAGCTCGTTGCGGTCGTCCTCCGTGAAGGGGCCCGCGTCCTTCTCGACAAGCTGGAGCACACCGAGTGAACGGCCCGCGCGGCAGATCAGCGGCACGCACAGGCTGCGGCCGGGTTCGTGGGAATCGGTCGGGTGACCGAGGCTGGTGGAACCCTGTCCGGCAGGACTGAACGCGACGAGCTGGCGGGCGGGATCGTCGCTGTCTTGCAGGCGGGCCTCGGCCCGCCGGGCACCGATCAAGCGGCGTGCCGCGTCGGCCGTCTGCTGCAGCAGGTCTTCGATCGTGGTGACACGCACCAGGTGTGCGCAGGCTTCGGCGATCTGCTGCAGTCGTGCCGAGCGCTGGCGCGTCCATGCATCCCGCCGCGCGAAGTGGTTGAGCGTCAGAACCGAGGCGCCAAAGAACAGGGTCATGGCCAGGGCCCCGATGGCCACCTGGAAGACCAGTCGCTCCTGCCAGGCTTGCAGGACCTCGTCGCGGCCCAGGCCGACGTAGACGACCGCCGGGACACCCGCCACCCGCTTGTAGGTGGACAGGCGCCTCACACCGTCGGTCGTGTAGGTGCCGTCCACGCGCCCCTCGGCCTGTTGCGACAGGTGCTCGCGGAACACCGGGTGGTCGCGGAAATCACGCCCGGCGTAGGCTTCGACGAAGGGGCTGCGCGCGATGAGAGGCCCCTCCGGGCTGAACAGGCCGACCACCCCTTGTTCGCCGAGCCGCAAGGTGTCGTAGAACTCGAGCAGGTGATCCAGGGACACCGTCGCCGCCACCACGCCGGCAAAGCGCCCATCGGCCGTTTCGAGCCGTCGGCTCAGGTTGACGATCCAGCGGCCGGCGGCGTGACCCACGCGCCCCATGCGCGGGGGACCGAGGTGGAGCCCGGCACCGCGCTGGGCCTGGTGCACACGGAATTCGGGGAGATCGGACAGGTCGGCCGCGTCGGGCCGTGGGGTGCGCGAGGTGGCGCGCAAGCGGCCTTCGGCATCGAGCACGAAGTAGGCGTAGGTGCTGGTGGAGCCTGCCTGCCGCTGCACCAGCAGGTCGTGCACGTCCTCCAGCGCCACCCGACCGTCGTCCTCGATCAGCCGCAGGGCTTCTGCCACGGTGCGCAGACCCAGGTCCAGCGCGGCGAAGGTCTGACGGGTGTGCTCGGCCAGCGCGTCGCTGAGGTTCTCTGCATTGCGGTAGGCCGTCTCGACGACCCGCGAACGATCGGTGCGGGCCTGCAGTGCCATGACGCCTGCCAGCAGGACCAGCACGAGCAAGTTGGCCAGCACGAGGACATGCCTCGGCGTCACCCTGGATTCGCGGACGGCCATCGGACAAGGCTCCCCTGGCAGGTTCTGTTGTGCCGCGATCATAGACGGGCTCGGAGAGAATCGTCGGATGTCTCTCGTGCGATCCTCTTTCGGCCCGGCGCTGGCGTTGCTGTTCAACGCGGCCGTCTGGGGCCTTTCCTGGTGGCCCATGCGTGCGCTGCTCGACATGGGGCTGCACCCGCTGTGGGCCAACGTGGGACTCTTCCTCATCGGCTGCGTGCTCATCGTCCTGTGGCGGCCCCAGGCCTTGCGCCAGCTGAGGGAGATGCCGGTGCTGTGGACGATGGCTCTGGCGTCCGGGGTGGTGAATGCCTCCTTCAACTGGGGCGTGAGCATCGGCGAGGTCGTGCGGGTGGTGCTGCTCTTCTACCTGATGCCGGTGTGGACGGCGCTGCTGGCCCGGCTGTGGCTGGGTGAGCGGCTGGGCCCTGGCGTGCTGCTGCGCGTGGCGCTGGCCCTGGCGGGGGCCGCCATCGTGCTGCAGCCCGAGGGATGGGCCTGGCCGGTGCCGCGCAGTCTGGCCGACTGGCTGGGCGTGCTCGGCGGGTTTGCCTTTGCCTGCAACAGTGTGCTGGTACGCCGGCTGGCCCCGGTCACCAGCGACGAGGGTCGGGCGCTGGCCATGCTGCTGGGCTGCGTGGGGGTGTCGGGCCTGCTGGCGCTGGCGCTGGGGCCGCTGGGCGCAGGGGCGATGGTGCCCTGGCCGCCGGCGCCGCGCGTGGACTGGCTGGCCCTGCTCGTGCTGGCGGCGCTGCTTTTCCTGGCCGGCAACCTGGCCTACCAGCACGGCGCCTCGCGCCTGCCGGCGAACGTGACGGCGGTGATCATGCTCACCGAGGTGGTGTTTGCGGCCCTGTCGTCGGTGCTGATCGCGGGCGAGACGCTGGCGGCGCGCACGCTGCTCGGCGGTGCGCTGATCGTCACGGCGGCGCTGCTGGCGGCGCTGGGGCCCTCACGCAGCGGCAGCGGCGTTCAGCCCTCCCCGAAGGCCAGCCGGCGCACCTCGGCCAGCAGTTCGCCGTCCTCATAGGGTTTGGTCAGGAAGACATCCACGCCCGCGTCCTCGGCACTCTTGAGATGCTTGTGCGTGGCGCGCGAGGTGAGCATCACCACGGGCAGTGTCTTCCACAGGCGCGACTCACGCAGACGGCGGGTGAGCTCCAGCCCATTGAGGTTGGGCATTTCCAGGTCGGTGAGCACCACGTCGGCCTGGCGTCGGATCAGTGCGTCGAGCGCGTCGAAGCCGTCGCGGGCGGTGGTGACGTCGTAGCCCGCATCGCCCAGCAACTGTGACAGCGTCTTGCGCACCGAGATGGCGTCATCGACCACCAGCACGTGCTTGCGCTCGACCTGCATGCGCCGGCGCAGCCGTTCGGCCGCGGCCAGGCGCACCGGCGAGGCATAGGCCTGCTCCAGCGCTTCGAGATCGAGCAGGAAGAGCAGCTTGCCGTCGGCGCGAAAGGCGCCGCCCGCCACGCCGCGCACGCGCCGCAGGTAGCGGCCGATGTCCTGCAGGATGAGCTCGCGCGAGTCGAGGATGCGGTCCACCTCGAGCGCGATCTCGCCGCTGCCCACGCGGGCCAGCACCACGGGCCGGGCTTCGCCGCCGGACTCGCCGGCCGGCAGGCCCAGCCAGGGGCCGAGCTTCTGGTAGCGGTAACTCTGTCCGGCGTAGCGGAACGCCAGGCCCTGCGGTGTCATGGCCAGCTGGCCCTGGCCAGCGGCCAGCGCGAGCACGATGCCTTCGCTGGGCAGGGCGTAGATGTGCCCTGCGATTTCCACCATCAGGGCATGCTGCAAGCCGGTGGTGGCCGGCACGGTCAAGATGAAACGACTGCCCTGGCCGGCCCGGCTGTCGATGTCGATGCGGCCCTTCATTGCGCGCAGGCGATCAGCCACCACATCCAGTCCGACCCCCCGACCCGAAATCTCGGTGACTTCGGTGCGGGTGGAAAAGCCGGGCAGCAGGATGAGGCGGGCCAGTTCGGCGTCGGTGATCGGGTCGTCTCGCTGCAGCAGCTCCAGCTCGATGGCTCGGGCATGGATGGTGGGCAGGTCCAGGCCCCGGCCATCGTCGGCGCAGACCACGGTGACCGTGCGGCTGTCGCGCTCGAAGCTCAGGCGCACGGTGCCCTGCGGCGGCTTGCCGGCCCGTCGGCGTTCCTCGGGCGGCTCGATGCCATGGTCCACCGCATTGCGCAGCAAGTGCAGCAGCGGCTCGGTGAGGCGGTCCAGCACGTCGGTGTCGAGCAGCATCTGCTCGCCTTCGATGTGCAGGTCCACCTCCTTGTGCGTGGCGCGCGCCGTCTGTGCGACGTTGCGTTTCAGGCGCGAGATCACCTGGCGTGCCGGCACCAGCCGCGCACCGATCAGCTCGCGGTGCTGCTCGACGAGCTCCTGCCCCTGCTTGCGCAAGGCATGCACGGCCGTCTGCACCTGGGCGCGTGCTGCCTTCGCGTGCTCGGCCTCGTCGGCGATCATCTCGGCGGTGAAGCGCACGAGCGATTGCAGTTCGTTGTAGCGATCCAGCTCCAGGCTGTCGAAGAGACCCCCTTCGGCCTGGGCGCGCGACTGCAGGCCGTGGCCCTGGCGGTCCACGGCCAGTTCCAGGTCGCGCAGGCGGTCCTGCAGGGCGCGGTTGGCCAGCTCGATCTGGCCGAGACGGTCTTCCACCTGGCGCACCATCTCCTCAGCGCGGCCCTGATGGACCAGGGCCTGGCCGGCACGGCGCACCAGCCGATCCAGCCGATCGACGGCGATGCGCAGCGTCGCGCGCGCGGGCTCTTCGGCCGCGACCTCGGCTGCCTGTGACGGTGATACCGGGGCTGCCAGGGCCTCCGGCAGGGCACGCGGTGCGGGCTCGGCCGCCAGGGCTGCGGGGAGGGTGTCCACGGCCAGGGTCTCGGCCCGGCCCTCCCGGATGGCACGCACCCATTCGCCCAGGCGAGCCAGCCAGCCCGCGGCGTCGCGCGGCGGGTCTTCCTCGCCGCGCAGCGCATAGATCATCTGATCGAGGCAGGCCACGGCCTGTTCGAGGTCGCGTGCCAGCGCCGCAGGGATGCGCCCCTCGCGCTCGACGGCGTGGTCGAGCACGTCCTCGATGCGGTGGGCCAGGCGGCCGATGCCGCGGATGCCGATGATGTTGCCGCTGCCCTTGAAGGTGTGCGCCACACGGCGCGCCTCGTGCAGGGTGCTGATGTCGATGCGCCCGGCGGCCAGCGCACGCACCGCCTCGGCCAGGGCCGCCACCTGGGCCGGGGCGTCGTCAAGAAAGACGTCGTACAGCGCTGCGTCCACGTCCTCGGGCACGTCCAGCGACACGTCGTCGCCGGGGTCGGAGGCCGGCACATCGATGGCTGCGGCCCGCGTGGTGCTGTCTTCGAGCAGATGCTCGGGCACGGCCGGCGGCTCACGCAGCAGTTCACGCAGCAGGGCCAGCTGGTCGGGAGCCGGAGCAACCGGTCCGCTGGCCAGGAAGCCGATCAGCGCATCGGTGGCCGCTTCGCGGCTGGGTGCGTCGAAGTAGGCCTGCAGGGGCGGCTGCCACTGCGCCAGCCAGCCCAGCGCGTCCTGGCGCGCGGTGGGTTCGAGCGTGGCGAACACGCTGATGCCGTCGCGCAGCAGATCGAGCACGATCGCGGCCCCCTCCAGACCCACGACGCGGCTGGCCTGGGCAAGGCGGTCGAAGAGGGTGGCCGCCTCGGCGGCCGGGCCCGGGTCGTCGGGGTTGCTGAGCCATTGCATCAGCGCCGCATCCACCTCGGGCGCGGCCAGCACGAACTCGTCGCGCAGCACCTGGAGCAGGGCGTCGGCGTTCATGGGCGGCTCAGTAGACATCGTCGGGCGGTGGCAGACGGAACTGGCCCACGGCTTCGGACAGGCGTCGGGCGTAATCGACCAGCGTCGCGGTCGATTCGGTCTGCTGCTCGATGGCCAGGATGGTCTGGGCCGAGCCGCGGTTGAGCTGGTCCACCGACAGGCGCAGTTCGTGCGCCAGGGTGCTCTGCGCCTGCGAGAAGGTGGCGATCTGCTGCACCAGGCTCACCAGCTGGGCCGTGGTGTCGCGCGTTTCCGTCATCTGGGCACCGGCATGGCGGGCCTGTTCGGACTGCTTGACCACCTGGGCAATGAGGCGGTTCATCGTGAGCAGGGTGTCGCCGGTTTCCACCTGGATGCTCTGCACGAGCTGGGCGATCTGGCCGGTGGCCTGGCGGGCCGATTCCGACAGGCGCTGCACCTCCTCGGCCACCACCGCGAAGCTGCGCCCGGCCTCGCCGGCGTTGCTGGCCTGCATCGAGGCGTTGAGCGACAGCACGTGGGTGCGCTCGGCGATCGCGTTGATGAGGTTCACGACGGTGGAAATCTCCTGGCTGCGCTCGCCCAGGCGCTTGAAGCGCTTCTCGGTTTCGGCGATCGCCCCGCGCAGCGACTCCATGCCGCGTACGGTGGTGTCCACCGCCTGCAGCGCCGCGTCCGTGGCGGCACTGGCGAGTTCGGCGGCCTCGCTGGAGTTGGTGGACAGCGCGGCCATCTGGGCGAGCTGGTAGGTGGCCTGGTTGAGGCTGGCCGCCATGCCTTCCAGCGCGGCGCGCTCCTCCTGCGCCGTCTCATCGACGCGCACGGCCTGTTCCCCCACGAATTCACAGGCGCTGCGCACCTGCTCGGCGATGTTCTGCACCTCGTGCAAGGTCCGGCTGGTCTCGTCGCCCAGCTGGTTGATCGACGACGACAGCGTGCCGATGATGTCCTCGGTGACCTCGGCGCGGGCGGTGAGGTCCTTGTTCGACATCTGGAAGACGGTCTGCAGCAAGGCCACCACCGAGCGGTTGAGGCTGTCGTTCTCGTGCGCCGCCTGCTGCAGGCGCTGCCCGCGTTCGTCGAGCACGCGGTCCAGCGCGGCACCCAGTTCTCCCCATTCATCGGGCGTGTCGATGCGGCTGCGGGCCTGGGCATCGCCCTGGGCGGCGCGCACCAGCGTCTCGCGCAGTTGCGCAAGCGGCGCCTGCCAGCGCCGGCCCAGTCCGGCCAGGCCGGCGCCGGCCAGCACCATGGCCACGCCGGTGCCGGCCGCCGCCGGCCACCAGGCCAGGCGGGGCGCAGCCGACTCGGTCGCCGCATGAGACTGAGGCTGCCACACGAGCTGCCAGCTCGGGCCTGCGGGCCCCAGTTGGACTGGCACCGCCGACAGGGCCTCGGTCGCGGCCGCAGGCAGCAGACCCACGGGCGTGTTGCGGTGGCTCGCCAGCTGGCGTCGTTCCTCGGGGACGGCCGAGGCCGCTTCGGCAAAGGCTGCGGGGGCCGTTGTCCAGGCTGCCGGCACCGAGCGCAGCAGGCCATCGGAGCCCACCAGCCAGGCCTGGTCGTTCAACGCGCTGAGCGCGGCCGTGAGCACCTGCAGCCGCAAGCGGCCGGCCAACACCCCCACCTGACGCTCGCCATCAAATACCGGGACGGCGGCAAAGATCACCCAGTCGGCCGGGGCGGCCAGGTAGCGCGCCGCGTCGGACACGGCCACGGTCGAGGCCGACGGTGCGCGCCGCACGCGGGCATAGGTTTCGGCCAGCGCCGATGCGGCACCGATCCCTTCGACCAGGGAGGTGGCGAAGTCCGCATCCTTGGCGACGCTGTAGACGATGGTGTCGGTGGCTGCGTCGATCAGAAGCAGGTCGTCGAAACCCAGGCTGCGGCGCGCCGTGCGCCAGGCCGGGTGCATCTGGGCGTGGAGGTCGGCATAGCGCCCCGGCAGCTCGGTGCGGTCCAGCGCCTCCCGCTCGCCCGGGCCGCGGGGGTTGCGTACCACAAAGGCCTGTTGCAGTGCCGCGCTGGCGCGGTCGCGCGAGCGCACCGCGCCGCCCAGGTCGGGCAAGGGTTGCCGTTCGCCGCGGGCCCATTCCGGCCCGAGGCGCGTGGCCAGCCAGGCCAGCATTTCGTCATGCAGGACGGCGTCTGCGGGACCCGGCTCGGGCCCGGCCAGTTCGGCCACCCCCTCGGCCAGTCCTTGCAGGTCGCGGGCGGTGCCCGGCTGGGCGGCCAGCGCCCGCAGCGCCGCCAGCCGCTGGTCGATGTCGGACTGCAGGGCCCTCACCAGCTGGTCGCGCGAGCGCTCGTCCTGCGCCAGCGACCCTGCTGTTGCCGCGGAAGTGACGTCGGGCCGGGCCGGTGCCAGGGCCAGCGCGGTCAAGGCCAGTGCGGCACCCAGCACGGCGGCGCCGGCGCCCGCGAGCAGCAGCTTCTGGCTCAGGTTCATGCAGGGCTCCGGGTCGGGGGCATGGTCGTGGTGGGGGTTCAGGCCAGGCTGAGCTCGGCAGCCCAGGCTTCCAGCAAGGCTGGCGCGTCGATGACCGCCCAGGGGCGTCCGGTGGTGTCGATGGCGGCGCCCCGGGCGAATTCGGCCAGTGCCGGCGGCAGGCTCGGCGGCACACCGGCCACGGTTTTCACCAGGGTGGGCAGGCCGCGGAAGATCAGGCCGGCCACGCGGTCGCCTTCGCCACCCACCAGGACATGGCTGCCTGGCCCCGCCTCGGTGCCTTGGGCCGGATCGAGCCAGCGCGCCAGATCGAAGACCGGGATGACCGCTCCATCCACATTGGCGGCCCCCATCAGCCAGGCCGGCGCATGGGGCACGTCGGAGAGCTCGATGTCCTCGATCAGGTTGCGCGCCCAGCTGAAAGGGAAGGCCAGCGCCCAGGGACCGCACAGCACGCCCTGGGCCTGTTCGGCCGTCGGAGCGGACGGGGGTGGGGCGGAGAAGACGTTTGAACTCACGAAGACGATGCTGCAGCCACGTTGCCTGGCGCAGTGTAGAGGCTCCGGACCGCCCAAGGAAACGCCGGGCCGCCCCACGTTTCCTTGACCCGCGCGGGGGCGGGGTGGGCGCAGCCTGGCCCTGGGGGCACTCAGTTGGCGGCCGTGTTCTCGAAGCTGCGCTGGAAGGCGGCGTCGTGCTCGCTGATCACCCGCACCAGTTCGTCCTCGGACAGCGGCTTGGTGAGGTAGGCGTCGCAGCCGGCCAGGGTGCCGCGGATGCGATCGACGGGGCCGGCGCGGCTGGTGAGCATCACCACCACCGGCACCTGGCGCCCCGGCGGCGGCATGCGGCGCTTGATGACCTTGCAGGTCTGGTAGCCGTCCATGCCTTCCATCATCACGTCGAGAAACACGAACTCGAACTGCTGGCGTTCGATGCGCTCCAGCGCTTCCTCGCCACTGCGGGCCAGATGCACCTTGAAGCCGAAGCGCTTCAGGCGGGTCTGCATGAAGCGCAGGGCGATGTCGGAGTCGTCCACCACCAGGATGTGGTCGAACTTGTCGTCGCCTGCGACCATCACCGAATTGGAGAACCCGCTGCTGCCGCTGAAATCGGTGGTGCCGGCCGGGCCGGCGGGGCGGCCGGAAGCTGCCGCAGGCATGGCCTCGACGGAGAGGCTGGGGGG
>Ga0114986_1000468_pt1 | contig 11374 bp, 14 predicted proteins | sample Shrwel1BS1Day17_FD_96988 | JGI IMG/M metagenome (GOLD analysis project Ga0114986, IMG submission 96988) | Subsurface microbial communities from deep shales in Ohio, USA - Utica-3 well 1 S-1-Day17 | ecosystem: Environmental > Aquatic > Deep subsurface > Shale gas/oil reservoir > Produced... | reverse complement strand
GTAGAAAACTTCGGTGATGCGCAGGGCCAATTACTTCTTCTTCAGTCGTTCGCGGGCCGTTTCAGCAGCCGGGGCACTCGGGTACTTGGCGATCAGGCTCTCCAGCGAGCGCCGGGCGGCCCCCGCGCTACCCATTTCCTGCTGGCAGGTCGCCATGGCCAGCCAGGCATCGGGTGCCTTCGGGCTGTCGGCGTACTTGGTGGTCACCACGCTCTGCGCCTCAATGGCACGCTTGCAGTCGCGCTGGGCGTACCAGGCGTTGCCCAGCCAGTACTGGGCATTGGGGGCCAGCGAACTGGCCGGGTATTTCTGTACGAAGGCAGCAAAACCGGCTGCTGCATCCTTGTATTTGCCAGCCTTGAACTGGTTCAGGGCGGCTTCGTACTCCTGCGACTCCTTGGCCGGATCAGCGCTCGAAGTGGCCGGCGCCGCGCCCGATGGATCGGCAGCCGTGGCGGAAGCCGGTGCCTCGAACTTGCGCAAACGCGTGTCGAGGTCGAGGTAGAAATCCTGCTGACGCTTCTTGGCCGTTTCCAGCTCATAACTCAGCGTCTCGATCTGCCCGCGCAGGCGGGCGATCTCTTCGGCCTGGCGCTGGATCTGGGTGGACAGATCCAGCTGGGCCTTGGCCTGCTGGTCGAATCGCGCCTCCGTCTTGATGCGGTGGTCGGCGATCTGGCGACGCGCCTCATCGTCGTCGAAGACGCCGGCCTGGGCCTGTGCGGCCCCCAGGGCGGCGAGCAAAAGGGCGATTCGAACCGGGCGCATGGCTTAGAACTCGCCGCGGCCGTCCGGGGCCTTGTACAGGATGTCGGCACGACGGTTTTCCGACCAGGCGCTTTCGTCGTGTCCCGGATTCTTCGGCTTCTCTTCACCCAGGCTGACCGATTCGATCTGGTCGTCCTTGACGCCGAGCAGGGCCAGCGAACGCTTGACGGCTTCGGCACGCTTCTGGCCGAGCGACAGGTTGTATTCGCGGCTGCCACGCTCGTCGGTATTGCCCTGGACCAGCACCTTGAAGCCCTTGTTAGCGGTCAGGTACTTGGCGTGGGCGGCGACCAGATCCTTGTACTCGTCCTTGACTTCGTACTTGTCGAGATCGAAGTAGATGCTGCGCTGCGACAGCTTGCTGGCCGGGTCGGTCAGTTCGCGCGGCAGGCCGCTGGCATCGAGGCCGCCGGCGGTGACCGGGGTCACGCCGGAGGAGGAGCCGCTGCGCGACTCGACCGGGGCGCCGGCACCGTCTTCCGGCAGCGGGGTGGTGGAACAGGCGGCCAGCAGAGCGGCCAGCAGGGCGGGGATCAACAGCTTTTTCACGAAAGTTCTCCGGTGCGAATTATTGATAGTAAGGGCCCCAGGCCGGTTCGCGGACGTCGCCGGCCGCAACCGTGAGGCGTTGTTTGATCCTGCCATCGCTGGACACAGCCGATAGGACGCCGCGCCCGCCAATTTCCGTGGCGATCAGGATCATGCGGCTGTTGGGGGCGAAACTCGGGGATTCGTCCTTGTTCGAGTCACTCAGCACCTGGACCTGGCGGCTGGCCAGATCCATTACGGCGAGCTGGAAACGGCCCTCGCGACGGCTGATGAAGGCCAGGCTTTTGCCATCCGGCGACGGGCGCGGCGATACGTTGTAGCTGCCTTCGAAGGTGACGCGGCGGGCCTCGCCGCCACCGGCGCCAACCTGGTAGATTTGCGGGCTACCGCCGCGGTCGGAGGTGAAATAGATGCTGCTGCCATCGGCCGAATAACGCGGCTCGGTGTCGATGCCGGAAGACTGGGTGATGCGCTGCAGGCCGCTGCCATCGGCATTGACCGAGTAAATCTGCGAGTTGCCGTCCTTGGACAGCACGATGGCCAGTTTGCGGCCATCCGGCGACCAGGCCGGCGCCGAGTTGGAGCCCTTGAAATTGGCGATGATATGGCGCTGGCCGGAAGCCAGGGAATGCACGTAAATGACCGGCTTCTTCTTCTCAAAGGAAACATAGGCCAGGCGACCGCCATCCGGCGACCACACCGGGGAAATGATCGGCTCGCTCGAGGTCAGCGCCGTGGCGGCGTTCTGGCCATCGGAATCGGCAATCTGCAGCAGGAACTGGCCGCGTGACTTGACCACATAGGCGATGCGGGTCGAGAAAACGCCCTTCTCGCCGGTCAGTTTTTCGTAAATGTAATCGGCAATGCGGTGGCCGGCCGCACGCAGCTGCGTATTGCTGGTCACGTAGGCAGCGCCACCCAGCGACACGCCCTTCTGCGTGTCGTACAGACGGAAGCGGGCCTCCATGCGGCCATCGGCACTGCGCGCGATGCTACCGGCGGCCAGCGCATCGGCACCGCGCCCCTTCCAGTCGGCATGGTTGATCGCGGCATTTTCATCAAAGGCCAGGCCGGCGTGATCGACCATCTTGAACAGGCCGCTGCGCTCCAGATCGCTGCGCACGGTGGCGGTGATGACGCGCGACGCGGCCGCATCACCCGGGAAATCGACGATGGCGACGGGAATGCGGTTGGCGCCGGCGCCGGTGATCTCGATGGACAGTTGGGCCTGGGCCAAACCGGCGGCGCACAGGGCGACTGCCAGGAAAATTCGACGTGAAATACGGGACATTGCAGTCATTTTCAGAAAGTTTCGCGCGATTTTACTCTTCAAACGGACGGTATTTGATTTCCAGCGTGCGCTCGAAAAGCGAGGGATCATCCGGCTTGGGCAGGGGCGACGATTTGCGGATTGCCGTCTCGATTGCCCGGTCCAGTACAGCGTTCCCACTGGAGCGCTTGAGCTTGACGTCGAGCACCTCGCCGGTCGGCAATTGTTCAACCTTGAACTCCGCCTCCGGATTGCCCTGGATGCTGGGCGGCAACACGATATTGCCGCGCACCTTGCCGCGTATCTTGTTGGCGTAATCCGCCTTGCCGCGCTTGTTCGAGGCTGCCCGCTGCTCGGACTCAGCTGCTGCCGCGTTAGCCATGTGCTGGGCGTTAGCGCTGGCCTTGCTGGCCGATTTCAGTTGCGAGGTTTCGCTGGCCAGTTCCTTGCTGAAGTCGAACTTCGGCTGCGGCTTGGCCTCGGGCTTCGGCGGCTCCGGCTTTTTCGGCTCGGGCTTCGGTGGTTCCGGTTTTTTAGGTTCCGGCTTGGGTGGCTCGGGTTTCTTCTTTTCTTCCTTGACCACGATCTCCGGCTTTTTCACCGGTGGCGGCTCGACCTTGGGCTCCGGCCTGGGCTCGGGTTTCGGCTGCGGCTTCACTTCCGGCGGAGGCGGCGGTGGCGCAACGACCTGTGTTGCCGGGCGCGGCGAGGGCGCCCACAGTTCGACGTCGTAAACCTCCGGCTTGCTGCGCTTCCACTGCACGCCAAAAAACAGGAAGGCCACCAGCACCAGATGCACCAGCACGGTCAGTGCCAGCGCATATTTCCTGCCGGGTTCTTCGGGGCGTTCGAGGATCATCGCTTACTTGCTGCGGGTTTCCAGGCCGACCTTGTCGAAATGCAGCTTCTTCACCTCGTCGAGCACTTCGATCACATTCTTGTAGGGGGCGTCGCCATCGCCGGCCACCAACACCGCCGGCGTCTTCTCGTCGCTACCCTTGAGTTGCTCCAGCACGCCGCGCATCTCGCGCAGGCTGCCGACCTTGGTTTCCTTGCCGCCGGTATCGAACACCGACAGGCGGCCATCCGGCTTGACCTCGACCTTCAGGTATTTATCCGGCTTGCCCGGCGCAGTGCCCGACTCGGGCAGATTGACCGAACCGGTGGTCATCATCGGCGTCGCCACCATGAAGATGACGAGCAGCACCAGCATCACATCGATGTAGGGCACGACGTTGATTTCGTTCTTGAGGCGACGTTGGCGCATTTCGCCTTACCTCATCTGCCGCTGGATGATGTTGGAGAACTCTTCCATGAAACTCTCGTAGCGCACGGCGAGGCGGTCGATGTCGTGCGAGAAGCGGTTGTAGGCAAGCACGGCGGGAATGGCGGCGAACAGGCCGATGGCGGTGGCGACCAGCGCCTCGGCAATGCCCGGCGCCACCGAGGCGAGGGTGGCCTGACCGACGTTGGACAAGCCGCGGAAGGCATGCATGATGCCCCAGACGGTGCCGAACAGGCCGATGTACGGGGAAACCGAGCCGACCGAGGCGAGGAAGGCGAGGTGCGATTCAAGGGTATCCATCTCACGCTGGTAGGTGGCGCGCATGGCGCGGCGCGAGCCATCCACGATGTCCTTGGGGTCCAGGTTCTTCTGGCCGCGCAGCTTGGTGAATTCGCGGAAACCGGCCTCGAAGATGCGCTCCATCGAACCGGCATGATGGCGGTCGTTCACCGCGCTGTTGAACAGGTTGTTGAGGTCGCCGCCGGACCAGAAGTCGCGCTCGAAGTTTTCCGTCTTTTCACGTGCCTGCTTGACGGCAAACAGCTTCATGAAAATGTAGTACCACGACATCAGCGAGACACCGACGAGCAGGGCCATGACGACCTGGACGACCGCGCTGGCCTGGAGGATGAGGTGGAGGATGGAGAGATCCTGGGTGACGTTCATTTAAGCGCTTCCAGCTTGGAATACAGAAAATCGGGGATAGGGGCGGGTTTCATGGTCGCCATGTCGACGCAGGCGATTTCGACGGTGCCGGTGACCAGTTCGTCGTCGCCGCGGCGCACGTGCTGGCGAAAGATGACACGCACGCGGGTCAGTTTTTCGACTTCGAGGCCGACGGTGAGCAGGTCATCGAGATGGGCCGGGCGCAGGTATTCGCAATTGGCCTTGCGCGCAACGAAACCAATGCCGGCGTCGAGCGCCAGCTGGCGCTGATCGTGACCGGCCGAGCGCATCCACTCGGTACGGCAGCGTTCGAAGAACTTCAGGTAATTGGCGTAGTAAACGACCCCGCCGGCATCGGTATCCTCGTAATAGACGCGGACCGGAATGGTGAAGGCGTTGGGACTCGGCTCAAATTTCATCCCGCGATTTTACCTTGCATCGCAACAATGATTTGTAACGGTCTGTTTCCATGCCAGAAACACTGTTTTTTGCTGCACCGCCCGCGAGTCACCGGCGCGCCGGTCTAGGTATCGCCCAACAAATCGCGTACCACGGCGCTGGCCGGCTCGGCGAGGCCGAGATGGCGGTAGATGGCCGGGGTGGCGATGCGGCCGCGCAGGGTGCGTTGCAGGTAGCCCTGCTGGATCAGGTAAGGCTCCAGCACGTCCTCGATGGTATCGCGCGCCTCGCCGATGGCAGCGGCCAGGTTATCGACGCCGACCGGGCCGCCGCCGAACTTGTCGATCACGGCACTGAGCAGCTTGCGGTCCATCAGGTCGAGACCCGCCGGATCGACGTCGAGCATGTGCAAGGCAAGGTCGGCCACGGCGGGGGTGATGCTGCCGTCGGCCTTGACCTCGGCGTAATCGCGCACGCGGCGCAACAGGCGGTTGGCGATGCGCGGCGTACCGCGCGAGCGCCTGGCGATTTCCAGCGCACCTTCCGGATCGATGGGCGCATTGAGCAGGGAGGCCGAACGGGTGACGATGCTCTGCAATTCCTCGGCGTTGTAGAACTCCAGGCGGGCGACGATGCCGAAGCGGTCACGCAGCGGATTGGTCAGCATGCCGGCGCGGGTGGTGGCGCCGACCAGCGTGAAGGGCGGCAGGTCGAGCTTGACCGAACGGGCGGCCGGGCCCTCGCCGATCATGATGTCGATCTGGAAGTCTTCCAGCGCCGGATAGAGGATTTCCTCGACCACCGGGCTCAGCCGGTGGATTTCGTCGATGAACAGCACGTCGTGCGGTTCGAGGTTGGTCAGGATGGCGGCCAGGTCGCCGGCACGTTCGAGCACCGGGCCGGAGGTTTGGCGCAAATTGACACCCATTTCGGCGGCAACGATATGGGCCAGCGTGGTCTTGCCCAGGCCCGGCGGGCCGAAGAGCAGCACATGGTCGAGCGCCTCGCTGCGCTTGCGGGCGGCGTGAATGAAGATTTCCAGCTGTTCGCGGATTTTCTGCTGGCCGGTGTAGTCGGCCAGGCGCTTCGGGCGCAGGGCGCGCTCCAGCGCCTCTTCCTGCGCCGATTTGGATTGCGGCGCGATGATGCGCTCGGCGGCTGGCGGGGGAGCGATCAGCTTGTCGGTTTCGATCATACGGACGGTTCCTCGCGCAGCCAGCGCCGGAGCAGCATGTCGCCCAGGGCCAGCAAGACCGGCCCGAGGAAGATGCCGATGAAGCCAAAGACCAGCACGCCACCCAGCACGCCGAGCGCGATGAGCAGGATGGACAGCCCGGCACCACGGGCGATCAGGATGGGTTTGACGAAATTGTCGATGCTGCTGATGACGAACAGGCCGTACAGCACCAGGAATATTGCCCAGGCGGTCTGCCCCTCGCTATATAGCCAGGCGGCCGCGCCACCCCAGATCAGGGGCGGGCCAATCGGGATCATCGACAGGAAAAAGGTGGCGAAACCGAGCAGCACGGCCTCCGGCACCCCGGCGATCAGGAAGCCGATCATGGCCACCGTGCCTTGCGCCGCGGCCGTGCCGACAATGCCGAGCATGACGCCCATGACCGTACCGCGCGCCTTGTCGAGCATGTTCTCGCCCAGTTCGCCGCCCAGCTTGCGCGAGCCGATGTAGAGCGCCTGGCTGATCGCCGTACCGTCGCGATACAGGAAAAAGGTGACGAACAGCACCAGGGCCAGTTGCAGCAGGCCATTGGCCACAATACCGCCGAGCGCCAGCGCCAGTTGGCGGGCCGGGGCGATCAGCTGCTTGACGGCCGCGTTGAGCTCCTCGCGGTCGCCGGCCAGACGGTGCCAGTTGGCATCGATTTCGCCGCCGACGACCGGCAGGCCGCTCAGCCAGTCCGGCGGATTGGCCGGCAGCCCTTGCTCGACATAGGGCTTGATGAAGTCGATCAGCTTGTCTGCCCCGTTGGCCAGCGAGCCGGCGAGAAACAGGGTGGGCACCAGCATGACGAGGATCAGCCCCAGGGTCATCAGCGAAGCGCCCAGGTTATCGCGGCCGCCGATCCGCGGCAGCAACTGCTCGGCGTAGAAACGCCAGGTGCAGATCCACAGGACGAACGCGAAGAGCAGCGCGCCGACAAAGGGCAGCAGCACGGTAACGCAGCCGATGATGAGCAGCACCACCAGCGCAATCTGCGCCAGCCGCTTGGGATCGTGATCCTGGATCATCAGACCTTGGACAGCAGCTTGAGGGCCTGCCGGATGCCATCCGACGTGCCGATATCGGCCGGCAGCTGCTTCATGGCCGCCGCCGATTCCTTCTCGTTGTAGCCGAGGGCGATCAGCGCATTGGCGATGTCCTGCCTGGCGTCATCGACTGCCGCATGCAGCGACACGCCGGTGGCGTCGGCCAGCTTGCCCTTCAATTCGAGCAGCAGGCGTTCGGCCGTCTTCTTGCCGATGCCCGGAATCTTGACCAGCCGCCCGAGTTCCTGCTGCGCCACGGCCGCCGACAGGTCATTGACCGACATGCCGGAGAGCACCGACAAGGCCGTGCGCGCGCCGATGCCCGACACCTTGAGCAACTGGCGGAAGGCGAAACGTTCGGCTTCGGTCAGGAAACCGTAGAGGAAATGGCCATCATCGCGCACCGCGAAATGGGTCAGCAACTTCGTCTTTTCCCCTGCCGCCGGCAGGTTGTAGAAGGTGCTCATCGGCACGTCGAGCTCGTAGCCGACGCCGTTCACGTCGAGCACGATCTGCGGGGGATTCTTTTCGGCGAGGATACCGGTCAGGCGTCCGATCATGGGCTGTCGCAATACTGTATGTTCAAACAGTCATCATCCTATCAGGCGGCCGCCGCGAACGCGATACCCGGCCGTCGCCAACATCCCCAGGCCCTGCCCGCCGTGCGCATGGCAAATGGCGCAAGCCAGGGCATCGGCCGCATCGGCCGACGGCGCGCCGGCCAGCGACAGCAGCTTGACGACCATGTGCTGCACCTGCTCCTTGGCCGCCTTGCCGTGGCCGACCACCGCCTGCTTGACCTGCAGGGCGGTGTATTCCGCCACCGGCAGGCCGCCATGCACCAGGGCGCTGATCGCCGCCCCGCGCGCCTGGCCGAGCAACAGGGTGGACTGCGGATTGACGTTGACGAACACCTTTTCCACCGCCGCCTGATCGGGCCGGTACGTGGCGATCACCTCGCTGATGCCGGCGAACAAGGTGGCAATGCGCTCCGGCAAGGACTGCTTGTCGTTCGACTTGATGCAGCCGCTGGCGACGTAGCGCAACTGGTTGCCATGCTTTTCGATAATGCCGAACCCGGTGATGCGCAAGCCCGGGTCGATGCCCAAAATACGTTGTCCGCTCATTTCGCCTGCCTCGCCACCAGATACACGCCGCTCACCGCCAGGCCCATGCCGAGCACGGCGAGCCAGCCCAGTTTCTCATCGAACATCAGGAAGGCGATCAAGGCCGTGGACAAGGGGGTCAGGTAGAACAGGCTGGCGACATTGACGGCGCTGCCGCTGCGAATGAGCAAATTGAGCAGGCTGATCGCGCCGATCGAGAGCACCAGGACCAGCCAGGCCAGCGCGAAGATGAAATCGCCGGTCCAGTCGACATGAAAACCGTCGAATAGCAGGATCACCGGCAGGGTGGCCAGCGCCGTCGGCACGAACTGGATGACCGAGCCGGTACGCAGGTCGAAGCGGGCGCAATAGCGCTTCTGGTACAAGGTGCCGACAGTGATGCCGAGCAGGGCGCACAGGGCCGGCACCAGCATCGGGCCGAGCGCCGCCGTGTCGCCGAACTTGCCCGAAACGACCAGCGCAACGCCGACAAAACCGAGCGCCAGGCCGAGCCACTGGCGGCCGACGACGCGCTCGCCGAGCAGCCAGCCGGCCCCCAGCGCAGTGAGCAGCGGCTGCATGCCGACGACCAGCGCGGTGATGCCGGCCGGCAGCCCCTGCTTGATGGCGATGAACACGCCACCCAGGTAAACCGCATGCACCAGCAGGCCGGAAACCCCGATATGCACCCACTGCATCGGCGCCTTCGGCCACGGTGCGCGGGTGAGCAGGGCGATCGCCGTCATCAGCGCGATCACCGCCAGATAGCGGACGAACAGGAAGGAGAGCGGCTCGGCGTAGGGCAGGCCGTATTTGGCGCCGATGAAGCCGGTGCTCCACAGGAAAACGAAGAGCAGGGGGTAGATGCGCTGCACGGGCTAGCGCCCCCCATCCGGCGCGCAGCCCTGGCGGATATCGCCGCTGACCCGGCGGCGCTGCCGTTGCCGACGCAACTCGACTGACGCCTCGTCGATGCCGGTCGGCTGGATCACGCAGCCGCCTGGCCGATCAGTCGCAAGTGGCCCGGCAATTGGCGGCGCCGGCGGCACAGGCCTTGTCGTCTTCGAGCTTGCAGGCAGCCTTGGTGCGATAGGTGAAGTTGATTCCGTTCGGGTAGCTGCACACCAGCTTGGTGATCGAACCCTGCTTGACCACCTTCATGCCGCTGGCCTTGAGGGCCTTGACCTTGGCCGGCGGCTGATCGCAGGAAACGTAGCCGTCGAAAACACCATCCCCCGATTCCCACAGGGCGGTGTTCTTCATGGCCCGGTAATCCTCATAACGCGGGCAGGTATCGGTTTCCTTGGCATAGGCCTTGGCATTGTCGCTACAGAAACCGGTGTAGGTGTGTTTCAACTCTTCCTCGGTCGGGCAGGCATTCACCTGCTTGGCAGCACTCAGGTCCGGGCAGGCATATGGCGCGGCGCCGGCAGACAGGCTCAGGGCGGCAAGGAACAGGGCGGGGAGAAGCTGGCGGAGTTTCACGGTTGACCCTCAGTGATGCGAACAACAATCAAAATGACGCGATCCCCGCCGAACAGCCGGGATCGCCTGCGACTTAGTCTTCGATAACGGCGGTGGTGTAGATTTCCTGCACGTCGTCCAGACTTTCCAGTGCGTCGAGCAATTTCTGCATCTTGAGCCCGTCGTCACCGGCAAACACGTTCTCGCCTTCCGGCTTCATCGTTACTTCGGCGAATTCCGGCTTGAAACCGGCGGCTTCCAGCGCATCCTTGACGGCGATGAACTCGGTCGGCGCGGTGATCACTTCGATCGAACCGTCGTCGTTGGTATTCACATCGTCGGCACCGGCCTCGATGGCGGCATCCATCAGCGCGCCTTCATCGGTGCCCGGGGCGAAGATCATCTGGCCGCAGTGCTTGAACTGGAAGGCCACGCAACCGTCGGTGCCCATGTTGCCGCCGTGCTTGGAGAAGGCATGGCGCACTTCGGCCACGGTACGGGTCTTGTTATCGGTCAGGCAGTCCACCATGATCGCCGCGCCGCCGATGCCGTAGCCCTCGTAGCGGACTTCAACGTAGTCGACACCTTCCAGCTCGCCAGTACCCTTCTTGATCGCGGTATCGATCTTGTCCTTGGGCATGTTCACCGCCTTGCCCTTGTCGACCGCCACGCGCAGGCGCGGGTTGAAGCTGATGTCGCCGCCGCCCAGCTTGGCGGCCACGGTGATTTCCTTGGCAATCTTGGAGAAGGCAGCGCCGCGCTTCTCGTCCTGGCGACCTTTACGGTGCTGAATATTGGCCCATTTGGAGTGACCCGCCATGATGTTTTCCCACTGCAAAAAACGAAGAAGGCGAGATTTTACTCGCCGGGAGGCATCTCGTCAGGTCGGCGAAGTTGCGCTATTTCACAAAGCCTCACCCCGGCGTTGCTAGAATGTTTGGATAATTTCTCCAAGGAGCCCGCCGCCATGTCCGAACCCCTGTATCTCGCCAAATCCGAAGACGGTTATCCCGCCCTGCTGCAGCAAATGGCCAACCGCCACGGCCTGATCACCGGGGCGACGGGAACGGGCAAGACGGTAACCCTGCAATCCATCGCCGAGCGCCTGTCCTACGCCGGCGTGCCGGTGTTCATGGCCGACGTGAAGGGTGACCTCTCGGGCATGGGCGCCGCTGGCAATCCCTCGGAAAAGCTACTCAAGCGCATCGCCGACCTCGGCCTCGAAGGCTTCCAGCCCTACGCCAATTCGGTCGCCTTCTGGGATGTCTTTGGCGAAAACGGCGTGCCGGTGCGCGCCACCATCTCCGACATGGGGCCGCTGCTGCTCGCCCGCCTGCTCAACCTGAACGACACCCAGGCCGGCGTGCTGCAACTGGTCTTCAAGATCGCCGACGACCAGGGCCTGCTCCTGCTCGACCTCAAGGACCTGCGCGCCATGGTCCAGAACGTCGGCGACAACGCCAAGAACTACACCACCGAATACGGCAACATCGCCGCCGCCTCCATCGGCGCCATCCAGCGCGGCCTGCTGACGCTGGAAGAGCAGGGCGGCGACTTCTTCTTCGGCGAACCCATGCTCAACATCGCCGACCTGATGCAGAT
>Ga0114986_1000466_pt1 | contig 11380 bp, 11 predicted proteins | sample Shrwel1BS1Day17_FD_96988 | JGI IMG/M metagenome (GOLD analysis project Ga0114986, IMG submission 96988) | Subsurface microbial communities from deep shales in Ohio, USA - Utica-3 well 1 S-1-Day17 | ecosystem: Environmental > Aquatic > Deep subsurface > Shale gas/oil reservoir > Produced... | reverse complement strand
GATGAGTATCAAGGATGGGGTTTCGCTTGAGGCGCAACCTTGCGTTCATCGCGTTGGGGGTCGGACGCGAACTTTTTTGTTCTAGGAGAGGAAAGATGAAAAAATCGGTAGTGGGGATGCTTGCATTGACTGCCATGGCGGCTGCCATGGGTTCCGCGTTTGCTCAGGATGCCGACAAGGCTGCGCCTGCGTTGACGGCGGCTGAGAAAGAACAGGCCAAGAAGATTTATTTCGAGCGTTGTGCCGGCTGCCACGGCGTGCTGCGCAAGGGTGCCACCGGCAAGAACCTTGAGCCGCACTGGTCGAAGAAGGACAAGGACGGCAACGTCACCGAAGGCGGTACGCTCAAGCTGGGCCAGAATCGCCTGGAAAAGATCATCGGTTACGGTACCGATGGCGGCATGGTTAACTTCGACGACATCCTGACCAAGGAAGAGATCGCGCTGATGGCCAAGTACATCCAGAACACCCCGGATGTGCCGCCGGAGTTCAGCCTCAAGGATCAACTGGATACCTGGAAGGTCATCGTGCCGGTCAAGGATCGTCCGACCAAGCAGATGAACAAGCTGAACCTGAAGAACGTGTTCTCGGTCACTCTGCGCGATACCGGCGAAGTTGCCCTGATCGATGGCGATACCAAAGAAATCGTCAGCGTCGTCAAGACCGGTTACGCAGTCCATATTTCCCGCCTTTCCGCTTCCGGCCGCTATGTGTACGTGATCGGCCGCGATGGTCGGGTATCGTTGATCGACCTGTGGCTGGAAAAGCCGGCAGTTGTGGCTGAAGTCAAGATTGCCTTCGATGCGCGCTCGATCGATACCTCCAAGTTCAAGGGCTTTGAGGATAAATATGCGATTGCCGGTGGCTACTGGCCGCCGCAATACACGATCATGGACGGCGACACGCTGAAGCCGCTCAAGGTGGTTTCCACTCGGGGCGTTACGGTTGACGGCGATTACCACCCTGAACCGCGTGTGGCGTCCATCGTTTCTTCCTTCATCAAGCCGGAATGGGTCGTCAATGTCAAGGAAACCGGTCAGATCCTGCTGGTCGACTACACCAATATTGAAAACCTGAAGACGACCACCATCGGGTCCGCCAAGTTCCTGCATGATGGCGGCTGGGATGCTTCCAAGCGCTATTTCCTGGTGGCGGCCAACGCCTCCAACAAGATCGCTGCGGTCGACACCAAGACCGGCAAGCTGGCAGCGCTGGTCGATGTCGCCAAGATCCCGCACCCGGGGCGCGGCGCCAACTTCACGCATCCGAAGTTCGGTCCGGTCTGGGCAACCGGTCACCTCGGTGCCGACGTCGTGACCCTGATCTCGACACCCTCGGAAGAAAAGAAGAACGCCAAGTTCAAGGAATACAACTGGAAAGTCGTTCAGGAAGTCAAGCACGTGCCGGGCAACCTGTTCGTCAAGACGCATCCGAAGTCCAAGCACTTGTGGGCCGATTCGGCGCAGAACCCGGACAAGGATATTGCTGAATCCGTAACCGTATGGGATATGGCTGACCTGTCCAAGCCGAAGGTGATGCTCAACGTTGCCAAGGATTCAGGCCTGCCACCGACCAAGGCGGTCAAGCGCGCGGTGCATCCGGAGTACTCGGCTGACGGCAAGGAAGTCTGGATCTCCCTGTGGGGCGGCAAGACCGACCAGTCCGCCATCGTCGTGTATGACGACGAGACGCTGAAGGTCAAGAAGGTGATCACCGATCCGAAGATGATCACCCCGACCGGCAAGTTCAACGTCTATAACACCCAGCACGACATCTACTAATCTGTAGATGGATTTGATTTGAGGCAAGGCTAAGGGGGCGCAAGCCCCCTTAGCATATGAGCCAGCAACAGGTTGCTCGCCAGGAACGGAACCGTGCTGTCTCATATCTTTTTCGCGGAGTGAACAGGATGACAAAAAAAATCGTATCCCTCGCCGTAGCAGGCGCTTTCATGGTCCTCGGTTCGCAGGCTGCCTTCGCTGCGCCTGACTGGGCCAAGGTGGGCAAGAGCACGATCCACGTTTTCCATCCGGGTGCTGCACCCATCGATTGGATCCAGGGCAAGGGCGAGCACAGTGGTGCCAGCGGCCTGAAAAAGGGGGAGTCCTGTGCCGGTTGTCACATCGAGGACGGCAAGCTGAGCCTCGATCTCAAGCGTCTGGCCAGCAAGGAACTGGAGCCGAAGGGTGCACCGAAGACCATGACCTATCCGGTCACGGTGCAGGCTGCCTATGACGCCAACAACCTCTACGTCCGCCTGACCTTCAAGGCCCCGGCCGGCGGTGCCGACCATTCCGACAAGGATAACGAAGTCAAGGCGACCATGATGTTCCCGAACGACAAGGTGCCGCTGGCTGATCAGGCCGGTTGCTGGTCGGCTTGCCACGAGGATTCCAAGGGCATGCCGAAGGGCAAGGACAAGACCAAGTACGTCAGCGCCGGCGCCATGGACCTGATGCAGTGGAAGAGCAGCGGCAAGTCGGTAGACGGTTTCGTTGCCGACAAGCGCAACATGGAAGGTGGCAAGGCGGGGGCTACGGCTGAAGGCGCCAAGGCTGGCGACACCTACACCGTGACCTTTACCCGCAAGCTGACCGGCAACGCCGTGCTGGCCGCCGGCAAGGCCGTGCCGTTCGGCATCGCCATCCACGCTGACAATGCCGCCGGACGTTTCCACCATGTTTCCTTCGGTCATACCATTGGCCTGGGTGCCGACGGTGACGTGAAGGCTGCCAAGCAGTAAGACACGCATGCCATCCGGCGTTCTGAAGCACCCCGGATGGCGCTTGCATCGGAGAGCGCCGCTACTGCTGGCGCTCTTTTCATTTGTCGCGCAGGCCGACCAACTGGTCGATGTCCGGATCGAGGGCTACACGTACCAGCCAGCCGAGGTGACGATCCGGGTCGGAGATAGTGTCCGGTGGACCAACCACGAGAAACGGACCAGCCACTCAGTGCTTTTCCCGCGCGAAGGGGGCCTCGAGTCCGAACGGATGTTCCCTCAGGAAAGCTGGCAGAGGCGCTTCGAAAAGCCCGGTCGTTACGACTATCATTGTGGTCCGCATCCAGAAATGAAAGGGGTTGTCGTTGTCAGCGAGTAACTGGCTTATCGGGTTGTCCTTGTTGTCGGGTGCCGTGTTTGCGGCCGAGCCCGATGCGCAGCGGCAAAAGGAACTGGTGCATCTGGTCCGTCAGGATTGCGGCTCCTGCCATGGCATGACCCTGAAGGGCGGCCTGGGTCCGGCGCTCCTGCCGGAAAATCTGCGCGACAAGCCAGCCGAAGGATTGGCGGCAACCATTTACTACGGCCGGCCGGGCACGCCGATGCCGCCGTGGAGTCAATTCATGTCCGAAGCCGAGGCGGCGTGGATTGTAGACAAACTGATGACCCATTTCCCCGAGTGAGAATGCCATGCGCCTGCTGCTGAGTCTGTTCCTTGCCCTGTTGCTCAATGCCTGTGCCACCCCGCAACTGCGCGGTACCGGTGACCTCGGTCTGATCATCGAGCGATCGAGTGGTCATGTGACCCTGGTCAATACGACGAGCCGTCAGCCCTATGCGCGGATCAGCGGCCTGGGCGACCTGTCGCACGCCTCCGCCGTCTATTCGCGTGATGGCCGCTATGCCTACATTTTCGGCCGCGATGGCGGGCTGACCAAGATCGACTTGCTGGAAGCCAGGATCGTCAAGCGCATCATCCAGTCCGGTAACGCCATCGGTGGCTCGATCTCGCAGGATGGACGCATCGTTGTCGCCCAGAACTACACGCCGGGCGGCATCAAGGCCTTCGACGCCGATACGCTGGAACTGCTCTCCGAAGTGCCGGCCGAGTACGCCCCGGGCCAGTTCTCCAAGGTGGTGGGTCTGGCCGACACCGCCGGCAACAAGTTCGCCTATGCGCTGTTCGAGGGCGGCGAGATTCGCGTCACCGATTTCAGCAATCCGAAGCAGCCGAAAACGCAGCGCTTCCCGGCTGGCAAGCAGCCCTACGACGGCCTGGTTACGCCGGATGGCCGTCATTTCCTGACCGGTCTGTTCGGCGAGGATGGCGTGGCCATGCTCGACCTGTGGCAGCCGGAAAAGGGCGCGCGCAAGATTCTCGAAAACTACGGTCGCGGCGAGGAAAAGCTGCCGGTGTTCAAGATGCCGCACCTGCGCGGCTGGTCGGTCGCCCAAGGGAAGGCTTATTTGCCGGCGATTGGCCGCCATGAAGTCCTGATTGTCGATGTCGCTACCTGGAAGGAAGTTGGCCGCATTCCGGTTCGCGGGCAGCCGGTTTTTGTCATGGCGCGTCCGGATGGCCGCCAGATATGGGTGAATTTTGCCTTCCCGGACAATGGCAAGGTCGACGTCATCGACACGCTGGCCGGCCAGGTCGTACACCGCATGGAGCCGGGCAAGGGCATCCTGCACATGGAATTTGCGCCACGCGGCGAGAATGTCTGGCTGTCGGCCCGCGATGACAACAAGGTGGTCATCTACAGTACCGAAACCTTCGCCAAGGTCGGCGAGATTCCGGCTGACAGCCCGTCGGGGATCTTCTTTGCCACGCGGGCGGCCCGAACCGGCTTCTGAATGATGGACGACACGCTCGACTTCCACCTGCTGAACGATTTCCAGCGCGATTTTCCGCTCTGCCCGGCCCCTTTTGCCGAACTGGCCTCGCGCCTCGGTGTGGCTGAAAAGGTTGTCCTTGGGCGGCTGGAGAACCTGCGCCGCGACGGCAAGATTTCGCGGGTTGGTGCCGTTTTCGCACCGAAGCGCATCGGAGCATCGACCCTTGCCGCCATGGCCGTGCCGCCGGAGAAGCTGGATGCGGTGGCTGCTGCCGTCAATCGCTTCCCCGAGGTCAATCACAACTATGAGCGTGAGCACCGCTATAACCTGTGGTTTGTTGTCACGGCGGCCAGCGAGGGCCGTCTGCAGGCGACGCTGGGGGCAATCGAACAGGCTGCCGGCTATCCCTTGATGCCGCTGCCTCTACTCGAAGAGTTCCATATCGATCTTGGCTTCTCGCTGAATGGTGGGCCGAAGAAGAACGTTGTGGCGGCCACTCCGGTAGCGCCAGCCCAACCGATCGGCGAGATCGAGCGGCGCCTGATCTCGGTTCTGCAGGAAGGTTTGCCGATGTTCATCCGGCCTTTCCAACTGATTGCCGGCCGGGTTGGCACTTCCGAAGCCGAGGTGCTGGGCCGGATTCGGCGCTGGCTGGAGGAGGGTGCGATCAAACGCTTCGGCGTGGTGGTTCGTCACCATGAACTCGGTTTTCGGGCGAACGCCATGCTGGTCCATGATATTCCCGATGAGCGGGTCGGCGACATCGGTCGGGCCCTGGCCGAAGAGCAGGCCGTCACGCTGTGCTACCGTCGGCCGCGCTGCCTGCCGGAGTGGCCGTACAACCTGTTCTGCATGATCCATGGCCGTGAACGGGGCGAGGTCGAGGCGACGATTGCCGAATTGCGTCAGCGGCACGGACTGGAGAATTACGCCCACGAGACCCTGTTTTCACTGACCCGTTTCAAGCAGAACGGAGCGCGCTATGCCTGAGTTGTCCGACATCGACCGCCGGATTCTGGCCACCCTGCAGGGCGATTTCCCCATCTGCGAGCGACCTTACGCCGAAGCGGCCGCACAGCTCGGCATCGGCGAGGCTGAACTGCTGGCGCGCCTGGAATCCTTGCTGGCCGACAAGGTGCTGACCCGTTTCGGCCCGATGTTCCAGATCGAGGAAATGGGCGGTGCCTTCGTGCTGGCGGCCCTTGCCGTGCCGGAGGCGCGCTACGAGGAAGTGACGGCGCTGGTCAACGCGCTGCCGCAGGTGGCGCATAACTATCGCCGCGAGCACCAGTTGAATATGTGGTTCGTACTGGCGACCGAAAGCAAGGCGGGAATTGCCGAGGCCATCGCCCAAATCGAACACGACACCGGCCTGCCGGTCTATGCCTTCCCCAAGGAGCGTGAATTCTTCGTCGAAATGAAACTGGAGGCCAGGCTATGATCGACACCATCGACCGTGCCCTGATCGTTGCCACGCAAGGCGGCCTGCCGCTCGTGCCGCAGCCTTATCACGCCATCGCCGAGCAACTCGGCATCGGTGCCGACGAAGTCATGCGTCGCCTGGGTGCCATGCTCGACGCCGGGATCATCCGCCGTATTGGCGCCGTGCCCAATCACTACGCCATCGGCTGGACGGCCAATGGCATGACCGTCTGGAACGTCGATGACGATCAGGTCGACACCCTGGGGGCGCAGGTTGGCGCACTCGATTTCGTCACCCACTGCTATCGCCGCCCGCGCGCGCTGCCGGCCTGGCCCTACAACCTGTTCGCCATGGTCCATGGTGCCTCCCGCGACGAGTGTTCGGCCAAGGCTGCGCAAATTCGCGCCTTGCTCGGTGCTGCCTGCCGGGGGGACGACATCCTGTATTCGACGAAAATCCTCAAGAAATCGGGCTTGCGCATCGCGCGTTGAACTATCTGCCCGGCCTCGATAGATGATCCGGCAAGGTGCAGGATCGATAAATTATTGGCTGAATTGAGGAATTCGTTTGCTATCTGCCGGGATAGTGCGTATTGTGCACCGCAGCGAATTTCAAGTAGTGTAGTTGTATTGCTGGTCTAGTTCCCGTAGTTCTGCGGCGCCATTCCCCCATTCTTACCTCGCCGTCTTGATCTCGCCCCATCCCCCGGGGCTATGCCCCGACAACTTTCGGAGATTCAAGATATGGCAGCAGGTACCGTCAAGTGGTTTAACGATTCAAAAGGCTTTGGTTTCATCACCCCGGATGGCGGTGGCGAAGACCTCTTTGCCCATTTCTCGGCCATTCAGTCCGCCGGCTTCAAGACCCTGGCTGAAGGCCAGCGCGTCAATTTCGACGTGACCAACGGCCCCAAGGGCAAACAGGCCAGCAACATCCAGATTGCCTGATAAGTGAAACGGACCGTTTCAGGTCCGTCTGTTTTACGTGACCTGATGGACTTCAGGTCACTTTATCCCCTGAATGGAGGCCACGATGGCCAAAGAAGAATTGCTCGAGATGCAGGGCGTCGTTTCCGACGTCATGCCGGACTCACGCTTTCTCGTTACCCTGGAAAATGGTCACACGCTGGTTGCCTATACTGCAGGCAAGATGCGCAAGCACCACATCCGCATTCTTGCCGGCGACAAGGTGACGCTTGAACTGTCACCCTACGACTTGAGCAAGGGGCGTATCACCTTCCGGCACATTGAGGGGCGTACCCCAACCGCACCTCGGGTCAGGCGTTTCTGATCCAGGCAAGTATCTGAATATTGAATGAATATAGAACAAAAAAGAGCGCACGCTCAAAAGCTCTGCAAAGACTTGAGTATCACAGTTGTACCTTATGGCAACGCCTGGTGGTTGCTCGGCGACGGAATCAATCAGGTCGTCGGCGAACTGGCAGGATTGTCCCCAGCCAGCCTGGGTCGCTTCCAGATCACACGGCGTTGATAAGTTGGGCAGTTGGTTCGCGGAAAGCATTTCGCAACACTGCCCCCGATGACTTCCCCGCCCGCTGGCGGTTCAGGAAACAGGGTGGGGATGACCTGCCCTTCCCCAATCAGGCGACCAGGCCATTTGCTCCGCGCCGTGGTCAAGCAACAAAAAGCCCGGCAGATCGCCGGGCTTTTGCATTCTGGATAGCCTGGTAAGACTCAGGAGGTTTCGGCGATCCGCCGGGTAATGTGGGCCAGGGCTTCTTCAACCTGATCGATCAGGATCAGGCACAGATCGCCCGGCTGCAGGCGCTCCAGTGCCAGGTCGATGGCCTTGAACTCGCCGGTGATCTCGTCGATGCGCTTGGTGCGTTTGGCGTGCTTCAGGCCTTCACGCAGCAGGGCGACCACCTCGCCATCCTCGCGGCCGCGCTGACAGGCATCCTGGTAAAGAATCGCGTCGTCGAAGGCCTGGCCGAGAATTTCCGTCTGCTGGCGGATGTCGTCGTCGCGCCGGTCACCGGCACCGCTGATCACCACCGAGCGGCGAATGGATTTCATGCCGTCGACCGCCTGCACCAATGCCTGCATGGCATCCGGGTTGTGGCCGTAGTCGGCGATCAGCGTCGCACCCTTGTAGTCGAAGACGTTGAAACGGCCTGGGGCGGTACTGGCATCGCTGACGAATCCGGCCAGTGCCTTTTCGATCACTGCCCAGTCGAGTCCCAGGGCCCAGCCGGTGGCCGTAGCCGCCATGACGTTCTCGACCTGGAAACCGATGCTGCCGTTGCGCGTCAGCGGGATTCCGGCGTAGGCGATGCGATAGCTCTTGCGACCTTCCTGGCAGACGATGCCTTCTTCGTTGGCGTAGACGACGCGCTTGCCCTGGGCCTTGTGGGTGGCGAGTACCGGGTTGGCCTTGTCCCGGGCGAAATAGATGATGCTGCCCGGGCAGTGCGCCGCCATGCGGGCAACCTGCGGGTCCGCCGCGTTGAGTACCGCCGTGCCGTCCGGCGCGACGTTCTCGACGATGACGCGCTTGACAACCGCCAGTTCGTCGACGGTGGTGATGTAGTTGAGCCCCAGGTGGTCGCCGATGCCGATGTTGGTTACCACGGCGACATCGCACATGTCGAAACCGAGCCCCTCGCGGAGCACGCCGCCACGGGCGGTTTCGAACACGGCGGCATCGACGTCCGGGTGCATCAGCACGTTGCGGGCGCTGCGCGGGCCGGAGCAGTCGCCATCGTCGATCTGCCGGCCCTCGATGTAAACGCCATCGGTGCTGGTCATGCCGACGCGCTGGCCGTTGGCCTCGAAGATGCGGCCGATCAGGCGGCTGGTTGTCGTCTTGCCGTTGGTGCCGGCAATGGCGACGACCGGGATGCGGCCATTGCTGCCGTCCTTGTACATCATGTCAACAATGGCCTTGCCCACATCGCGGCCCTTGCCGAAGGAAGGGTCGAGGTGCATGCGCAGGCCGGGGGCGGCATTGACTTCAACGATGCCGCCGCCCTGGTCTTCGAGCGGCTTGAGGATGGTGTCGCACACCACGTCGATACCGGCGATGTCGAGGCCGACGGTTTGTGCGGCAGCCACCGCCGCGGCGGCGAGGTCGGGATGCACGTCGTCGGTGACGTCGGTGGCGGTGCCGCCGGTCGACAGGTTGGCGTTGTTGCGCAGGATGACGCGCACGCCGCGCGGCGGCACGCTGTCGGCCGTGTAACCCTGTTCGGCCAGGCGGGCGAGGGCGATCTCGTCGAAGCGGATCTTGGTCAGCGACGTGGCGTGACCATCGGAGCGGCGCGGGTCGCTATTGACGATGTCGACCAGTTCGCGGACCGTATGCGTGCCGTCGCCGATGACCAGCGGCGGGTCGCGCCGGGCAGCGGCGATCAGCTTGTTGCCAATGACCAAAAGGCGCCAGTCGTGGCCGGGCAGGTATTTCTCGACCATGATGTCGTCGCGGAACTCGATGGCGACGCGGTAAGCCTTGCGCACCTGCTCCTCGCTCGTCAGATTGACCGAGATGCCCTTGCCCTGGTTGCCATCCTGCGGCTTGACGACGACCGGCAGACCAACTTCCAGGGCGGCCACCCAAGCGTCGTCCTCGTCCTCGACCGGGCGGCCGTAAGGCACGGCGACCCCGGAGGCGTGCAGCAGCTTCTTGGTCAGCTCCTTGTCCTGGGCAATGGCTTCGGCAATGGCGCTGGTGAAACTGGTTTCGGCGGCCTGGATGCGCTTCTGCTTACTGCCCCAGCCGAACTGGACGAGGCTGCCCTGCGTCAGGCGGCGGAAGGGAATGCCGCGGGCGGCGGCGGCCGAGACGATGGCGCCGGTCGAGGGGCCGAGGCGGATGTCCTCGTCCAGATCGCGCAGTTCCTTCAACGTGCCGTCAAGATCGAAGGGCGTGTCGTCGAGTGCGGCCAGGCAGAGCTTTTCGGCATGTTCGAAGGCCAGGCGGCCGACATCTTCCTCGGAGTATTCGACGACCACCTGATAGACGCCGGCATCCACCGTTTGCGTGGTGCGGCTGAAGGTGACCGGGCAGCCGGCCTGGGCTTGCAGGCCCAGGGCGCAGAATTCCAGCGCGTGCGCGACGGAAACCGTGTCGCGGTGGTCGGAGGGAATCAGGTCGCCGAGTTCCGGGAAGCGCTCGCGCAGGCGGGCTTCGAAGCCGGGCAGGTCGGCGATGGCGGTTTCGGCACCGTCGCAGCGGACGATGGCCTGGATGGCAGTGTGGCGGCTCCACAGGTTGGGGCCGCGCAGGGCGCGAATGCGGGAAACGTCCATGACGCGATGTTCCTTGTTATTTCTGCAGTGCCGCACGCAGCGGCTTCTTGGCCTGAATCGGCAACAGGGCTTCCGGTTCCGGCAGGTCGAGGCCGAAGGTCTTGACGCCGGTGGAAATGACTTCCTGGGTCAGCCCCAGTGCCCAGCCGGCGGCGACGGCAGCCAGCACGTTGGCGATGTCTTCCGCCTTCTTGGCCTTGCCGATCAGCGGCACGTCACCGAGGCGGCAGAGGCGGATCTCGTCACCCCCGGTGCGCAGGATGATGCGCCCGTCGGACACCGTCACGCCCCGCTTGCCGGCGGCGAAATGCTCGGCCAGCTTGAGACAGGACGGGTCGGCGGTGAAGAAGATGACCTCGCCATCGCACAGTTCAGCAAAGTCGGCAACCAGCGGATCAGACGCATTGAGCACGGCATGGCCGGAGGGCAGCACGACATCGACCTGGGTGCGGTAGATCGAGCGCGGGGTGGTGTAGTACTCGCCGCCGGTCGGCTGCACATCCCAGCGCGACAGGTCTTCGTCGTCCGAGGCGATATTGGTGATGACGCCGACCGAGCAGCGGTCGTAGGCCAGGCCCTGACCGAGAATGACCTCGGCACCGTTCTCGATGACCGCAGCCTCGACGGCACGGTTGAGCAGCAGGCGGCGGCCGGCCGACCAGTTGGCGGCATCGGTCTTCTGTACCTGGCGGCGGTTCTGGAACAGCCCGTCGCTGCAGGCCAGGCCGGTATAGGCGCCGGAGAGGTAAAGCAGGTGGGCGATCAGTCGGGCAACGGCGGTCTTGCCGTGCGTGCCGGTGACGCCAACCAGCGGGATGCGGCCGCTCTGGTTGGTGGCAAACAGGTTGTCGACAATGGCCTGGCCGACCGGGCGCGGCTTGCCGCCGCCGGGCTTGATGTGCATGAGCAGGCTGGGGCCGGCATTGACCTCGACGATGGCGCCGCCCTGGGCGAGCAGCGGCTTGGCGATGTCCTGGCAGACGAGATCGATGCCGGCAATGTCGAGGCCGACGACGCGGGCGGCCAGCGAGGCGATGGCGGCGGTGTCGGGATGCACTTCGTCGGTGCAGTCGAAGGCGTGGTTGGCGTTGCGCTGGATCAGCACTTCGCGGCCGGCGGCCGGCCGCGAAG
>Ga0114986_1000465_pt1 | contig 11385 bp, 12 predicted proteins | sample Shrwel1BS1Day17_FD_96988 | JGI IMG/M metagenome (GOLD analysis project Ga0114986, IMG submission 96988) | Subsurface microbial communities from deep shales in Ohio, USA - Utica-3 well 1 S-1-Day17 | ecosystem: Environmental > Aquatic > Deep subsurface > Shale gas/oil reservoir > Produced... | reverse complement strand
GGTGGCGGTTTTCATAGTCGGCCCTATCCTTTAGTTGGCAGCAATGACCCGATTTTTGCCGGTTTGTTTGGCGTTGTACATGGCGCCGTCGGCACGCTTGAGGGCGCTGGCCTGGGTGTCGTTGGCTTGGAGCGGGGTGACGCCGGCGCTGAAGGTGATGAGCACTTTGTCGTTGCCGTGCAGGAAGAATTTTTTGGTGAGTTCGCGCTGCAGCCGGGTGAGGGCGGTGGTGGCGTCGTCGAGCGATGTGTCGGGGAGCAGGATGATGAACTCTTCGCCGCCGTAGCGGGCAACGGTGTCTTGCGGGCGCAGGGTGTCGCGGCAGACGCGGGCGAGGTGGATGAGCGCTTCGTCGCCGGCATCGTGGCCCAGGCTGTCGTTGAGCTTTTTGAAATTGTCGATGTCGAGCAGGGCAATGCAGAGGGTGGTTTCGTGCCGGCTGGCGCGGGCCATTTCCTTGCCGAATATTTCTTCCAGCCCGCGCCGGTTGAGTACGCCGGTGAGTTGGTCGTGGCGGACGAGGTCGCTGGTGGCGGCGAGTTCGTGTTCCAGTTCCTTGATGCGGGCTTCGGATTCCTGCACTTGTTGTTGGGTGACGCGGAGTTCGTCGCGCGAGCGTTGGGCGTTGATCTGGATGTTGCGGGTTTCGCGCATGACTTCGCCGAGCACGGTTTCGAGGTCGGAGATGTCTTTGGCGGCGCTGATTTTTGTGGCGCAGTTTTCGATCTTGTCGTGGTAATCAGATGTGGCGTCGGCGAAGTCGGCCAGGTGGTCGACGAAGCCGGCGAGCATGTGTTTGATGGCGTCGCGTGCTTCGGAGACGCTGGCCTTGAGCTGGGCCTGCTTGAAGAGGACTTCCTTGAGCCGGCGCTCGGCGTCGTCCAGCGCATGCTGGGAGAGCGGTTTGTCGATGATGTCGCGCACGACCTCGATTTGGCCGTGCAGCCAGTGGTCGTCGAGAACGAGTTCGGTCACGTTGTCGACCAGCAGGCGGAGCAGGCCGAGCAGGCTGTTGCGAAGTTCGGCCCGGTCTTCGGCCAGCAGTTCGAGTTTGAAGGCGAAGCGCTTGAGGCGGGTGAGGAATTCCTTGAGCTGCGCCGGCGTGCGTGCGCTGCGGATGTCGTTGGCCAGTTCCTTGGCGGCTGCTGAGAGCGGCGGGCTTTCGATGAGCTGGGTCGCCATCGCTGTTTCGAGGGTGTAGGCGAAGAGTTCGCGCAGCTCGGGCAGCAGACTGTTGCTGGGTGCCGCATTGGCAGGTGTGGTTTCTGACGCTGGGGTTGCAGCTTCGCCGCTATCAGCGGGGAGGGCGTCGCCCAACTCCCCATCCTTGCCGTTGCCCCACGAGCGCAGAAGGCTTTGCAGGCGGGTGTACAGGGTGTCCGGATTGGAACCGCTGCTCGTTAATACGTGTTCAAGCGATTCCCGCTTACGCGCCGATGTCAGCCCCGGGTGTTTGGCATCCCACTGGCGCAGCAGGTCGGCAATGAGTTCGGACCAGCCCAGTTTTTGCGATTCGACCAGTGCGGCAATGAAATCGGCCAAGTGTTTTTTGTAGTCATCCCAGTTGGCGCCTTTGATGGCTTCATCGAGCAGTCGTGCCAGGCGCAGTTGGTCTGGCGATTCTTTAGGCAGTGCGTTGGCCAGTGCACGCAATTGCGGTTCAGGAAAAACATGGCCAACCGCCTTGGTGCCGGCGATCTCGTGATAGATGGTGAGATAGTTGTCCGGCGTGGGGGCGGTGCGCCGGGCGGCCAAGAGGCGCAGCGTCTCGCGGGCAATTTCAAATGGATTCTTTGGCGTGCTCATGCGGAATTGTATTGATCAAGTTATAATCTGGCGCCGCAGCAAAGGCTGCCCCCGTAGCATGAAGGTCGTGCAGTTGATTTGTAATCATCAGGTAGCGGTTCGATTCCGTTCGGGGGCACCAGTAAAATCAAACAGTTAAGCCATTCTTCGGAGTGGCTTTTTTGTTTTTTGATTTCTGTGTACGCCATGTGTACGCGAATTTCATCAATGACTCCTGTGTGACCATTTCTTTATGGAGAGTGATGATAGCGCTTCGGGCACTATCTGTTGATGCTTGAATGGTCTTAACTTGCTCTGCCTGTATCTTGATTCAATTTTTTCGTAAGCGTCCTTTCATGGCCGTCTGGCGAATAGTTTGAAACAGAGAGAAAGTGGTGCCCGCCAAACAAAGTAGCGGGGATCATTTTGGAGACAGCAGAGGTTGTTAGCGGCGGACGGCGTGGCCGGCCGAATTATCCGCTTGAATTCAAGCGCCGATTGGCCGTGGAAGCTTGCGAGCCCGGGGTGTCGGTGGCGAAGCTAGCGCTGCGGTACGGGCTGAACACGAACATGGTGTTCAAGTGGCGGCGGCAATATCGGGCGGGGCAGTTCGAGATACAGGGCGACTCCAAGGCCGTTGGGATACAGCCTCAGCCCCTGTTCCTGCCCGTAATTGCAGAACCGGCGGGCGACACAAAGGCCACCAAGGCGACGATCACCGCGGCGGCGGGATATATCGAGATCGTCCGTGGCCAGACCAGCGTTCGTGTGTGTGGCGATGTCACGGCCTCGGCACTGCATCTGGTACTGGATTGCCTGGCGTCCAGGGAATGATCGGACTGCCGGTAGGAACGCAGATCTGGCTGGCGGCCGGCGTGACTGATATGCGCCGTGGCTTTGATGGACTGGCTGCCATTGCCCAGGAGCAATTGGCGGCAGACCCATTCAGCGGTCACGTCTTCGTGTTTCGTGGCCGGCGCGGCGACCTCGTCAAACTGCTCTGGTGGGATGGCGATGGTCTGTGCCTGTTTGCCAAGCGGCTCGAACGCGGGCGCTTCATCTGGCCGAATGCCACCGATGGGCGAGTTCATCTGAGCAAAGCCCAACTTGCCATGCTCCTGGAAGGGATCGACTGGCGGCGTCCTGCGCGTACCTGGCAGCCCGAGCGGGCGGCGTAAAGCCGGCCTGCGGGGGCTGTTCACTGCCCCTGAATTCCCGTAGACTTCGGTCATGCCCAAGCCAGACCAATCCTCTACCAGCCAGGCTTCCTGCGAAGTCGATAAGCTGCGCCAGCAGGTTGAAAGGCTGCTTGAGGAGAACGCCCGTCTGAAGCTGCTCGTCGCCAAGTATCGTCGCCTGCACTTTGGCCAGAAATCGGAAACGCTGGCGCAATTGGGGCAACTCGATCTTGGGCTGGCGTTCGAGCCACTGCCGCTCACGCCGGCTTCGCCGATATCGTCCGCGCCGGATAAACCGGCCGACACGCCGCGAATCAGGAACCGCAAGCCCTTCCCGGAAACAGCGCCCCGCGAAACGGTGACGCATATGCCGACGGCAGAGTGCTGTCCGGATTGTGGCGGGCAATTTACGCACCTCGGTGAGGACGTTTCGGAAATGCTCGAGTACGTGCCAGCCAGTTTCAAAGTGATTCGCCATGTGCGGCCGAAACTGGCCTGCACCCGGTGTGATCACATTGCCCAAGCGGCGGCCCCCGCCCGTCCGATTCCCCGCGGCTTTGCCGGTCCTGCCCTGTTGGCTCACGTGCTGGTCGGTAAGTTCTGCGATCACTTGCCGCTGTATCGGCAAAGCGCCATTTATGCACGCAGCGGTCTGGACCTGGACAGGGCACTCCTGGCCGAATGGGTTGGACATTGCCATGACTTGCTCTCGCCGCTGGTGGATGCGATCCGGCGTTATGTCCTGGGCGGCAGCAAGGTACATGCCGATGACACACCGTTACCAGTGCTCGCGCCGGGCAAGGGGCGAACCAAGACCGCAAGGCTGTGGACGTATGTGCGGGATGATCGCCCAGCGGGAAGTGGCGATCCGCCAGCAGTCTGGTTTGCCTACTCGGAAGATCGCAAGGGACAACATCCCCGTGATCATCTGAAATCCTTCCGCGGCATCCTGCAAGCCGATGCTTATAGCGGGTTCGATGCCTTGTACGAGATTGGCAAGATTCAGGAAGCCGCCTGCTGGGCGCACGTCCGGCGCAAATTCGTCGATGTCTATCGGGCCCAGGCTTCGCCCATCGCGGCCGAGGCCATTGCCCAGATTGCCGAGCTGTATGCCGTCGAAAGTCAAATCCGTGGCCGATCGCCCGGTGAGCGGCAGGTCATTCGTCAAGTGCAAGCCTATCCCTTGCTCAAGATCATGCATGCCTGGCTCGACGCTCAGCGCCAGCGGATATCACGCAAATCCGGCCTTGCCGATGCAATCAGCTATGCGCTCAATCACTGGTCTGCGTTGATCCGCTATGCCGCAGATGGCCGAATCGAGATCGATAACAATGCGGCAGAGCGTGCATTACGCGGAGTCGCTTTGGGGCGAAAGAACTACCTGTTCGGCGGCTCGGATGTCGGCGGCGAGCGCGCAGCCAGCATGTATTGCCTGATCGGTAGCGCGAAACTCAATGGGATTGATCCCGAGGCTTACTTGCGGACAGTCCTGACCCGGATTGCCGAGCATCCGATCAATCGGATTCATGAGCTACTCCCGTGGAATCTTTACCCCGATCACGCCACCGTTGAACAGAAAGCTGCCTGAAATGAGTAACGTCATTGCGCTGAAGAAGCCCAGAGCCAAGAAGATTCCCGATCTGCTGCAACTGAAGATTGAGCTGGCCTGGATCAAGCCGACCATCTGGCGGCGCATCCTGGTGCCGGAGTCGATCACGCTGGGCAATCTACATCAGGTCCTGCAAGTCACCTTCGGCTGGTGCGATTACCACTTGCACGAGTTCGACTTTGGTGGCGAGCGCTTCGGCATTCCCGACCCCGAATTCGATTGGGAGCCAGTTCGCCCGGAGACACGAGTCCAGCTCAAAACCGCCTTGGGCGGCATGAGTTCGTTCAAGTACATCTACGACTTCGGCGATCACTGGGAACACCGGGTCAAGGTCGAGAAGAAATTGCCAGGCAATCCCGAATTGAGCCACCGTGCCATGCTCCTGAAAGCCGCGAATGCCACACCTCCGGAAGATGTCGGTGGCGCGCCCGGTTACGCAGACTTCGTGGCAGCCATGACCGACCCCAACCATCCCGAGCACCAGTCGATGTCCGAATGGCACGGCGATGCCTTCGATCCCGCATTCGTGGACGTCGTCGCCATTAGCCTCGCTTTACACGACCTGAAAATCTGATTTCAAGACGGCTTCGGGACGACGCTTACAGTTCAAGGTGGGTTCATATAATTAGTCTATAGTTGTCTATAAATCTCTATATTTCGTGCCGCTCTGGCTTCTATAATCGCTCTATAATCTGTCTATAGTTTTCTATAGGTGCTCTCATGTCGAACGCTCAGGTTCTTTTTCAACGGCCAGAACTGGCGAACCGTATCGCAAAGCAGATTCTTGTCATTGGTGTGGGTAGTGCAGCCAGTTCTGGTGTGTTTCTCGCAGCACCCAGACGCACCGGAAAGTCTACATTTGTACGCGAAGATCTACGTCCAGCACTAGAGGCAGAGGGTGCCTTGGTGGTGTACGCAGACCTTTGGGCAAACCCGACAGCTGATCCTGGCAATGTGATCGTAAACGCTATCCGAGCGACATTGGCTAGCAATGATGGAGTTGTTTTGCGGCTAGCCAAGAGTGCTGGCATGGATAAGGTCAAAGTTGGCAGTGTTTCGTTCGACCTAGATCGTGTTGGTCTCGGCAAGGATGTCTCCCTTACCGAGGCACTGGTTGCCTTGTCTGATGAAACCAAGAAAATCATTGTCCTGGTGATTGATGAAGCCCAGCACGCGATTACAACCGAGGCTGGGGTATCGGCGCTCTTCGCATTAAAAGCTGCGCGCGATGAACTGAACAGCAGTCAGCATCATGGGCTGCGCGTCGTGTGCACCGGCTCCAATCGAGACAAGCTGGCGATGCTGCGCAATAGCAAAGACCAAGCTTTCTTTGGGGCGCCGTTGGTTAATTTTCCGATGCTCGGCGAGGGTTACATCGAATGGTTTTGCAAAGAGGTCGATTTGCCGTTTCAACTAGATCCAAAGCAAGTATGGCCCTTGTTCGTGGAAGCCGGGTATCGACCAGAAGTGATCGGCGCCGCAGCAGATCGTTTCCGGTTCGACTTTGAAATCGACGTTGAAACGGGGGCCGACAAGTTCGCCGAGGAAGTTCGACGGCTGACCGACGAGATGAACCAGGTGCAATTGGGCGTTATACATAGCCTCACGCCGATACAGTCTGCCGTGTTACGTGTCATGGCCGCCGCAAGGGAAAATTACGCGCCATTTGAAGCGGCTACCTTGGAAAAATACCGGAAGGCCATGACTCAGGCGGGCCTTTCTGTCGATGATGCCAAGGCCGATGTGCCTGGCGTCCAGCAGGCATTGATTGCGCTTCAGGAAAAGAAACTGGTTTGGAAAGCAGCTCGAGGTGTGTATGCCATCGAGGAGCAGAGTATTTTCGATCTGCTAAAGGCGAGTGGCCAACTTGATGGACTTGAATGAGGAGATTGATCGGCAGATTTCCCGCCAATAGTCCGTTTTCCCAGTTTTTGCACACCTTGCGGAGTGCTTAGGTTTGGTTGAGACTCCAGAAGTGTTCCGTCAGTCATATTGAAAAATCGACGTCTATGAGTTCATCTGATAACGAACCTTCGTTCGCTGCACACCAGAGAACTGTCCAGCGAAAGCTGGGCCGTTGCCTCATGCGCCTGCAACAGGTCGAACTTCTGGTGAAGGCACTCTGGATTGATTCAGAACATGAGTCTGCCTTTGGGCAAATTGAGGAAATCCAGGCTGTGCAACAACAGCGAAAAGAATTCGTGTCCGATAAGACGCTCGGAACGGTCCTGAAGTCATTTGTGGGTAGTTACATCGCGCCCGATTTAGGGCAAGACGCCGGCGACGAGGTTGCTGTCTCTGTTAACGATCAGCAGATGCTATTCCGCTACAAATCCAAAATCAGTATGGCGGAAGATGACTATGCGCGGACTGTTCAGGAATTCGAGGCACTAGTCGCAATGCGAAACGAGCTTGTGCATCACTTCATTCAGCGCTTCAATCTTTGGAGCGATGAAGGGTGTGAAGCTGCAGAAGCACATCTGGACTCGTGCGATAAGCAGATCGAGTCGCAACTGGCGATCATGCATGCTTGGGTAAAATCTCATCAAGAGGCCAGGGATCGAACACTCGCGTTGGTTAATAGCGATGACTTCCTGGCTTTCCTGAATCAAGGAAGGCTACCTGACGGCAAAATTGATTGGCGATTTACGATTGCCGTACAGGCGCTACGTGAGGCTGAGTCCAAATTGGCCAAGGATGGGTGGACATCGGTCATTGAAGCTGAGCGCTGGCTGGAAAAGGCATATCCCGAGGAAAAGCCCGCGCTCTATGGGTGTTCAAGATGGCGTCATCTGCTGCACGAGTCAGGGTTGTTCGAGATTCAGCGGTTTGTCCTAGACCGGGGCAATGTCGCTTGCTTCCGAAGCAAGAGCGCCTAAGTACAGCGGTTGCAGAGCGCGAACGGCCACAGAAACCACGTCTACTAAAAACACATCGAATTAGTAGACATCAGTAGACAGCGTAAGCACCCGGCAAATCCGTCTGTAAATTATCGCGTTAGACCGCGAAGATCGTGTCCCCTTAAAAGCGATGGTGGACACTTTCGATGGAAATCCAGAAGCCGAGTCGGCGCCGGCGGCATCATCCGGAGGCATTCAAGCAGGCGGTGATTGAGGCGTGCTGCGAACCAGGCGCCTCGGTCGCAGGCATTGCCATGGCCAACAGCGTCAACGCGAATCAAGTCCGGCGGTGGATGCGTGAGCGCGGCATTGAGCCGCCGACGCGGCGCGTACCGATGCCCGTGCTCGACACGGCGCCGGCGACAGCCCCCGCCTTCGTGCAGTTGCCGATGTCCCCCGCTACGGCATCGGGGGATATCCGGATTGAAATCCGGCGCGGCAACACCACGATCAAGGTGGATTGGCCGCTCCAGGCATCCAGTGATTGCGCCGCCTGGTTGCGCGACTGGCTGCGATGATCCGGGTCGATACCCTCTGGCTCTCGACCCGACCACTCGACATGCGGGCAGGCACGGAAACGATCCTGGCCCAGGTCATCCGGATCTTCGGCGAGGCGCAGCCGCACCATGCCTATCTCTTTGCCAACCGACGCGGTACCCGGTTGAAGGTGCTGGTGCATGACGGCTACGGCGTCTGGCTGGCGAACCGTCGTCTGAACCAAGGGCGGTTTCAACTCCGGCCAAGCGAGGGCAGCGTCGCGCTCACCCGCGGGCAATTCTATGCCCTGATTCTGGGCCTACCCTGGGAACGGCTGGCCGATGGCGGCGTGATCCGGGTTCTGTGACAGTCCACCATTGGGGAAGTCCACGATGGTCGGTTCATCTGGCAGGCGGCATCATGTCGGCCATGACATTGCCCGCCAATCTCGATCAACTCAGCGCCGACGAGCTGCGCGAACTGGTTCGCCGGCAAGCCGAAGTCATCATTCCTGCTGCTCTCGGCACTTGGGGAGGATTTGCCCGGGGCCGTCATCCTGACACCCGTCGATACTCCCGATCATCTGAAGCGTCGTCACCGCAGTGCAGCCGTTGCACCGAGCGCAGAAGACCTCCACGAACTGAAGTTTTCTCTTGGCGGCATGCAGATGAAATTCTCGATGCTGCGCCAGGGCGAGCGCTTCACCTTGGCTGGCGGCAAGAAGCTCGGCAATTACGTCGTGAAGCCACCCTCACACGACTTCGAGGCTTTGCCCATAGTGGAGGCTGCCACCATGGAGACGGCCCGCGCCGCCGGCATGGACATACCCGAGGTTCAACTGCTGGCGCCGACCCGCATTCAAGGGCTGCCCAATATGGCTGGCTTCCGGCCGGGGGAACCGTTCTATGCCATCCGACGCTTCGACCGTCCTGAGGGCGGGCGTATTCATGTCGAGGATTTTGCTCAGGTCTTCAACCTGCGTACCCATCAAAAGTATGGACGAGTCAATTACGACATGATCGGCCGGACGCTGCTGGTCTACGCGGGTGGGCTGCCAGATTTGAAAGAGATGGCCCGGCGCCTGGTGTTTAACGTGCTGATGGGGAATGGTGACGCCCATATCAAGAACTGGGCACTCATCTACGACAACCCGCTGCGTCCCCGCTTGGCACCGGCCTACGATCTGGTGTCAACCGTGGCCTACACCACCCACGATACCTCTGTGGCCTTGAATATGGCCGGAGTGAAGCTTTTCCAGGTCATTACGCTCGACACTTTCGCCGAGCTCTTCAGCCGGATCGGTATCGTCGATCAGGTTCGGGAGGAGGTCATGGAAGAGGTGAGGGTGGTTGGGCGCCGGGTGCTGGACGTTTGGCGAAGCCAGTTTCAGGCCGTCGGCGTTCCTGAGCACCTAGTCCAGAAGGTAGAGACGCACCAAGCCAAATTGCCGCTGGCGAAAGGCTTGCAAGGCTGATCTGGCCTAATCTTATGCTGCCCAGAGGCGGCGGTCAGGACGACCATTTTTCTTGCCCAGCTGAGCGAATTCACTAAGGATTCTCTGAACAACCGGCCATTTCAGTGCGGGCTGTCATAAAAAACATGAAAAAAAGGCGATTTTCGACCGTTGGCCGTGAAATTCAGGGGTATTGCCCCGCATTTCCCGCTTCACGGGCGCACCTCGCCCAGCAAAGGCAGCAATCGCTTACGCGCCAGCCACAAATTCGCCAGTGCAAACAGCGTCACGATCTGCCCGGTGTTCTTTGCCAGTCCGCGATAACGAACCTTCACGAAACCAAACTGGCGCTTCACCACCCGGAACGGATGTTCAACAATCGCCCGCACTGCGGACAACATCCGGTTGAAGGCCTTCTGTTCGTCCGTCAATTCTGCCCCCTTGGGTTTCTTGGTCGGGGTCAGCACGGACAGATCACCTTCCTTCGTGAAGTGCTCAATCGTCCGGTTCATCTTGTGATAGCCCCGATCACCCAGGGCAATACTCTCGTCCCCGTGCAGGCAGGCTTCCATCATCGTGATGTCCGCTACCTTGGCGGTCGTGCATTCGATGGTGTGAATCAGGCCGCTCTCGGCATCAACGCCGATATGCGCTTTCATCCCGAAGTGCCACTGGTTGCCCTTCTTGGTCTGCGTCATCTCAGGATCGCGTTTCTTGTCTTCGTTCTTAGTCGAACTGGGCGCTGCAATCAGCGTGGCATCAACGACCGTGCCACGCTTCATCGACAGCCCTTTCTCCGACAAAACAGCACTGACTTCGGCAAAGATCGCAACGGCCAGATCATGTTTCTCCAGCAAGTGTCGGAAGCGAAGAACGGTGCTTTCGTCCGGCATCACGTCTTCAAAAGCGTCAAGCCCGGCAAACTGGCGAAGCAACGGCACATCGTGCAAGGCTTCTTCCATCGCCGGATCAGAGTAGCCAAACCATTGCTGCATGAAGTGAATGCGCAACATCGTGCTCAAGGGCATCGGCGGGCGGCCGTTCCCTTTCTTCGGGTAGAACGGCTCGATCAGCGATTCAAGGCGCGACCAAGGAACGACCGTTTCCATCTCCGCCAGAAAGACCGCCTTCCGGGTTTGTTTCCCCGCCTTCGGCAGGAATCCCGTCTCTGCCAAGCTCAGTTGCTTCATCCGTTTCATCACTTCAGTCGGCTCCATGACAGTGGTGCCATTTTCTCAAATCAGGCTGCATGACGGTTACTTATGCAGAGTTTCCCTAAGGGATGGGCAAGTGCCCGATTCCGGTCGTCATCTTGGCTCGCTTAGCGCTTTCCTTCTCTTCATCGGCAACACGTTGCTGTCCGATGTTTTGCCCTTCGCTATCTCATCTAGGCGGCGTTCCCAAGCCTCTAGTGCGTTGCGCTTCTCGGTGATGTATTCGTAGCGGTCATAGTGGGCCGCCTGCACACCCGAGAGACCATGACTGAGTAGTTGGGCTCGAATGTCTTTGCTTATCCCCATGCCTGCCAGCATGGTTTCGCAGGTCCGGCGAATGTCGCGCAGGTCGAACGCTTCACAGCCCATAGCCTGGCAAATCGAGAAGACACGCTTGCCGGGGGTGGTTTCCACCATGGGGGTGGTGCCATTGGAAGAAAACAGCAGATCGCTTTTCTTCTTTTTCGCTATCGCAAGCAGCTTTTTGACAATGGAGGCTCCCTTGGGTGCCAGCGGAAGAAGATGCTCGCGTGGTGTGATCCGCTTTCCCTTCTTGTCCCACAACCGAAGCGTTTCGGTTTCCTGGTCGTAGTCGCTGACCTTGGCCCGAAGTAGCTGAGCCATGCGTTGACTACCTGCAAACAGCGCTAGCAGCCTGTCGGACTAACGCAGCGCGAATGGGATAATGCGCACTTGCCCACCGAACTGATCCTGAGAAATGAGCCGCTTCCATCCTGTAGACCGCCAGACCGGTTATCTGCTCCCGCCC
>Ga0114986_1000464_pt1 | contig 11387 bp, 9 predicted proteins | sample Shrwel1BS1Day17_FD_96988 | JGI IMG/M metagenome (GOLD analysis project Ga0114986, IMG submission 96988) | Subsurface microbial communities from deep shales in Ohio, USA - Utica-3 well 1 S-1-Day17 | ecosystem: Environmental > Aquatic > Deep subsurface > Shale gas/oil reservoir > Produced... | reverse complement strand
CTTGGGGGCGGGGGCGAGTGGGGTAAGCGCCCATGGGCATGGCGCCAAAAGGCGTTACGCTTGGCGCATGCCTCACTGGCAGAAAAGAAGAACAGACCATGAACCTGCTCGTCTCCATGCGCTACCTCGTCGCCCTCGACGAGCACAAGCACTTCGCCCGTGCCGCCCAGGCCTGTCACGTCACGCAGCCGGCGCTTTCCAACGCCATCCGTGCGCTGGAGGAGGAGTTGGGGAGCCCGCTGGTCAAGCGCGGTCGCACCTTTGTCGGTTTCACGGCCGAGGGCGAGCGCCTGCTGGCCAGTGCGCGGCGCATGCTGCACGAGGAGCAGTTGCTGCTGCAGGACCTCAGCAGCGCCGGTGGCCAGCCCAAGGGGCGGCTGAGCATCGGCGTGGTGCCGTCGGCCGAGCCGGTCGCGGCGCGTTTTGCCGCCATGCTGCATGCGCGCCACCCGGGCATCACGCCGGTGGTGCGCTCCATGAGTTCGCAGGAGATCGAGGCCGGTCTGGAGGAACTCACGCTCGACATGGGGCTGGGCTTCATCGATCGCATCCGCGCCGGCAGCGGCGCCCTGCGCGCCTTGCCGCAGTACACCGAGCATTACTTCCTGGTACGCAAGGCGGCCGCGGCCGGCAGCCAGGGGCTGCAGTTCGGCCCGCCGATGCCGTGGCTCGAGGCGGCGGCGCTGCCGTTGTGCCTGATGACGTCCGAGATGCACAACCGGGCCATCGTCGACGCGGCCTTCCGCGAAGCGGGCGTGACCGTGCGGCCGGCGATGGAAACCAATTCCCTGCTGACGCTGGCGCTCGGCGCGGCCGGCGGCGCGGTGTGCAGTGTCATGCCCGGAGCGCTGGTGGGCGCGGTGCAGGCTTATGGCGCACTGGAAGCGCGGGTCCTCACCGGGCCGCAGGTGCAGACGCCGATCGGCTTCATGGTGCTGACGTCCGAACGGGTGTCGCGCACCCTGGAGGCCGCGTTGGCGCTGGCGCAGGACGAGGCCTGGCTGCGCCACGCCGCGGCCCACAGCGGCTTGTTGCGCGCCTGATGATCAGGCGCGGCGCGGCTCACCCGGGCCGCTCGGCGTCTCGGGCGACAGCGGCTCGGTCAGCAGGCAGATGCGGAAGGTCGCACCCGTCACATCCTCGCCCAGGTCCCGCCGGTTCAGGCCCTCGATGCGGCCGCCGTAGCGTTCCACCAGGCCGACGCTGATCCACAGGCCCAGGCCATTGCCATCGTTCTTGGTGGTGAAGAAGGGGCGGAACAGGCGCTCCTTCACGCGCTCGCTCAGGCCGGGGCCGGTGTCGCTGATCTCCAGCAGCACGCCGGTTTGACCATCGTCGCGGTCGCGCGTGCGCAGCCGCAGGCGGCCGCCCTCGGGCATGGCCTGGATGGCGTTGATCAGCAGGTTGATCACCACCTGCTGCAGTTCCTGCCGGTTGACGCCGGCCAAGGCCGTGGCCTGCAGGTCGCGCTCGACCTCGATGTGCGTGCGCGCCAGCAGATGGCCCACCAGCACCAGCGAATTCTCCAGCGTGGCGTTCACGTCCAGCGCTTCGACGTAGCCCGCGTACTCGGTCGGGCGGGCGTACTGCAGCAGCTGGGTGACGATCAGGCGCATGCGTTCGACCTGCTGGTCCAGCAGCTGCAGCTCGGCACGCACCGGCGCGGCCTGCGTCCCCAGGGTTTCGCGCATCAGGTCCAGGTTGCCCTGGATGACGGCAATCGGGTTGTTGATCTCGTGCGCCACGCTGGCGGTGAGCTGACCGATGGCAGCGAGCTTCTCGGACTTCACCAGCTGCTCCTGCGCCTGTTGCAGCGAGGCATTGCTTTGCGCCAGTTCGCGCGTGCGCTCGATCACCTTGGCGTCCAGTTCGTCGCCCCAACGTTTGAGCGCCTGCGTCTTCTCGTCGATCAGGTTGAGCAGTTCGTCGAAGTGGTTGGCCAGCGCGCCGATCTCGTCGCGCGCTGCCACCGGGCCGACCCGGGCACCAGCCTCGCCCTCCTCGACCCGCTGCATGGTCTGGTTCATCTGTTCCAGCGGGCGGAAGATGCTGCGCGCCCAGCGCAGCGAGAACAGCGCCGCCAGCACCATCACCACCAGGAAGATGGCCACGATCAGCGCCAGCATGCCGTACTTCACGTAGCGGAAAGGCTGCTCCAGATAGCCTACGTAGAGCATGCCGACGTGCTCACCGCGGCCGTCCAGCAGCGGCTCGTAGGCCGAGACGTACCAGTCGTTGACAACGAAGGCGCGGTCCAGCCAGGTCGCGCCCTGACCCAGCACGGCGTCGCGCACCGCCTGCGACACGCGCGTGCCGATGGCGCGCTGGTCCTGGAACAGACGCACGTTGGTGGTGATGCGCACGTCGTCCAGGAACAGCGTGGCCGTGCCGTGGCTGCCGAAGGGCAGCGAGCCTTCCGGGTAGACGATGCGGTTGATGTGGTCGATGAAGGGCAGGTTCTGGTTCAGCACCACGCCGCCGCGCAGCAGCGCGACGATGCGGCCGGCCGTGTCACGCACCGGGGTGGTGGACATCATGACCAGCGCGCGGTCCTCCACGCTGCGTGAGGTCGGTGCCGCGCCGCGGGTCTGGATCAGCGGGATGTGCAGGCGCGGCGCCATGTGCGGCGCCAGCGCCAGCAGTTCGGCGGCCTCCAGCCGTGCCACGCTGGCGTGGCCGGTACTGACCTCGGCATCGATGGCCGCCGGACCAATGGCCGGGGCGTAGACCGACGTCGGTGGCACATCCTGCGTCAGCCAGCCGGCCGTGAGCAGGCGGCCGTCCAGCCGGTACAGGTTGAAGAAATCAAAGCCGAGGCGATGACGCTCGCGTGACAGCAGCTTCTGCGCGCTGCCCAGATCGCGCTGCTGCAGCGCGTGGTGCAGTGCCTGCGAGGCGGCCACGCCCTGCGTGCCGGCGCCCACCTCGCCCAGCACCTGCTCGAAATAGCCACGCGCCACCGCCAGGTCGCTACGCACCTTGGTGATGAGCAGCCGGTCGTAGGCCGCATTGCCCCAGATGAACAGTGCACTCACCAGCAGCGGCAGCACCACCAGCAGCGGCAGCAGCGCCATCGCCAGCAGCTTGTTGCGGATCGAGCTGCTGATCCAGCGCGGCGTGCGCCACAGCCATCTCACGACAGGGCCCACTCGGCGCAGCGCCGCTCCAGTGTGCGGCGCGAGATGCCCAGCAGCTGCGCTGCCTGGGTCTTGTCACCGCCCACCGACTCCAGGATGGCGCGGATGTGCTGTTTCTCCAGCGTGTGGAGGTCGGTCGTTCCTGCAGCCACCTTGCCGGCGGGGCGCTTGTCCATGGAGTACAGCGCCGAGACATTGAGCGAGCCGAGGATGAGCGAGCGCTCGACCAGGTTGCGCAGTTCGCGCACATTGCCCGGCCAGTCGTATTGCATCAGGTAGTCCATCTCGGCGGGCGTGATGTCCAGTGGTGCCGCGCCCAGCACCGGCGCCAGCTGCGCCATGAAATGCTGCACCAGCTCGGGAATGTCTTCCTTGTGCTCGCGCAGCGGCGGCAGCGTGATCTCCACCACCTGCAGCCGGTAGTACAGGTCCTTGCGGAAGCGCCCTGCCGCCACCTCTTCCGGCAGCGAGCGGTTGGTCGCGGCGATGATGCGCACGTTGACCGGCAGGTCCTGTTCGCTGCCCACCGGGCGGATCTTCAGGTCTTCCAGCGCGCGCAGCAGCGTGGCCTGCAGCGGCAGCGGCAGTTCCGCCACTTCGTCGAGGAACAGCGTGCCGCCCTGGGCGTAATAGAACAGGCCGTTGTGCGCCTGGGTGGCGCCATGGAAGGCGCCCTTGGCGTGGCCGAACAGCTCGCTTTCGATCAACTCCGGCGACATGGCCGCACAGTTGACCGGCACGAACGGCCCCGACGCGCGTGCGCTCCACTCGTGCAGCGCACGTGCGGCCAGCTCCTTGCCGGTGCCCGATTCGCCCTGCAACAGCACCGTGCTGTTGACGGCGGCCACGCGCCGCAGCGTCTGCGACAGCTGGGTGATGAGCGGCGTGTGGCCAACCAGCCCCTGCCCACCGCTCTGGGCGCTGGACAGGGTGCGGCGCAGCACGAAGTTCTCGCGTGCCAGACGGGCGGCTTCATAGCAGTGCCGCACGGCGTTGAGGATCTGGGGCACGCGGAAGGGCTTGAGGATGAAGTCCGAGGCGCCGGCGCGCAACGCCTCGATGGCCGTGTCGAGGTCGGCAAAGGCGGTGATCAGGATCACCTGACCGGTGTAGCCCTGTTCGCGCAGGGCCTTGAGCCAGGTCACACCGTTCTGGCCGGGCAGGGCGATGTCCAGGATGATCAGGTCCACATGGTGGTTGCGCAGCAGGCGGGCGCCTTCCTCGGCGCTGCCGGCTTCCATGACGGACTGGCAGCGTGGCGTCAGCGTCTTGACCAGGAAGTTGCGCATGCCGGGCTCGTCATCGACGACCAGCACGGACCAGAACGGCCAGCCATCGGTGGCTTTGGCAGCGGCGGGAAAGGACGTGGGCGGTTGGGTCACAGTGTCAGCGAGGGTAGCGCGAAATTCTATCGGCTGCCCCCCGGGATAGCCCCCACGGGCACGCGATACGGCGACACGAGCGAAAATCCGCCCATGAACATCTCCTTCTGGCAACTGGGCTGGCGCACCCTGTGGCGCGATCTGCGCGCCGGCGAACTGCGCCTGCTGCTGCTGGCCGTCACGCTGGCAGTGGCAGCGCTGACCGCGGTGGGCTTCTTTGCCGACCGCCTCAAGGGCGGCCTGCAGCGCGACGCACGCCAGCTGCTGGGGGGCGATGCCGTGGTGGCCAGCGACAACCCGGCGCCGGACAACTTTGCCGCCCAGGCGCGCGCCCTGGGGCTGCAGACCGCCACCTCGCTGAGCTTTCCCACCATGGCGCGTGCCAGCGAGGAACGCGGGGGGAACAGCCGGCTGGTGGCGCTCAAGGCGGTGGAAGACGGCTACCCGCTGCGCGGCCGCCTGACGGTGGCCTCTGACGCCACGGCCCCGGGCGAGAAGACCGACGCCATTCCGGCCGCCGGCGAGGTGTGGGTCGACGCCCCGTTGCTGGAAGCCCTGGGTTTGCAGCCGGGCGATGAGCTGCTGCTGGGCGAGCGCGGCTTTCGCATCGCCCGCGTCATCGTGCTGGAACCCGACCGCGGTGCCGGTTTCATCAACTTTGCACCGCGCGCCCTGATTCGCAGCAGCGATGTGGCGGCCACCGGCCTGATCCAGCCCGCCAGCCGCGTCAGCTACCGGCTGGCCGTGGCCGGCGCCGACCGCGCCGTGGCGCGCTTCGAGCGCTGGGCTAACGACGAGATCGTCCGCAGCAACCTGCGCGGCCTGCGCGTCGAGTCACTGCAGGGCGGCCGGCCCGAGATGGGGCAGACGCTGGACCGGGCCGAGAAATTCCTCAACCTCGTGGCGCTGCTGGCCGCGCTGCTGAGCGCCGTGGCCGTGGCCCTGGCGGCGCGCGCCTTCGCCAGCAACCACCTGGACGACTGCGCCATGCTGCGCGTGCTGGGCCTGGGCCACCGCACCATCGCCTTCAGCTATACGCTCGAATTCGTGCTCGCCGGCCTGGCGGCCAGCGTGCTGGGTGTGGCGCTGGGCTATGCGGTGCACCACGCCTTCGTGCTGTTGCTGGCCGGGCTGGTGGAGACGTCCCTGCCGGCGCCCAGCGTCTGGCCGGTGCTGTTCGGCCTGGGCATGGGGCAGACCCTGTTGCTGGCCTTCGGCCTGCCGCCGGTGCTGCAGCTGGCCCAGGTGCCGGCGTTGCGTGTGCTGCGGCGCGATGTCGGCAACCTGCGCCCGGCCTCGCTCGGCGTGCTGGCGCTCGGCGTGGCGGGTTTTGCCGCCCTGCTGCTGGCGGTCAGCAGCGACTTGAAGCTGGGCCTGATTGCGGTGGGCGGTTTTGCCGCGGCGGTGGCGCTGTTTGCGCTGGCCAGCTGGGGCGCCGTTTGGTTGTTGCGCCGCGGCGTGAACGAGGCCAGTGCACCGCGCTGGCTGATGCTGGCCACACGCCAGATTGCTGCGCGCCCGGCCTATACCGTGGTGCAGGTCAGCAGCCTGGCGGTGGGCCTGCTGGCGCTGGTGCTGCTGGTGTTGCTGCGCACCGACCTGATTGCCGGCTGGCGCCAGGCCACGCCGGCCGATGCGCCGAACCGTTTCGTCATCAATGTGCAGCCGGACCAGGGCGAGACCTTCCAGCAGACGCTGCAGGCCGCTGGCGTCAAGGGCTACGACTGGTATCCCATGATCCGCGGCCGGCTGGTGGCGGTGAACGGCCGCGACGTGAAGCCGGACGACTATGCCGAGGACCGTGCCCGCCGGCTGGTGGACCGCGAGTTCAACCTCTCGCACAGCGCCGCGCTGCCACCGCACAACCCGGTGACGGCCGGCCGGTGGGTGGAGGAAGAGGCGGGTGCCATCAGCATGGAAGAGGGCATTGCCAAGACGCTCGGCCTCAAGCTCGGCGACGTGCTGCGCTTCGACATCGCCGGCGTGTTGACCGAGTCCACCATCACCTCGCTGCGCAAGGTGGACTGGGGTTCGATGCGTGCCAACTTTTTCGTCATCTACCCGGTCAGCCGCATGGAGGGTGTGCCCGCCACCTACATGAGCGCCTTCCGCGCGCCCGAGGCACGCGGCTTCGACAACACACTGGTACGCCAGTTTCCCAACATCACCGTGGTGGACATGAGCACCACGCTGCTGCAGGTGCAGCGCGTGCTGGATCAGGTCATCCGCGCGGTGGAGTTCCTGTTCGGCTTCACGCTGGCCGCCGGCCTGGTGGTGCTGCTGGCCGCAGTGGGCGCCACGCGCGAGGAGCGCGCGCGCGAGTTCGCCATCATGCGTGCCGTGGGCGCCAGCGCCGCGCTGCTGCGCCAGGTGCAGCGTGCCGAGCTGGCGGGCGTCGGCCTGTTGGCCGGCTTCCTGGCCTCGCTGGTGGCGGTGGCGGTGGGCTGGGCGCTGGCGCGCTTCGTGTTCGAATTCGACTGGACGGTGTCGCTAGGCGTGCCGTTGGCCGGTGCCGCCGCTGGCGCCGTTCTAGCCCTGGCGGCCGGCTGGTGGGGTTTGCGCGACGTGCTGCGCCGCCCGGTGGTGGAAACGCTGCGTCGCGCCGCCGAATGATTGTTTGCTACAAATTTAATAGCTATCAGCGCTTGTCGGATAAGCGCTGAAAGCCAATTTGATCATGAATTCTGAAGAACAGACCAGCCCGACCACCGCCTTCGAATGGCTGGGTGGCGAAGCCCAGGTGCAGGCGCTGGTGGACCGTTTCTACGATCTGATGGACCTGGAGCCGGGCTACAAGGAACTGCGTGCGGTGCACGGCAGTGACTTGGCCGACGCGAGGCAGAAACTGTTCTGGTTCCTCTGCGGCTGGCTCGGCGGCCCGAATCACTACATCGAGCGCTTTGGCCACCCGCGCCTGCGCGCGCGGCACATGCCCTTCAAGATCGGCCTCGTCGAGCGTGACCAGTGGCTGGCCTGCATGGACCAGGCCATGGGCGAGGTGGGTGTGGATGAGGCACTGCGTGCCAAGCTGCGCGAGGCGTTTTTCGGCACGGCGGATTGGATGCGGAATACGCCGGGCTGAGACGCGTCACGCCAGACGGCGCCTAGCCGCTTGGCTGCAACAGCACGATCAGCGCCCCCGCGCCGCCCTCCGCCGGCTTGGCCTGCACAAAAGCCAGCACTTCCTTTTTCTGCACCAGCCAGCTGTGCACGCGGCTCTTGAGCACCGGGGTCTTGCCGGGGGAGCCCAGGCCCTTGCCGTGCACCACACGTACACAGCGGATGCCGTGCTTGTGCGCCTCGCGGATGAACTGGGCCAGTGCTTCGCGCGCCTCGTCAGTGCGCAGACCGTGCAGGTCGAGCTGGCGCTGGATGGCCCAGTCGCCGCGGCGCAGCTTGCGCGTCACGTCGGGGCCGATGCCGGGGCGGCGAAAGCTCATGTGCTCGTCGGCATCGAGCAGGGTGCTGACGTCGAACTCGTCGCTGATGGCTTCGCTCAAGACGGCCTGCTCGTCACGTTGACGTTGCACCGGCACCGGTTTCGGTTTCTCGGTTTTCAGCGGCGCCTTGGCCGGCACCGCCAGTGGCTGCACCTTGCCGGCGGCTTTGAGGAACAGGTCCTTGTCCGCCACGTTCTGGCGCGCCAGCCGTTCGGCCTCGGCCTTGCGCTCTGCTTCCAGCTTGGCTTGCGCTTCGATGGCCTTCTTGACCTGCTTCAGGTCGGCCAGGGACTTGACGGTGACCATGCGGTGCGGTCCTAGATCAGACCCTGCTCGGCCATCGACAAGGCCTGGCCGGGCGCGACGATCACATGGTCCAGTACACGCACGTCCACCAGGGCCAGCGCGGCCTTGAGCGCCTGTGTCAGGGCCTCGTCGGCGCGCGACGGCTGCACCGTGCCGCTGGGATGGTTGTGCGCCAGCACCACGGCGGCAGCGTGGTGGTGCAGGGCGCGCAGCACCACTTCGCGCGGGTAGACGCTGGTTTGCGAGAGCGTGCCGCGGAACAGCTCCTCCAGCGCCAGCAGGCGGTGTTGGTTGTCCAGGAACAGCACGGCAAAGCATTCATGCTTTTTGGCCGCCAGCTGTAGCTGCAGGTAGTGCTTGACGGTGTCCGGCGTGTCGAGCGCGGCGCGTTCGCGCAATTGCTCGGCCAGGGCACGGCGTGCCAGCTCCAGCACGGCCAGCAGTTCGGCGCGCTTGGCCGGCCCCAGGCCCTTGATGCGCTTCAGGTCGTCGGCCGTGGCGTGCAACAGGCCGGCCATGCCGCCGAAGCCGGTGCCTTCGTCCAGCAGCTCCTGCGCCAGCTGCAGCACGCCCTTGCCGGCCAGGCCGGTGCGCAGCAGCAGGGCCAGCAGTTCGGCGTCGCTCAAGGCGCCGGGGCCACGGGCCAGCAGCTTTTCGCGCGGGCGCGCGTCGGGGGGAAGGTCTTTGAGCGGCATGACGGACGTCAATGACGGGGCTTTTTACAATGGAGCCCAGTTTATCGGGACTTTCCATGACCTCCACCCTTCCGCGCGTGCAAGCCGGCTCCTTCCTGACCCTGCACTACCGCCTGGCCGGCCCGGCCGGCGACATCATCAACACCTTCGACGGCAAGCCCGCCACGCTGACCATCGGCACCGGGGAACTGGCACCTGCGCTGGAGGAGGCGCTGATCGGGCTGGAGGAGGGCGTGCACACCACGTTGCAGCTGGCCGCCGGCGCCTATGGCGAGAAGAACCCGGCCATGCAGCAATGGCTGTCGCGCAAGGAGCTGCGCGAGCTGGGCGACCCGAACGAGCAATACGCCGTGGGTGACGTGGTGCATTTCCCCACACCCGACCGCAAGGGGCAGTTCGGCGGTGTGGTGGTGCAGCTGGGTGAAGAGGCCGTGCTGTTCGACTTCAATCACCCGTTGGCCGGCCAGCCGGTGACGTTTGAAGTGCAGTTGCTGGGAGTGCTGTGATGCTGGACGAGATCATCCTTGCAGAACCGCGCGGTTTCTGCGCCGGTGTGGACCGCGCCATCGAGATTGTCGAGCGCGCGCTGCACAAGTTCGGCGCGCCGATCTACGTGCGCCACGAGATCGTGCACAACACCTATGTGGTGAACGACCTCAAGGCCAAGGGCGCGATCTTCATCGAGGAGCTGGACGAGGTGCCGCCGGGCGCCACGCTGGTGTTCTCGGCCCATGGTGTGAGCAAGGCGGTGCAGCAGGAGGCCGCGCGGCGCGGCTTCCATGTGTTCGACGCCACCTGCCCGCTGGTGACCAAGGTGCACGTGGAAGTGGCCAAGCTGCACAAGGAGGGTTATGAGTTCATCATGATCGGCCACAAGGGGCACCCGGAGGTGGAAGGCACCATGGGCCAGCTGGACAGCGGCATCCACCTGGTGGAAGACGTGGCCGATGTGGCCCGGGTGCAGCCGGCGCAGACCGACAAGCTGGCAGTGGTGACGCAGACCACGCTCAGCGTGGACGATGCAGCCGGCATCCTGGCCGCCGTGAAGGCGCGCTTTCCCAAGGTGCGCGAGCCCAAGCAGCAGGATATCTGCTACGCCACGCAGAACCGACAGGATGCCGTCAAGCTGCTGAGTCCGCAGGTGGACATCGTCATCGTGGTCGGCAGCCCGACCAGCTCCAACAGCAACCGCCTGCGCGAGGTGGCGCAAAAGCTCGGCACCGAAAGCTATATGGTGGACAACGCGGAGGAACTGAAGCCGGAATGGTTCGAAGGCAAGCACCGCGTTGGCCTGACGGCCGGTGCCTCGGCGCCCAGCATCCTGGTGCGCCAGGTGGTCGACCGCATCAAGGCCTTTGGCGCCGTCTCGGTGCGCAAGATGGAGGGCATCGAGGAGACCGTCAAGTTCCCCCTGCCCAAGGGCCTGAAGACCGAACTCTGACCGGGCACCGCTTTCCGGGCCTGCCCACCTACAATTCAGCCATGCTAGACCTCACCCTGCTCCGTAAAGACCTCGACTCGGTCGTTGCACGTCTGGAAACGCGCAAGAAACCGCAAGCCTTCCTGAATGTGGATGGTTTCCGGGCGCTCGAAGCCGAGCGCAAGACCATCCAGACCCGCACCGAAGAGCTGCAATCCAAACGCAACACCCTGAGCAAGCAGATTGGCGCGCTCATGGGGCAGGGCAAGAAAGACGAAGCCGAGGCCGCCAAGGCCGAGGTCAATGCCCTCAAGGGGGAACTGGACAGTTCGGCCGCACGGCTGGACCAGATCCAGGCCGAGATGCAGGCCATGCTGCTGGCCGTGCCCAACCTGCCGCATGAGAGCGTGCCGGTCGGCTCGGATGAGACCGGTAACGTGGTGGTGCGCAGCTGGGGTACGCCGAAGCAGTACGACTTTGCGGTGAAGGACCACGTGGACGTGGGCGAGCCGCTCGGCCTGGACTTCAACACCGGCACCAAGCTCACAGGTTCGCGCTTCACCGTGATGAAGGGGCAGATCGCCCGCCTGCACCGCGCCCTTGCCCAGTTCATGCTGGACGTGCAGACTGGCGAGCACGGCTACACCGAGTGCTACACGCCCTACATCGTCAATGGCGACACACTGCGCGGCACCGGCCAGCTGCCCAAGTTCGAGGAAGATCTGTTCGCGGCCAAGAAGGGTGGCCAGGAAGGCGCGGCGGAAGACGTGGCGCTGTACCTCATTCCCACCAGCGAGGTGACGCTGACCAACTTCGTGCGCGACGAGATCGTGGCCGAGGCGGACCTGCCGATCAAGCTCACGGCCCACACGCCGTGCTTCCGTTCGGAAGCCGGCTCCTACGGCCGCGACACGCGCGGCATGATCCGCCAGCACCAGTTCGACAAGGTCGAGATGGTGCAGATCGTGCACCCCGAGAAGAGCTACGAGGCGCTGGAAGAGATGACG
>Ga0114986_1000463_pt1 | contig 11390 bp, 9 predicted proteins | sample Shrwel1BS1Day17_FD_96988 | JGI IMG/M metagenome (GOLD analysis project Ga0114986, IMG submission 96988) | Subsurface microbial communities from deep shales in Ohio, USA - Utica-3 well 1 S-1-Day17 | ecosystem: Environmental > Aquatic > Deep subsurface > Shale gas/oil reservoir > Produced... | reverse complement strand
GGCAGCTATGGCGTGGTGGCGCTGGTGCTGGCGCTGCTCGGCAAATTTGCACTGCTCTCCGGGATCGATGCGGCGCTCGTCCCGGCCGCGCTGCTCGCCGGCCATGCGGTGTCGCGCCTGTGCGCCACGTTGATCATGGCGACGCTGGACTATGCCCGCGACGACGAGAGCAGCAAGGCCCGTCCGGCCACCGGCCGACCGTCGCTCGCATCGCTGCTCCTGGCCGCCGGCTTCGCCCTGCTGCCACTCTTCGTGCTGCCGCTGGCCAAGGCGCTGGCCGGCATTATTCTCGCTGCGCTGGCGGCGGCTTGGCTGGCCGGCAAATTCCGGCGCTGGCTGGGGGGATATACCGGGGATTGTCTGGGGGCGGTGCAGCAGGTGACGGAAGTGGCGTTTTATCTTGGATTCTTCGCCCAGTGGTCTCGGGTGATATAGGGTTGCTGATGCGCCTGCATTTGATCCGCCACCCCAAACCGTTGATCGAAAGCGGCATCTGCTATGGTCGGCTGGACTGCCCGGCCGAGGGTGTGCAGTCGGTGGCCGATACCTTGTTGGCCGAGTTGCCTCAAGGTTTGCCGGTGTGGAGCAGCCCCTTGCGCCGTTGCCACGAATTGGCGGCGCACTTGCACGCCCGGCCGATGATTGACGATCGCCTGGCCGAGATGCATTTCGGCGAGTGGGAGGGGCGCCGTTGGGACGATATTCCGCGTGCTGAACTGGATGCCTGGGCGGCTGATGTCGCCGGCTACGTGCCGCCGGGCGGCGAATCGCCGCGCGACCTGCAGCGGCGGGCGCTCGATTTCGTGGCTTCGCTCACCGTGCCGGAGGCGGTGATCGTCACCCATGCCGGCGTGATCCGCACGCTGCTGGCGCATTGGCAGGGCTTGCCGCCCGAGCGGTGGACGGCGCTGAACTTCGCCTACGGCGCCTGCACGCGGGTCGATGTCCCCCGGTAAAATGCCGGGTATGGAAAACTTCAATCCCTTGCGCGATGCGATTCCGGTCGGCGAAATCCGCCGGGCGCTGGTCATCAAGCTGCGCCATCACGGCGATGTGCTGGTCAGTTCGCCGGTGTTCTCGGTGCTCAAGGCCCATGCGCCGCAGGTCGAGATCGATGCGCTGGTCTATGCCGATACGGCCGAGATGGTGACGCTGCATCCAGCCATTGCGCAGGTACACACCATCGACCGCAAATGGAAGCAGTTGGGGGCGATGGGGCAGCTCAAGGCGGAGTTGGCGCTGTACAACGCGCTGAAGGCGCGGGGGTACGACCTGATCATCCACCTGACCGAGCATTGGCGCGGCGCCTGGTTGTGCCGGCTGTTGAAGCCGCGCTGGGCGGTCGGGCCGGCGGTGCGCGGGCGGAGCAAGCGCTGGAAACAGAGTTTCACGCACCTGCAAACCATGCCGCTCAACGCGCTCCGCCACATGGTTGAAACCAACCTTGATGCGCTGCGCCGTATCGGCATACAGCCCAGTGTAGATGAGCGTCGCATGACCCTCGTGCCCGGAGTGGCGGCTGAGGCAGTGGTGGCTAGACACCTTGCCGGGTTCGGGCTGGGAGGAGGCGACTTTATTCACATCCACCCAGCTTCGCGCTGGTTTTTCAAGTGCTGGCCTGTTGAGCACATGGCAGCCTTGGTTGAAAAGTTGCAGATTGATGGGCATGCGGTCATTTTGACGGCAGCGCCAAGTCCGCATGAAGAGAATATGCTGGAATCGATCCAGGCGCGCCTGTCCAAGCCGGTGTTCAGCCTCTCCGGCCAGCTATCGTTGAAGGAGTTGGCAGCGTTGACCAAGGCGGCGAGCGTGTTTGTCGGCGTCGACTCGGCGCCCATGCATATCGCGGCAGCAGTGGGTACGCCAACAGTGGCACTGTTCGGGCCGTCTGGTGACAGACAGTGGGGGCCGTGGGGAGTGTCTTCGCGCGTCGTCAGCAGTGCCAAGCACCCGTGTCGGCCTTGTGGCATTGACGGTTGCGGGGGGGGCAAAGTTAGCGAGTGTCTATCGTCCTTGACCGTCGATGAGGTTTATCACGCAGTTCGGGATGTCATGAATCAAAGTCGTGGGGTAATGCGATGACAATCAGGCTTGCTCTGATTCGTCAGCGCTATAACCCGTTTGGTGGGGCCGAGCGTTTTGTTGCAACGACGCTGGATGCCCTGATGAAGAATCACGACCTGTCACTGACGCTGATTACACGCCAGTGGACTGGTGGTGAACACCAGCACGCCGTCATCGAGTGCGCCCCGCCGCATCTCGGCCGCCTGGGGCGCGATTACTCTTTTGCGCGTTGCGTCCAGCGTACGCTGGCGCGTGAGCGATTTGATCTCGTGCAGTCGCATGAAAGGATTGCCGGTTGCGACATCTTTCGCGCCGGTGACGGTGTGCATGCTGCGTGGCTGGAGCAGCGGCGGCGCCAGCAGAGCCTGCTTGGCCGCGTCGGTACGGCGCTCTCGCCTTGGCATCGCTATACCTTGGCAGCAGAGCGGGCGATGTTTGCCGACCCGCGTTTGCGAGCCGTTATCTGTATCTCCGAACTGGTCCGAGATGATATCCGGCGCTTCTACGGTGTGCCCGAGCAGAAACTGCATGTGATCTATAACGGCATTGATCTGGATCGTTATCACCCGAGGCTGGCCACCGAGCATCGCTCGGAGGTGCGCCGGCAATACGGCATTCCCGAATCGGCACCGTTGTTTATTTACGTTGGTTCCGGCTTCGAACGGAAGGGTGTGGGGCCGCTACTCGCTGCGTTCGCAACTGCGAGAGAAAAAAGTAGTTACCTGCTGGTTGTTGGTGCCGACAAGCACTTGGATTCCTATCGCCAGCAGGCGGAAGGTCTCGGTCTGTCAAAGCGAGTGATCTTTACCGGTGGGCTCAAGAATGTTCTTCCCTGTTACGGTGCGGCCGATGCCTTTGTCTTGCCGACGCTGTACGAACCGCTCTCAAATGCAGTGCTCGAAGCGCTGGCTTGCGGTTTGCCATGCATCGTCAGCGACCATTGCGGGGCGGCGGAACTGATCGAACCGGGGGTAAGCGGAGAAGTTTGCGATGCGCTCGACGTGCCGGCGCTCAGCGCCCATATCGATCTGCTGGCCCAACCCGGTGTCGCTGCCGGAATGCGGGGCGCGGCACGGGCGGCGGTTGAGCATCTGGGGTTGGCGGCCATGTCGGAGCGCTTGCTGGCACTTTATCGCAGCCTGCTCTGAGGCCTATTGGTGAAACGGTATAATGCTCGTTTAATCGCCGAGCGCCTATGACCAAACCCGCGAGCAGCCGTGAACTTTATCTGCGCCTTCTTCAGTACGTTCGCCCCTACTGGAAGGCGATTGTGCTTTCCTTGTGCGCGACGGCGATCATGGCGGCAACCGAACCGATGTTTCCGGCACTGCTCAAGCCGCTGCTTGATGAAGGTTTTACCCAACAAGGGGGCGGAATGGAAAATCCGCTGCTTATTCCGCTTGGTATCGTTGGCGTTTTCCTGTTGCGTGGCGTTTTTAACTATTTTTCCTCCTACGGTTTCTCGTGGGTCTCGAACCGGGTGATTGCCGATATTCGTGCCGAGATGTATGCCCGGATGGTCCGGCTGCCGAACGCTTATTTCCAGAAAAACGCATCCAGCGTACCGCTGACCAAGATCGCCTACGACGTGAATGGCGTCGCGTCGGCAGCAACCAACGTTATCGTCACGGTGCTCAAGGACGGGCTGGTGGTGATCGGCCTCTTGTGCTGGCTGTTGTGGTTGAACTGGCAACTGACGCTGATCTGCTTTGCACTGATTCCAGCCGTGGCTTGGGCGATGCGAACATTTTCCGGGCGCTTGCGCAAAGCCAGCCGGGCGGCACAGGTCAGTACGGCGAACATGGTTCAGGTGCTGCAGGAGACGGCACATTGTGAGCGGGTGATCAAGGTTTTTGGAGGCGAATCGCAGGAGGCGGCCCGCTTTCATCGCACCAACGATGAGGTTCGCCGCCAGAACATGCGTCAGGCAGTTGCTGCCGCTGCAACCAATCCGATTGTCCAGATGTTTGCTGCAACCGCGGTGGCGGTGGTCATCTATGTTGCACAGGTGCAGTCGGCTTCGGGGCAGATAACCGTCGGCAGCTTTGTTTCCTTCATCACTGCGCTACTGATGCTGCTTTCGCCACTACGTCACCTAGCTGACGTCAATGCGCCCCTGCAGCGTGGCCTGGCTGCGGCGGAAAGTGTTTTCCAGTTGCTTGACGAGGCTATCGAACGTGATGAAGGCAAGATTGACGCCGGTCGTGTCGCTGGCCACCTGGTGTTTAGCGATGTCAGCTTCCGTTACCCGGGGGCCGAGCGTAACGCTCTATCCGGTATCAATCTCGACATCGCGCCAGGGCAAACTGTCGCTCTGGTCGGCCAGTCCGGCGGTGGCAAGTCGACCCTGGCTGCGCTGGTGCCGCGTTTTCACACCCCCGATAGCGGCGCCATCCTGCTCGATGGCAATGAGTTGCAGGCCTTGAGCATGCACAGCCTGCGTCGCAATATCGCTTATGTCAGCCAGGATGTGCTGCTGTTCAATGATACCGTGGCTGCCAACATTGCCTATGGTGACATGGCTGGCTCATCGCTTGAGGCCATCGAGGCGGCAGCTGCCGCAGCCAATGCATTGGATTTCATTCGTGCGCTGCCAAATGGTTTCGAGACAGTGATCGGCGAGAATGGCAACAATCTTTCCGGTGGACAGCGCCAGCGCTTGGCGATTGCCCGCGCCATCCTGAAGGATGCACCGATCCTGATTCTCGATGAAGCGACTTCGGCACTCGACAACGAATCCGAGCGTCTGGTTCAGGGGGCGCTCGAGAACTTGATGCAGAAGCGAACCACCCTGGTCATTGCCCATCGCCTGTCGACAATCGAGAAGGCGGATCGCATCGTGGTTCTTGGCGAAGGCCGGGTGCTCGAAGCGGGAAGGCACGAAGATCTATTGCAAACAAATGGGGCTTATGCTCGTTTGCATAGCATGCAGATACATGCTGTGCTACTTAGAGATCAAGTATGAAAATTGTGCATACTGAAGCCTCTTGTGGTTGGGGGGGGCAGGAAATACGCATTCTCGAAGAAGCTCGTGGACTCATTGCTCGTGGGCATGAGGTGCATTTGCTTTGTCCTCGTGCAGCAAGAATCTTTGAGGAGGCTCCACGCTTCGGTGTACCGGCCACAGCCCTGCCTATAGGTCGCAAGAAATTGACTGGTATTTTCTCACTACGCCGTTGGTTGCTTGAGCATCGGCCGGATGTGATCAATACCCATAGTTCGACCGACGCCTGGCTGGCAGCCTTGGCTTGTTTGTTAATTCCGGTTGCCCCTCCAATAGTTCGAACACGTCATATTTCGGCTGCCGTGCCGAACAATTTCACAACTCGCTGGCTCTATGCTCATGCAACCCGATATATCGTAACAACCGGTGAATCTTTAAGGCATCAATTAGTTGTTCAGAATGGTTTTCCTGCAGACAAAATTGCCTCTGTGCCAACCGGCATAGACCCTGAGCGTTATACCCCGGGTGACAAAACAGCTATCCGTGGGTTGCTGGTGGACTTGGGTGTGCCAGCGAGTGCCCCACTGCTCGTTATCGTTGCCACGCTGCGTAGTTGGAAGGGGCATCTATATCTACTCGAAGCGCTGGCTGCTCTTCCAGATGCACACTTGGCTATAGTTGGAGATGGCCCTTACCGGCCAAGTATCGAGCAGAAGCTTTCCGAACTTGGGTTGGCCGGGCGTGTTACTTTGGCTGGACAGCAACGGGATGTTACCCCGTGGCTTCAGGCTGCTGACCTATTCGTGCTGCCGTCCTACGCTAATGAGGGTGTGCCGCAGGCCATTTTGCAGGCGATGATGTCTGGCCTGCCGGTGGTCAGTACAACAGTTGGGGCGATTGCCGAGGCTGTTGAGGACGGTTCCACTGGTTATTTGGTCGCTCCGCGTGATGCCGATGCGTTGCGTGATGCACTGGCTTCTCTGTTGGCCGCGCCGGAACAGGCGGCGGTAATGGGAGTGGCTGGCCGTGAGCGGGCGATTGCCTGTTTCTCCCGTGAAGGCATGCTTGATCGCATGGAAGCAATCTTTCGCGCCGTATGAGTCGTTTTTCCGCACGGTTCCTGACTATCTGCCTCGCACTGGCGCGACGCATGCGTCGTCGGAGGCCCTCTGAGCAGTATCCTGTCCGCCGTCTTCTGGTTGCGCATTACCTGTTGCTTGGGGACACCATCTTGCTGGCACCGTTGTTAGCCAAACTGGCCAGTTCCTATCCGGAGGCTGAACGAATTTTGTTGGCTCGCCCGGCGGTTGTCCCGCTGTTTGAGGGGCGGCCTTGGGGGTTCCGGGCGCTGCCTTACGACCCTCGTGACTTCTCGACATTGTTGCCCCTCCTCCAGTCAGGGCCATTTGATCTGGCATGCGTGCTCGGCGACAACCGCTACGCGTGGCTAGCTCGCGCCATCGGTGCGCGCTGGATCGTTGGTTTCGGTGATGACCGGCCGGCTTGGAAGAACTGGATGCTCGATGTAGCTCACGTTTTCCCAGCCTCGCCCGCTAGCCTGGCCGATATCATGGCTAATTTGGTGCCCGGTCCTGAACCCACTCCTTTTCGACCGGGTGCGTGGCCGGCTCCGCTGTTTTCTGCTTCTGCCCTGCCGGAGGGATGCTATGTCGTGCTTCACGTTGGCGCTTCGACGCCCCTGAAATTATGGTCGCCAGAGCGGTGGATGGCACTGGCCGAAGCACTGTTGTCCGATGGGCTGACCCCGGTATGGAGTGCTGGTCCAGGTGAAGCGACCTACGTTGATCATATTGATCCTGGGCGCCGCTATCGCCGTTATTGTGGCACTCTGGATCTGGCCGGCTTGTGGCAGCTGTTGGCCGGTGCACGGTTGCTGGTCTGCCCGGATACTGGTGTGGCGCATCTCGGCAAGGTAGTTGGCGTCCCAACAGTGGCGCTATTTGGCCCTGGTTCGGCTGATATTTACGGGGCCGGAAGCTTCTGGTGTGCAGCGCCTTACCGAGCTATGGTTGCGCCCGACATTCCCTGTCGTAACCAGAATCTGTTGTTCCGCCGCCAAATTGATTGGGTCCGGCGTTGTGGACGCAGTGTCGATGCTTGTTTACGTGCATCTGCGGGCCTGACGCAAGATGGTGAGGCGACGGCCTGCATGTCAGCGATAGCCCTTGATCAAGTGCTAGAGGCTTGCCGCCAGCTAGCTGTCCCCAACCCGTTACCGAAGAGTTGCTATCGCTCTGACCAGCGATCGTGGGGGCAATCGTGTCAGCATGATGAGTCCCGGCCATAATTTTGCACTTCGGCAGGGCCCGTTTTTGCGCGCACTGCTAGCCCGGACGGTCTTGATAGATAAGACTAAGACCGTGGACGGGGGCTTACTCCGCTACTGTGCTGATTTTGAGATCACCGTGAGTTGAGTGCATTGGTTTTATTGGGACAGATCATTGGGGCACGCTAGACACCTGTTCCCAAATTCTATGGGGTGACGTAAGCAAATTGATGGCGTGTCGGCCAAGAGTCTTCATTAGCACTCTAGCGATTGTATGCCCGATCATCAAATCAATAGTGATTTGCCATTGACCGATGTTCATGGTAAGGAAGTTGGTTTGACCGTGATTTGAAAATTCCAATCATGCTCTATATGGTCTTGTTGCATCTCTATAAAGCGAACTCGAAGGAAAATTCTGCGCAGTATGCTGCGCATCATTTACTCAAGAAGACATGATGAATCAACCGCGTATTCTGGTTTCCTATTTTTTTGGGCCTCGCACTATCCCGCTCGGTGAAGCTTGCGCACGCGGCTTTGAGGCCAATGGTTGCACTGTTTACCGCTTCAATAGCCAAGTTAGCCATCCGTTAGATCACTTCGGCCTCAAGTGGCTGGCAAAACTGGCGCGTGGCCTGCACCTGTCTGATGATTATCTGGTCAATGGCCATCCATGGAGCAATCTCCGCTACCGTGAGCGCTGTATGGAAAAAGCAATTGCCAATTTCAGGCCGGATGTGCTTTTTATCATTCGTGGTAACAGCTTCAGAGGACCGTTTCTCAAACGTGTAAAAAAACAGTTTGGTATTGCTCGGGTTGTTGGCTGGTGGGTTAAGGACCCTCGTCCGGATGATCCGCAACTACTCGCAGACAGCAAGCTCTATGACGATTATTTCTGTATTCACCGGCATGGGTACAAGGAGGTAGATGGTATCGGTTACCTGCCGGCTCTTGGCCTTGAGCAGCGCCCTGCCATGCCGGTTGGTAATATGGTGCCCCCGCCCCGTTCCCGGGGCATAGTGCTCGTTGGAGGTTGGAGCAAGCGCCGGGAGGCGTTTGTTCGCCCTCTACTAGACCTGCCGCTGACTATCGTCGGTCCAGGCTGGAAGAAGCGTGGCCGACTGGAGCCAGCTTATTGGTCGAAAATCCTGACTAGCCAGTTGTGGGGATCGGAGGTGGAAGATTTCTATCGCAGTGGGAAGATCGTGCTTAACATTACAAGTTGGGATCCGGCAGTGCTGACAGGCCTGAATCTGCGCATCTGCGATGTTCCTGCTCTTGGTGCCTTCCTGCTTACAGATGCAGCTGCCGAAATTGCTGAGTTCGTTGAGCCAGGGCGGGAAGTTGCTACCTATACGACGCCGGAAGACCTTCGTGAAAAGGCGCTGTATTACCTAGCCAACGATACTGAGCGGGAGGCCGTCGCATTAGCAGGTCTTCGTCGGGCGGCGACCGACATTGAAACCTATGCCCAGAAGATGGCGCGTCTCCTTATCTCTATAGGCCTGGCCGGGGTAGCAGAATGAATAGCCCTGGGGTTTGCTATCAGGTCAATATGCAGCTCGGGTTTGGGGGGGGGGAGGTCTACACGGTATTTTTTTCCCGAGCGCTGTGCGAACTGGGGTGGGAGGTCGTGCTTTATGTAAATCGCGATAACCCTCACTGGGTTGGTCGCCTCCCAGCAGGCGTAAGGATTGTCCCTTTGGACGGACCGGAAGCCCTGCTAGGGGCGTTGCCGGAAGGGCCTGTGACGTTATTTTTTCAGACCCCGCAATCGGCGGCACTGATATCAGCACTACATCGGCTTGGTCATTGCTGCTGCATATTTGTCCACATGCCGCTCTACGGCCGAAATCCGGCGGTATTCAGCAGTTTTGATTATGTCGTTGCGGTCTCCCGGCATGTCATCGCTAGTTTGCAGGTTGCCGGTATTACGACGCTCCATCCAGTGCCACTTCTCGGTGTTGCTGATCTTGAGCGTGGGGCTACTATTAATGGCGAAATTACTCGTGGGGAGATATACGACTGGGACCGGCGGAAGGTTCGTGAACGCTTGAGTCGTGCGATTTCCCCGCTACTCGCTCCGTTGTTATCCCGGCCGCGCTTTTCGCGGCGCCCAGGGTTGACGTTGGGTATCGTCTCCCGGTTGACACCGATCAAGCAGTTTCCACTACTGTTTTCATACCTTGTGCCTATCCTGGAGCAGGAGTCTGATATCCACCTCGAGATCTTCGGCAGCGGTGGCTACGCATCAGTTCGTGACCTGCGTCGCACACTGCGCCCTCTTACTGGACGTTACCGATTCTGGGGCCAGCAACAGGATGTTCGCGCCGTCTACGGTCAACTTGATGCTTTGCTAACTGGCCTACCCGAGAAAGAGGCGTTGGGCCTGAATGTTATCGAGGCACAGGTTTGTGGCCTTCCGGTCCTGGCGGTCGATGCGCCACCGTTTGACGAAACAGTTGCTGATGGCTTAACTGGTTGGCGTTATACCGATCCACGCAAGGATGGCGGCAGAGATTTCCAGCGGGTGCTATGCCTGCTGCGTGAGGGCTTGGATAGTGATCCGGAGTTGGTCAAACAGCATCTCTCTAGCTTTTCGTTCCAAGCATTTGTCTATAGGGTCGATTGCTTGATGGGTGCCGTTTCTGTTTTGCCAGAAGTGAACCATGCAAGCTAGTATTTTTGTCATTAGTCTCCCTGATTGCGTTGAGCGCCAGCAGGCGATTGCGAGTCAACTGGATAAGCATAGCCTGACGTTTTCGTGGATAGAGGGAGTAAACGGTCGCCAACTCGATGCTGATACGCTACGTCAAGTCTATAGTGTCGAGCGCGCTGAGCGTGAGGGAGGGCGCCAACTCAATCCCGGAGAAATCGGTTGCGCCTTGAGTCACCAGAAGATTTATCGTGCCATGTTGGCGCAGAATATTCCCCTCGCACTTGTGCTTGAGGATGATGCCGCTCTTGCTGCTGATTTTGGTGAGTGCCTAATCGATATATGTGCGAACGTAGACTGGGAATCGGTTGATTTGCTCCTGCTTAGCCACATCCAAAAATATACGGCCTGGGGCGCACATCCGATTGCGGCGAACCGCGAATTGGTAAAGCCGCTAGTTGCCTACAACGGCAATGGTTACTTAGTAACACGGCGCGGAGCCGAGCACCTACTGAGTCAATTGACTCCCATTTATCAGCCTGCCGATTGCTGGAATCACCTGCGTCGCCTGAGGGTCCTGAACATCCGCGGAATCGTGCCGTACTTGGTCAACCATTCCTCCCTCTCGGTAGACTCGTTGATCGGTGAAGCATTGCGTGAAGCCCCTGTACTCACCAGTATCAGATACCAGCCAGGAAGGTTGCTGAAGCGGGTTTTTTACGACAAATTTATATACCAGATTTTGGTAAAACCGTTGTTGCGCATTCGCCGGCAACCGATGCCTTGGTGATGATGAGTATAGAGGATGACGAAGGTTACGCCCGTCCACTTTTCTGAACGGTTCTCCAGAGCCGACTACCAAATGCTGGCGATCGGCGTAGCTGGTGGATGTCTGTTACTGCTCAGCTTGCCGTTGGCCAATGTGATCTTGGCGCGTACTCTTGGTACGGTCATGCTTTTGGTTATTGCTCTAGCCTTGGGCATGCGGTTTTCCGCATACGACCTCCCTCTGAAAGGTGCCTTCGTTACTTGGTTGGTCGCGGCACTGCTTTCGCTGTTCTCGCTTGAACACCCGAGTCAGGCTTTCAGATTGATTTGGAGCGAGGTCTTGAAAAGTACGCTGATTTTCTACGCAGCCTTCTTGGTCGCCCGCTGGCGTGGAAGTACGCTACTTTGGTCGCGTGGGGCTGGCTTGGCGCTCGCTGTCTTGGCATTAGTCTCTATTGTTGGCTGGTGGCGCCATGGCACTTGGCAAGCAGTCGGCTTGGTCCCGGCGCTCGGAGACTACACAACCAGTGCGCTGACCTTGCTCCCATTAGTGGCTTTGCCGCTATTTCTTCCGTGGCGCGGAGCTACCCGAAAAGTTGAAAACTGCTTGTTGTTGTTGGTTGTCGGACTAGGCCTTGTCGGTGGCGCCCTGACAATGAGCCGGGGATTCTGGC
>Ga0114986_1000462_pt1 | contig 11419 bp, 9 predicted proteins | sample Shrwel1BS1Day17_FD_96988 | JGI IMG/M metagenome (GOLD analysis project Ga0114986, IMG submission 96988) | Subsurface microbial communities from deep shales in Ohio, USA - Utica-3 well 1 S-1-Day17 | ecosystem: Environmental > Aquatic > Deep subsurface > Shale gas/oil reservoir > Produced... | reverse complement strand
CGCCGGCCGGCGTGCCGGCCGGCGCCAGCAGGCCGAACCAGCTGCTGGCCTCGAAGCCCTTGAGCCCGGCCGCCTCCTCGATGGTGGGAATGTCGGGCATGGCGGCCGAGCGCTGGGCGCTGGTAACCGCCAGGGCCTTGAGCTTGCCGGCCTTGATCTGCGCCATGGAAGATGGCAGGTTGTCGAACATCACATCCATGTTGCCGGCCACCATGTCCATCAGCGCCGGCCCGGAGCCGCGGTAGGGGATGTGCGTCATGAACGTGCCGGTCATGGACTTGAACAGCTCGCCGGCCAAATGGATTGAGGTGCCGTTGCCGCTGGAGGCCATGTTGAGCTTGCCCGGATTCGCTTTGGCGTACTTGATGAAATCGTTGACGCTGTTGATGCCCAGGGCCTTGGCCTTGTCGGCGTTCATGACCATCACGTTCGGCACGCCAGCCACCAGCGTGATCGGCGCGAAGTCCTTCTGCGGGTCATACGGCAGCTTGGCATAAAGCGCCTTGTTGATGCCGTGCGTGCCCACCGTACCCATCAGCAGGGTGTAGCCATCCCCCGGTGACTTGGCCACGATCTCCGCCCCCACGTTGCCGCCGGCGCCAGCGCGGTTGTCAACCACGAACTGTTGGCCGAAGGCCTTCGAGAGTTCGGGCGCTACCGCGCGCGCCAGGATGTCGGTGGTGCCGCCGGGCGCGAATGGCACCACGATGCGCACCGGCTTGTTGGGCCAGGCGGATTGCGCCGCGACGCTGGTTGCTATCGAAAGCAGAGCACCAGCCGCAATGACAAAGAGGGTTGAACGCCGATTTTGTTTATGGTTTCGGGGCATCGACATGAAGTGTCTCCAGAATACTCGGAGCCCCCAGTCTAGGGCGCACCACGCCGCTTGTATCCTAGGGTTTGTCACCAGCGGGACGAAAAAAGCCACCCGAAGGTGGCTTGATGGAAACGCTGGCGGTGCTCAGTCGGCGTACACACCGGCCGCCTTGATGACCGGGCCCCACTTGGCGATCTCGGCCGCCACGAATTTCTTGTGCTCAGTCGGATCGACACGCTTGTCGGTCACGACCACGGCACCCAGGCCTTCCTGCTTCTTGATGAACTCGGGGTCTTTCAGGGCGACCTTGAGCGCCTCGTTGAGCTTGCTCAGCACATCAGCCGGCACACCCTTCGGGGCATACAGGCCGTGCCAGATGCTGACATCAAAGCCCTTGAGGCCCGACTCCTGCAGCGTCGGCAGATCCTTCAAGGCCGGTGTGCTCAGACGCTTGGCGGTGGTCACCGCGAAGGCCTTGACCTTCTTGCCCTCGATCTGCGGCGTGGTGTTGGTGGTCTGGTCGCACAGCAGGTCGATCTGGCCGCCGATCAGGTCGGTGATGGCAGGGGCCGTGCCCTTGTACGGCACGGTGGTCATGTCCACGCCCAGGGCGCTCTGGAACATCAGACCGCACAGGTGCGAGGCGGCGCCCAGACCGGCATTGCCCAGATTGATCTTGCCCTTGTTGTCGTTGATCCAGGCACTCAGTTCCTTGTAATTGTTCGCCGGCAGGCTGGGACGTCCGATCAGCGTCATCGGCACTTCGTTGACCATGCCGACGTAGGAGAAATCGTTCTCGACCGAGTAGGGCAGCTTGCGGTACAGGGCCGGGGCCGTGGCCATGCCGATGTGGTGCAGGAACAGGGTGTAGCCGTCCGCCGGTGCCTTGGCCACCTTGTTGGCGCCAATGGTGCCGCCGGCACCTGCCACGTTCTCGATCACCAGCGTGGCGCCGCCCAGGGGCTTGCGCAGGGCCTCGGCCAGGTCACGTGCCACGCGGTCGGTCGGACCACCGGCTGCAAACGGCACGACGATGGTGATGGATTTGCTGCCCGGGTAGGCAGTCTGGGCATTGACAGCCCACGCGGCCGCCACAGCGGCCAGAATCAGCAAGCGTTTCATGGCTTCTCCTCAATAGAAGCTGGAAAGTTTACCGGCCTGCCACGCGCTGTCAGTAGCGGTAACTACTTAGGGGCAACTACTTGTAGCTGCGCGCATCCTCGATCACCTTGCCGTCGTTCGGCAGCGTACCCGGCAGCGCCAGCTCCACCTCGCCGCGCAGCTTGGTCACATCCCGGATGGTTTCGGCCAGGCGTACCGCCAGCTCGCCGGGGCCGCTGCAGGCCGTCTCGACCTTCAGCGTCATGGTGTCGTTGGCCATCTCGCCGGTCACGACCAGACGCGCCCGCACCACCTCGGGAAAGCGTTTGATGATCTCCGCCACCTGCCCCGGGTGCACGAACATGCCGCGCACCTTGGTGGTCTGGTCGGCCCGCCCGAGCCAGCCGCGGATGCGTGTGTTGGTCCGCCCGGTCGGGCAGGCGCCGGGCAGGATGGCCGACAGGTCACCGGTGCCGAAGCGGATCAGCGGGTAGTCCGTATTGAGCACCGTCACCACCACCTCACCCACCTCGCCCTCGGCCACCGGGTCGCCCGTGCCCGGGCGCACGATCTCCAGGATCACCCCTTCGTCCAGCACCAGCCCCTCGCGGGCTGCCGTCTCGTAGGCGATCAGCCCCACGTCGGCCGTGGCATAGCACTGGTAGCCGGTGATCCCGCGTTCGGCGAACCAGTCACGCAGGCTCGGCGGAAAGGCCTCGCCGCTGACCAAGGCCTTGGTGAAGGGTGGTTTCTGGCCAGCCTCCTGCGCCTTCTCGAGCAGGATCTTGAGAAAGCTCGGCGTGCCGGCATAGGCCACCGGCTGCAGGTCGGCAATGGCCGCCAGCTGCTGCTCGGTATTGCCCACGCCACCCGGGAAAACGGTGCACCCGAGCGCCTGCGCGCCCGCCTCCATGATCCAGGCGCCCGGGGTGAGGTGGTAGCTGAAGCAGTTGTGCACCAGATCACCCGCCTCGAAACCGGCCGCCGCGAAGGCGCGCGCGCTGCGCCAGTAGTCCGGCGCGTGGCCTTCCGGCTCGTAGATCGGGCCGGGCGACTGGTACACCCGGCGCGCGCCGCTGCCACGCAGCAAGCCGCGCCAGCCGATGGCCGCAAAGCCCCCAAACGGATCCCGCCCCGGCGCCTGCGCCCGCGCCGCCTGCTGGCGCTCCAGCAGTTCATGCTTGCGCGTCACCGGCAGTTTCGCCAGCGCCGCGCGATCGTTCACCGCCGCCGCGTCCACCCCACGCAGGATCTCGGCAAACGCCGGCGCCGCCTGCTGCGCACGCGCCACCTGCTGCGGCAAGGCCGCAAGCAGCGCCGCCTCCCGCTGTGCCGGATCGCGCGTCTCCAGCGCGTCGTAATGTTTGCTCATCTCAGCCCTTCCCGCGCAGCAACACGGCCACGCATGAAACGTCCAGCCGGGGAACGCCGCGGAACCGGCTTTGCCGGGCCGCTGGCGTTGCCCCCTTGAGGGGGGAGGCGGCCTTCGGGCCGCGACGGGGGTGCTTCATGCAAGCCACCGCTTGCGCCGCTTGTAGCTCTTGACGTCCTTGAAACTCTTGCGCTCGCCGCCGCCGACGCCAAGGTAGAACTCCTTCACGTCCTCGTTGCTGGCCAGGTCGCTCGCCGCGCCGTCCATCACGATGCGGCCGGACTCCATGATGTAGCCGTAGTCGGCGTACTTCAGCGCCATGTTGGTGTTCTGCTCCGCCAGCAGGAAGGTCACACGCTCCTTCTGGTTCAGGTCCTTCACGATCTCGAACACCTCTTCCACGATCTGCGGCGCCAGCCCCATGGACGGTTCGTCCAGCAACACCATGCTGGGGTTGGCCATGAGTGCGCGGCCGATGGCGCACATCTGCTGCTCGCCGCCCGAGGTGTAGGCCGCCTGCGAGGTGCGGCGCGTCTTCAGGCGCGGGAAGTAGGCGTAGACCTTCTCCAGGTTGGCGGCGATCTCACCCTTGTCGCGCCGGGTATAGGCGCCGGTCAGCAGGTTTTCCTCGATCGTGAGGTGGGCAAAGCAGTGCCTCCCCTCCATCACCTGCACCACGCCCCGCTGCACCAGATCGGCCGGCGACAGGTTTTCGATGCGCTCACCGCGCAGTTCGATGCTGCCCTTGGTGACCTCTCCGCGTTCGCCCTTGAGCAGGTTGGAGACCGCGCGCAGCGTTGTCGTCTTGCCCGCGCCATTGCCGCCCAGCAGGGCGACGATGCCGCCCTCGGGCACTTGCAGCGATACACCTTTGAGCACCAGGATCACATGGTTGTAGATGACCTCGATGCCGTTGACGTTGAGTAGTATGTTTTTCGGATCCATACGGATAGCCTTTACCTTTGCCAATCGGGAGAGCTGCTGCTGCAACCCTCTCGGCTGGCGGCTGCCTACGCAGCCATTGCCCTCAGTCCGGCGCCGCTGCCAGAAAGCAGGCCAGCGGACGCCGGGGATCGGGCTTTGCCCGGCCCCTGGCGTCGTCCCCCTTCCCACGCGCAGCGCGAGAGAAGGAGGAAGCCGCGCAGCGGCTCAGGGGGATGCCCTCAAGACTGGCAGTCGTTCACGGCACGACGCGTCATCTTCTTGTCAGACAGGTACTTGTCGGCACCAGCCTTGACCATCGGTTTGATGATCTGCTCGTCCGCCTGGTACCAGTCGGAAGACATGTTCCACTTCTTGCCGTCCCAGGTGTGCACGCGCGCCCAGGTCGAACCCATGTGGTCGGCGCACGAGGTGCTCAAGGGGCGCATCACGTCGGTAAAGCCCAGGGCGTCCAGGCGCTTCTGGTCCAGCGCCAGGTTTTCCAGACCCCAACGCACCTGCTCGCTGGTCATGACCTTGCCCTTGCCAAAACGCTCCTGCGCACGGCGCACGGCTTCCACGCCCAGCATCTGGATGATCACGCCGCGGGTGTAGAGCACGGAGCCCACCTCATCCTTCGGACCGGTGCCCTGGCCCTTGGCATGCACATGCTTGAGGATCTCCTGGATCACCTTGGGCTGCTGGCTGGCCGTGTTGAGTGCCAGCGCGTTGTAGCCCTTGGCACCGTCACCCACATCCTTGGCATCCGGCTCGGCGCCTGCCCACCACACGCCATACATCTTGTCGCGCGGATAGCCGGTGGCCTGCGCCTCCTTCAGCGCGGTGGAGTTCATCACACCCCAGCCCCACAGCAGCACGTAGTCCGGACGGCTCTGGCGCACCTGCAGCCAGGTGGCTTTTTGCTCCACGCCCGGCGCCGTGACCGGCAGCAACTGCAGGTCAAAACCGTGCATCTTCGCGCGCTCCTGCAGCAGCGGGATCGGCTCTTTGCCGAAGGGGCTGTCGTGGTAGACCAGCGCAATCTTCTTGCCCTTGAGCTTGTCCAGACCGCCATTGGCCTTGCCGATGTGCTGGATCAGGATGTCGGCACCAGTCCAGTAGCTGCCCATCAGCGGGAAGTTCCACTTGAACGCCATGCCGTCTTGCGACACCGACAGGCCGTAGCCCAGCGTGATCAGCGGCATCTTGTCGGCCGGGGCCTTCTCGGTCAGCGCAAAAGTGATGCCGGTGGACTGCGGATCGAACAGCGTCACGCCCGGGCGGCTCTTCAGGCGCTCGTAGCACTCGACGCCGCGGTCGGTGGCGTAGCCCGTCTCGCATTCCTCGAAAGTCAGCTTGACGCCGTTGATGCCGCCATCACGGGCGTTGATCAGCTTCAGATAGTCCTGCTTGCCGTTGGCCCAGGGCGTGCCATTGGGTGCATAGGGACCGGTACGGTAGGACAGCAGCGGGAAGAACTGCTCCTTGGCCTGCGCAAAGGCGCTGGTAGCTACAGACGTCGTGCCGGCTGCCACCACGGCAGCGGCGATCACCAGTTTCGAAAGCTTCATGGTTGTCTCCTTGGGTTGAATGTGTTGAAGCACGGGAAATACCAGCGGACAAAAAAACTCAGTACGGGAACGGCCACACGCGCAGCTTCTGCTTGGCGGTGGACCACAGCTTGGCCAGACCATGTGGCTCCACGATCAGGAACCAGACGATTAGGCCGCCAAAGATCATCAGCTCCGCGTGCGAGATGTCGGCGGTCGAGATCTCGACACCGAACAGGCCAAACAGCGCCGGCAGGAACTGGTTGAGCAGGATGGGCAGCACCACGATGAAGGCCGCGCCGAAGAAGGCCCCCATGATGGAGCCCAGGCCGCCGATGATCACCATGAACAGCAACCGGAACGACACGTCCACCGAGAAAGCGGCCGGCTCCCAGGCGCCCAGGTAAACAAAGGCCCAAAGCGCGCCGGCTACGCCGATGATGAAGGAACTGACCGCAAAGGCGCTGAGCTTGGCGTACATCGGGCGGATGCCGATGACCGCGGCCGCCACGTCCATGTCGCGGATGGCCATCCACTCGCGGCCGATGGCACCACGCACCAGGTTCTTCGTCAGCAGGGCCATCACCACAAGGATCACCAAGCAGAACCAGTATTTACTCTGGGCGCTGTCGATCGGCAGGCCGAACACCTGCAGCGAGGACACTGACACCGAGCCGGAGGGCGAGTCGTTCGTCAGCCACTTGATACGCAGAAACATCCAGTCGCTGAAGAACTGCGCCGCCAGCGTGGCGACTGCCAGGTACAGGCCTTTGACGCGCAGGCTGGGCAGGCCGAACAGAATGCCGAAGAAGGTGGCGCACAGGCCGCCCAGGATCAGGGCCGGAATCAGCGGCATATCCGGCACACGCACGAAGAAGTTGTAGGCACCGTAGGCCCCCACCGCCATAAAGGCTCCGGAGCCGAGAGAGATCTGCCCGCAATAGCCCACCAGTACGTTCACGCCCAGCGCCGCCAGCGACATGATCAGGAACGGGATCAGGATGGCGCGGAAGGTGTAGTCGCTCGCCAGCAGGGGCGTCACCACGAACGCCACCGCCAGCAGCAACAGGATGATCGTCCGATCCTGTGCAATCGGGAAAATCTGCTGGTCCGCCACATAGGACGTCTTGAATTGACCGTTTTCTCTGTAGAACATATTTGAATCTCAACGATCTTTTAGTTTCGGCACGCTTCGCTTAACTTGCTACGCAAGTTAGCCTGCACTGAAAGATCATCGCCCGTGTATTTCATACCCGGTCGATGATCTTTTCACCAAACAACCCTTGCGGCCGCACCAGCAGGAACAGCAGCGCCAGCACATAGGCGAACCAGATCTCAATGCCGCCGCCGACATACGGCCCCAGGAACACTTCGGACAGCTTTTCGCCGACGCCGATGATCAGGCCGCCGATGATGGCGCCCGGAACCGAGGTCAGCCCGCCCAGGATCACCACCGGCAAGGCGCGCAGCGCTACCGTGGTGAGCGAGAACTGCACACCGAGCTTGGAGCCCCAGATCATTCCGGACACCAGCGCCACCACACCGGCCACGCACCAGACGATGACCCAGATGCGGTTGAGCGGAATACCGATCGATTGCGCGGCCTGGTGGTCGTCCGCCACCGCGCGCAGCGCCCGGCCAGTGGTGGTCTTCTGGAAGAACACGCTGAGCGCCGCCACCAGCGCAGCCGCAATCGCCGCCGCGATCACGTCTTCCTTGTTGATCAAGATGCCGCCTTCGAACACCGACTCCAGTGCAAAAACCGGGTCTTTCGGCATACCGACGTCGATCTTGTAGATGTCGCTGCCAAACAGCGTCTGGCCCAGGCCTTCCATGAAGTAAGTGATGCCCAAGGTGGCCATCAGTAACGTGGCACCTTCCTGGTTGACCAGATGGCGCAGCACCAGCCGCTCGACCAGCCAGGCCACGACGAACATCAAGGCACCAGCCAGGAGGAAAGCCACCACATTGGCAAAGATCGGGTTGTCGATGCCGGTCCAGCGCGGCACCCACTCAGCAAAGCGCGCCATGGCCAGGGCTGCGAACAGCACCATCGCGCCCTGCGCGAAGTTGAACACGCCCGAGGCCTTGAAGATCAGCACAAAGCCGAGCGCCACCAGCGAATACAGCATGCCGGCCATCAAGCCGCCAATCAGGGTTTCAAGAAAGAACGCCATTTCCAGCTGTCTCCTCAGTGACTCGTGCCCAGATAGGCACGGATCACGTCTTCGTTGTTGCGCACTTCGTCCGGTTCGCCATCGCCGATCTTTTTGCCGTAGTCGAGCACCACCACCCGGTCGGAGATATCCATCACCACACCCATGTCGTGCTCGATCAGCACCACCGTGGTGCCGAATTCATCGTTGACGTCCAGGATGAAGCGGCACATGTCCTGCTTCTCCTCCACGTTCATGCCGGCCATCGGCTCGTCCAGCAGCAGCACCTGCGGCTCCATGGCCAGGGCGCGACCGAGGTCCACGCGCTTTTGCAGGCCGTAGGGCAGCTGGCCCACCGGCGTCTTGCGGTAGGCCTGGATTTCCAGGAAGTCGATGATGTGTTCGACGAATTCGCGGTGGCGGATCTCCTCGCGCTCGGCCGGGCCGATGCGCAGCGCCTGCAGCAGGATGTTGCTCTTGATCTTCAGGTTGCGGCCGGACATGATGTTGTCCAGCACGCTCATGCCCTTGAACAGCGCCAGGTTCTGGAAAGTGCGCGCCACCCCCATCTCGGCCACCTGCCGGCTGTTCATGTGGTCAAACGTCTGGCCGCGGAAGGTGATGGTGCCGTGCTGCGGCGTGTAGACGCCGTTGATGCAGTTGAGCATGGAGCTCTTGCCGGCGCCGTTGGGGCCGATGATGGAGCGAATCTCATGCTCGCGCACATTGAAGGAGATGTCGGTCAGCGCCTTGACGCCGCCGAAGGCCAGGGAGATGTTCTGCACGTCGAGAATGACGTCGCCGAGCTTGCGTTCTTTCATCGCACTGTTTCTTTCAGGCAGCTGCGGCCACGGCCGGGTAGCGTTGCGCGTCGCGGATGGGCAAGGTGGCCGAGACCTTGCCGGTGCGGCCGTCCTCGAACTTCACCTGCGTTTCGATGAACTGCTCGCTGCGCCCGCCGTAGAGCGCATCAATCAGCACCGCGTACTTGTCCTCGATGAAGCCGCGCCGCACCTTGCGGGTACGGGTCAGCTCGTCGTCGTCCGGGTCCAGCTCCTTGTGCAGCACCAGGAAACGGGCAATCTGCGTTTCGCTCATGCCTTCTTCGGCCGCTAGGTCGGCGTTGACCTTGGCCACGCACTCGGCCACCATGTCCAGCACCTGCGGCTTGCCGGCCAGGTCCACATAGCCGCTGTAGGGCAGTGCCTGGCGCTCGGCCCAGTTGCCCACGGCTTCGAAGTCGATGTTGATGAAGGCGCAGACCTCGTTGCGGCCGTGGCCGAAGCACACCGCTTCCTTGATCTGCGGGAAGAACTTGAGCTTGTTCTCGATGTAGTTGGGCGCAAACATCGCGCCGGCGGCCAGCTTGCCCACGTCCTTGGCACGGTCGATGATGTGCAGGTGGCCGTCGTGGTCGATCACGCCGGCATCGCCGGTATGGAAGTAGCCTTCAGCGTCCATCACCTCGGCGGTGGCATCGGGGCGCTTGTAGTATTCCTTGAGCACCGAGACACCCTTGACCAGCACCTCGCCGTTGTCGGCAATCTTGATCTCGATGCCCGGTGCCGCCTCGCCCACGCTGTTGAGCTTGACGCGGCCGTTCTTCTGGATGCACACATAGGCGCAGGTCTCGGTCTGGCCATACAGCTGCTTGAGGTTGATGCCGATCGAGCGGTAGAAGCGGAACAGGTCCGGCCCGATGGCGGCGCCAGCCGTATAGGCCACCCGGATGCGGCTCAGGCCCAGCACATTGCGCAGCGGCCCGTACACCAGCACATTGCCCAGCGCGTACAGCAGCCGGTCGGTGAACGGCACGGCATGGCCGTCCAGGATCTCGGCGCCGCAGCGGCGCGCCACGTCCATGAACTTGCGGTACAGCCAACGCTTGGGCGCTGCCGCATCTTCCATGCGGATGGAGACCGAAGTCAGCATGCCCTCGAACACCCGCGGCGGCGCGAAGTAGTAGCTCGGCCCGATCTCGCGCAGGTCGATGCTCACCGTGCCGGTCGACTCCGGGCAGTTGATCGTGAAACCTGCCACCAGCCACTGGGCGATGGAGAACAGGTGGTCGCCCACCCAGGCCGGCGGCAGGTAGGAAATGATGTTGTCCGTCGGGTTGAGGCCGTCCACCTCCACGCCGCCCTGCGCCGCCTGGATGAAGCTGGCGTGCGTCTGGCACACGCCCTTGGGCCGGCCGGTGGTGCCCGAGGTGTAGAGGATCACCGACACATCCGAAGCTTGCCCCTGCTCGACCGACTTCGCATAGAAGTCCGGATGGGCCTGCTCGTACTCGCGCCCCAGCTCGAACAGGCGCTCGATGCTGATCAACCCCTCATGCCGGTAGTTGCGCAGGCCACGCGGGTCATCGTAAATGATGTGTTGCAGGCCGGGCACCGTCTCCCGCAGCTCCAGCAGCTTGTCGACCTGCTCCTGGTTCTCGGCGATGACGAACTGGATTTCGGCGTCCTGCAACACAAAGGCCATCTCACTGGCCACGGCATCCTGGTACATCGGCACCGGTACGCCACGCAGGCTCTGCGCCGCGATGAAGGCTTGGTAGAGGTGGGGGCGGTTGTCGCCGATGATGGCCAGGTTCTGCCCGGACTGAAAGCCGAGGGCGGCCAGCCCGCAGCTCATGAGGCGCACATCCTCAGCGGCGCGCGCCCAGCTCCAGGTCTGCCAAATGCCGTACTCCTTTTCACGCATGGCCGGCGCCTGCGGGCGCTCGGCAGCGTGCTTGAGCAGAAGTCGCGGAAAGGTCGTCTGCATCCCGATTCCTTGTTTGTCCGTAGGCAGCCCAGGCCGGGCTGCAACCGTCATGCGGCGAATAGTAGGCTTCGGTTTGACGTCATGTTGTCGTTCCGACGACAATTCAGGGTAGACCCTAGGTGGTAGTTTCCCTTGTCACACCGCATTCCATGACCCGCGATTCCTCCCTGCACGAGCGCCGCCGCGCGCCCACGCCCGCCGAGCTGGCCGGCATCCCGTGGCTGGCGCTGCTCACCGCCGAGGAGCGCGACATTGCCGTGGCCGCACTGCGCATCAGCGAGGCGCAGCCCGGCGACCTGATCTGTCGCGTGGGCCGCCCGGTGACCTACTGGTTCGGCGTCGTCGATGGCCTGCTCAAGATGAGCGGCGAGAACGCCGATGGCCAGACCCTCACGTTTGCCGGCCTGCCCCCCGGCGGCTGGTTCGGCGAGGGCACGGTGCTCAAGCGCGAGGCCTACCGCTACAACGTGCAGACCCTGCGCAAGAGCCTGGTGGCCGGCCTGCCGGTGGAGACCTTCCACCGCCTGCTCGACCATTCGATCGGTTTCAATCGCTTTGTCATGAACCAGCTCAACGAGCGGCTGGGCCAGTTCATCGCGGCGCGCGAGATCGACCGCATGAACAGCCCTGACCTGCGCGTGGCGCGCAGCTTGGCCGCCCTGTTCAACCCGGTGCTCTACCCCGGCGTGGGCGAGGTGCTGCGCATCACGCAGCAGGAACTGGCCTACCTGGT
>Ga0114986_1000461_pt1 | contig 11423 bp, 8 predicted proteins | sample Shrwel1BS1Day17_FD_96988 | JGI IMG/M metagenome (GOLD analysis project Ga0114986, IMG submission 96988) | Subsurface microbial communities from deep shales in Ohio, USA - Utica-3 well 1 S-1-Day17 | ecosystem: Environmental > Aquatic > Deep subsurface > Shale gas/oil reservoir > Produced... | reverse complement strand
GGGGGGGCGCGGATGCGTCGCTCCGTATCCTCAGGATCAGGTGGGGCGACAAGGCATCCAGTTGGGTCGGAGGCCAGGGTTCACGAAGCAGTCCGGCCGGCAGCAGCCAGCCGTTGCCGACACCCCGATCGTCAAACACCGCGATCGCCAGATCCCGCCCCAGGCGGAAGTGCTGCAAACCATCATCACACACCAGGACATCGACCTCGGGGTGCTCGCGCAGGAGCTGGCGACCAGCCTCCGCCCGCCGGGCACCCACGCATACCGGTACGCCACCGAGCTGCTTCAGCAGTGATGGCTCGTCCCCATGCAAGGCAGGATCCGGGGTATCCGGCAGCATCAGTACGTCGCTTGCGCTGCGGCCATAGCCTCGGGACACCACGCCAGGGCGCCAGCCGCGTGACCTCAGGTGATGGAGGAGGGCGAGGGTGGTGGGTGTTTTGCCGGCACCCCCCACCACGATATTGCCCACCACGATCACGGGCACGGGCATGCGCTCGATTTGGCGGGGGTCAGCCAGATAGCGCTGACGATGGCGACGGACGAGCACCTGGTAAACAAGGGACACCGGCCAAAGCAGTCGGGCCTGCCAACCCTTGGTCTGGGTAGCCTTCTGCCAGGTCGAGGTCCAGTGAGCTGCGGTGGAGGAACGCATTCGGCGCGGCACCTCCAGCTGGTCAGCGGCCGGATCGGCCGTTGCCTTGCTGGGTGGCAAAGGTGATCTGGACCAGGCCAGCCCGGCGCGCAGCATCCATCACGTTGATCACCGACTGGTGGGTGGCGGCAGCATCCGCGCTGATGATCACCACCGGGTCCTTCATGCCGGACGCGGCGGCGCCGAGGGCCCGCTGCAGGCTGTCGACCGAAGTGCCGTCGGCCGACTCCCGATTGATCGCGTATCGACCGTCACTGGCCACGGCCACAATGATCTCGTTGGGATTCTGTCGGGGCGTCTGGGCGTCCGCCACCGGCAGGTTGACCTGCAATTCCTTGAACTTGCTGTAGGTGGTGGTCAGCATGAGAAAGATCAGCACCACCAGCAGAATGTCGATGAACGGAATGAGGTTGATTTCCGGCTCATCCCGTGTGCCTTGGCGAAAGTTCATGACGAACGCTCCCGGCTCACTTGCGCAGACTCAGCAGATGGCGGGCAAATCGGTCGGCGGCGACCTCCATGCCCAGCAGGTACTGGTCGACGCGCGCACGGAAGTAACGCCAGAAAATGAGCGCCGGGATGGCGATGATCAGGCCAAACGCGGTGTTGTACAGCGCAATGGAGATGCCATGCGCCAGGCGTGTGGGGTCCCCGCCACCGGGCACAGCCCCCATGCCGCCATCGCCGCCCTGGGAGGCAAAAATCTCGATCATCCCCACCACGGTGCCGAGCAGTCCGATCAAAGGGGCGGCAGAGGCAATGGTGGCCAGGGCACCCAGGTACTTCTGAAGCTTGGCGGCGGCCAGGCGTCCTGAAGCCTCCATGTTGGCCCTCAGGTCGGTTTCACTGGCCCTGGGGTCGCCCTGGAAGGTGCGAAATCCGCTGGCGAGTACCTCGCCGAGCACCGAATTCTGCTCCAGCTGTTTGATCACGTCCGGCGTCGGAATGCCGTTGCGTGACACCATGACCGCTTCATCGAGCAGCTTGGGCGGCAGGATGCGGGAAGACTTGAGGCTGATAAACCGCTCGATGACCAAGGCCAGGCCCAGAATGGAACACAGAATCAGGGGCCAGATGGGCCAGCCAGCGGCTTGTATGATGGACAGCAAAACGAAGCTCCGTCGACGTTCCGCAGGAGGTTGCGGCGGTGTTGAAAGTAAGCTTTCGGATTATGACCCAGCCTCGGGCAGGTGCCGGGACAGGCTTACTCTGCGGCATATTTCACGCTCCGGGCGGTATGCACATCTTCTGTGGATAACTTTGTGAAGATCCTTGCGGACAAATCCCGGGAAGCCAGTTTTTCTGCGGGGTTGACCAGATTGATGACAAAACAGGCAGTGCAAAACGCTTTGAAATCAACGGGTTGCGGTGAAGCCTTTGGCTTTGCAGGGGCTTTGGGCCTCAATCCCAGTGTTTTCGCGGCCTGTGGACACGTGTCCCGCGGAGAGCCGCGTGTCTGAAGGGTTTGGCGACCGATCCCTGCCATTGGTGCGCACTGTGTGGGCGGTGGGACCCTTGCTGCGAGCGATCGCCGACAGTCTTTCCGCCCGATTCAATCCCGTCACGGTGCGCGCCGAGATTTCAGGGTTTTCGCGGGCCGCCAGCGGTCACTGCTATTTCAACCTGAAGGATTCGACGGGGCAGGTACGCTGTGCCATGTTTCGCCGGGCCGCCGAACAGTTGTCATTCAACCCGGCAGACGGGGCGTTGGTCGAGGTGGAGGGCAAGCTCGATATCTACGGTCCAAGAGGCGACTTGCAGCTGATCGTCGAGCGCATGCGGCCGGCCGGACAGGGTGCGCTGTTCGAGCAGTTCATGCGGTTGAAGGCGCGTCTGGAGGCCGAGGGACTGTTTGATCCCGGGCGCAAACGCGAACTGCCCGTGTGGCCGAGGAGCGTCGGGGTGGTCACTTCCCTGGGGGCGGCGGCCCTGCGTGACGTGGTGACCGCCCTGCGGCGGCGCGTCCCTCACCTGCCGGTGGTGATCTATCCCGCCTCGGTGCAGGGTGCGCAGGCCCCGGACGAGATCGTCGGTGCGCTGCGGCAGGCCTACAGCCGTCACCCGGTGGGAGAGTGCGATGTCCTGTTGCTCGTCAGGGGCGGCGGCTCGCTGGAGGATCTCTGGTGTTTCAATGACGAGCGGGTCGTGCGGACGGTGGTCGCGGCGCCAATGCCGGTGATCTGCGGGGTCGGCCATGAGACGGACTTCACGCTCGCCGACTTCGCCGCCGACTTGCGAGCCCCCACGCCCACCGCAGCGGCTGAGCTTTGTGCACCGCCCCGACACCAGTTGATGGCGAGTCTGGAGCTGATGACCGAACGCCTGACCGCGTCGGTGGACGCGCGCCTGGATCTGAACGCACAGCGGCTTGATCGTCTGGCGCAGCGCCTGGGAAAGCCCTCGGGTCGGCTGCATGAGGCGCGCCAGTCTTTGCTGTCGATCGAGCACCGGTTGAATGGGTTGCTCCAGCAGACCATTCAGCGGGAGAGGCGACGAACTGATCGACTCGCGCCTGCGCTGCGCGAGGCCATGCTGCACAACCTGCAGGTGCAGCAGCGCCGCGTGGAACGATGCACCACGGCGCTGAGGCACCTTGATCCCCAAACCGTGCTGGACCGCGGCTACGCCTACGTCAGCGACATGTCCGGTCGCACCATCACCAGGGCGGCTCAGGTGGCCGGCGGCGATCGGCTGCATGTCACCATGGCCGACGGAGCGCTGGAAGTCCTTGCTGCCGATCCGGAGAAGTGATCTCCGGTCATCGGCCAAGCCTTGCCTTACCTACAATGTGAGGTTTCTCCGGGGCAATGTCCCTGAAGATGCATCTCTGTCACAACCACCAACGAGGAACCCACATGGAACACACCCTGCCCCCGCTGCCGTATGGCCTGGACGATCTGGCCCCGCATTACAGCCGTGAAACGCTCGAGTTCCACCATGGCAAGCATCACAATGCCTACGTGGTCAACCTCAACAACCTGCAGAAGGGCACCGAGTTCGAGGCCATGGACCTTGAGTCCATCGTCAAGAAGTCCAGCGGCGGCATCTACAACAACGCGGCCCAGATCTGGAACCACACCTTCTTCTGGAACTGCATGAAGCCCAACGGCGGCGGTGAGCCTTCCGGTGCGCTGGCCGCGGCCATCAATGCCAAGTGGGGCAGCTACGCTGCCTTCAAGGAAGCTTTCGTCAAGTCGGCTGTGGGCAACTTCGGCTCTGGCTGGACTTGGCTGGTCAAGAAGGCCGACGGTTCGGTGGATATCGTGAACATGGGCGCAGCAGGCACGCCGCTGACGACGGGCGATACCGCCTTGCTGACCGTGGATGTGTGGGAACACGCCTACTACATCGACTACCGCAACCTGCGTCCGAAGTTCGTCGAGACCTTCCTGGACAAGCTGGTCAACTGGTCGTTTGCCGAGAAGAATTTCGGCTAATCTGCTCGCAGCACTTTGAGAGAACCCGGGGCCGTTGCCCCGGGTTTTTTTTCGCCCATGACCCGCATCGGTGCGAAAATTTTTCGCTATTTCTGATATTCATTTTGCAATATGGAAAATTGAATCAAAAATCAGGACCTGGGTCAGAGGACTGAAAGCAAAATCACCCACGATCTTCCGATTCAGCCGACCGACACCCATGGTCGGCGGGATGCAGACATCACAACGACATCCGGAGCACCTTCATGAGCAATCAGACATCCACCATCGTCTACACCCTGACCGACGAGGCACCGCTGCTGGCCACCAGCGCCTTCCTGCCGGTGATCCAGACGTTCGCGGCGCCTGCGGGCGTCAACGTGACCACCAGCGACATCTCGGTGGCCGCCCGCATCCTGGGCAACTTCCCGGAGTATCTGACGGAAGAGCAGCGGGTGCCGGACTACCTGGCCGAACTGGGCAAGCTGACGCTCAAGCCGGATGCCAACATCATCAAGCTGCCCAACATCAGTGCGTCCGTGGCCCAGCTGGTGGCTGCCATCAAGGAGTTGCAGGCCAAGGGCTACAAGATTCCTGACTACCCGGAAAACCCCAAGAACGACGAAGAGAAGGCCATCAAGGTCCGCTATGGCAAGTGCCTGGGCTCCGCCGTGAACCCGGTGCTGCGCGAAGGCAACTCCGACCGCCGGGCGCCGAAGGCCGTGAAGGAGTTTGCCCGCAAGAATCCGCACAGCATGGCCGAATGGAGCCAGGCTTCGCGCTCTCACGTCTCGCACATGCACGCTGGCGACTTCTACCACGGTGAGAAGTCCATGACTCTGGATCGTGCGCGCAACGTCAAGATGGAACTCATCACCAAATCCGGCAAGACGATTGTGCTCAAGGAGAAGGTGGCGCTGCTCGACCGCGAGGTGATCGACAGCATGTACATGAGCAAGAAGGCCCTGCTGGCCTTTTATGAGAAGGAGATCGAGGACGCCCGCAAGACCGGCGTGATGTTCTCGCTGCACGTCAAGGCCACGATGATGAAGGTCTCTCACCCCATCGTGTTCGGCCACTGCGTCAAGATCTTCTACAAGGAAGCGTTCGAAAAGCACGGCAAGCTCTTCGACGAACTGGGTGTGAACGTCAACAACGGCATGGTCGATCTTTACAACAAGATTGCGACCCTGCCCCAGAGCAAGCAGGAAGAGATCAAGCGCGACCTGCACGCCTGTCACGAGCATCGCCCCGAGCTGGCCATGGTCGACTCCGCCAAGGGCATCACCAACTTCCACTCGCCCAATGACGTGATCGTGGACGCTTCGATGCCGGCGATGATCCGCAACGGCGGCAAGATGTGGGGCGCCGACGGGCGTCTGAAGGATGTCAAGGCCGTGATGCCCGAGTCGACCTTCGCCCGGATCTACCAGGAGATGATCAACTTCTGCAAGTGGCATGGCGCTTTCGACCCCCGCACCATGGGCACCGTGCCCAACGTGGGCCTGATGGCCCAACAGGCCGAAGAGTACGGCTCGCACGACAAGACCTTCGAGATCCCCGAAGACGGTGTGGCCAACATCACCGATCTGGACACCGGCGAAGTGCTGATGAGCCAGAACGTGGAGCAGGGGGATATCTGGCGCATGTGCCAGGTCAAGGACGCCGCCATCCGCGACTGGGTCAAGCTGGCCGTCACGCGCGCCCGCAACTCCGGCATGCCGGTGGTGTTCTGGCTGGACCAGTACCGTCCGCACGAGGCGCAACTGATCACCAAGGTCAAGATGTATCTGCACGAGCACGACACCACCGGCCTGGACATCCAGATCATGAGCCAGGTGCGCGCCATGCGCTACACGCTCGAGCGCGTCATCCGTGGTCTGGATACCATCAGCGCGACCGGCAACATCCTGCGCGACTACCTCACCGACCTGTTCCCGATCATGGAACTGGGCACCTCGGCCAAGATGCTGTCGATCGTGCCGCTGATGGCCGGTGGCGGCATGTATGAAACGGGTGCGGGCGGCTCTGCTCCCAAGCACGTGCAGCAGCTTGTGGAGGAAAACCATCTGCGCTGGGATTCGCTGGGCGAGTTCCTGGCCCTGGCCGTGTCTCTGGAGGACCTGGGCATCAAGACCGGCAACCAGAAGGCGAAGATCCTGGCCAAGACGCTGGATTCGGCCACGGGCAAGCTGCTGGACAACAACAAGAACCCCAGCCCCAAGACGGGTCAGCTGGACAACCGGGGCAGCCAGTTCTATCTGGCCATGTACTGGGCCCAGGAGCTGGCTGCGCAAAGCGAGGACGCCGAACTGGCGGCCAAGTTCGCACCTCTGGCCAAGCGCCTGACCGAGCAGGAGGCGGCCATCGTTGCTGAACTGAACGAGGTGCAGGGCAAGCCGGTGGACATCGGCGGCTACTACAAGCCCGACTTCGACAAGCTGGCCCAGATCATGCGACCCAGCAAGCTGTTCAACGAGGCCCTGGCCTCTGTGTCGGCCTGATGGTCGGTACGCGGGCTATCGATGCTGAGGACCCGCCGATTCTGCTAACGCTCCGGCGGACTGGTCCGCACGGGGCGTTTTTCATTTCTTCGACCCGGTCACCTCTTTTCAAGGACGCGTGGCGAACGGGGCTCCCATGAGTTTGAAGCCTGGCTGGATGCCACGTTTGGCAAACCACCCCTGGTGCATCTCCAGCACGTAGCGCACGGGTTTCTCGGAGCAGTGTGAGTCCAGGCTTTGCGGCTTCATGTCGGCCAGGTTGACCACTGTGCCATCGTCGGCCACAAATGCGGCGGTCAGGGGCAGCAAGGTGTTCTTCATCCAGAAGCATTGCACGGCAGCCTGCTCGAAGACAAAAAGCATGCCTTCGTTAACGGGCATCTCCTGTCGGAACATCAAGCCAGTGGCACGTTGCTCCGGGGTCTGGGCAACCTGGGCCTGGATCAGGTGCATGCCGGCCTTGAGGGTGGTGCGTGGCAGCTGGGTCTGTGGCACACCCTGCGCCCAGGCCAAGGAGACAAAGAGCGTCAGACAGCCGGCAAACAGTTTTTTCATGGGTTGGATAGATGGCAGATTGGGTCGCCGCCATTGTGCGGCATGCGGAACTTCGGTGACCCGCCAGTCCTTGGCCGGCAAGCATTCGGGTCTAGAATTCGCCGGCATCGCCGCCCTGACGCTCGCGCAGGCGACCACCGACATCGCATTCATCGGAGACCGGTTTCATGTACCAGCACATCCAGGTGCCCGACCAAGGCCAGAAGATCACCGTCAACGCCGACATGTCCCTGAACGTGCCGGATCAGCCCATCGTTCCCTACATCGAGGGTGATGGCACCGGTGTGGACATCACCCCGGTGATGCTCAAGGTGGTGGATGCCGCGGTGGAAAAGGCCTATGGCGGCCGCCGCCAGATCCAATGGATGGAGGTGTACGCTGGCGAGAAGGCCACCCGTGTCTATGGCCCGGATGTGTGGCTGCCCCAGGAGACGCTGGATGCCCTGCGCGAGTATGTCGTGTCGATCAAGGGTCCGCTGACCACGCCGGTGGGCGGTGGCATCCGTTCGCTCAACGTGGCGCTGCGCCAGGAACTGGATCTGTATGTCTGCCTGAGGCCTGTCCAGTATTTCAAGGGCGTGCCGTCACCGCTGAAGGAACCCGAGAAGACCAACATGGTCATCTTCCGGGAGAACTCGGAGGACATCTATGCGGGCATCGAATATCCGGCGCAAAGCGACAAGGCCCGCAAGTTGATCCGTTTCCTTCAAGACGAGATGGGCGTGACCAAGATCCGTTTCCCGGAGACCTCGGGCATCGGCATCAAGCCGGTTTCGATCGAGGGCACCGAGCGCCTGGTTCGCAAGGCCATCCAGTATGCGATCGACAACGACAAGCCCAGCGTCACCTTGGTGCACAAGGGCAACATCATGAAGTACACCGAGGGCGGGTTCCGGGATTGGGGATATGCGCTGGCGCAGAAGGAGTTCGGTGCCCAGCCCATCGATGGCGGCCCATGGTGCCAGTTCGCCAATCCCAAGACTGGGCGCAAGATCGTCATCAAGGACTCCATTGCCGACGCCTTCCTCCAGCAGATCCTGCTGCGGCCTGCCGAGTACTCGGTGATCGCCACGCTCAACCTCAACGGGGACTACATTTCCGATGCGCTGGCTGCGCAGGTGGGCGGCATCGGCATCGCTCCGGGCGCCAACCTCTCCGACTCGGTGGCCTGTTTCGAAGCCACGCACGGCACGGCCCCCAAATACGCCGGCAAGGACTACGTGAATCCGGGGTCTGAAATCCTGTCCGCCGAAATGATGCTGCGCCACATGGGATGGAAGGAGGCGGCCGACCTCCTTATTTCGTCCATGGAGCAGGCCATCCTGTCCAAGCGGGTGACCTACGACTTTGCCCGCCTGATGGAAGGTGCTACCCAGGTTTCCTGCTCAGGGTTCGGGCAGGTGATGATCGAAAACATGTGACCGTTCAACCAGGGGCACGTCCCCACGAGTGTCGGGCGGTCATGCCCGGAAATGCCGCCGGGAAGTCCGATTTCTCGGCGGTTTTCTTTTTGTGGTGCCACCCAGAATAGGGCCTCAGCGGCCGGTTCAAGTGCCAGCGGAGGCCAGGCTGAAGACGGCAAGGATCCGCCGACGAATCCGGGGTGACGGTGGGGTCGCCATGTCGCCGCTAGAATGGTTTTCATGGCTACCCAGATACCCAAAAAACCCGACTTGCCGGCCTCGCCGCCCTCGGCGGGCAGCGACGATTCGGTGGTGCTCGAGCGGCGGACCCAGAGAGTGGGGCCGCCCAAGATGTATCAGGTCGTACTGCTCAACGACGACTTCACGCCCATGGAGTTCGTGGTGTTCATCATCCAGGACTTTTTTGGAAAGGACCGGGAAACGGCGACCCAGATCATGCTCAAGATCCACCTGGAGGGCAAAGGCGTGTGCGGGGTTTACACCCGGGATGTCGCAAGCACCAAGGTGGACCTCGTCCTGCAGGCCTCCCGCCAGGCCGGTCATCCGCTGCAATGTCTGAGTGAACCTGTTGAATAAGGGAAGCTACTCCCCATCTGATGGACTCTTCCACCCGATACTGATCGCCAGCACGCTGGAAATACCCTCACTCCTCATCTTCGACGCCAAAGGAAGTGCCCATGATTGCCCAGGAACTTGAAGTCAGCTTGCATATGGCCTTTGTCGAGGCCCGGCAGCAGCGGCACGAATTCATCACCGTCGAGCATCTGCTGCTGGCCTTGCTGGACAACCCCAGTGCGGCCGAGGTGCTGCGCGCCTGCTCGGCCAATATCGACGATCTGCGCAAGTCGCTGACCAACTTCATCAAGGACAACACGCCTCAGGTGGCGGGTACCGAAGAGGTGGACACACAGCCGACGCTGGGCTTCCAGCGGGTGATCCAGCGCGCCATCATGCACGTGCAATCCACTGGCAATGGCAAGAAGGAAGTCACGGGCGCCAACGTGCTGGTGGCCATCTTCGGCGAGAAGGACTCGCATGCCGTCTACTACCTGCACCAGCAGGGCGTGACGCGCCTGGATGTCGTCAACTTCATTGCCCATGGCATCCGCAAGAGCGACCCGCAGGAATCGGCCAAGCCGGGTGAGAGCGCGGCCGAGAACGAAGAGCAGGGCGCCGAAGCCAAGGGCAACGAGAAGCAATCTCCGCTGGAGCAGTTCACCCAGAACCTGAACCAGGCGGCCAAGGACGGCAAGATCGATCCGCTGATCGGCCGCGAGTACGAGGTGGAGCGAACCATCCAGATCCTGTGCCGCCGCCGCAAGAACAACCCCTTGCTGGTGGGCGAGGCGGGTGTGGGCAAGACGGCGATTGCCGAGGGTCTGGCCTGGCGCATCACCCAGAATGAGGTTCCCGAGATTCTGGCCGAGGCGACGGTCTACTCCCTGGACATGGGGGCGCTGCTGGCGGGCACCAAGTACCGTGGTGACTTCGAGCAGCGCCTCAAGGCGGTGCTCAAGTCGCTCAAGGACAAGCCGCACGCGATCCTGTTCATCGACGAGATCCACACTCTGATCGGCGCTGGTGCGGCATCGGGGGGCACCCTGGATGCGTCCAACCTGCTCAAGCCGGCCCTCTCCAGCGGGCAGCTCAAGTGCATTGGCGCGACGACCTTCACCGAGTATCGCGGTATCTTCGAGAAGGATGCAGCGTTGTCTCGCCGCTTCCAGAAGGTGGACGTGGTCGAGCCCACTGTGCAGGAAACCATTGACATCCTCAAAGGCCTCAAGAGCCGCTTCGAGGAGCACCACAGCGTCAAGTACGCGGTGGCCGCGTTGCAGGCCGCGGCCGAACTGTCGGCCAAGTACATCAACGACCGGCACCTGCCGGACAAGGCCATCGATGTGATCGACGAGGCCGGTGCGGCCCAGCGCATCCTGGCGCCCTCCAAGCGCAAGAAGACGATCGGCAAGGGCGAGATCGAAGAGATCGTGGCCAAGATTGCCCGCATTCCGCCCGCCAACGTGTCCAATGATGACCGCAGCAAGCTCCAGACGCTGGAGCGGGACCTCAAGAGCGTCGTGTTCGGTCAGGACAAGGCGCTGGAGGTGTTGTCGGCCAGCGTGAAGATGGCGCGCTCTGGTCTGGGCAAGGCCGACAAGCCCATCGGTGCGTTCCTGTTCAGTGGTCCCACCGGCGTCGGCAAGACCGAAGCGGCCAAGCAACTGGCCTACATCATGGGTATCGACCTGATCCGGTTCGACATGTCCGAGTACATGGAGCGCCATGCGGTCAGCCGGCTGATTGGCGCGCCCCCGGGCTATGTGGGCTTTGACCAGGGTGGACTCCTGACCGAGGCGATCACCAAGAAGCCGCACTGCGTGTTGCTGCTTGATGACATCGAGAAGGCGCACCCGGACATTTTCAACGTGCTGCTGCAGGTGATGGACCATGGCACGCTGACCGACAACAACGGGCGCAAGGCCGACTTCCGCAACGTCATCATCATCATGACGACCAACGCCGGCGCCGAGACCATGAACAAGGCGACCATCGGCTTCACCAACCCGCGCGAGGCGGGCGACGAGATGGCCGACATCAAGCGCCTGTTCACGCCCGAGTTCCGCAACCGGCTCGACGCGATCGTCAGCTTCAAGCCGCTCGACGAGCAGGTCATCCTGCGCGTGGTCGACAAGTTCCTGCTGGTGCTCGAGCAGCAGCTGGCCGAGAAGAAGGTCGAGGTCACCTTCACCGACCAGCTGCGCAAGCACCTGGCCAAGAAGGGCTTCGACCCGCTCATGGGCGCCCGCCCGATGCAGCGCCTGATCCAGGACACCATCCGCCGGGCGCTGGCCGATGAACTGCTGTTCGG
>Ga0114986_1000460_pt1 | contig 11442 bp, 3 predicted proteins | sample Shrwel1BS1Day17_FD_96988 | JGI IMG/M metagenome (GOLD analysis project Ga0114986, IMG submission 96988) | Subsurface microbial communities from deep shales in Ohio, USA - Utica-3 well 1 S-1-Day17 | ecosystem: Environmental > Aquatic > Deep subsurface > Shale gas/oil reservoir > Produced... | reverse complement strand
TCTGGACCCTCAACTTCCTCTTTCTCACCCTGTGCGTCTCGCCCCTGCGCAAGCTCTCCGGCTGGCACTGGCTGCTGCGCCTGCGCCGCATGCTGGGGCTGACCGCCTTCGCCTACGGCTGCCTGCACCTGCTCACCTACCTCTGGCTGGATCAGTTCTGGGATGTGGACGCCATCGCCAGGGATATCTGGAAGCGCCCCTTCATCACCGTCGGCGCCACCGCCTTCCTGCTGATGCTGCCCCTGGCCCTGACCTCCAGCCACGCCGCCATACGCAGCCTCGGCGGCAAGCGCTGGCAGAGCCTGCACCGGGCCGTCTATGCGGTGGCGATCCTTGGAGTGGTGCATTACCTGTGGCTGGTGAAACGGGTGGCCCTGCTGGACCCCATCATCTACGCCCTGGTCCTGGCATTCCTGCTGGGATGGCGCGTGGTGGAACGCATCCGGCTCAACGGCCCCTGGCCGACCCGCAGAACGCCGCCGGCAGTGCAGCCTGTCGTCTTCCACCCTTATGGAAAATCGACGCCGGGCGGCCGCCATGGCCGCCCCTGAGTAAACCGGCGCCTCAGTTGGGCAAACGGATGTGGTCAGGCCGCAGGGTCAGATACGGCGATGCGTCGCCATGGGCCGCCACCATCCAGCCGGGTCTGCCCTCCGCAGGATTGGGGCCGATTCTCCGAACAGGGTCTTCGCCCCGGCTGACCTGCTGCAATTGCCCGCCCGTCGGCGCCCGGACGCCATCCACAGCGTCCGGCAGCGAAATCACCAATGCCCCATCGACAAAGCTGATGGCGTAATTGTTGCTGCTCAAACCTGAGGCACTCAACGTATAGCTTCCGGCCTTGGAGGCGCCAAAACCATTGCCGCTGAAGACCAGGCTGCCCTGAAGATCGCTCAGGTCGTCGCCATTAACCAGGCCACTGACGCTGATGCCCGGCGTACCGTTCCAGGCCTTGCCATCTTCCATGCGGCCAACACCGTTGACCCGGATGGTCAGCGGGGCCTTGGCCACCTGCAAGTTGCCATCCACATAGGTAATGGCATAGTTGCCGGCGTTCCCGGACGTGAAAGCCGCATTGCTGCCGGAAAGTGCAAAACTCTGGCCCGCTGCCGCGTTGCCCGGAGCACTAGTGGTCAGGACAGCGTTGCCCAGGGCGTCGCTGCCGACCAGGGAACCGCCGATCAGGTGCACCCCACCGCTATTGGGATTGCCGTAACCGTAGTAGCGGGACTGGTCGTTCACCTGCACGGTGATGGTTCGGGGCGTGATGGTCAGGGCGCCATCGACAAAGGCGATATCGTAATTGCCGCTGCTCAGGCCGCCGGGACGCAGGACGTACTGCCCGGCATTGGCCGCGCCTTGAGCGTTGCCGCCGAAGGTCAGACTGCCGCCCAATGCGCCGGCGCCCTCGCCGTTCACAAAGCCGCTGTAGCTGGCACCAGTGCCACCGCTCCAGGCCAGACCGTCATAGCTCTTGCTGCCGCTGTTGGCGGCAACGGTCAGTGCAGCCCTGTTGATTGTCAGATTGCCCGCGAGGTAGGAAATATCATAGTTGCCGCTGGAAAGCCCGCCGGGAATCAGCGTGTAGGAACCGGCATTTCTGGCTCCCTGGGCCCTACCGCCGTAGCTGAGGCTACCGGAAAGAACGCCGGCCCCCTCGCCATTAACAAAGCCGCTGTAACTCACCCCGCTGCCGCCGTTCCACGCTAGCCCATCATAGGTCTTGCTGCCGTTGTTGGCAGCAACGGTCAGCGCAGCCTTGCCGATAAACAGATTGCCATCCACGAAGCTAATGTTGTAGTTGCCGCTGGAAAGCCCGCCAGGCGTCAGGGTATAGGTACCAGCATTGGTCGCCCCTTGGGCGCTACCGCCGTAGTTGAGGCTGCCGGAGAGAACTCCTGCCCCCTCGCCATTGACGAGGCCGCTGTAGCTCACCCCGCTGCCGCCATTCCAGGCCAGCCCGTCGTAGGTTTTGCTGCCATTGACTGCGGTGACGGTGAGAGGCGCCTTGCCGATGACCAGGCTGCCGCCCACGAAGGTGATGTCGTAGTTGCCGCTGGAAAGCCCGCCGGGCGTCAGGACATAGGTGCCGGCATTGCTGGCCCCCTGCGCGTTGCCACCGTAGCTGAGACTGCCGGAGAGTACGCCAGCCCCCTCGCCATTGACGAAGCCGCTGTAGCTCACCCCATTGCCACCGCTCCAGGCCAAGCCGTCATAGGTCTTGCTGGCGTTTCCGGCCGTGATGGTCAGGGGCGCCTTGGTAATGGTCAGCGTCCCGTTCTGATAGGTGATAAGGTAGTTCCCCACATTACCGCTGGCAAACTCGGCGCTGCCTGAAGTCAGAGCGTAGCTCTGACCGGCATTGGACATCGCCGTGGCTGAGGTGCTGACCGTGGTAGTTTTCAGGCTGTCACCATTGGCGAGAGAGCCACTACTTAGAACGAACTGGGCATTCCCCGGGTTGGCACTACCGTAGGTCCGGCTGAGATCCTCTGGCCTAAGGGTAATGGGGCGGGGAGTAATGGTGAGCGTACCGTCCACGTAGGTGATGCTGTAGTTGCCAGCATTGCCGGAGGTAAAGGCCGCATTACTCGGTGTCAGGGCATAGCTCTGACCTGCGTTGCTACCGGCAGTGGCAGCGCTGCTCAGTGATGCATTACCCAATGCATCACTTCCCACCAGAGAACCGCTGACCACGGATACCCCGCCATTAAGGGCATTGACATCGCCATAGTATCGGCTCTGGTCGTTAGCCTTGACGGTGATGGAACGGGGGGCGATGGTCAAGGCGCCGTCCACATAAGTGATGGCGTAGTTGCCGCTATTCAAACCCCCGGCCGTGATGGCATAGGTGCCCGCATTGGCTGCGCCCTGGGCGCTGCCCGAGAAGCCCAGCGTGCCGGAGAGGGCGCCGGCATTTTCCCCATTGACGAAGCCGCTGTAGGTGGCGGAACCTCCGCTCCACGCCTGGCCATCGTAGGTCTTGCCCGCATTTCCGACAGCAATCGTCAGCGGCGCCTTGGTAATGGTCAGGATCCCGTTTGCAAAGGAAATGTCGTAGTTACCGCTGGAGAGTCCCCCCGGTGTCAGGGTGTACGTCCCAGCATTGACAGCCCCCGCAGCCCCGCTAACGGAAAGTGAGCCGCTCAGGGAGGCAGCGCTATCGCCGCCGACTAAACCGGTGTAGATGGCGCTGGGCAGGCCTGCCCAGGTGAGGCCGTCGTAGGTCTTGCTGACATTGCTTGCCGTAACCGTCAGGGGAGCCTTGGTAATGGTCAATGTGCTGGGTACATAGTAGATGGTGCCGTAGTGCTGATAGCTATCCGGATCGTTAACATTGGTGGGAAAGCTCAAACCCTGGGGAGTAATGCTGTAAGTACCCACATTGACGGCGCCTTGGTAACTGCCAGCATAGGAAGTGGTGCCACTGACATCGGCCCCGACAACTGTTGCACTGGGATTGCTGAGCACTTGGCCATCGTAGGTTTTGCTAACGTCATCGGCAAACACATAAGCATCACGCTGGAATCTGCGCAAAACAGGAGTGCTGTTCTGGCCTGGCGGGAATGACCAAGTATTGGTGAAGTCAAAACCCGTATAGCTGCTGGATTGACCAGGGGATAGGCCGGTACCAACGATGGAAACCCCCTGATCAAGCGTCCAAGAGGTATTAAAGTAATTATCTGCGGATGCAAAGAAGGGGTGATTGCTATCCGCATTTCCGATAATTCCTCGGCTTGTTGCGTAGCAATTTCCATAGTTGTACATGTTGGATGCGTGATTGCTGAACAGCCTTACTGTGTTACCAAAAGAATTTCCAAAAATTGGATCCCCTATGAATCCAATCAAAGCCCCGAAATAGGAATCCCGGGGTGCGTTCGTCACCAAAAAATTGGATTTCGAATAGCTATCGGAAATCTGTGTGTTGCCATATGCGATGCCAACCAAACCGCCAATAAATTGGTAAGGAGCACCGCTAGCCGCATCGATGGTTCCTGTGGAATAGGAATTAAGCAAGCGTGATCCATCCAACGTACCAGCTAGTCCGCCTATTGCGGTGTAGATGGTTCCTTTGACCGCCCCATTTTCCGAAAACACGCCATCAATCGCGGTTGCCCTTGCGTAACCTACAACCGTACCTATTCCATAGACTAATTCGCCACTACCATCATGGCCTCCCGCGGAAACGCTGGCATTGAGCAGCCCGAAATCGGAAAGCCTGCTGTTGTTCGAATAGCCGAAGAGGCCGGCTAACATTTGGTTGGGCCGGTTAATGGTCAGATTTTTGATGGTGTGTCCAAGGCCGTTAAAGTTACCGACGAACGCTTGCCCTGCATTACCAATCGGGTTGAAACCCGCGCCACCATTCCAGCTGGCAGTTGCGCTCGCATCGATATCGACAGCCAACGCGTAGTTGCCACTGGGCGCATCAGCCACGGACTGAAGGTCCGTTACCGAACGGATCAGGCGGTAAACCGCCTCCGTCCCAACAGTGCCCATTTTTAAGCTCGCATTACTGCCGCTGAGGGTAATGCGCGCCCCGTGGCCAAAAACTGGAAGGCCAAGGGTATATAGCCCACCGCCTAAAACCAGACCGGCACTATTACCCGTGGCAGTAATATCGGCATTGACGTTGACATCGTTCTGGGCCTGAAGTGTTAACGTGGTATTGGTACTCCAACTGACCGGCGCATTGACGTTGATATCGCCGTTCCCGGCCTGGCCGCCGTCGGTACTCCGAATGGTGACGTTGTTGCTGGCCAGGTCTGCGGAAAGCTGCCGTCCAGTCAGATCGCCGCTGGTCAGGCCAATGGTAAAGTCGTTGGGGTCGATCAGCCAGGTGCCCGTCTTGCCTTTGGCCGCCAGCGTTGTCACCTTGCGCCCCTCGGCGAGGCTGACCTTGGCGGCACTGGTCTCGACAAAGCCACCGTTTCCCTCGGTGGGCGCGGAGGCATCCAGCAAGCCGCTGTGCTTCACCTCCCCATGACCAAGATCGGCCAGCAGCAGGATGCGGCCTTCGTGCTCAGTCAAGGTCCGAGCTTGAATGGTGCCGCTGTTGGATACCACGCCAGCAGACAAGGTATCTGCTGCCTTGCTGGTCATGATCACCTGGCCACCATCGGCCACGATCATCTGCCGGTTTTCCACCAGGGTTTTAACCGTAGCCGGCTCTACCGCCACTTGCAGGTAACCGTTGGCTCCGCCATCCAGGGTAATGCGATCCCCTGCCGCCAGCACAACATTGCCCAGACGAGCGGAGAGAACCCCCTCGTTCTTCACTGTGGGCGCCAGCAAAGCCAGCACCCCCTGATCCTTGACCGTGATTTCGCCTTGCTGGTTAATCCCACCGGAGGCGCCATTGCGCTTGAAGCGAAGCTTGCCTGCAAGAAAATCCTCATTGGTGATATCCAGCGTGGAGGCCACCAGCCCCCCCACATCCACCTTGCTGCCAGCCCCAAAAATGACCCCGGCAGGATTGACAACATAGACCTGCCCATTGGCATTGAGCTTGCCGTAAATCTGACTGACCTCACCGGACAACACCCGATTCAGGGCCACACTCGAAGCCGACGGTTGGTGAAAAGTGACGCTCGCCTGGCTGCCGATATCAAAACTCTGCCAGTTGATGATGGCCTGATTGCTGCCCTGGTTCACCGTCATGGTTGAGCCGGATTGGCTGATGCCAGCCTGTCCGGCAACTACTTGCCCGCCCGTGGGCAGCGTGGTCGGGGCCGGAGCCGCAGCGTACGCTGCGACTGAAGCGACAGAACCGGCTAGCAGCAGGCCGACAGAACGGGGGCATAAGCTGCTGCCGGAAGATTTTCCGCGCGCAGTTTCCGGGGCAACGGCATAACCGCCATTCTTTGCATTCCAAACTAATCGATAGGCTCGGTTCATGTATTCCTCGACGCTAGCGGGGGAAAAGGTCAAAAGACTGCGGATAGGGATAGCCATAGGCGGGGGGTGCCGCTGGCACTGCCGTCACTGTTTTCACCTTTGCTGCCGGCCCCGGCATTACTGCCGATTGGCGCAGCGTAAGTAGCCGAGAAACGCCAGTCACCTGCTCCTGCCCAACTAACCCCGATACCGGCGCCTTCCAGGTGATATTGGTTAGGTTGAGCGCTGCCCCCCTGCCAACCTGACCATTCCCGTTTGTGCTGTCGGACACGCCCATAGTCGTAGAAGAGCTGGCCGCGCCAACCAAAAGTCAGTTCCCGCTGCAATTCCAGTTTGGCAAGAAGGCCCTCATCACCACTGCCTTCATTCACCGGATATGCCCTTACACCACCAGGGCCACCAAGGGAAAAGCGCTCGGAGCTGGCTAGGTTGCGGTCGGCCCACTGGCCGTTAATGCCGAACTGCAGCAACCACCCCGTATTTCCCAGGGACTGCAGGCGATTCCATTGGAGCGTCACCTTGTCGTAGCTCCCAGCGCTCCGGGGCCCGCTAGCATCGGCGGAGCGCTCCCCCCCAATATCCCCGATACGTAGGCGCCCCGAAATCAATTGCAGCGCGCCCCAACTGCTGCCGCCCCCCCACAGAGCGTCGCGAATGTCGCCATTTATCCCGTAGCTCCAGGCTTCCACATTCTGCCGACGCAACGGCGCCGACATTGCATCATCGGCATACTGGCGCTGCTCGTGACCCAGGCTAAACCGCAAGTTGCGGTCAGCCTGGCGAACCCAGGCGTAGTTGAGCGTGGCCCCTGCCGTCGTAGCACTCCCCTGGGCCTTCAGGCTGGAAAACCTCTCCCCAAGCCGATAATCCAACACGGATGTGGAAAGGCCGAGAGCCCAACCATCGCCCCCCAACGGCGAGCTGTATTGCAGAGTCAGGCTGCTTAAGTTCTCTGCGGCCAAGGTACGCAGGGAAAGTCGGTCACCGCGACCACTAAGGTTGTTGAGGCCGACCCCGCCTACCAGCTGCCATTCACCGGTGGATTTCACCCCCTGGTTGCTCACCCCAAGGTCTGCGCTCAGAAAAGGTAGGTCATCGATTTTCAGCAGCAGGCGCGAGGTACCAGGCACCTCCCCAGCCTCCAAAATACCTGTAGCCCGAACACCCGCCAGATCATTGGCCAGCAGCAGCCCCCGTTCCAGGACATTAGCCGGCAACGGCTCCCCATTTTTCAGGCCCTGGGTCACCACACTTTCCACATAGACGCCGTCAGTTCGCTGCCCATGCTGCTCACGCCGGACCCCACCGTAGCGCCCCTCCACTACCTGCAAACGCAAGTGGCCAGCAGTAACATCCTGAACCGGAAGATAGACGCGGACATACCAACCCCGTTGCCGATAATAGCGGGCCACCCGCTGAGCAGCACTTTCCAGTTCCGCCAACGTCAATGACTGACCGCGCAAATCTTCCAGCAACCCTTCGAGTTCGGCAGCGGGAATCAGCGTCGCGCCTTCCACGGAAAAGCTCTTGACCGAAACCCGGACGGCTTTTGCACCGTCCGGCATCGGGCGTTCCAGGGGCGCATTGGGACGATTAGCTGGCAACTGCCGTTCCAATGCCCGTTCTGCCTCTCTCTGCAATGCCCCTGCATCCGGAGGCATCTGGGCTATGGCAGAAGAACAGGCAAGCAAGAGGGCTATCGGTTTCGCTGCGGTCTTCATGCAAGGGGCCGTACGTGTAAAAATTGCCGCAAGCATAAGAAATAGGCGTAAGAAGAGCGTAATAGTGTTTCTGTTACGCTAGCCTCCTCAGTCCCATCGGGGACCCTCGACTTATCATGCTACGACCCATGTCACCAACCGCATCACCACCATCGGCCCCCACGTTCCTAAAATTGCTTGGTTGCCCTCGACTGTATCAAGGGGAGCAGGATCTCACGCCGAAGGTAAAGTACCGCAAGGGCTGGGCCCTACTCGGCTTTCTGGCGGCCCATCCCGGACAATGGCAGCAGCGGGCCCATCTGGCAGAACTGTTGTGGCCCCATCTGAACAGCAGCGCCGCCAGAACCAACCTGCGGCAAGTACTGAACAATCTGACCGGACTACTCGATGGCACCGGTGCATCCGATGCATTGGAGCGGGATGGCCAACGAATACGCTATGTTCTGGGGCAGGGCTTGGATGTCGACATCCATGAGCCGACAGGAGGGAATATGGAGGCCTTACTGTTCCAGGAAGAGCCTCTGGTCGGCATTTCCATTCCCTCCCGGGACTATGAGGAGTGGTTGCTGGAGCTTCGCCGGACGTTGCACCTAAACCGCTTACAGCAACTGCAAGCCGTGGTGGAACGGCTCCAGCGTACTGGCCACCATGCCGAAGCCCTAACCGGTGCTAATCGACTGTGCGCCTTAGTACCACGCGACGAAAGCTATGCTCGACTTCAGCTTGAGCTCCTGCGCAGCTGCGACGGAGCGCAGGCTGTCACCTCCCCGTTGGCCGATAGCCGCGGGATTCAGTGCTACGAGCCCCCCCCTCTGCCGGAGTTACGACATATCACAGCGCTGTACTGCGACCTGGGGCTGTCCATCGATGATGGCAGAGGAGCCGACGGGGACTTGCTGCTCGCCATCGTCGCAGTACTGCAGCGCCACGGAGGCTCACTCACTTCAGCTACCGGCCGCGGCATCCTGGCGCTATTCGGCCTGCCTCCCGCAGTCGAACGATCAACTGAACGAGCACTGTTAGCCGCCAGCGATCTGCGCCGGGGACCGTGCCACCACCTCTGCCTGAACATTGGGATCGCAGCGGGGGAAGTCCTACACCAGCGGCAAGCGACCACACCTTTTTTCTTCGGCCATGCGCCCGACCATGCAATTTTGCTTGGCTGGCATGCCAAGTCCGGAGATACGCTCCTCAATGAGGCTGCGACTCAGCAGATCGGACACCTGTTTTCCTTGCAGGCGGTACCTGTCGGCCCCTCTCTCCATGGGCAGCCCCCGATTCCCGCCTGGCGACTCGGTGGCGCAACCTCGCAACGTCACGACGTCGATCGCGACACCATGCCCTTGGCTGGCCGCCATGGTGAATTGCGCCAGTTGCAGCAACTGTGGGATGAGGTGCTAAGCGGAGCTCCCCGCATTGCCATTACCCGCGCTGCTGCAGGCATGGGCAAGACCCGCTTGATGGAAGAGCTAGCCCGTCACGTGCACGCTCAGGGACACCAGGTCTATCGCATAGAATGCCGCCTGGAACTACAGCACCGCCCCCTGGGTGCCGTGATTGCCTGCCTTGAAAGCGAGGCGGATATTGCAGCCCATGACCCAGCACCGCTAAGAAGGGAAAAACTGGAGAGGCATCTATCACTCACGGCCCCCCAGATGGCCGATTCGCAGAAAACATCTCTGTTGGAGGCCATTGGCGCCCCAGCCCTTGGTGCTCACCCCCTGCAGGCAAAGAGCCTGCTCTTTGCAGCCATGCTGCAGCTACTGGCAACGGCATCTTCGCGAGGGCCGGTGCTACTTCTGGTGGACGACTTACACTGGGCCGACATGGCCACTCTGGAAATCCTCGAGATTCTGGTTAAAGGTCTGGGCAATCAACCGATTCTTCTCATGCTGACGGGACGGAACGACTTGCTCGTACACTTGACGGAACCCAACATTCTACGGCTGGACCTCCCCCCCCTGGACATGAGCTCGGCGCTAGCTCTGATCAATGCAGCCGATTGGATGAACAAGCTGTCTGAAGGCGCTAAGCAGCACATTGCCTTCGTCTGCGGCGGCATTCCTCTTTTTCTGCAACGTTTGACGCGGGACATGACCGAAGGTCGGACGTATCATCAACCGATTGCCGAGCTTCTGCAAAGCGAACTGGATCGCCTGGGAGCGGCCAAGGATGTGCTGCGCAGCGCAGCGGTGCTTGGCAGCAGTTTCAGCAGCGCCTTCCTTAGGGAATTACTGCCCGACACTGCTGTTGACGAAGCACTGGATGCAGCTCTCGCGCAAAATCTCATCATTCCCTTGCGCGATGACTTGTACGAATTTAGCCATGCACTAATCCGTGACGCCGCCTACAACAGCCTTCCCAAAGAACATCGCCGGCGTTTGCACCGGCATACGGCTTACCTACTCCAGGAGCGAGGTGGAACGCCATCGGAAGCGGTCGCTCGTCATTTTGCCGCGGGCCATTGCTGGGAGGAGGCGACCCACTGGTGGAACCAGGCCGGCAATGAGGCAATGTCCCGAGAGTTCGCCAGCGATGCATTGCGCTGTTTCGAAGCTGCTGAAAAAATCTGCGCAAGCAATGGCTTGCAAGCATTGCAGGCAACCCAACTACAACTGGGCTATGCCGCTCAGATGGCACAGGGATTTGGTTCGCCCCTAGCCCACCGACTTTTTTCTCAGGTAGCCGCCGGCTTGGAAAAGGATGCCCATCTCAGCGGCAATCGGCGGATCGCCTATTTCACGGCCTTGAGCGGTCGCTATATGGGCGGCAGTTCCCAAGGGGAAGTGGAGGGACTGAAGATTGCCAGACGCCTTCAGTCCATCGCCCAGAGTGATACGGAGCGCCTTATGGCGAGCTTTGCTCTCGGCAACTCTCTCTTCTGGCGCGGGGAGTTGAAGGAAGCCAAACAATGGCAAGAAGCAGGCATCGATATCTCCACCCGACTCTTGCCCCGGGACCGGATACGCTTCTGCGTTGACGACCCAGCGGTCACCTGTCGCGCCTTCCTGGCCTGGAACCTGTGGTTTCAAGGAGATGAGGAGAAAGCAGTCTCGATGGCGAACGAGTCTGTCCAACTGGCACGTCAAAGCGGACGGATCCACACCCTGTGCTTTGCACTGACCTTTGCCGTAGCCGTCCACTGGAGCCGAGACGACTGCGCCGCGGTATTCCGCCTCGGAGAGGAAGGACGGGCTCTAGCGGCCCAGTACGGGTTACCCCTGTGGCAAAGTGTAAACAGCCTGTTCCTACTGGGGGCAGCAGCCCAAAGCGGCGAACTGACAGATAACAGAGCCCTTTTCGCCGCTGCCGCCCAAATGCAGGAGGCCTATCATGCCGGCATCACGACCTCGCGCTGGATCGCCGCCCGTGCGCTGCAAGCCCAGGAGGCCTGGCGCGAGGCGGAAACCCTGCTGGACGTTACCATCGACGAGGCGGTGCGCTACGAAGATGAGTACTGCCTTGCCGACATTCTTTGGCTCAAGGGGGAATGCTTGCTGCAGCGGCAGGACTTTGCGGCAGGAGAAAGGTACTTCCAGCAGGCTGAACTACTTGCTTCCACGCAGCAGGCGGAAGGATTGTTACGGCGCTTCGCCGGGTGGCGAAAAAGGAATGCGAACCAGCGCCCCTAAGATTTACTCGGCACGCCGAGGACGTGGCAAGTCCAAGCGCACGATGCTGCGCCCGTCGGCAGTCTTCTTCGGCGCCGTTTTCCAGGCATGGCCGTAGACCACCTCCAGCGTCACCGGCACCCGGCCGTCCCTGGCCTTGGCGGCGAAGGCGGCGGCTGCCTGGCGCCACAGACGGGGCGTCATCAGGCCGT
>Ga0114986_1000459_pt1 | contig 11443 bp, 7 predicted proteins | sample Shrwel1BS1Day17_FD_96988 | JGI IMG/M metagenome (GOLD analysis project Ga0114986, IMG submission 96988) | Subsurface microbial communities from deep shales in Ohio, USA - Utica-3 well 1 S-1-Day17 | ecosystem: Environmental > Aquatic > Deep subsurface > Shale gas/oil reservoir > Produced... | reverse complement strand
GTTGCAGGTCACCCCGGACCCGGGCGTCATCGAAGTCAACATTCATCCGGCATCCAGCTGGGCGCAACTGGTGGACCACACCGAGTTCCTGTACCAGGCCGCGCACGAAACCCGACTGTCGACCGAGAAGTTCATGGTGGATGGACGGCACACCGGCACGGGGGGCGGCAATCACTTCGTGCTGGGGGGCGCGACGCCCGCGGACAGTCCCTTCTTGCGTCGGCCAGATCTGTTGCCCAGCCTGTTGACCTTCTGGCACAACCACCCGTCGCTGTCCTACTTGTTCTCCGGCCTGTTCATCGGGCCGACCAGCCAGGCGCCGCGCGTGGACGAGGCTCGCACCGACCAGGTCTACGAGGTCGAGTTGGGGCTGGCCGAGATCGAGCGGCAGATGGCGATGTACGGGGAGTGTCCGCCCTGGATCATTGACCGCACCCTGCGCAATCTCTTGATCGATGCCACCGGGAACACGCACCGCAGCGAGTTCTGCATCGACAAGCTTTACTCGCCCGACGGGCCGACGGGGCGCCTCGGACTGCTGGAGCTGCGTGCGTTCGAGATGCCGCCGCATGCCCAGATGAGCCTGGTTCAGCAGCTCTTGTTGCGCGCCTTGGTGGCGTGGTTCTGGCGTGAGCCTTACCGCGGTCACGGGGCGCAACGCCTGACCCGTTGGGGCACCGCCTTGCACGATCGCTTCTTGCTGCCCAGCTTTGTCGAGCAAGACTTTGCCGACGTGCTGACGGAACTGAATCAGGCGGGCTTTGCCTTCGAGCCGGCCTGGTTTGCGCCGCATTTCTCCTTCCGCTTCCCGCACATCGGCGACATGGCCGCTTTGGGCGTGCACGTCGAGCTGCGCGCAGCCCTGGAGCCCTGGCATGTGATGGGTGAGGAGGGGTCGGCCGGGGGCACGGTGCGCTATGTGGACTCGTCTCTGGAGCGCATCGAGGTGAAGGCCACAGGCTTGAACCCCAATCGCCATGTGATCACCGTCAATGGCGAGGTCTTGCCGCTGCATCCGACCGGTCGCGTGGGCGAGTACGTTGCCGGGGTGCGCTATCGGGCCTGGCAGCCGCCCTCGTGTCTGCACCCCACCATCGAAGCCGATGCGCCGCTGACGCTGGATGTGGTGGACAGTTGGCTGCAGCGCTCGGTGGGCGGGTGTCAGTATCACGTGGCCCACCCCGGTGGCCGCAATTACGACAGCTTCCCGATCAATGCCTATGAGGCGGAAAGCCGGCGCCTGGCGCGCTTCTTCCGCATGGGGCATACGCCAGGACCAATGCCACTGAGGCCCATGCCCCCAGGCATTGAGCATCCGCTGACCCTGGATTTGCGGCGTGTCCGCGTGCGAGGGTGACAGACTGCCCATCACACCGCTTGTTACGCGATGCGACAGCCAATATGAGGTTTAATCAGAGACACTTTGCTGTCTAGACTCGGCCTCATTCGTGTTCGCTCCTACCTCGCCTTACCAGACCGCCTTCGACCTCTCGCCCGCAGCCCAGGTGATCATGGATCACCGAGGGTGCATTGATGATGTCAATCAGCTGGCGTGTACGGCCTTGGGCTACGCAAAGGACCGCTTGCTGGGACATCGTCTGGCCGACCTGGTGCACCCGCAAGAGCAGCCCCTGTTGTTCAGCACCATCGAGGACAGCGCACGCACCCTTGATCCTTTCGAGATGGATTGCCGTGTGGTGTCACCCGTGCATGGCCTGCGCTGGTTTGCGGTGCAGGCACGGGCGCATCAGCTGGACGATGGGCGGCTGCGCTGGTATTGCGTCTTCAACGATATCACCGACCGCAAGCGACACGCCGCCTGGCTGAACGAGCGCAATGCGCTACTCACGGCCTTGTCCCACAACCTGCCAGGCATGATCTATGTGTTTAGGGCTGGCGCGGACGTGGGCGGGCACCTTGATTTCGTCAGTGAAGGTGTACGCGAGATGTTTGGCGCGACCCCAGAGCAGGCCATGACCTCGCCCTGGGTGTTGTATGACCGGGTGATGCCGGAAGACCTGGCCCTGTTCTTCCAGCAACGAGACGCTGCCATGGCCGGTTCGGTGCGCTTGCACAGCGAGTTTCGCGTGCGCAACGCGCGTGGCGAGTGGCGCTGGTGTGCAGCCGATTCGATCTCGGGCATGGATGCCGATGGGCACGAGGTCCGCTGTGGCTACATTGCCGACATCACCGAACACAAGCTGTATCAAGAAGCTTGTGTGGTGGCGGAAACCGCGCAGCGCGCCAGCCAGGCCAAGTCCGAGTTCCTGTCTCGCATGAGCCACGAGTTGCGCACGCCGTTGAACGCCGTGCTGGGTTTTGCGCAGCTGTTGCGCATGGACCCCCAACAACCGCTGCTGGACGACCAGTTGCGCAAGGTGCGGTTGATCGAGCGGGCAGGGGCGCACCTGCTGGCGATGATCAGCGACGTGCTCGATCTGTCGCGCATCGAGGCGGGCTCCCTGCCCATGTCGGTGGAATCCTTGCATCTCGAGACCGTGTTGCACGATGCCGTGAGCATGGTGGCCGATGCGGCGGAGCAGGCGCGGGTCAGCCTGGACATTGCCCCTCAAGATGCCGAGCTCACAGTTCGCGCCGATCGGGTGCGTCTGCGTCAGGTGTTGGTGAACCTGCTGAGCAATGCCATCAAATACAACCACGCTGGTGGGATGGTGCGCGTGCAGGTGTGGTCCGAGGGCGATCTGGTGCGGTGTGCGGTGTCTGACACCGGACGGGGCCTGACGCCTGAACAGCTTGACCACCTGTTTGAGCCTTTCAACCGATTGGGGGCAGAGCAGAGCGGAATCGAAGGCACGGGCATCGGGCTGGTGATCGTGCAACGCCTGCTGGCTTTGATGGACGGGACCCTGTCCGTTCAGAGCCTACATGGCGTGGGCAGTGTGTTCACTGTTGCCTTGCCAGCCGGAGCGGTCGCGGAGTCATCGAGCTTTGCTGGGCTGGACGACGAGACACCGCCTTCACTTCACGCCGCGACCATCGTTTATGCGGAGGACAACGAGATCAATGTGCAACTGGTTCGACAGATCATGACCTTGCGGCCCGCCTGGGCGCTGAAGGTGGCGACCAGTGGGCAAGAGGCCTTGAGCTTGATCACGGCGACGCCGCCCGATCTGCTCTTGCTGGACATGCACCTGGGCGACATGACGGGTTTCGAACTGGATGACGCCCTGCAGGCTGATCCGCGCCTGCGTCATGTGCCCCGTGTGGCACTGTCGGCCGACGCGATGCCGGATCGCGTGCACGCAGCCAAGGATCGCGGGTTCGCGGCCTACCTGACCAAGCCTTTGGATGTGGTGGCCTTGTTGCGCTGCCTGGATGAGTTGCTGATGGCGCCCGGCCATTGAGTCATGGCGTCTTGGTCATGTTGTGCTGAACAACCCTTGGCCGGTTATTTGCTTGCATGGTTGAGAATCGGGGACACGCCCTGTCGCGCACCGATGCCGTCCTTTGAGCCTCATCATGTCCACTTTCTCATCCATGCGCGCCCCCTCTGCCACGGTCCAGACGGACTGGGCCGAAGCGTGGCTCAGCCAGGCTCGCCCCGTCGAGCCGGGGCATCACGACGAGTTGCGCCTGCCCAACGGCCAGTTGCGGCCGGTCTGGCGGGCCTTGGCTGAGCAACTGGGCACACCCTTGGCCGAGCTCAGCCGCTGTCAGGAGGCGCTGGCGCGTCAGATTCGCGAAGACGGTATCACCTACAACGTCTACAACGCCGCGGGGGGCAGCAGCCGTCCGTGGTCGCTGGAGCCCTTGCCTCATCTGATCTCGCCCGAGGAGTGGCCCTGGCTGGAGCGTGGCATTGCCCAGCGGGCCGATCTGCTCAACCGCATTCTGGTGGACACCTACGGGCCACAAACCCTGTTGCGCGAGGCCCTGTTGCCTTCCGCGCTGGTGCTGGGCCACCCCGGTTACCTGCGTGGCCTGCAGGGCACCCAGCCGCTGGGCGACGTGTACCTGCACGTGGTGGCGTTCGACCTGGCGCGCGGTCCGGATGGGGCCTGGTGGGTGGTGGGTCAACGTACCCAGGCACCTTCGGGGCTGGGCTACGTCATGCAAAACCGCCTGATCGTGTCCCGGCTGTTCCCCGAGGCCTATCGGGCGCTCAATGTGCAGCACCTGGCCAGCACATACCGCCAGTTGCTGGACACGATCAGCACGCTGGCGCAACCCTGCGCGCAGGGCGACACGCCCAGTCTGGCCCTGCTCACCCCCGGCCCCTACAACGAGACCTACTTCGAGCACGCCTACCTGGCGCGTTACCTGGGCCTGCCCCTGGTGGAGGGCTGCGATCTCATCGTGCGCGACGACCGCCTGTTCCTCAAGACCGTGCAGGGCTTGACGCCCATCCACGGTCTGCTGCGCCGGCTGGACGACGACTTCTGTGACCCGCTGGAGTTGCGCACCGAATCGACCCTGGGCATCCCGGGCCTGACCCAGGTGGTTCGGGCTGGCAATGTGGTGCTGGCCAACGCACTGGGCACCGGTTTCCTGGAGTCACCTGCAGTGCATGGCTTCCTGCCGGCCTTGTCCTCGCACCTGCTGGGCGAAGACCTGATCTTGCCGTCCCTGCCGAGCTGGTGGTGTGGCGAGGCCTCGGCGTGGGAGGCCGTGCGGCCCCAGCTGGCCCGTCAGGTCATCCGTCCCACTTACCCCTTGTTGAACACACCGGGTGGGGTGTCGGCCCGTCGCAAGGGGTTGAAGGAGACGGTGCTCGGTGCCAGCCTGACGGCCCAGGAGGTCCGAGCCTGGGAAGAGGCGGTGGACGAAGACCCGGCCGCCTACACCGTGCAGACCTTCATGCCCTATGGCCAGACCCCCGTCTGGTCGGAGGGCGGCCTGAGCTTGCGCAGTGCCTCGGTGCGGGTCTACGCCTTGTCGGACGGGCGAGGCGGCTGGCGTGTCCTGCCTGGCGGCATGACCCGCATTGCGACACGCGACGACGGGCCGGTGTCCCTGCAACTGGGGGGCAGCTCGCTGGACACCTGGGTGATCAGCCAGGAGCCCATCGACGCGTTTTCGATGCTGCCCAAGTCCATCAAGCTGGAAGAGCTGGAGCAACGCCAGCGACCGGTGGCCAGCCGCACCGGCGAAAACCTGTTCTGGATGGGGCGCTACACCGAGCGCTGTGAGCAGCAATTGCGTCTCGCAGAGCGCCTCATCAGCCTGCGGGCAGAGGACGACGAGCCCGAGCCGGCCTTGCTGAAGGCGCTGTCTGAGTTGGGTGTGCAGTTCGGCATGGTGCCCGCCGACACCCCCGCCCTCGACAGGTCCAACCGCGTGTTCGAGCGCGTGGCCCTGGAGGCCTTGGGCGATGCCCAGGCAGGGCAGGGCGCTCACAGCCTGGCCTTCAACCTGTCCGAGCTCACACGCACCGCGCAGGCCCTGCGTGAGCGCCTGTCGCCTGCGCACGCCCGCTTGCTGCGCGCCATGGCCACCGATTTTCAACAGGCCTTGCGCTCCAGCGGCCCGCTGGATCCCTCGAACCTGGCTGCACGCGTCAACACGGTGCAGGACGCCTTGGCTCACCTGAGCGTGCAACTGGGCGCCGTCACCGGAGCGCAGTCGGACAGCATGACGCGCGACCCAGGGTGGCGCCTGCTCACAGTAGGGCGCTTGATCGAGCGCCTGCATGGGCACGCCCACATTCTCAAGGCGTTCTGGACCCACCAGGCCCTGCAGCACCCCCAGGGCTTTGACCAGATCCTGGAGATGTTCGACAGCACCATCACCTTCCGCGCCCGCTTCCAGCGTCGCCTGGAAGTGCCCGCCTTGGTGGCGCTGCTGGTCATGGACGATGCCAACCAGCGCTCACTGGCCTGCGTCGTGCGCCGCCTGCGTACCGAGTTGGGCAAGCTGCCCGCGCGCGCCGGGTCTCCGGCCGACCTGCTGGCGCTCTTGCCACACGAGGGCGTGGGCGCCACCCTGGCGGCCTTGTGTGACCCCGTGAGCGGCCGCGCCGCGGTGCTGGGCTTGCTCGATCGCTTGCTGGAGGCGAGTTGGCGTCTGTCCGACGAGGTCGGGCGCCTGTACTTTGCCCACGCCGAACCCACCGATTCCATGGTGAGCGCATGACGCATCACACGGCTCACCCGCACTCCACTCCTCATGCCGATTGGGCCTGCTTGCGGGTCGAGCATGAAACCCTCTACACCTACAGCGTGCCGGTGGAGCAGGCGCTGCACGTGGCCTGCCTGCGTCCGCTGTCTGACGCCGGGCAAGCGCTGCGGCAGTTCGACATGGCCGTGCACCCTCATCCGGCCCAGCACCATACCCGCACCGACAGTCACGGCAACAGCCGCGCGCACTTCGCGCTGCATGCGGCGCATGGCGAGTTGCGCGTCAAGGCGGTGAGCGAGGTGCTGGTGCGCGAGCGCTATGCCAGCCTGCAGCCCACCCAGGGACCGACCTGCGCCGAGGTGCGCGAGCGCCTGCGCTATCGCTCGCATGCGCCTTTCGAGCCTGCAAGCGAGTACCTGCACGCGTCACCCTACGTGCCCATGCTGCCGGAGTTGCGCGCCTACGCGGCCGAATCCCTGCAAGACGAGCGCCCTTTGGCCGAGGCGGCCATCGACCTGATGCAGCGCATCCACCGCGACTTCACCTACGCCCCGGCATCCACCGACATCTCCACCCCGGTGTTGACCGTGTTCGCGCAGCGGCGAGGCGTGTGCCAGGACTTTGCCCATCTCATGCTGGCCTGCCTGCGCGCCTGTGGTCTGGCCGGCCGCTACGTCAGTGGCTACCTCCTGACCGTGCCGCCGCCCGGTCAAGCGCCTTTGGTGGGCGCCGACGCTTCGCATGCCTGGCTCAGCGTCTGGGTGCCGGGGCTGGGCCTGGCGGCAGCCGACGATTGGCTGGACCTGGACCCCACCAACGCCTGCGTGCCGGGCCTGCACCACGTGCGCGTGGCCCATGGGCGTGACTTTGGGGATGTCACCCCCCTGCGCGGTGTCATCCGAGGCGGGGGTGAGCACACCCTTTTGGTGCGCGTTACCACCCGCTTGCTGGCCGAGGGAAACAGCTTGTCGAACCCAGCCCCAAGATGGGGCGCGCCCTGAAACTGTGCCCATGCCCCTGAGCGTGACAAGGTGTTGGCACAGTCCATGCATTGACTCCTGCACACGGTCAACGTGTGAGCCCGATGAGAGACCAAGCGATGCGATTCTTTGACGAAATGCACAGTGCCGAAACGGCGGTGCGAGATCACTACAAGGTGTACGAGCGCTGGTTGGCACGTCAGGCGGGCGAGCTGATGCGCTCCCGTCGCGACGAAGCCGAGATGATCTTTCGCCGCGTGGGCATCACCTTCGCGGTGTACGGCGACAAGGACGAGGATGGTTCGGGCACCGAACGCCTTATTCCTTTCGACCTGATCCCACGCATCATTCCGGCGGCCGAATGGCGCGAGATGGAGAAGGGCCTCAAGCAGCGGGTCACCGCCTTGAACCGCTTCCTGGACGACATCTACCACGGCCAGGAGATCCTCAAAGCCGGGGTCATCCCGGCCGAGCCGGTGCTCAACAACGCCCAGTTCCGCAAGGAAATGATGGGTCTGAATGTGCCGGGGGGCATCTACTCCATCATCGCGGGCATCGACATCGTGCGGGCCTGCAATCCGGACGGCTCGGGCACCTACTACGTGCTCGAAGACAACCTGCGCGTGCCCAGCGGGGTGAGCTACATGCTCGAAAACCGCAAGATGATGATGCGACTCTTCCCCGACTTGTTCGCCGAGCACCGCGTGGCCCCGGTTGCGCATTACCCTGATCTGCTGCTCGACACCCTGCGGGCCATGGCACCGGCCTCGGTCAACGAGCCCACTGCGGTGGTGTTGACCCCGGGCATGCACAACTCGGCCTATTTCGAGCATGCCTTCCTGGCACAGCAGATGGGCATTGAGTTGGTGGAGGGGCAGGACCTCTTCGTCAAGGATGACTTCGTCTACATGCGCACCACCCGTGGCCCGCAGCGCGTGGACGTGATCTACCGCCGTGTCGACGACGACTTCATGGACCCCGAGGTCTTCCGCAAGGACTCGACCCTGGGCGTGGCGGGCCTGCTGCGCGCCTACCGCGCCGGCAACGTCACGCTGGCCAATGCCTTCGGCACGGGCATCGCCGATGACAAGTCCATCTACCCCTACGTCCCCAAGATGATCGAGTTCTATCTGGGCGAAAAGCCGATCCTGCAGAACGTGCCCACGCACATCTGCCGCGAGCCGGATGCCTTGAAGTACACGCTCGACAACCTGGCCGACCTGGTCGTCAAGGAAGTCCATGGCGCGGGCGGCTACGGGATGCTGGTCGGTCCGGCCGCCACCCAGGCCGAGATCGAGAACTTCCGCAAGGTGCTGCTGGCCAACCCCAGCAACTACATCGCCCAGCCCACGCTCTCGCTGTCGACCTGCCCCACTTACGTCGAGGCCGGCATCGCGCCGCGTCACATCGACCTGCGTCCCTTTGTGCTGTCTGGCAAAGAGGTGCAGATGGTGCCCGGTGGCCTGACCCGTGTGGCCTTGAAAGAAGGCTCGCTGGTGGTCAACAGCTCACAGGGCGGTGGCACCAAGGACACCTGGGTGCTGGAAGAGTAAGACACCGACAAAGAAGGGAAGCATCATGCTCAACGAACGCATTGAAGACCATCTGCCTGCCCATCTGATCGAGACTGCCACGGGGGCCTTGCGCGCCAGCAACGCCTCACACTTGGAGATCAAGCCCATGCTGTCGCGCACCGCCGACCACCTGTTCTGGATGGCCCGTTACATGGAGCGGGCCGAAAACACCGCCCGCCTGCTGGACGTCAATTACCAGACCTCGCTGCTGCCGCAGTCGAGCGAGGCCGCCTTGCAGGGCTGGAAGGGCTTGCTGAGCATCAGCGAGTTGATGCCCGAGTACCTCAAGCGCTACGACACGGTCAACGCCCGTGACGTGATGGCGTTCATGGTCACCGACGCCAACAACCCATCGAGCATCCTCAACTGCCTGCGAGCGGCCCGCGAGAACGCACGGGCCGTGCGTGGCGCCCTCACCACCGAGGTGTGGGAGACGATGAACCAGACCTGGCTGGAGTACAACCGCCTCGTCAAGGAAGGGGCGCTGGCGAAAGACCCGGGTGAGCTGTTCGAGTGGGTGAAGTTCCGCTCACACCTGTCTCGTGGCGTGACCTTGGGCACCATGCTGCAGGACGAGTCCTTTCACTTTCAGCGCATCGGCACCTTCCTGGAGCGGGCCGACAACACCGCCCGACTGCTGGACGTGAAGTTCCACGCCCGCAACACCGAGTTCTTTGGCTCAGGCATTGGCAACGAGGGCAAGGAGGTCGACTTCTACCATTGGTCGGCCGTGCTGCGCAGCGTGTCGGCGTTCGAGGTGTATCGCAAGGTTTACCGCAACGTCATCCGTCCGGAGAAAGTGGCCGAGTTGCTGATCTTGCGTGCCGAGATGCCGCGCTCTCTGGTGTATTGCATGGATGAGGTGGTGAGCAACCTGCGCGCTGTGGCCAATGACCAGAGCCATGAAACCATCCGCCGTGCGGGTCGTCTGCGTGCCGATCTGCAGTTCAGCCGCATTGACGAGATCCTGGCGACGGGTCTGCACGCCTACCTGACCCAGTTCCTCGACCGGGTCAGTGACTTGGGTTATGGCATCAGTCGGGACTTCTTGATGCCCGCGTAAAACGTTACGCTATTCCCTTATAACGATTGCATTTGTCATGCAATCGTCATAATCGCGCTTTGCTTTCGAAGCTCCACTGGGGCTGCTGCGCGATATGTCTGTTCAACTGAAATGGGGTTTGCGCCTCCTGTGGTGGGCTGTGTTGGCATTGGCCTTGGCGCCGTTGATGCTGGCGCAGGAAACCGTGTTTCTGCTCGGTGAGGAGTCAGGGCCCATCGAGCAGGGATCGGTGTGGGTGTGGTTGGTCGCCGCCGTGTGGACGCTGGGTCGTACCATGCGCGCACAGCGTCTGCTGCCCTTGGCCTTTGTGTTGGTGATGGTCTTGATGGGCGTGCGCGAAGCCGGCCTGCCGCCTGATCTGGTGCCCAGCGGCAAAGCTTTGCTGACTTGGCGCTACTACGTGGACGCTGCGGTGGATCCGCTTCGCCGCGCCATCACCGGGGTTCTGCTGCTGATCTTCCTCGCAGCCTTGGTGACCAGCGTCGTGTCCACCCTGCGCTACCTGTGGCGTGAGCAGGGCTGGCGTCGCCCCGATGGTCAATTTCTCACGATCGCATTCGGGCTGCTGGTGGCAGCGCAGTTGGCCGAACGCTGGGCGGGCCATCAAAGCAGTTCAGCCACCGATGTATGGACCCTTTGGGCGCTGATGTTCGAAGAGGGGCTGGAGTGCCTGGCCGGTGTTTTCACCCTGGCTGCCAGCAGTTTGCGGGGGTGGTGGGTATTCCGTCCATTGCCTCAAGCCATGCATGCGGCCGAACCGCGGCCGTCTCAGGCATGAAAAAGCCGACCCAATAGGGTCGGCTTGGTCGTCTAACTCGGCTGTCGCTGAGTGCGCCGTCTGATCAGGCCGACGGTGGCACGTAGCCCTGCACCTGCTCGGCACCTTCGCCAAAGAAGAACTGCTCCATCTGGCGGGCCAGGTACTGGCGTGCCCGGGCATCTGCCAGGTTCAGTCGGTTCTCATTGACCAGCATGGTCTGGTGTTTGAGCCACATCTGCCAGGCTTCCTTGCTGATCTCGTTGTAGATGCGCTTGCCCAGCTCGCCCGGATACGGGGCGAAATCCAGTCCCTCGGCTTCCTTGTTGAGGTGCTTGCATTGGATGGTGCGTGCCATGGTGTTGTCTTGTCAGTTCTGAAGAAAAATCACTTGAGGTGCTTGACCAGCACTTGAGAGCGCCGGTCCCACTTGTAGCTGCGCTTGCGAGCCTCGGGTAACCAGTTCGGATCGACCGGCGCGAAGCCGCGTTTGATAAACCAGTGCATGGTACGCGTTGTCAATACAAACAATGTGGATAGGCCCATTGCCCGTGCGCGCTGCTCGATGCGTTTGAGGATGCGTTCGCCGTCTCCCTGGCCCTGCACGCTGGGCGAAATCGTCAGCGCAGCCATCTCGGCCGTGCCGGCTTCAGGGAAGGGGTAGAGCGCCGCACATCCAAAAATCACCCCGTCGTGTTCGATCACGGTGTACTGGGCCACATCGCGTTCGATCTCGGTGCGGCTGCGCTTGACCAGGGTGCCGTCCTGTTCAAAGGGCTCGATCAACTGCAGGATGCCGCCCACATCATCGGGCGTGGCCTCACGCAGGCTTTCCAGTTTCTCGTCCACGATCATGGTGCCCACGCCATCGTGGGTGAACACCTCCATCAACAAGGCGCCATCCACGCGGTAGGGGATGATGTGCACCCGCTCCACGCCACCTTCGGCCGCCTTCACGGCGTGCTGCAGGTAGAACGCCGTATCCGTGGGC
>Ga0114986_1000458_pt1 | contig 11449 bp, 15 predicted proteins | sample Shrwel1BS1Day17_FD_96988 | JGI IMG/M metagenome (GOLD analysis project Ga0114986, IMG submission 96988) | Subsurface microbial communities from deep shales in Ohio, USA - Utica-3 well 1 S-1-Day17 | ecosystem: Environmental > Aquatic > Deep subsurface > Shale gas/oil reservoir > Produced... | reverse complement strand
TGATGCCACCATTACCATCGAAGACGGCCAAGATCACACCACCAGGGTTGTGACGTTCTCGGGCGACCAGTTCGGCATCGAACAGGTGGCGAACCTGCTCTTCGCCTGTGCCAAATCGGCGCTGCCGATCGGTTTCGAATACGCCTACACCTGCGACAAGCTGCGCAACGACGAGTTCGGCGGCGGTGCCGTCATCATCACGGCCGACGGCGTCGAATACCACAGCACGCACACCATCGTGCGCGAGGCACTGTCAGAGAAGTCCCTGCCGAAATGCACGCGCCTCATGCTCACCATCCGCGACCGCGAACACGGCCTATTGTTCTGGAACACCGACACAGGCTTTGGCGATCTCGCTTCCGCGACGCTGTTTACCGAGGAGGAAGCTACCGATTTCGACGTCCCGATTGCCTTTGACGAACCCGAGTGGCTCGCCTGCCCGGCAGGCGTTCCATGAACGCGCTGACGGTCCTGCGCGCAGGCGCTTTGCCGAGCACGCCGACGGTCGCGCTGCCGCCCGCGATCGAGGCCGCGCTGCGCCAAGGTGCCTGGGTGGTCTTCAACTTGTCGGGCGGGAAGGATTCGTCGGCAGCGCTTTTCGCAACGATGCCCGTGCTCGATGCGCTCGGCCACCCGCCTGAGCGACGCATTGCCATCCATGCCGACCTCGGCAAGGCAGAATGGGACAGCACACCTGCGACCGTCGCGCGAACCGCGGCCATGGCCGCAATTCCGCTCACGGTCCGCAGCCGCCAGAGCGGTGACCTGTTCGACCGTTGGCACCAGCGTTTCGAGGCCGGCAAGGCGCGCTACGAGGAGCTCTCGACCTACAATCTGATCGGGCCATGGTCATCGGCCTCGCTGCGCTTCTGCACGTCCGAACAGAAGACCCAGGTTATCGGACCCTACCTTGCCCGCCAACTGGCTGGGGAAACCATCATCCAGGTCATCGGCATCCGCAGAGACGAAAGCACCGCGCGGAGCACCGCACCAGAGTGGAAACGCGACACCCGCTTCGCCGCCGACGGCAATCGCGCCGGTACCCGGATGATGATCTGGCATCCGGTCATCGACTGGTCGACCGCCGACGTCTTCGACTTCCACGAGGCACACGGCATCCCGCTGCATGAAGCCTACACCCGCTATGGCTCGAGCCGCCTCTCGTGCCGCTACTGCGTCCTGCAGTCGCTCGCCGACCAGCAAGCCGCGGCTTCATGCCCGTCCAATCACGAGGCCTTCATCCATCTGGTCGCACTCGAAGCCCGATCGACATTCTCGTTCCAACCCGGCCGCTGGCTCGCCGACTCTGCGCCGCAACTTCTTCCGCCTAGCCTCGCCGCCGATATCGCGCGCGCCAAGGAGAACGCCGACCAGCGGCGGCAGCTGGAAAGCACAATGCCGCAAGGCTTGCGCTTTCAGCGAGGCTGGCCGCCGCGACTGCCGACGATGGACGAGGCCGCCACTATCGCCGCCGCCCGCTCACCGGTCCTTCAACGCCACGGTCTCGACAACCGGTTTCCAGAATCCGTCGACGTGCGCCGGCGCTTCGAAGAGCTGATTGCTGCACAGGAATCACGACCTCAATCGGCAAATCCAGCCCGGAGAACCCGATCATGACCCATTCCCCTGCATACCTGCGGATGGTCGCCGCGCGCAACGCCACGGAAACGCGGCTCCGCGAACTCGAACGGCGACTCCGCGAGGCAGCCGACACAGCCGTCGAATCCCCGGCCGCCCATCGCGGCGACAGCGCCTGGCGCAAGTGCGACGAAGCAGGATGGCAAGCCACTCTCGCAGAGCTGCGCTACCACAGCCGCAACGAAATCGGCGCACTCACAGTAAAGCTCGACCGCCAGCAGGCTGCCATTCGCGCATGGCTGACCAAAGCCTACGAGAACAGGGCGAAGCGCAACTGAGCAGCCGGTGCTCCGTTAAGCAACGCGGCGCGCGTCCCCGGACGGGACACATCCGGCTGCAGCGCAACAAAGCCTTGCGCTGCAATCGTTTTTAGATTCAAACCCACTCATCTGAAGGGGCGCATCATGGAGATCGTGTATCACTTCGACACGGCAAGCGCAGCCCTGCGCGCTTGCGACAATGGCAACGTCGTCACCGGGTCGGTGCTGGTCATCGCATCCGATTGCATCGTCGGACTTGCAAGCAATCCACCCCGCGCGATCACGGCGCGCACCGGGCCTTTCAAGCCCTTCTTCGGAAACTCGCGCAGCGCCATCCTGACCGAAAGCCAGCATGGAGCCGAGCAGATCCGCGCCGGCGTCGACGAAGCCTACCGGCAGGGTTTCCGAATACCAGAAGCACTTGCCGATTTTGCCACGCTTCGGTCGGAAATGTCGGCCTGCGCCCGGGAATACCGCCTGACCAGCGACGAAGTGCTTGCGCTGGTCGAGGCCTGCGAAGCGCGCTCGACCGAATTCTGGATCACGCTCGGCCAAGCCGGAGCCGAGTCCTCTGCCGCCCGAATCCTGCAGGCAGGTATCGAAAACCTCTCGGCTGCACGGCGCAAACTGCTCGACAAACCTCTCTGAGGCTTTGGCGAAGCCAGCTCTCCGCTTCGCACACCAGCACCACCCCAGACCTCTGAAGCGATCCCATTGGCACGCCAGAAGCGTGGCCAATGGAGGGCGCGCGACCCGCGCGCCTGCTCGTCCCGCGAGCGGGCCGAGGAGAGGAGGGGGATTGAGAAGGGTGTCGAGGACGATGGTGTCCGAGACGCAATCTCAGGAGAAGCATAATGAACATCGGTTCCATCAAGCAGAACGACAGCGGCGTTTTCATCGGCCGCGTTGACACCATGGCTGTCGCGATGACGATCGCGCTGAAGCCGGTCAACAGCAACAATCCGAAGGCTCCGCGCTTCGAGATCCATGCGCTGACCCCGGCGCGCAAGTGGATCCAGGTCGGCGCGCTGTTCGAGCTGTTCTCGAACAACACCGGCGAGGCCTTCCTCAACGGCAAGATCGACGATCCGTCGATGACCGCCCCGCTGCAGATCTCCGCCTTCCAGCAGGACGATGGCAGCTACAACATCGTCTGGTCGCGCCCGACGCGCCGCCGCGACGTCACCTCGCAGCTCGCGGCGAAGCAGGACGACATGCCCGCCTTCGACATGGGCGAAGACAGCACCGGCACCAGCGGCGCAGCCAGCGACGGTCTCGGCGAATCCACGGCCGAATTCGCCAGCTGACACCAGCTCCCCCAGCGCAGGGCGGCTCCCAGTCCTCCGGCCGTCTTGCGCACCTTCGGGCCCGTCTCTCTCCCCCCGAGAGACGGGCCCTTTCTTTTGCAGACACGGCCCGGAGCCGTGCCCTTAGGAAAGGACAGCTCATGAGCATCATCACCGCCATCATAGATGTGCGCGAACACACCGGGGTGCCCGGCAACGCCACCATCGAGCTCACGCCCATCGGCACGATCGGCGGCATCAGGCTCGCTGACGGCCGCCGTGTGCGCCCCTGGATCACGTGGGAACTCGAGGAGGCCGACGGAACGCACCGCGACCTGACGTTAGATGAGCTCAGCGAACTCGGGTTCGTACCGACCCTCGACAAGACCATCGCCATCGAACTTGCCTGATGCGACCCGGCCAAGTGCCGCTTCCATAACGGAAAATCGGCTGATGCCGATTGCAGGGGCAGGGCGCTTAATTCTATTCTGCCGCCGGCAATACACGGACCCCAAGGAGCCACCCCCTCATGGAACGCCACTTCACCGAAACGATTTCCGCCTCCGCCCTGCAAAAGAACTTCGATGAAACCCTCAAAGCCGCCGCTACGCGCGCGATCGGAATCGAAGAGAAGGACGCAATATCGGCTGTCCTTGTTCCAGCGCATGAATACGCATCGTTGCGCGCCCTTGTCGGACGCGCGATGCAGTCGAACGCTCTGGCGGACATCGTCGCGGATCTAACCGCGCCCCGGCCCGGAGCTCATTCCCATTCGCCCGAAAGGTACGACGATGCAGCAGCATAACCCATCGACCCATCCCGAGGTAGGGGGAATCGTCGACTTCCGCTACCTCGAACGCAAGGATGTGGGCGGCAAGATCAACGGCGAGCCGGACATTCGTCCATGTCTGATCTGGAATGTTCGCGCGATCGAGACGCTTCAGCTGGTGGCCGTGCTGCCCATCGTCTCGGGCGCAACCGGTGCGCGGGTCGCAATCTCGCCCGCCGAACGCGTCGCGCTGCGTCTCGAGGACACTGCCGATGTCGTGTTCGAGGAGGCGAACGTCTTTCTCTGGCCCGGGCCGCACCTTCAGCCACAGGCGGATCGCGGCCTCATTCGACCCCGACGGGCATCGAAGCAGCTGCTGAACGAAATCGCCGCCGGAATGACAGGGCGCAACTGCAACATCGTCTTGCGTGCCTGACTGACATCCACCCGGCACTGTCGATCAGCTCTCTACCACCGGAGAACGCCATGCCAGATGACAAACCTACCACAGAACGAAGCATAACCGCGAGCATTGCCGTTTTCCTCTTTGCCATCGCCAAAAACTGGCGTGAGGTACGCGTGTCTGACGGCACGCGGATCCCGAACCACCTCTTCGCGTCGTCACGGGCAGCCGGATTTCTCCTCGAAGACGGCCCACCTGAGCATCTTCGGCAGGAATGGAACATTCCGCCGGGCCCTGTGCATCTAGGCCCCACCAAAGACACAATCGACGACGTCGTAGCCTATCTCGGCCTCGGCGATGCCGACATTCAGTTTCTCGAGCACTATTACCGCCTGATCGGCGGCATCCGACCCTTCTCGCTCATCAGCGACCGCCGAAAATTCATGGCGCTCTGCCAGCGCACTCCGGCCTTCACCGTCGATATGCGCGACTTTGCCAAACTCGCCGCCCCCGCATCGCCCGATGCCCGCTACGCGGACCCAGAGACGCTCGACGAACTTCTTTATCTCGATCCTGGCACTCTTGTCCCCCTCAATGCGACATACGAATTCGTGCTAGGCAAGGGCGATCGAGACGCCGGGCGCCGCGCTCTCAACGAACTGGAGCTCGGAGCAGACATTCTCGTGCGAGAAGATGGCATTCACATCGCGATCAGGGACTTCGTGGATTTCATCGACACCGAACCAGACGACACCCCTCCGCGTCGGCCAACACGATGGCTCCCTCGCCTGCGAAACATCATCCGACGCTGACCCGGCACCTCGCCACGCGAACTTCTTCCTTGCTCAATCCTTTTGCCCTATATGGAGGCCATCATGGCAACGACACCTTCCTTGCAGGATACCCTCGATCTACGCGAGCAAATCGCCCGCATCGACAAGACGCAGGCGGACATCCAGAAAACCCAGGCGGACCTCGCCAAGGTCAAGCTGGAGGTCAAATACTATCCGGGCGTCCTCGTATTCCAAGGGGCCGCGGCACTCGCAGCAATTCTTGCCGCAGCGGCGGCCATCGTCAAAATCTTCGCCTGAATGACCGACAGCGAAACGATCGAGACCTCCCAAGGTCCGGTCTGGATCAAACGCTATGACAACGGTGATATATCGTTCTGGGCGCCGCCCGGCTCGTCCCAAGGCGACCTTCTCGCTGAAATCGTGCGTGGCCGCGGTGCCTGAAAACCCAAGTTCAAGCGCCGGTTCGCGCCTCCCGTTCACGCAGAACAGCTGATCGAAGAGCTCCAGGCGTCCTGAGCGGGCACCGTGGCGCGCTTCGCGCGGCCTATGGAGCCCGTCATGCCCTACACCCTGATCTGCATCCCCAAGCGCTTCCTCGACGATCATCTCGAGCGCGACCTTCCAACGCCGGAGATCGTTCGCGAGACCAGCTTCCACTATTTCATCGCCTCTAGCGATCCAGCCATGGCGGAACTCATTGATGATGCCCGCCACTACGCGGACAGCCTCGATGAGGCACCACGCAGCATCGTCCTGTCCGCCAGAGCGACCCTGCGCGCGATCCGGCACGCGGGGCATTGATGATACGCCGCCTCCGGCGTCGAAGAGCTGAAGAAGGACCGTGAGAACCACTCCCGGATGCGGAGGACGAAAAGCGTCACCGCAATCCCGCCCCTTGCGGGGGATGACCGATACGACCTCGAAGCAATGACCGGCGCCGCTGCATTCGGTACCATCGTCCCTTCCAGCGCGTTGGAGTGCCCGATGCCAACGAGCCGGCCGCCCTTGCGTGCTGCGGAAGCAGGCCGCCCCGTGCCGAAGCCTGTGACATACGAAATTCAGACGTCCGGCGCAGCCACTTTCGGCACCCTCGGACCACCGCCGCAGCGGGCCACCCGCTGACCAGGGCTCGGCTCCGCGTATCGTTTCAGCCCGGTATCGCGGGCGGCGGGGTTTTCCCCCGGCGAACCTGTGCATGACGAGCCTTACGATGTTCAGTCGAATCAAGGCCCCTCGTGTCCGACAGCCCGTCCGCCGCCAGTGCCCCTGCCTCTTTGGTCGCGGTTAGGGCCAACCTGCGAAAATGCGAGCCGTGTTGCTCGGCAAGCCGAGCTGCCCGCACCACCTCGATTTTCGAGGTTTCCCGCGCATGCGCGCGGTGTCCCACCACTCCCGCCGAGGCTCGATAAGGGCACCGGCGGACGAGCCGCCGGCCACAAGGAGGCTTTATCATGAACAACGTCAATCTCGTCGGCCGTCTCGCCAAGGACCCCGTCGCCCGCGACACCGGCGAAACCCGCGTCACCGAGCTGATCCTGGTCACCGAGCGGCCCGTCATCCGCGACGGCAAGGTCCAGAAGGACCCCGAGACCGGCTACCCGGTCAAGGATGCCGAATTCCACAAGGTCACCGTCTTCAATGGCATGGGGCTGCCGCTCCGCGAGCACAAGAAGAAGGGCGACCAGCTCGCCGTCACCGGGCGCATCCACTACTCGCGCTGGAAGGATGCCGACGGCACCGAACGCTACGGCACCGAGATCATCGCCGAGAACGTGATGTTCATCTGACCTCGCAGGGGCGGCACCGCGGTGCCGCCCCTCGCTTTGCTCGGCAAGGGTTGCGGGATTCTCAATTACATATCATCAAATTGACGACAGGAGGACGACATGACGAAGCTCAGGGAACTTCGGACCAACGCTGGCTTCACCGCAGAACAGGTGTCTGCAGCACTGCTGATCGACATCAGGGTCTACGATGAACTCGAAAATGGAAACTTCGAGCCGAGCGTAAACGTGCTTCGCTCCCTTGCGGCACTTCTGCGGGTGCCGCTTGACAAACTCACAGGCCTTGGCTGGGCAGCGGACAGGGGCTTCGCCGCAAATCACTCGATCCTGAACAACGACACGACCGGGTATTGGGGCGATGTTGGCATCGAACTGCCCGGACGACCAATAGAATGGCACCCCATCTCCGATCAGACCGCTGACGCGCTGGACAGTCACCTCTCGAGCGCAGCCTCTGGTCAAAGCATCTACTTCGAAACACTCGACAACAGGGCGATCCGCTTCTTCCCCGAACGGACAACGCGCCTCATCCTTCAGGACGAAGCGAATGACGAGTTGCCCAACGCAGCGCCTAATCCCCTCGCAAAGATCGAGGAAGACGGCGGCCTGCCTGCTGTCATTTACCGGGGGCTGACCGCTCACGCCCAATATGACGACCCAGTCATGGAGGTGCTCGGCGAAGTATTCATGGACATGATCCAATCGTTGGTCGAAGACGCACAGATCGACGAAAGCACCTTGGTCAGTCATCTGACCGACGCCCGTTTTCACATGGACGACGGCTCCATCATCAACCTCGACATCGACCAATCAGCGTACCTGGAACTCGCCGATGGCTCGCTTATCGCAAGCGATGCGGCGACCATTCGGCTCGAGGACGAAGCTCGGGGCACCCAATACCTCACCAAGTCCCGGATCTGCCTCATTGATATGCCGCTGACCCTCCTTGCCGAAGCCCGATATTGCGACCGCGACGACGACGACTGAGACCTGCGATCACAGCTGACTCCCGGAAACCGGCAAACCCCCCAAAGGAGCGATGACATGCACAGAAGGCCATTGCCCAACTACCAACAACGGCTCGTCATGGTCAGCTGGCAACATCTCTCTACCGAAGAGTGTCAGCAGCGCGCGCTCGCTGCCCTCTCACCAGTCATGTGCAAGGATGCGAGCAAGCCGCACGAGAAGTGGACCTACTGGGATCCGCATGCGCGCGATCACTTCGCGGACCACGCCGGGCAATTCAGTGGCTTTTCCGCGCTGCAGGTCGATCTGCTACGCCCCACCTTCGACTACCTGCATCTGCGCGATGCAGATTGCCTCATGGACACCATTGACGAAGTCGACGACCGGATTCTGGCGATCATCGGGGCGAGCTGCACATGGCTGTTTGCCACCATGAGCACCGAAAACGACCACCCACTCTCGGGCGCGCGACGAACGCTCGTCATGCTCGATTGCGACAGGGACGGCCGCGAACGGGATAACTCTCCGGGGTTCGCTACGCTCCCGCGCGACACGCTGCTCGAGATCGAGCGCGACCTTGAGGATTACATCCTCGACAGCCTCAGCTGATCGGCAACCCGCCGGTTCACAGTCACGGTTCACGGTTCATGATCAAGGATTGCGCCCGTCGCGTCGATCTTCGCCCCGCGATGGCCGCAGCTGCACCTCAGGTGCTGTGCGACCATGTCCAACTTCATCGAAATCGACCTGGCGAAGCATTGATCCCGAAGCTTCGACGCGGGGACCAGCACGACACGGCGGCATCTGAGGCATTCGATCTGCGCATTGAGCCCATGACGAACCAGATCGGCGACTGTGTCGATACGCTTCATTCCCATGAGCAGCGTAGAACATCATGGGAACATCATGGTCAAGCATTGAACGCGCTACGGAACCTGAGCTACTGATAGAACCTGCGGCAACCTGAGGTCTCCAGCATGCACGAAAACGATGACGACGCCGACAAGCAACGCGGTGCAATCGCCATCCTTTGCGACGACCATTACAACGGATGGCACGTCAAAGGCTCTACCTACGCTCCACTGGCTGAAGCGTGGGTGTCCGACAAAGGTTATCCCTGCATGCATAAGGCCGCAGTCTTCGAAAGCACATCGGACGCCCAGACATATCTTGAGCTGAACAGAGATGTCCTCACGAAAAGATGCAGCACCTACGGATTTCTCGGCTTCGAAGTGGTCCAAATGACGATGTGGCCCGACCCAACCAGCTTCACACCGGTTGTCGCACTACAAGCGACCCAACGCTCACGGCATTAAGAACTACGATCATTGCATCAACGTCTCCCGACCTTCGGCCGGGACCGCGCTCTACTCCACGCCCCGCAGCGCGGCCCTGGCTGCGCTAGGTCTCGCGTCTGCGGTCCGCTCCACCGAGCCCCTGAAGGGTCTCGGCCCTTCGGGTGACGATGCTGACGCATTTTGCCGCGCACCGCGCTTACGCGCACCGCGCTTACGCGCTGCGGCGATGATGAGCGGGGCTTTTCCAGCGGCTCGGGCTTCGCCCGGGCCTTGCGTTTTTGATGGCCCCGCCGGCCCTCGATCCCGCCGCGCGCCGCGCGAGCAGCCGGGGACCGGCCGACGACTGGCGCCGCCGCCTCAATCCCCGACATGCCCGCGCGTGCCTGCTGCGGCTCCTGCGGGGGCCGTTCCTGTTTCGCTGACGCGGATTCCTACCGCCGCCGCCCTACGGGCAGGTTCGGCGGTCCCTACCCGTCGCTGCCTGCCGCAGCCCTGAAGGGCCGCGCGCGCGGCATCGCCAGTCGGGAGCTTTGCAGCCGTAATTCGCGCATGCGCGCGAAAGCGCGGCATTCGGCATCCTCCGGCCGGTCAAGGATCGGCTCAGGCTGTCGCTGCGCTTGCCTGAGCCGCCCGCAGAGCGGCGATGCGCGCCGGTGCCCGCGCGATCGTCCCTGACAGTCCGTCGTCCGCCGAGCAGCCACGCTGAACGGCTTCCAAGATGGGAAGTGTTCCCGCTGTTAACCCTTCGTCGGGCCGAAGGGGCGGTCCGGTGTGGCGCTGAAGCGCCTGACCGGCCCTGCCTTCGTCTCTCTTCCTCGGGGCGGGAACGTCTCTTCCACACACACAGGAACACCTGCCGAAACATATCAGTCTTCGGCGCTCGTCAAGGATCGCGGTCCCCCCAATTTTCCGCCGGGTGACCGTGTCGCTGCGCGCCGGCCACCCGGCAGAAAATCGGCTCCCCCGCGCCCGCAGGGCGGCGGCGCGACAAGCGCGCCGTCCCTGACTGCACGCCTCCCGACTGATGGGTTTTCGGGGTTCCCGTTGTGGGAACGATTTCACTCAATTGGAGGCTTTTATGACCAAGATTTCGAACCTGTCCGACCTCGCGATCCTCGCTGCCGAGATGCGCGCTTCCCAGATCGAAGCAGACATCGCCAATGAGTTCGGCCACGCCAACAATGGCGAATACAACGCCGCGTTCATCGAAACGAGCGAGATGGCGAAGCTCAGCATCGTCGCCGAGCCCGAGCATGCCGACATGCCCGATCCGGAAATGTCTGCCGCCGCCGTCGAACTGATGATGAAGACGATGTTCGATGTCCTGCGCGATACGAGGATGCAGGAGTGCGCCGCAGATCTCGCCTGGGGCTTCTGCAACAGCTTCCACATGGTCGCCAAGCGCATCGAAGGACGCGAAGACGACGCCGCCAAGAAGCTCGGCGAGCTCGCCCGCAATTTCGACCCTTCAGAAATCTACGCGACCGAGCTGGAGGAAACACAGCAGCTGTGCCAGACGCTCGAAGGCATCCGCGCAGCGCTCGAGTGCATGCGCGATCACGCCGCCGAAGTTTACCGGGTCGAAACCGGCCGGCCGTTCTCCACCGTCCGGGGCAGCAGGGTCTCGAGCAAACTCACCGCCTCGGTGGTCGACGCCCGCGACTATCTCGCCGGACGCGCCCAGCGCCGTCGCGAGCAATACGCACCCGAAGGTCCGGTCGTTGCCTTCTCGGGCGGAGCACAATGGCACGATGACGCGATCATCTGGACCCGCTTGGACAACATCGCGAAGCGCATCCCCAACATGATCCTCGTCACGACCGCTCAGAACAAGGGCTGCGACACCATCGCACGCTGCTGGGCGGCCTCGCGCGGGATCAAGCTGGTCGAGTTCAAGCTCGACACCAGCAAGGGCAGGAGCGCCGGGTTCGTTCGCAACGACCGGATCGTCGCTCTGAAGCCGGTTGAGGCGATCGTCTGCCAGGGCTCGGGCATTCAGGCCAACTTCGCCCAGAAGCTTCGGGACGCCGGAGTACCGCTCCACGTTCTGCGCCTTGCAGATCAGCGCCCTGACGAGCTCGCCAGCACAGCGCGCAAGGCTCACTGAGCACCCTGGGAGGCTCCGGCGTTCGCCGGAGCCTCCCTTTCTCTTCTGTCGCGCGGACACGGGCTCAGGGGGCATCGAACCCCCTTCGCCCGTCGGGGACGCTCGATCTGAAGATCGAGAAGGAGAGGGGGAGGGGGGGGGAGT
>Ga0114986_1000457_pt1 | contig 11463 bp, 11 predicted proteins | sample Shrwel1BS1Day17_FD_96988 | JGI IMG/M metagenome (GOLD analysis project Ga0114986, IMG submission 96988) | Subsurface microbial communities from deep shales in Ohio, USA - Utica-3 well 1 S-1-Day17 | ecosystem: Environmental > Aquatic > Deep subsurface > Shale gas/oil reservoir > Produced... | reverse complement strand
CCTCGGCCAGCTCGACCGCCGCCGACGAGAACTTGTGCGGCCCTTCCTTGCCATAGCTGTGGAACTGCACATGCGTCAGGTGGGCGGGCAGGCCTTCCAGCGCCTCGATGGTGTTCAGGGTCGATGCGATGTTGCCCGGCACACCCAGGTTACTGGTGTGGATGTGCAGTGGGTGCGGGATGCCCAGGTCCTGCAGGCAACGCGCGAGCGTTTGCAGGATCTGGCGCGGCGTGACGGACCAGTGTGTGTGGGCCTCGTCGACATCGAGCCGGCGCTGGTTGAACTTGAAGGCGGAGATGCCGCCCGGATTCACCACCTTCACACCGAGTGCCTTGGTGGCATGGATGGTCCAGGCCATGTAGTCCCGGATGCGTTCGATGGGCTGCTGCCGGGCCATCATGTCGAGCAGCAGCTCGTCATTGCCGAGCATCACATAGGCCCCGTGGTCGAGGATGGGCACATCGCCCATCTCGAGGTGGGTGTGGCGGGCGTTGCTCGCGGCCATGGCGGGCTCGAACGCGCTGGTGTAGCCCATCTTCACATAGCTGTAGCCCGTCTGCAGTGTGCCGGGGGCGCAGTGCCCGCACGAGGCCAGCTCCAGCGGGTTGAGCGGCAAGGGGGCGGGATCGAAGCCACGGCGATGGTCTTCCGGCAGCATCAGGCGCGCCAGGTTCATCTTGCCGCCGGCGATGTGCGTGTGCATGTCGATGCCACCGGCCATGACGATGCAGCCGGTGACGTCGATCGTCTGGTCGACGGCTTCGTGGGCGGGCAGGTCCACGATGCGGCCGTCACGCAGGACGAGGTCGCGCACCACGCCGTCGATGCCGTGGGTCGGGTCGTACAGACGGCCGCCCTGGAGTCGGATGGTGCTCATGCCGGGGCTCCGGTGTGTGCCTGAAGGCGTTGCAGCAGGCCCTCGACCACCTCGGCCACCGTGGGCAGGGACGAGGGCCGGATGGGCCGCAGGGGCAGCACGACGCCGCCATCGGCACGAAAGAGGTGGCCGCCGGCTTCGATGCCGGGCGTGGCCACTGGAATGAAGACGACGTCGCCTTCGGGACGAACCAGGCCGGGTCGCCCCAGGATGATCTGCGGCAGGCTGGTGTCGGGTGGGATCAGGCCCGGCTGAAAGCTGGCGACCCACAGCAGCAGGTCCACCTCGCCCTGAGCGAGCAGGCGGCCGCCGGCCAGCCGGACCGGATCGTGGGTCAGCCCGGCCGGGCTGTGCTCGGTGCGCAATGGCAGGCCGGAGAGCCACGTCCATGCCTGGTTGACGGCGTAGGCGCCCTCGCTGCCACCGAGGCTCAGCGTGGTGGCCCGGCCTTGCACATTGAGCTCGGCCACCAGCCGGTAGAGGGCTTCGCCCACCAGTTCGCCGTGCGGGCCGGCCATGCCGGGTTCCCACACGAACACCGGGTAGCGGGCTGCGCGCAGCCGATCGACCAGGGGCTGCCATGCCGCCACCCGTGCATCGGCATCGACATGCCCGCGCACGCAGGCGGCCAGCTCCGACAGCGTCCGCGCCAGCGGCGCCCCGACGGCCTGCGCTTCGCTGTGTACGTGCTCACCCTGTGGCAGGGCCGGGTCCACGTCGGCCCCCAGGTAGACCACATGGCGCCGGGGCAGATCGGTGCGGCCGATGCCGCATCGCTCGTAGAACAGCGGATAACGCGCCGCCGGCTGCGTGCCCACACACACCAGCAGATCGCAGCGGTTCAGGACCTCGGACAGGGTCGTGTAGAAGGTGCCCTTGTCCTGCTGGGCACGCACGGCGTTGTGCAGCGCCTGCCCGTGCGCGTGGTCGGCGACCGCATGGGTGCACGTCGCCAGACGGTACAGGGCGCGGGCCCCGGCCACATCGGTGGCCAGCCCGCCGAGCAGCGGACGGCGTGACTGGCTCAGCCACTGAGCTGCAACGTCCAGCGCTTCGGCCACGGAGGCGCGTGTTCCCTTGACCCATGCCTGGGTTGCCTCGGGGTTGTCTGCCGGCAGCAGGTGCGCCAGTGCGCTGTCGGCCCGCGGGCAGCCGGCCCCGCGCAGGCGAGGCGGGTCGGCCAGGTCGACCTGGGCGTGGTCACACAGCAGGGCGCAGTAGGGACACGTCCAGGGGGGTGTTTCCGCAGCCGGGGTGGCGTGGCTGCTGTCGGAAAGGGCGTTCATGTGGCGGCATGAACGCAATGCACATGCCATGCGGCGCGCCAGGGATCGGCCCCGCACGCACGATCAAGGCGTGGCAGGGGTGGGACAGTCTGTCCTGCGGGCGCGGCTCAGCGGTGCAGGCAAAGTGTGTCGCCGTCGGGGGCGGGGCATCGCCAGACAACGTCAGCGGGGCGATGGCATGAATTCTGTTTGGTCGACGGCATGTCCTGGTCTGCGCCGCCACCCGCTTGCCCCGTCCGCTGCTGCTGTCAGCTGGCGGGTGGAAGCCGCCGCTGGTGCAGTGCGCTGGCCACCAGCCACCCATGGGCGCCGGCCTGGGCGGCAGCGTTCAGGTCGGCGTCATCACGGATGCCGCCGGCCCCCAGCACGTGGGCGTCGGGCGCATGCGACCGGATCTGCCGGATCAGGCCGAGGTCGGGGCCCGCTTCGGCACCGACCTGGTCGAGGTTCATGGCAATCACCCGCTCGGGCCAGTCCTGCGGAGACGACCAGCAGGCGGCAGGGTCGATCGGCTGGCCATGTCGATGGTCCAGCGACAGCGCGCAGGCCGGATGGCGCGCGAGACAGCCGCGCAGGGCCTCGAGCGAAGACAGGGACTCGCTGCCCAGCACCGCCACCAGTTGCTGGGGCGAGGGCGCGAAGCAAGCCAGCAGGGCGTCCAGGTCATCCGGGCGCCGGATGCCGGCATCGACCCACAGGCAGATGTCGGGCAGGGCGGTTCTCAGGCGCGCCAGCACGGCGGTTTGCAGTCCCTTGCCCTGCAGTGCATCGAGGTCGGCCAGGTACAGCTGGCGGGCGCCGGTGTACCGGAGCAGCGCCTGCGCCACCTCGATCGGGTCATCGCCGGGGCACAGGTCGGAACGCACGGACTGGTACTGGTCGCGTGCACCACGGCGGGCGTGGACCACGCGCCCCTCTTTCACATCCATCACCGGGATCACGTTCATACCATGAGGCCTTTGTCAGTGTTGGTGTACGAACACCTCAGCGCGGGAGCGGAAGGCGATCAAGCCGAGCTGTTGTCCGTGGGGCGGGACATGCGCACGGCCATGGTGTCGTCCCTGGCGGCGCTTCCGGGCGTCACAGTGTCGCACGTGACGGCGCCGTGGGAGGACGGTGGCGTGCGCGCCCGGCCCGGCGAGTCAGCGCCCGCGCTGCTCTCGCGGCTGGCCGTGGGCCATGACCTGATCTGGGCGGTGGCGCCCGAGGCCGAGGGCCTGCTGGCGGCGTGCTGCGCGAGCGTGCCGGCTGCGCGCTGGATGGGCTGTGACCCGGATGCCATCCGGGTGGCCACGAGCAAGAGCCTGACGCTGGCCGCCCTGGAGGCGGTGGGCGTGCTGACACCGCTGGACCCGGCGGTGCGCCAGGCGGCCCGGGCGTGGGTCGTGAAGCCCGATGACGGCGCCGGGGCGCTGGCCACACAACGGTTCCAACGCGAAGAAGAGGCCCGGATGGCCTGGGCCGACCGCGACGCCCGCGGCCTGACCAGCACCCTCGAACCCTGGGTGGACGGCCTGCCCATGAGCCTGTCTCTGGTGGTGGGCGCATCGGGCACGAAGCTGGTCAGCGTCAACCAGCTGCACATGCACGTGGCCCCCGACGGCCACGTGAGCATGGCGGGCCTCACACGCAGTGTGATGGGGGAGGGGGATCCGGCACGGGCCCGGCTTGCGCGGCTGGCACGACAGGTGGTGGCGGCCATACCGGGTCTGAAGGGCTTTGTCGGCATCGACTACGTGGACCACCCGGTATTCGGGCCCGTGGTGATCGAGGTCAACCCGCGTGTGACCTGGGCGTTTGCCGGCCTGTCGGAGGCGACCGGCCTGAGCCTGGGCGCCATGCTGCTCGATGTCTTTGCGCCAGAGGGACGACCTGTGCCGGAGAAGGCGCATGCGTGAGCGCGACGGAACCAGCGAGGGCACCCCGTATGTCGGCTGGGACATCGGCGGGGCGCACGTCAAGGCCTGTCGCGTGGCGCAAGGCCGCGTGCAGGCGGTGCGGCAGTGGGCCTGTCCGCTGTGGCAGGGTCTGGACCAGCTCGATGCGGTGCTGCAGGCCGCGCAGCAGCACTGGCCCGACCTGGCCCGTGTGCACCATGCGGTCACCATGAGCGGGGAAATGGTCGATGCCTTCGCCCACCGAGAAGATGGCGTGATGGCCATTGCACAGCGCATGGCTGCGCTGCCAGGCCAGAGTCTTCGGTTCTATGCCGGCGAGGCGGGCTGGCCTGCGCTCGAGACGCTGCACCCTGCGTGGCAGGCCGTGGCCTCGGCCAACTGGCTGGCCACCGCGGCCGTGGCAGCGCGCGCCGTGGGCAGCGGGCTGCTGGTCGACATCGGCAGCACGACGACCGACATCATCGCCCTGCAGGGTGGCGATGTGCGAGCCCTGGGGCGGACGGATGCCAGCCGGCTGGCCACGGGTGAGCTGGTTTACCTGGGCGTGGCGCGCACACCGGTGTGTGTGCTGGCCCGCCAGGTGCCCTTCGCTGGGCTGCTGCGCAATGTGATGAACGAGTTCTTCGCGACCACGGCCGATGTGTACCGTCTGACTGGCGAACTGCAGGTTGTGCATGACCAGTACCCTGCTGCCGATGGGGGGGCGAAGGACCTGGATGGCAGCTGCCAGCGGCTGGCGCGCCTGATCGGGCTGGACGGGCGAGACGCCGATCTGCCCGCCTGGCGGGCGCTGGCCCACACCTGGCGGCAGGCGCAGCTGGACTGGACGGCCGAACAGGTGGACCGCGTGTCCCGACAGGCCGGGTTGCCGGCCGATGCGCCGCTGGTGGCGGCAGGGTGCGGACAGTTTCTGGTGGAAGCGCTGGGCCGGATGATGAACCGCCCTGTGCATCGCCTGAACACCTTGGCGTTCTCGATGGCCTCGGATGCCACGCCGGACACGGCCACCTGGGCCGATGTGTGTGCGCCGAGCGTGGCGGTGGCCTGTCTGTGCGCGCAGGAGGATGCCGCATGTGGGTCGTGAAGCTGGGCGGCAGCCTGGCCGAGGGCGAACGCCTGCCCGAGTGGCTCGCCTTGCTCGCGACCGTGGGTCGGGGGCGCGTGGTCGTCGTGCCCGGTGGCGGGCGCTTTGCAGACGAGGTGCGCACGGCCCAGCGGCATTGGCAGTTCGATGACGTGGCCGCGCACAACATGGCCGTGCTGGCCATGGCCCAGACCGCGATGATGATGCGCAGCCTCGTGGGCACGCTCGAGCCGGTGCTCACGACAGCCGATGTGCGCCAGGTGCTGCGCCGCGGGGGCACGGCCTTGTGGATGCCCATGCAGGCCTTGCGTGACCAGCCCGACGAACTCACCAGCTGGGACGTGACCTCCGACAGCCTGGCGCTGTGGCTGGCACGCCAGCTCAATGCCGAGCGCCTGACGCTGGTGAAATCGTGCGCCGTCGAGCCCCGATGGGACGTCGCGGAATGGGCTGCACGGGGCATCGTGGATGCCGCCTTCGAGCCCATGGCCCGCCACGCAGGCCTGGCGATCGATGTCCTGTCCAGCGATCAGGTCGAGACGCTGCGCAGCTGGCTCACCGGGACGCCCATCGGCACGTCGATGGCGTGAGGCCGCCGCTTGCGCGACAGGCCCCATGTGGCCGCCTGGGCCATCAGCGCCCGGGCGAGATCGGTCTGCAGGCCCTGCGCCCGGTCTCCGATGCACACGGCGCTGCGGAAGCCGACATAGTCGGGAGACAGCGCGGCCAGATCTGCAAGGTGCCGGAAGCGCAGCGCCCCGGCCAGGCCCGCGCCCTGACCATGGCGATGACAGGCTGAGACGAAGTCCCGCAGCTCGGCCTGCGCCAGCACATCGAACAGGCTGCCCCGGTCCTTGCGGGCCGTGTCCAGCATCAGGGCGGGAAAGCGTGCGCGGTGGGCGCGGTCCAGCAGCAGCGGGTCCAGGCCATCGTCGGCCAGAAACACCGGAATGATGGCGCAGGGCAGGGGCGCGAGGGCATCGATCACGGCAGCGGCTTCCGGGCCGGACGTGATCCCGACCTTGACGATGTCCACCCCGGTTGCTGCCACGGCCTGCACGCGGGCCAGGATGGTGTCGAGCTCGGTCATGGGCACGTCGCCGATGGTGGCGCTGAGCGGACCATGGTGGCCGCGACCGCGCAGGCCGGTGACCACCTCACGGATGAGGGCACAGGGCAGGCCGCCCAGCGCCCCGTCGGCGGGCTCCTTCAGGTCGATCAGGTCCACGCCTGCGGCCTGCGCCCGGCATGCTTCGTCCAGATTGCGCACACTCACCAGCACGCCGTGGAGGGGGGAATTCATGCGGTCGCTCCATTCAGGTTGGACGGGGAGTCCGGTTGCAGGGCGTGGCGGGCCACGGCCTCGCACAGCCATTGCCATGCTTCGCGCTCCTGCGGGCCGGCGGTCTTGTCGATGGCCACCTGCAGTGGACGCATCTCGTTCTGAATCTGGTGCAGGGGCAGCAGGTGCAGGCGGCTTACCAGCACCGCACCTTCGATGACCGCGGCCTGCGCCCGGTTGAATCCGAGGAAAGGGGCATGGTCCTGTGCCTGCACCACCGACAGGGTCAGCACGGGGCGTTGCGCATCCGGCTGCACGTCGGTCAGTTGCAGGGCGAGGTGCCGCAGCGCGCAGGCCAGGCGCACCCCCGCCACGCCGTTCAACGGCACGGTGGGCCAGATGCGGCGGCCGGTCACGCAGCCGGCAAACACCCGGGTGTCCGTCAGCACATTGAGCACGGCCGTCCCCCGGCTCAGGATGTGATCCAGCGTGCGGGACGGCTTGAAGGGCAGCAGGCGCACGGACGGTACATCGCCTGCCAGATAGCGCACGCCCATGGGGGCCAGGTGTGGTGTGCCCTGCGGGTCCAGCGTGCTCACCACGGCTTCGAAGATCTGGTCGTTCATGCACGCTCCCGGGCCGGTGGGGCGCAACGGTGTGCGCCATCCTGAGCCGCGTCGACCGCGCACCCCCAGCTCAGTGGTTGATCCTGAACATGCCGCTTGCCAAGCTGAAAGGCCACCTGCGCCCGTGCCAGTTCCACGCCCATGTAGAAGGCATGAGAGGCGTCGTGCTCCAGGCCCAGCGTGGGCCACAGTGCGAAGGGGTCTTGTCCCAGGCGGTGCCCGTCGCGGTTGTACACGTGGATGCCCTGCTCGGAGACCTGGACGCGGAAGTTCGGGTCGCGCACGGCCGCGGCGGTCTGCTCGATCTCGGCGGGGCTGTCGGGGAAGGGGTGCTTGGCGTGCACGGTCATCAGGGCGTCGCTCAGCCCCTTGGGCAGCATGTGCATCTGGTGGGCAGCGTGGTGGATGCGCCGGGCCCAGTCGGCCTCGCGGATGGCACGGCGCGCATGGCCGCTGACCTGCGTGGTCAGGATGGCGGCGATGTCGAGTTCGGCCGCGATGCCCAGCAGCACCGCATTGATGCCGCTCGTGTCGGCCTCCAGCAGCTCCGTGAGGTTGCCCACGCCCATCAGGATGTCGATGTCCGGATGGCGTGCCCGCAGCCTGTGGTAGCGCACCACGGACTCGGTGAAGCCGAAGGGCAGGGGGTCGAGGATGGGGTCGGCCAGGAAGGGCCGGCCTCGGGCCTGCATGCCGGCAATCGCCTCGTCCAGCGAGGCCGTGTCCGTCGGGGTGCGCGGAATCAGCACCGGCACCGAAGCGACCTCGTCGGCCACCCACAGCGTGTCGATGTTGAGGCTCAGCAGGTAGTCGGCCCCGGCCCGGCCGCCCCGCAGCAGCTCCTGGGGGGCGGGGGTGTCCACGCTCACCGTGTGGCCCTCGCGCTTCAGCGCCCGGACGGCGTCTTCCAGATGCGGGAAGGGCGTGGCCGGCAGACAGCCGAGGTCGATCACATCCGCCCCTTCCGACCGGTGTTGCCGCGCGCGGGCGAGGATGCCTGCGACATCGAGGCGGGGGGCGTCCACGATCTCGGCAAAGATGCGCGTGCGGTACTGCGTGAGGTCGACCGGTTGCTGCGCACGCTTGAAAAAGCGGGGCAGGTCCTTGAGCTCTTCCGGGCCCCGCTCCACCGGGATGCCGTAGTGGGCGCTCAAGGCGGCGACGTCGCCCATGCAGCGCCCGGGCACGATCATCCGGTCGGCCTGGACGGGCGCCGGCACACGGCGGCGGATCATGTCCGCCGTCATCAGGGCGGCCACCTGCAGGCCGATGTCCCGGATCTCCCAGGTGAAGGGCGTCGGGGCCAGGCCGTGCAGCACGCGTTCCAGCGCAGGGTGCGCCAGGTGCCCCGTCAGAAAGACGATGTGTTCCATGTATCGGACACCTTGTTGCGCCGGGCGGCCAGGGCCGCTTCGAGTTCGGGGATGTTGCACACGACCTGGCAGTGATCCAGCTCCCGCAGGCGCGCAACATGATCGAGTTCGATGCGCCGGGGTCGCAGGGTCACCCAGTCATGCGGTGCGCGGGTGACCACGACGGGCTCGGTGTCACAGGCGAAGACGATGCTCAGGATGCCCAGCTTGCCTGCCTGGGCCAGCATGTTGGTGGGCAGCGTGTCGGAGATCCCGAGCGCGCATTTCGCCACGGTGTTGCTGGTGGCCGGGGCGATGACGACGGTGTGGTAGACGCCGGCATACAGCTGGCCCACCGGGATGGCGCTGGCGCTCTTGTCGCGGAAGACCTTGAAGTCGGCGCGCAGGGCATCGAGCGTGTGGCCGTACTGGGGCAGGACCTCTTCTGCCGCGGCGGACAGAAAGAGATCCACATCGGGCAGGCTTCTGGCCAGCGCCAGGGACTCGACCAGGCCATGGCCCGAGCCGGTGATGGCCCAGGCGATGCGGCTGCCAGCGAGGGGGGTAGGGCAGGGGGCATTCATGGCGTGGTCAGGGGCATGCAACTTGCAGAACGGGGTGTGTTCTCGCCTGCAGGTGCACAAGCCGTGCCAGCCGGGCAGACCCCTCAGTTGGATCGGTGGCCACCTGGCGACCACAAGGAGCACCCCATGACCAGCCTCGAGCTGCTGCACGTCGGACAACTGCCCCGGCATGCGAACCCCGTCCCCGGCGAAGCGCTGGACATCATCTTCATCGAGGGCCTCGTGGCCGACACCGTGATCGGCATCCACGATGACGAGCTGGAAGTCACGCAGCCGGTCCGCATCGACCTGCAGGCGGGCCTGCCCCGCTCCCATGCCTGCGCGACGGACCGCATCCACGACACGATCGACTACAGCGTGGTGCGGGGCCGGGTGCTGCGCCTTCTGGCGGAGCACGGCGTGCAGCTGCTCGAGGCTCTGGCCGAAGACGTGGCCCGGATCCTGGTGATGGAGTTCGGCGCGGTGTGGACGCGGGTGGCGGTGGCCAAGCCCCGCAAGTTCGATGATGTGGTGGCGGTGGGCGTCGTCATCGAACGCCGCGCGGGTGACTTCGCGCCGCCCCGGGCTCGCATCAAGAGCCCGGACGTTCGCCCGGTCTCAGCCTGATCAGTCCGGCATGGCCCCGACCAGGGCCATGGCCGCCTCGGCCCAATCGGGCTCGGTCAGGGCCGCCACCAGCAGGGTCGCCACCGTGAGGTCGGCGCTGGTGCCGGGGTTCAGTCCCCGGGCCTTGAGTGCGCTGTCCCAGTCCTGCCATGCGAGCAGGCCGTCGAACCCCACGCCGCTGTGGCCCCTGGCCAGCCAGGGGCGGGCCTCGGTCATGATCTGCTGCGCGGTGGCCTCGCCGTGCTTGCGCGCCACATGCGAATCGGGCCAGTGGCTCAGTGCATGCAGAAAGGTCATCTGCACGCTGTGAACGAGTGCGGCTCGGGCCCCATCCCCCCCTGGCGGGCCGCTCTCCATGCGCTGTCGCCAAGCGGTGCGCAAGGTGTTCAGCAGCGGGTGGAACACATCGTCATGCGCCTGCATGTACTGCATGGCAACGCGGTCCCGCGGGGCGGCGAGCGCCATGGCGTCGCGCAGGGTGACGGTGGGGGGCGCGTGCACATCCTGATCGGGCACCTTGCCCAGGCCGCCCGGTGCAGCCAGGGCAATGGCGCGGAAGGCCGCTGCCGCGTCGTCGCGGGTCAGGGCGTGCAGCACGCCTTCGGTGGCCTGCTGCCAGGGCCCGGTCGCCACCGGCTCATCGGGGGCCGCCTCCAGCGCTGCGGCCAGCGGGGCGGTCAGCAACACGATGCCCAGGTTGGTGTTGCAGCCTGCCACGGCGCGCGTGGCCGACACGGCTCGCTCGATGCGGGCGCCGACCGTCGCGCCGGGTTGGAACAAGGGCGGCCCGGCCACCCGGGCGCTGTCCAGAAAGTGTCGGGCCGCCATGCCGTGACCGGGGCTCGCCAGGCTGACGTTGCCCGGCTTGCGCACCGCCACGTCCAGACAGCAGGCCAGCCGGAAGGCCACTTCGGCGCGGGCCTTCATGGGCGGTGCCGCGCGATGCGGATGGCCGGACCGTGCTGCGCCATCTTGCGGTCGATCAGGTCGTTGACGATCAGCGGCGCCAGAGGCTGGTCCATCACCTGCTGCAGCCCCTGCCAGGCTGCCACCCCATTGACCTCCAGCACCTGCAGGTCCGTCGGGCCCTGCGGACCGAGGCGCGCGGCCATGAGGTCGACGCCGGCATAGTCCAGCCCGAGGGCGGCCGTGGCACGCTCGGCCAGCTCCGCCAGTTCGGGCGTCAGCGGCTGGCGTTCGGCCCGTGCCCCCTGGGCGATGTTGTGCACCCAGTGCCGGCTGACGCGCCGCATGGCGCCGACCGCCTGTCCGCCGATGACGAGCACGCGCCAGTCGAAGCCGGGCTCGCTGACCGGTGGCAGGTAGCGTTGCAGATAGGCCATGCCGCCATACAGCGGCGTGGCCAGCGGCGGCAGGGCCTGATAGGCGCCGTTGACCCACCCGGCCAGTGCCAGGCCCTTGCCCTGCGAGCCGAACAGCGGCTTGACCACCACGGCCCGGCCGGCAGCGGCTTCACGCACCACGATGCGCTCGGCCTCGGCGGGCGACTCGGTGGCCCAGGTGGGCGGGGTCGGAATGCCTGCGGCATGCAAGCGGACGCTGGTGGCGGACTTGTCGACGCTGTGCTCGATGGCGCGGGGGCTGTTGTAGACCGGCACACCCAGGTCGTTCAAGGCGTGCAACACGCCGAGTCGCTTGGTGACCTGCTCGAAGGTGCCACCGGCCACGGCACGCACGATGACGGCCTGGGGCAGGGCATGCCCGAAGCCGGGCAACTGCAGTCCATGCCAGGAGGCGGTGGTGTCGATGCGGCAGGCCGACAGGTCCACGCAGTGACCCACCATGCCGCGGGCCTGCAGCGCGTCCTGCAGGCGTCGGCAATGCCAGCCCACCGTATCGGTCATGAT
>Ga0114986_1000456_pt1 | contig 11465 bp, 11 predicted proteins | sample Shrwel1BS1Day17_FD_96988 | JGI IMG/M metagenome (GOLD analysis project Ga0114986, IMG submission 96988) | Subsurface microbial communities from deep shales in Ohio, USA - Utica-3 well 1 S-1-Day17 | ecosystem: Environmental > Aquatic > Deep subsurface > Shale gas/oil reservoir > Produced... | reverse complement strand
TCCATCTACGAAGGCATTCCCCACCTGCTGGCGCCGGTGGTGACCGACATGCGCCAGGCCGCCAACGCGCTCAACTGGTGCGTCGGCGAGATGGAAAAGCGCTACAAGCTGATGAGCGCCATGGGCGTGCGCAACCTGGCCGGCTTCAACGCCAAGATCCGCGAGGCGGAGAAGAACGAGCAGAAGATTCCCAACCCGCTCTCCATCACCCCCGAATCCCCCGAGCCCCTCACCGAACTGCCCTACATCGTGGTGGTCATTGACGAGCTGGCGGACCTGATGATGGTGGTGGGCAAGAAGGTGGAAGAGCTGATCGCCCGCCTGGCCCAGAAGGCCCGGGCCGCCGGCATCCACCTCATCCTGGCGACCCAGCGGCCCAGCGTGGATGTGATCACCGGCCTGATCAAGGCCAACATCCCCACCCGCATCTCCTTCCAGGTTTCCAGCAAGATCGACTCCCGCACCATCCTCGACCAGATGGGCGCCGAAGCCCTGCTGGGCCAGGGCGATATGCTCTACCTGACGCCGGGCAGCGGCTACCCCACCCGGGTGCACGGCGCCTTCGTCGCCGACGACGAAGTGCACCATGTGGTCGAATACCTGAAAAAGACCGGTGCCCCCGATTACATCGAGGATGTACTCACCGGTGCCGGCGGTGACGAAGATGGCGGTGGCGACGGCGAGGGCGGCGACGATCCCGAAAACGACCCCATGTACGACCAGGCCGTGGAGATCGTCCTCAAGACCCGCCGGGCCTCCATTTCCCTGGTCCAGCGCAACCTGCGCATCGGCTACAACCGGGCCTCCCGCCTCATCGAAGCCATGGAGCGGGCCGGCCTGGTCTCCGCCATGGACGGCCGCGGCGGGCGCGAAGTGCTGGGCCGCAAGACGGAAGAATGATGAAAACTCCCCCCAAGTTCCTGCTGGCGGCCCTCCTGGCCGCCGCCCTGCTGCCCGGCGCCGCCCAGGCCTCCGGCGTCGCCAAGCTCAAGTCCTTCCTCGACAACACCCGCAGCCTGCGGGCCGAGTTCGTCCAGTCCGTAGTGGCCAAGAGCGGCCGCAAGCCCCAGAACTCCGCCGGCCTGATGATGTTTCAGCGCCCCGGCAAGTTCCGCTGGCAGGTGGAAAAGCCCTATCCCCAGCTGATGGTGGGCGACGGCGAAAAATTCTGGATCTACGACCCGGAACTGAAGCAGGTGACGGTAAAGAAAATGGGCAAGACCCTGGGCGCCACCCCGGCCGCCCTGCTGGCCGGCGAAGGCTCCGCCTCCCTGGAAAAGAACTTCACCCTGGCCGAAGGTGGCGAGAAGGACGGCCTGGAATGGGCCGAAGCCACCCCCAGGAGCGCCGACTCCGGCTTCGAAAAAGTCCGCCTCGGCTTTGCCGGCGACAACCTGCGGGCCATGGAACTGCACGACAGCTTCGGCCAGACTACCGCCCTCATCTTCAACCGGGTCGAACGCAACCCGTCCCTGGCCCCCGGCCTCTTCCGCTTCACCCCGCCGCCCGGAGCGGATGTGGCGGGGGAGTGAGGGGCTCTAGCGTTTGAATTCACTAGCCTGTAAGGCTTTTCGTGCAGATCCGGTGGAGTGATGGGGTAGGGACACGGTGCGCTACCGCTCTGTTTGAGGTGAATCTAGCGCAATATGCGCTGCCTCAACGATGATGTCGTACAGTTCAGTCGCGACTTCTCTTGCTTTGTCGATATCGAGATTTCCGAACGAAATTACTCCCGGTCCAGCACCAAACCAAGTGTCTTTTGAAGCGTATCGCTTATAGATGGCCGAAGTTTTAGTCTTGATGCGCTCGTGCTGAGCAAACAATGCCTTATCCATGCTTGGCGGATAGGGCATGTAATCCCACTGAACATCTGCAAGTTTCGAGCGCACCTTAATGGTGATGAATGGGATTCGCTGCTTTTCGCAAAACCCATACCAAGAATTCTCTTTGTCGAAGCCCTTGTCTTTCCTGCTGATCTCTACGAATTTTTCCATTTCGACCTCGGGACTAATGTGCCCAACGCCCGGTACCAGCAGCGGACTTTTCGCAGCGAAGCCAAATACGTCGGTTGAATGCGATAGTTGGGCATTTCTCAATTCAAGAAAGAATATCGGCCACGAAACGCTCAACCTCACCAATCATTGAGGACACATCCTCTTTAGTGAACTCACTTGCGTTTCCATGTGCTGCGCTGTTTCGTATCCCCGCCAACGCTGTGATGCGCTTCTGAATGAGTAAGTTGTACTTGCCAGCCTTAGCAAGATCTGCGTTCATTTTGTCCATCTTCCCAGTCAAAAGTCCTGATTGGGCGCAGAGGTCTCTAAGCGTTGTCTCCAAGACGACGCCCGCTACGACCGCGGCAGCTACGTGAAAGCCAGAGGACTGAAGCTCCTTTGCCTGCTCAAGTTCGCTGTCAAAGAGTTCGGCTTGTACTAGTTGACGAACCGATGCTAGATAGCCGCCTTCAAAATCCTCTTTTGCAGCCAGAAATACGGCCTTAACTCGCTTTACTGTGTAGTCGTTGTGTAGATACGCTTGCGGCTTCTCAGCCTCAACGAAGGAAAGAAAGTGCTCAGATTCTTTGCCACAGGAACTGGAGAGAAGATTGCGCGCTTTGACGCACCAATTCAGCAACAACTCGTCGTCAACGGCTTCGTAGTGTCCGGAATAATCGCTGTACTGCGCTCTTTTTGTCGCTTCAACCTGTGCGAGTTGCTGCTCAAGCTCTGCGAAGCGCTTTCGAAATACTTGGGTCACGCGAGTCTCCCGTTAAATGCCAAGCTAGCAGTGGACGACAAAAACGTCCAATTATCCATACGATGTTTTGTTGTTATGTAACCGGGCATTCCTGACAAAGTGGTCGCACCGGGTCCTGTTCGGTTGATTAGGTGTGGGCTGCGGAACGCATATGTCATTGCAGCATACGGACCGAAGAGGCCTATGTCCATTGGGTGGTCCGCTATGTTCGCCGCAGTGGCCTGCGCCATCCGTCGGTGAGTTGTCAGGTTGAGGTGGGGCGGCTTTGGGGGAGGGTGCTTCTCTTCCGGACAGGGCATGAAGGGCAATCGGGCCCTTGAGGTAAACTGCGGCTTTTGCACGGGCAGACCTGCTGCCAATGGATTCTGAGTGAGCGATCTTTTTTCCCAAGGCACGGTGGATGCCGGGGCGCCCCTGGCGGAGCAGTTGCGGCCCCGCTCGCCCGATGAGGTGATCGGCCAGCAGCACTTGCTGGGGCCGGGCAAGCCCCTGCGTCTGGCCTTCGAGTCGGGTCAGCCCCATTCCATGATCCTGTGGGGGCCGCCCGGGGTGGGCAAGACCACCCTGGCGCGCATGATGGCGACCCAGTTCCACTGCGAGTTCATCGCCCTTTCCGCAGTCTTCTCCGGCATCAAGGAAGTGCGGGAGGCGGTGGCCCAGGCCGAGATTTGGAAGGCCCAGGGCAAGCGCACCATCCTCTTCGTCGATGAAATCCACCGTTTTAACAAGGCCCAGCAGGACGGCTTTCTGCCCTTCGTCGAAAGCGGCCTGTTCACCTTCATCGGCGCCACCACCGAGAACCCTTCCTTCGAGGTCAATTCGGCCCTGCTTTCCCGGGCGTCGGTGTATGTGCTGAAGTCCCTGGACGAGGCCGAGATGGGCCAGTTGTTCGACCGGGCCCGGGACAAGGCCCTGGCGGACCTGGATTTTGACGACGAGGCCCGTACCCGCCTGATCGGCCTGGCCGACGGCGATGCCCGGCGTTTCCTCAACCTGCTGGAGCAGGTGCGCACGGCGGCGCGTACCGCCAAGCTGGCCAAGGTGGACGGGACCTTCATCGAAGCCACCATGGCCCAGAGCCTGCGCCGCTTCGACAAGGGCGGCGATGCCTTCTACGACCAGATTTCGGCCCTGCACAAGTCGGTACGGGGCTCCAACCCGGATGGCGCCCTCTACTGGTTCTGCCGCATGCTGGATGGTGGCGCCGACCCCCGTTACCTGGCCCGGCGCATCGTGCGCATGGCCTGGGAAGACATCGGCCTGGCCGACCCCCGGGGCAGCGAGATTGCCATGAACGCGGCCCAGACCTACGAGCGCCTGGGCTCGCCGGAAGGGGAGCTGGCCCTGGCCCAGGCGGTGATCTACCTGGCCTGCGCCGCCAAATCGAATGCTGCCTACAACGCGTATAATGCGGCACGCGCCTTCGTCGCCAAGGACGGCTCCCGCCCGGTGCCCGAGCATCTGCGCAACGCCCCCACCAAGCTGATGAAGGATCTGGGCTACGGCAAGGATTACCGCTACGCCCACGACGAGGCCGAAGGCTACGCCGCCGGTGAGAACTACTTCCCCGACGGCATGGCGCCCGCCACCTGGTATCAACCGGTGGAGCGGGGCCTGGAAATCAAGATCGGCGAAAAGCTCGCCCACCTGCGGGACCTGGACGCCCAGGCCGCCCGTAAAGGCAAAAAAAGCTAGCCACAGAGGGCGCAGAGGACACCGAGTGTCATGGCAGACCAACTGACCCAGCAGATTATCGGCGCCGCCATCGAGGTGCATCGTCTGCTGGGGCCGGGGCTGCTGGAAAGCGTCTATGAGGAGGCCCTCTGCCATGAAATGTCCCTACGGGATATTCCCTTTGCCCGGCAGGTGGCGGTGGAGTTGGTGTACAAGGGCCGGGTGATTGCCGGCCAGCGCCTCGATCTGGTGGTGGCCGATGCCGTGGTGGTGGAGCTGAAGTCCCAACGGGCGCTGCCCGAAGCAGTATCGGCCCAGGTCTTGTCCTACCTGAAGGCAACTGGTTTGAAACGTGGTTTACTTATCAACTTTGGCGAGCCCAGGCTTGCCGACGGCGTGAAACGATTTTCTCTGTGATCTCTGTGCCCTCTGTGGCAAAAAGGTTTTGATTCCATGCTCGACATTCAACTGCTCCGCAACGACCTCGACGCCGTGGCTGCCCGCCTGGCGACCCGCGGCAAGGCCATCGATTTCGCCCAGTTCTCCGCCCTGGAGGCCGAGCGCAAGACCCTGCAGACCCGCACCCAGGAGCTGCAGGCCAGCCGCAATTCCCTCTCCAAGCAGATCGGTATGTTGAAGGGCAAGGGCGAGGACGCTTCCGAGGTGATGGCCCAGGTGGCCGCCATGAAGACCGAGCTGGAGCAGGCCGAAGCCCGTCTGGCCGAGCTGCTGGGCGAGTTCAACGCCATCGTCGCCGCCATTCCCAATCTGCCCAATGAAACCGTGCCGGTGGGCAAGGACGAAACCGACAACGTGGAAGTGAAGCGCTGGGGCACGCCCCGGACCTTCGACTTCGAAGTCAAGGACCACACCGACGTGGGTGAATCCCTCGGTCAGCTGGATTTCGCCGTGGCCGCCAAGATTTCCGGCGCCCGCTTCTCCGTCATGAAGGGCCAACTGGCCCGCCTGCACCGGGCCCTCGCCCAGTTCATGCTCGACACCCACACCGGCGAGCACGGCTACACCGAGGTCTACACCCCCTACCTGGTGAATGCCGCCAGCCTCTTCGGCACCGGCCAGCTGCCCAAGTTCGAGGAAGACCTGTTCAAGATCGCCCGGGCCGATGCCGAGCCCCTGTACCTGATCCCCACCGCCGAAGTGCCGGTGACCAACATCGTGCGCGACGAAATCCTCGCCGCCGAGGCCCTGCCCCTGAAGCTGGTCTGCCACACTCCCTGCTTCCGTTCCGAAGCCGGCTCCTACGGCCGCGACACCCGGGGCATGATCCGCCAGCACCAGTTCGACAAGGTGGAACTGGTGCAGATCGTGGCCCCCGAGAAGTCTGCCGAGGCCCACGAGGAACTGACCCGCCACGCCGAAACGATCCTGGAAAAGCTGGAACTGCCCTACCGTCGCGTCACCCTGTGCACTGGCGACATGGGCTTCTCCGCCGCCAAGACCTACGATCTGGAAGTGTGGCTGCCGGCCCAGAACACCTACCGGGAAATCTCCTCCTGCTCCAACTTCGAGTCCTTCCAGGCCCGCCGCCTGCAGGCCCGTTTCCGCAACGAGAAGAACAAGCCGGAGCTGGTGCACACCCTCAACGGTTCCGGCCTGGCCGTGGGCCGCACCCTGGTGGCCATCCTGGAAAACTTCCAGAACGCCGACGGCTCCGTCACCGTGCCGGCCGTGCTGCGTCCCTACATGGGCGGCCTGGAGAAGATCGTCGCCGCTTGACGCCGCGTCGCTTTTCGCCAAAGCAAGGGCCGGGAATATCCCGGCCTTTTTCTTTGCCCCGGCTGCAAGGCAGGAGGGACGGACATTCCGGCATGGCCTGCCTGGAGAATGGCTTGCTGCCTGCCTCTGCGCCATGCCCCTCGACCCTGGCGCCTTGCCTGCCCGGCGGTGCCTCAGTGTCGCTTCTTGCCCTTCTTGTCGCCCTTTTTCTCCTTCCTTTCTGCCACCGGCTTGGGCGGAATGTAGGGCGGCTCGTGGCGGGTGAGGATGTCGTAGAAGATGCGGATGTTCTCCACCATGATCACCGCCTCGCCACCCCGGGCGCGGCCGCTCTTTAAGCGCCGGTAATACTCGGGGCGGGAGAGCAGGGGCAGCACCCGCTTCATTTCGAACCAGGAATCCGGGTCCGCCTCGGTGCTGGGGGCGATGGCCAGGCCGCCCTTCATGTGGCCCAGGCCCAGGTTGTAGGCGGCCAGGGCCATCCAGGTGCGGTCCGGCTCCTTCACCGTTTCCGGCAGCTGGTCCCGGATGTCCGCCAGGTAGCGGGCGCCGGCGCTGATGCTCTGCTTCGGGTCGAGCCGGTTGGAAACGCCGAGACGGTCCGCCGTTTCCTCGGTCAGCATCATCATGCCCCGCACCCCGGTGGGGCTGGTGGCCATGGGGTCCCACTGGGATTCCTGGTAGGCCAGGGCGGCGATGAGGCGCCAGTCGATGCCGGTGCGGGCCTGGGCCGATTCGAACTGGGTGCGGAAATCGGGCAGGAGGCTGCGGGTGCGCTCGAGGAACTGCACCACGTCGAACTGCTTCAGGCGGCGCACGTGGCCGAAATAGCGGTCCTTCAGGCGCACCAGGGTGCCGTCCTTGTGCACCCGGCCGAGGAAGGCTTCGGCCTTGGCCACCAGCTCCGGGTCCGCGTCCCCGGGGAAGAGCCAGGCGATGGGCTGGGGCTCGCCGATCTGCAGGGTGGCGCTGAGCTGGGGGTAGTAGTTCTGGGCGATGTCGAGGATGGGGCCGTCGGTGAGGGCCAGCTCGATGCGCTGCTCGGCCACCGCCTGCAGCAGGTCCAGGTCGCTCCATTCCGGATGTTCCTGCACCGTCACCGGCGGATTGAGGGCCGGCAGCCCGGCCAGCAGGTCGGCGTGGCGGCTGCGGGCCACCACGTGTACGGTGCGCCCGGCCAGCTGTTCGGTGCTGGTGATGGGCAGGGAGGCCTCGTGCTGCACCAGCAGGTGGCTGCTCTGGAAGAAGGGAGTGGTGGCCTGGAATTCGCTGTTGGCCACGCCCGGGTGCCAGACCAGCCAGGCGGCGGCCATGTGGCCGGCGCCCCGCTTCAGGGCCTGGGCCACTTCCCGGTAATTGCCGACGGAAACCAGCTTCAGCTTGAGCCCGGCCTCCTCGGCGAAGAGGCTGACCAGGTCGTACTCGAAGCCGGCCCCGGCTTCGCCGCCGTTGTCCTGGGCGCCGGGGGTGTAGGTCAGGGGGCCGGGGCTGGTGAGAACCACCAGCTCGTTGCTTTCCCGCCAGGAGGCCACCTTCCTGTCGGCACAGGCGTAGACCAGGACCAGGGCAAGCAGGGCAACCAGCAGCCAGCGGAATACCTGTGGACGCATCCTCGCCTTTCCGGGGTTGTCCGGGAAAAAAGTTCCCGGATTGTGCCATGGACGCCCAGCCCGACAAAGGGGCCCAGGTCAGCGCCCGGGGCGGCGAATCGTGCTAAAATCCGCCTCCCCGGTGAGGTACCGAAGTGGCCATAACGGCGCTGACTCGAAATCAGATGGTCAGGGAAACCTGGCACGTGGGTTCGAATCCCACCCTCACCGCCACTCCTTTTCTGCTTCTTCCGGCGGCGCCTGCCGCCCGCTGCGGGGACGACCCCGCCAGCGTCCGTACCTTGGGGACGGCCCCGTTGCCACGGAGGTCGCCCATGTTTTCCCCCACTACTGTCTTTTTCCTTTCGCCCCTGCTGGCCTGGGCTGTGCTGCTGCTCGCCGGTCTGCTGGAGATCGGCTGGGCCCTGGGCCTCAAGTCGGCGACCGCTTCCTCCCGTCCGGCGCTGATGTGGTCTGCCACCCTGGCGGCCATGGCGGCGAGCGTGGGCCTGCTGGCCCTGGCCCTGAAACAGCTGCCCCTGGGCTTGGCCTATGCGGTGTGGACGGCCATCGGCATCGCCGGCACCGCCCTGGTGGGAATTTTCCTGCTGGGGGAATCGGCCAGTCCCCTGCGTCTGTGCAGCATCGGCCTGATCCTGGCCGGGGTGGCCGGGCTCAAGCTGAGCGCCTGAGCCCTTTGTTTCTCAGGCGCCGCCGCCGGGCGGGCGCATGGCCAGCAGGGTCTCGGAATGGTAGTCGCGGCGGTAGAGCACCACCACGATGATGCTGGTGACCACCAGGAACAGGCCCGGACCCACCAGCCAGGTGAGGGCGGCGAGGCCGAAGTAGTAGGCCCGGATGCCCCGGTTGAAGTCGTCCCCGGCGTAGCTGTTCACCGCCGCCATGCGCCGGGCGCTGGCTTCCAGTTCCGGATCGGTGTCGCAGCTGCCGGTGGGGGCGGCGCCCACCAGGATGGAGAGCAGGTTGAACTGGCGCAGGGACCAGGTGAACTTGAAATAGGCGACGACGAAGACGCCGAAGAGCAGCAGCAGCTTCAGCTCCAGCAGGTCCCGGGTGACTTCCCGGGCGAAGGGGAAGTCGGCGGTGACGGAGACCACCTTGTCCAGGGTGCCGAGCACGGCGAAGAGGCCGGCGATGATGTAGATGGTGGTGTTGGCGTAGAAGGAGACGCTGTTCATCAGGTTGCCGATGAGGGAGGCGTCGGTGATGCGCACTTCCCGCTCCAGCAGGCGCCGCGCCCATTGCAGGCGGTAGGCGTGGCCCTGGCCCACCAGGTTCTCCCGGGCGTGAGGGCCCCGTTCGGCGAAGAAGACGTAGCCGATCCAGCAGAAGAGGAACCAGCTCAGGGCACTCCAGTCGAGCAGGGTTAGATGGGCCAGGGGGCCTTGGGGCATGGGGAATTCCGCGTCAATGAAAGCCGATGGGCCGATTTTGCCACAGCCGGGGCCGGGCCGTTCCCGGCGCCGCGGGGCGGCTTCAGATGACCCGGCTCTTGGCCGGCACGTGGCGGGCCAGGAAATCCATCTGGTCGGCCAGGATCTGGCGGTTGGAGAGAATCAGGAATTCGGCCCGGTTGGGCACGTAGGGCAGGTAGAGCAGTTCCATGCCGGCCTTTTCCAGCAGGCGGGCGCCCTTCTTCTGGTTGCAGGGCATGCAGGCGGCCACCACGTTGGTCCAGGTGTCGCTGCCGCCCTTGGAAATGGGGATGACGTGGTCCCGGGTCAGGCGCTGGCTGGAGAATTCCCGGCCGCAGTAGGCGCACAGGTGGCGGTCCCGGTGGAACAGTTCCCGGTTGGAGAGGGGCGGTACGTGGCGGTTGTAGCCTTGACCGTGGCTGTGGCCGCGCAGGGCGATGATACTGTTGGCGGTGATGGCGGAGCGCTGGCCGGTGAGGCGGGAAATGCCGCCGCGCAGGGTGAAGGCGTTGTCGCCCGCATCCCAGGCCACCATTTCCCGGGCGTAGTAGAAGCAGGCCTCCTGCCAGGAAATCCAGCGCTGGGGCACCCCGTTCTGGTCCAGGGCCAGGATCAGGGGCGCGCAGGCGTACTCGGCCAGCAGGTGGGGGGCCGGGAGGCAGTGCGGGGGCGGCAGGCATACCGGATCGTTCATGGGAGTCCATAAAAATCATCGGTTTGCGCCAGAGTAACAAAGGCGGCCGGCTTTTCCTAGGGCATGGCCCGGCTGCCGGGTGGCGGCTGGGGAAGGGGAGGCTTTCGGGTATCCTTGCGCCTGTATGGCAGCGGCGGCTCCGATTTTCCCCCGTTGCCGCCACTGCCGCGGCTGCGGCCCTGTCTTCCATCCATTTGTCTGCCCAATCGTTCCATGGCTGCCCCATCTTCCACCCTCAAAGCCGCCCTGGTGGTTTCCCTGCTGGCCCATGCCGTGCTCCTGGCCTGGGGGCGCTGGAGTCTGACGCCCACGCCCAGCGCGGCGGCTGGCGGCATGCGGGTGGATCTGCGCGGCGGCCGGCCCGCTGCCGAGGCCCTGCCCCGGGAGGCCCAGTTGGCGACGCTTTCCCGGCAGGTGCCGCCAAAATCGCCGTCCCGCCTGCCTGAGCGGCCGGCCCCCATCTTGGCCGTTCCCGGCGCCAACGCCCAGGTGGCGGCCGCTGCCGCCCGTCCGCCGGCGTCGGCCGAGGCGGCGCCGGAGCGGCGGGGGGAAGGGGAGGGGCATGCCGGTGCGGCGGCCAGTCCGGCGGCCGGCGGCGGCGAGCGGGGCGCGGCAGCGCCGGCCCGGGAAGGCGCCAGCGGCGATGCCCTGCGCCAGTACCGCCTGGCCCTGGCCCTGGAGGCGCGGCGCTTCAAGCGTTATCCGCGGCTGGCCCGGGAGCGGGGCTGGGAGGGGACGGTGGAAGTGGTGGTGCTGGTGGGCGGTCCCGCCGGCCTGGCCGGCACGGTGCAGTTGCAGCGCTCCAGCGGCTACGGACTGCTCGACGACCAGGGGCTGGAAATGCTCAACCGGGCCCTGGCCGCGACGCCGCTGCCGGAAGCCCTGCGCGGCCGGGAGCTGCGGCTGGTGCTGCCGATCGAATTCAAGCTGGAGGAGTAAGGGGCGGGCCGGCCCTAGAGGTAGTCCGCCGGCGGCGGGGGCAGGTCCAGGCTGTGCAGGCGGAAGTGGCCTTCCCGCTTGTCGGCGTAATAGCGTTCCAGGGCGAAGCGCACGCTGCGGAAGGCCAGGTCGTGCCAGGGGATGTCGCCTTCCTGCAGCAGGGCCGTTTCCAGGCTTTCCTCCCCCGGGCTGTGGCGGCCGTCCACCAGCTTGCCCAGGTAGAAGAGGTGGACCTGGTTGATGTGGGGCACGTTCACCACGGCGAAAAGGCTGCCGATTTCCACCTTGGCGCAGGCTTCCTCCAGTGTTTCCCGGGCCGCGGCCTGGCCGGTGGTCTCCTCGTTTTCCATGAAGCCGGCCGGCAGGGTCCAGTAGCCGTGGCGCGGTTCGATGGCGCGGCGGCAGAGGAGGATGCGGTCCTCCCATTCGGCAATACAGCCGATCACCAGCTTGGGATTGAGGTAATGGATGGTGCCGCAGGCGTCGCAGACGTGGCGGGGCAGGCTGTCTCCCGGAGGGATGCGCAGGTGCACCGGAGCGCCGCAGTGGCTACAGTAGTTCATCGCGGGAGGAGGAGTGTGCGTGGCGCATGTTTGCCAGTTTAAAACAGTTTCCGGGCCCAAATAAGAGACATTTGTC
>Ga0114986_1000455_pt1 | contig 11467 bp, 10 predicted proteins | sample Shrwel1BS1Day17_FD_96988 | JGI IMG/M metagenome (GOLD analysis project Ga0114986, IMG submission 96988) | Subsurface microbial communities from deep shales in Ohio, USA - Utica-3 well 1 S-1-Day17 | ecosystem: Environmental > Aquatic > Deep subsurface > Shale gas/oil reservoir > Produced... | reverse complement strand
CCCCACGCCTGCACCGGCGGCCGAGGGGACTTCCCCGCCATGAGCACGAACCTGCCGGACGAATACGGTGCTGCAATCAACGCGGATGCGACAGCAGCGCCCGGATTGTGGCGGCGCATGGCCTGTTGGCTCTATGAAGGCATGCTGCTGTTCGGCGTGGTCTTCATCGCTGGCTATCTCTTCAGCGCCCTGACACAGACGCGCCACGCGCTGGACAACCGACATGTGCAGCAGGCGTTCCTGTTCATCGTGCTGGGCATCTATTTCACCTGGTTCTGGTCCAAAGGCCAGACACTGGCCATGAAAACCTGGCACATCCGCGTCGTCGACACCCAGGGGCGTGCGCTTACACAACCCCGCGCCTTGTTGCGCTATCTGTTGAGCTGGCTCTGGTTCCTGCCGCCTTTGGCAGCCATCGCCCCTTTCCAACTCTCCGGCGCCGAGTCGGCCGTGATCGTGCTGGGCTGGGTCGCGGTCTGGGCCCTGCTGAGCCGCTTTCACCCGCGTCAACAGTTCTGGCACGACGCGCTGGCCGGAACCCGGCTGGTCAGTTCGCAGCCGCGGAAGCGCTGACTGTCACAAAGCTCGGAGACAATCTGGGCATGCCCGAGATCCAGAACATCAGTGACGTCAACCCCCAGAAAGCCCGCAGCGGCCTCAACCGCATGTGGCATGCCCTGGGATACTCCATGGAAGGGCTGCGAGCCGGCTGGAAGGAAACGGCCTTTCGGCAGGAGGCCGTTGCCTCCGTCGTGCTGCTGCCCTTGTCTTTCTGGATCGGCCGCAGTTGGGTGGAGACCGCGCTGTTGGCCGGCTCGGTGCTGATCGTGATGATCGTCGAGTTGCTCAACACCGGTATTGAGACCGCCATCGACCGCATCGGCCCCGAATGGCACGACCTGTCCAAGCGCGCCAAGGACATGGGCAGTGCGGCCGTCCTGCTGAGCCTGCTGCTGTGCAGCGGGATCTGGCTGGCAGCCGTCTGGCAAAGGTTTTTTGTATGAACCCCGCTTTTTCTGTCTGCGTCTACTGCGGCTCCCGTCCGGGCAGCCAGCCCGGCTACGCCGAAGTGGCCCGTACCGTCGGTCGCTGGATCGGTCAACACGGCGGTCAACTGGTCTACGGCGGCGGCAAGGCCGGTCTGATGGGTATCGCCGCCGAGGCCACCCTGCAGGCGGGCGGACGCGTGGTCGGCATCATTCCCAAGGCACTGGTCGAGAAGGAGTGGGCCTGGCACGACTGTACCGAGCTGCACATCGTGGACACCATGCATGACCGCAAGCGCATGATGGCCGAACGCGCCGATGCGTTCCTGGCCTTGCCCGGTGGCATCGGCACGTTCGAGGAATTGTTCGAGGTCTGGACCTGGCGCCAGCTCGGCTACCACGACAAGCCCATCGGGCTGCTCAACGTCGATGGCTATTACGACGGCCTGCTGGCGTTCCTGGAGCAGACCGTCCAACAACAGTTCCTGAGCGACTGGCAGATGACGCTGATCCAGACCGACAGCAACCCGCAGGCCCTGCTCAAGCGCATCGTGCAGGAGGCCGGCCTGGCGCCGGCGTCGCAGCTGCGCGATATCTAGATCGCCGAGTCGTCCAGCTCGCCGGTACGGATACGCACCACGCGCTCGACGGCCGTGACGAAGATCTTGCCGTCACCGATCTTGCCGGTGTGAGCCGCCTTCACGATGGCGTCAACGCAGCGGTCCACGTCGTCCGTCTTGACCACCACCTCCACCTTCACCTTGGGCAGGAAGTCCACCACGTACTCGGCGCCGCGGTAGAGCTCGGTGTGCCCCTTCTGGCGGCCGAAGCCTTTGACTTCGGTCACGGTCAGGCCGGTGACGCCGCATTCGGCCAGGGCTTCACGCACCTCTTCGAGTTTGAACGGCTTGATGATGGCGGTAATCTGTTTCATCGCGAGGATTCCTGTTATCTGAGATTCTGTCTGAAGGCGAAAGAGCGGGCGACAGTGTGTCAAGCCCGGAACTTGTTGGTAATAGGATAACGCCAATCCTTGCCAAAGCTGCGGTGGGTCACACGGATGCCCACCGGCGCCTGGCGGCGTTTGTATTCGTTGATCTTGATGAGACGGGTCACCTTCTCCACATCGGCCGACGCAAACCCGGCCGCCACAATGGTCTCGATGCTTTCGTCGTTCTCCATGTAACGCTCCAGGATCGCGTCCAGTACCTCATAGGGAGGCAGACTGTCCTGGTCCACCTGGCCAGGACGCAGCTCAGCGCTCGGCGGGCGCGTGATGATGCGCTCGGGTATCGGGCAGGCACCACGCCCGTAGGGGTCGTTCTGATTGCGCCAGCGTGCCAGTCGGAATACCGTGGTCTTCACCAGGTCCTTGATCACGGCGAAGCCCCCCGCCATGTCCCCGTACAGCGTGCAATAGCCGGTGGCCATCTCGGACTTGTTGCCGGTGGTCAGCACGATGCGACCACTCTTGTTCGACAGCGCCATCAGCAGCGTGCCGCGGATGCGGGCCTGGATGTTCTCCTCGGTCGCATCCTCCGGCAAACCGCGGAACTGCTCCGCCAGCGAGGCCTTGAAGGCTTCGAACTCCGGCAGGATGGAAATCTCGTCGTACTGCACGCCCAGCCGCTGCGCCATGTCGCGCGCATCAATCCAGCTGATGTCAGCCGTGTAGGGCGACGGCATCATGACGGCGCGCACCCGTTCGGCGCCCAGGGCATCGACCGCAATGGCCAGCACCAAGGCTGAATCGATGCCGCCGGACAGGCCGATGATGGCGCCGGGAAAGCCGTTCTTGCCGATGTAGTCGCGCACGCCCAGCACCAGCGCGTCCCACAGATCGGCATCGTCCGACCGTTCCGGCGCCACATTTGCTTCCAAAAGCATAGCGCCTGACGCTTGTTTTATATGGACTTTGAACAGGTTTTCCTCAAAACTGGGCGCTCGCCCCACCAGCGCGCCATCGGCCGAGACAGCGAAGGAACGCCCCTCGAAGACCACCTCGTCCTGGCCGCCAACCAGATGCGCATACACCAGCGGCACCCCACAGACCTGCGCGCGCTGGCACATCATCTGCTCCCGCTCCCGGTCCTTGCCCACATGGAACGGCGAGGCATTGATCACGGCCAGCAACTCCGCCCCCGCCTCGCAGGTCTGGTACGCGGGAGCCTCGAACCACGCGTCCTCACAGATCAGCAGGCCGACCTTGACGCGCGAACCCACCGGACCGGCCTCGAAGACGCAGGCCTCCTGGCCCGGGGCGAAATAGCGTCGCTCGTCAAACACCTGGTAGTTCGGCAGCTCGCGCTTGGCATAACGAGCCACCAGTTGCCCCTCGCGCAAGACACTGGCCGCATTCAGGCACGCCGGCACCGACACCGAGCGGGTACGCACCCCGCCTGCGTCAATGCTCGCAGGATGCCCCACCACCACGGTCATGTCCTTTAACCCGGCCAGCTCGCGGGCCACTGCATTCACGGCATCATCACAGGCGGCGATGAAGGACGGCCGCAGAAACAGGTCTTCGGCCGCGTAACCGCAGATGGACAGCTCCGGCGTCAGCAGCAGATGCGCGCCAGCCGCATGGGCACTGCGTGCTGCATCGATGATCTTTCGCGCATTGCCGACCATGTCACCGACGACAAAATTGAGCTGAGCAACGCAGATACTGAGAGTCATGGAAGGAAAGAACCGTTCGGGAGCCTTGGGCAAGGCCGATTATGTCATTCGGGTCCTGGACTCCCCGCTGCAGGTGGACGCACTGCAATGGGACCAGCTGCTGGCGCGCACGGCGCAGCCCACGCCCTTCATGCGGCACGCCTACCTGGCGGCGCTGCACACCAGCGGCAGTGCCGCGCCCGCCAGCGGCTGGGCACCGCGTTTTGTCACGCTGTGGGCCGATGGTGAGCTGATTGCCGCCTGCCCGCTCTACCTCAAGGCCCACTCTTACGGTGAATATGTCTTCGACTGGGCCTGGGCCAATGCCTACGCGGAACACGGCCTGCCCTACTACCCCAAAGCGGTGGTGGCCGTCCCGTTCACCCCCGTGCCCGGCAGCCGCCTGCTGGCGCGCGACGTAGCGGCCAGGCAGGCGCTGCTGCAGGCTGCGCTGGGCGTATGTCGCGACGAGTCGCTGTCCTCCCTGCACCTGCTGTTCGGCACCGACATTGACCTGCAGGCCTGTGGCGACGCCGGCCTGATGCTGCGCCACACGGTCCAGTTCCACTGGCAGAACACCCGCCCCGGCTATGCGGACTTCGAGGACTTCCTGCGCCACCTGAGCCAGGACAAGCGCAAGAAGATCCGCCAGGAGCGGCGCAAGGTCGAGCAGGCCGGTGTCAGCTTCCGGTGCATGCAGGGTACTGCCATTTCGACAGCAGACTGGGATTTCTTCTACCGCTGCTACGAGCGCACCTACCTGGAGCACGGCAACGCACCCTACCTGAGCCGCGCGTTCTTCGCCAGCCTTGCGGGCACGATGCCAGAGAACTGGCTGCTCATCCTGGCCGAGCGCGGCGGGCGGGCGATCGCAGCCAGCCTGATCGCCATCGCGGAACATGGGGGGGAGAAAGTCGCGTGGGGCCGCTACTGGGGCGCGCTGGAGCGCGTGGACTGCCTGCACTTCGAGGCCTGCTACTACCAGCCACTGCAATGGTGCATCGCCCACGGCTACCAGCGTTTCGAGGGTGGTGCCCAGGGCGAACACAAACTGGCGCGGGCCTTGCTGCCAGTGCGCACCAGCAGCGCCCACTGGCTCGCACATCCGGCGTTCGCCGCTGCGGTCGAACGCTTCCTGGTGCGGGAAGGACAAGGGGTGGCGGGCTATCTTGGCGAACTCGCGCGCCACACCCCTTTCAAACGTGCGGACTGAGCGGCCCCGTCGGCTCAGTCCGGCGAGGACGCCAGCATGCCCATTTCGGCGTTGCTCATCAGTGCGTCCATGTTCATGACGATCAACATGCGCTCGCCCACGTTGGCCAGGCCGGTGATGAAGCGGGCATCGATCGCGGCCTCGAACTGCGGCGCCGGCTTGATCTGCTGGGCCGCAAGCGTGACCACGTCGGACACCGAATCCACCACGGCACCGAGCACAGTGCCACGAACGTTCAGGATGATGACCACAGTGAACGCGTTGTACTCGACCTTCTCCAGCTTGAGCTTCATGCGCAGGTCGACAATCGGCACGATGACGCCGCGCAGGTTGACCACGCCCTTGATGTAGGGCGGTGCATTCACCATGCGCGTGGGCTCTTCGTAGGAGCGGATTTCCTGCACTTGCAGGATATCGATCGCGTACTCCTCGCTCCCCAGACGCAAGGTCAAGTACTGGCCGGACGCTGCCCCCGCGGCGTTGACGTTGTCCCCCGAGTTATCGCGTTGGGTCTGCATGGCATTTGCTCCTTGAGATCGACTCGGGTGGGTGAAGTGGTGGGGCATGATACACGCCGCCACAGCGGCCACCACTGCCGGTTGTCAGCCAGCGCCGCTACCCGGGCGGCCTCGACACCCCGCAACAAAAACGCCCACCGGGCTGAGCCGGTGGGCGTCATGGGAAAGGTTCTGCAAGCCGGCCAGCGCTACCGCGACCGGATGGCATCACCCGACGATCAAGCCTGCGCCTTGTTGTAGTTGGCGATGCCGTCCATGATTTCCTTTTTGGCAGCGTCCGGACCTTCCCAGCCCTGCACCTTGACCCACTTGCCTTTTTCCAGGTCCTTGTAGTGCTCGAAGAAATGCTCGATGGTCTTCAAGCGCATCGGGTTCAGGTCTTCCGGCTTCTGCCACTGGGTATAGAGCGACAGGATCTTGTCGGTCGGCACGGCAAGCACCTTGCCGTCTTCACCAGCCTCATCCGTCATTTTCAGAATACCGATCGGGCGGCAGGGCACGACCACGCCGGGGATCAGCGGCACCGGCGTGATCACCAGCACGTCCACCGGATCACCGTCGCCCGAGATGGTCTTGGGCACGTAGCCGTAGTTGGTGGGATAGTGCATGGCCGTGCTCATGAAGCGGTCCACGAAGATGGCGCCGGTTTCCTTGTCCACCTCGTACTTGATGGGGTCGGCGTTCATCGGGATTTCGATGATCACGTTGAAAGCGTCAGGAACATTCTTGCCGGGGGTCACGTTGTCAAGAGACATGATTGCTTCTTTGCGTTAAGTCAGGGAAAGGTCGGTATTAACCCTGATTTTACTTGCTCCGCACTGACGCCCGGCTTGCAAGCCCGCTTTTTCAAGTTACAGTCCGCCCGTTGGCCAATCGTCCTGTGCGATCCGAGAGGTTGAACGCGACGAGGAAGCAACGCATCGGTGGCCCCGCCCCCTGCGTTGCCACCTCTTCGCGACACAACAACACAGGAGAGATTGATATGACAGGCAACTCAGCGCTGATACTGGCGCTCGTCTGCGGATTCATCGCCGTGGCTTACGGCTTCTGGGCCCGCAGCTGGATTCTTTCTCAGGACACCGGCAACGCGCGCATGCAGGAAATCGCCGCGGCCATCCAGACGGGGGCCGCCGCCTACCTGGCGCGCCAGTACAAGACCATCGGTGTCGTCGGCATCGTCCTCGCCATCCTGATTGGCATCTTCCTTGACACGCAGACCGCCATCGGTTTCGTGGTCGGTGCCGTGCTCTCGGGTGCTTGCGGCTTCATCGGCATGAATGTGTCGGTGCGCGCCAATGTGCGCACGGCACAGGCCGCCACCAAAGGCATCGGTCCGGCGCTGGACGTGGCCTTCCGTGGCGGCGCCATCACCGGCATGCTGGTGGTCGGCCTGGGGCTGCTCGGCGTGACGGTGTTCTACTGGTTCCTGATGGGCAGCAGCGCCCCGGGCGCCAACCTCGCCAAATTGCTCAACCCCCTGATCGGCTTTGCCTTCGGCTCCTCGCTGATCTCCATCTTCGCGCGTCTGGGCGGCGGCATCTTCACCAAGGGTGCCGACGTGGGTGCCGACCTGGTGGGCAAGGTGGAAGCCGGCATCCCCGAAGATGACCCGCGCAACCCGGCCGTGATCGCTGACAACGTGGGGGACAACGTGGGTGACTGCGCCGGCATGGCAGCCGACCTGTTCGAGACCTATGCCGTGACGCTGATTGCCACCATGGTGCTGGGCGCGCTGCTGGTGTCCGGCGCGGGCACTGCCGCGGTGGTCTATCCGCTGGCCCTCGGCGCGGTCTCCATCGTCGCCTCCATCGTCGGCTGCTTCTTCGTCAAGGCTGCGCCGGACATGAAGAACGTCATGCCGGCCCTGTACAAGGGCTTGGCGGTGGCCGGTGTGCTGTCGCTGATCGCCTTCTATTTCGTGACCACCTGGCTGATTCCCGACAATGCGATCACCACCTCCGGCAGCCAGATGCGCCTGTTCGGCGCCACTGTGGTCGGCCTGGTGCTGACGGCGGCCCTGGTGTGGATCACCGAGTACTACACCGGCACCCAGTACAAACCGGTGCAGCACATCGCGCAGGCGTCCACCACCGGCCACGGCACCAACATCATTGCCGGCCTGGGCGTGTCCATGCGTTCCACCGCCTGGCCGGTGATCTTCGTCTGCATCGCGATCTGGGTCGCGTACCAGCTGGCTGGCCTGTACGGTGTGGCGGTCGCTGCCATGTCCATGCTGAGCATGGCCGGCATCATCGTCGCGCTCGACGCTTACGGCCCCATCACTGACAACGCCGGTGGCATCGCCGAGATGGCCGAGCTGCCCTCTTCCGTACGGGATATCACCGACCCTCTGGATGCCGTGGGCAACACCACCAAGGCCGTGACCAAGGGCTACGCCATCGGCTCCGCCGGCCTGGCCTCCCTGGTGCTGTTTGCCGACTACACCCACAAGCTGGAGTCCTTCGGCAAGGTCATCAAGTTCGACCTCAGCGACCCCATGGTGATCATCGGCCTCATCATTGGTGGCCTGATCCCCTACCTGTTCGGCGCCATGGCCATGGAGGCCGTCGGTCGCGCCGCCGGCTCGGTGGTGGTGGAAGTGCGCCGCCAGTTCCAGACCATCAAGGGCATCATGGACGGCTCCGGCAAGCCCGAGTACGACACCGCGGTGGACATGCTGACCACCGCCGCCATCAAGGAAATGATGATTCCCTCGCTGCTGCCGGTGGTGGTGCCCATCCTGGTCGGCCTGGTCCTCGGTCCGGCCGCGCTCGGTGGCCTGCTGATGGGCACCATCGTCACGGGCCTGTTTGTGGCCATCTCGATGTGTACCGGCGGCGGTGCCTGGGACAACGCCAAGAAGTACATCGAGGACGGCCACCACGGCGGCAAAGGCAGCGATGCCCATAAGGCGGCCGTGACGGGTGACACCGTGGGTGACCCCTACAAGGACACCGCCGGCCCGGCCGTCAATCCGCTGATCAAGATCATCAACATCGTGGCGCTGCTGATCGTGCCGCTGATGATGAAGGTCCACGGCGGTTGAGCTACCCCGCGTGACACACGCCCCCAAGCCCGCTCCGGCGGGCTTTTTTGCGACCGCATTGTCCCCAAGTTTCGAGACAGCGGTGGCGAAGGAGAGCTTGGCCCCTGGCAATTCCGTTACACTTGGAAACATACTCTGCAGACCCGGGGAAACATCGGGCTGCCGAGTCAGGTCACCCAGGGGGGCACAGGCTGATGTTCGGATTCTGGAAAAGCGGACGCACCGGGCGCAAGCAATCCGGCGCAGTGGCAGAGGAAAACGCCTCCCTGCCCTATTCATCCATTCCCCTAAGCACCCAGCAGCACACCGCCACCCATCGGGAGCTGGTACGGGTTGTCCTGCGTGACACCCTGCGCATGCATGGCATTCCCACCGACTGGATCGGCTGCGAGATCCTGACTCGCTCACGCCGTGGCGATGAGGGCGCCCTGCTGATCCAGCTGCTGATCCACCATTGGCACGAAGGCCTGCTGCGCTATGCCCCGCTGCTGCAGCAACAGCTCCTGCAAGGGCTGCAACGCTTCGACCCGGCCTCGGACCACAGTCGCCATACTGTCAGCTGGAAATTTTCACCGGCCTGCCGATCGCCCCACAATGAGATGCCACCGCCGTCGTTCTGGACCGGTCAGGCGGCACAGTTCGAGGTTCCCGCCACCGACTACCCACCGGGCCACGACTATGCAACTGGCCAGACGGGGCAAAGGCGCTAAGCACCGGAACAGCACCTGCGGGCTGGAATCACCGGCTTGCATTGCAACTTGAGCTACCATCCCCTTTGCTGCATTCCAGACGGACGCCGGAGAGACAGTTGAAGATTCTCGTCGTTGATGACCATGCGTTGGTGCGCGAAGGCCTGCGCCAGGTGCTCAAGGGTCTCGATACCGCCGTCGATGTACTGGAAGCCGGTTCATGCAACCGCGCTTTTGAAGTCGCCCGCCAGCACGCCGACCTCGACCTGGTCCTGCTGGACTATCACCTGCCCGACATGAATGGCTTGGAAGCCCTGGATGTCTTTGCCCGTGAGCATCCGGAGCTGCCCATCATCGTCCTGTCGGGTTCGGTCAACCCGCGCGTCATGCACCAGGTGCTGAGCAAGGGGGCGGCTGCGTTTCTGACCAAGTCCGGCATGAGCGACGAACTGCTCTCGGTCACCCGCCTCGTGCTGGCCGGCGAGGTCTATATGCCGCATGAGCTCATGGCCAGTGCTGCTGCCTCCTCCGGCGCAGCAGATCCCGCCCCCCAGTTCACGCCGCGCCAGGAAGAGGTACTGCACCTGCTGCTGGACGGCTACACCAACAAGGAAATCGGCCGCATGCTTAACCTGTCGGACGAGACGGTCAAGAACCATGTGACGGCCATCCTGCGCGGGTTCGGCGTCACCACACGCACACAGGCTGTACTGGCCGCCAACCGTCACGGCTACGCCAGCGACAATACCCGCAAGTCCACTTAGGACGGGTTCACACACTGTGCTGCGGGGCGTCGCCTTGTGCCAGGCGCCGCAGCAGTGCGCGAAGTTTGGCCGGCCTCACCGGCTTGTGCAGCAAAGGCAGATTGGCATCGCGGCAGGCCTGCATCAAGGCCGGATCGGTGTCACCGCTCATCAGTCCGGCCGGCACCGCCCGCCCCAGGACCAGACGCAGCTGCCGGATGGCCTCGATACCAGTCTCTCCCTGTCGCAAACGGTAGTCGCTCAGCAGAACTTGCGGTGCCCAGTCCCCGCCCACGGCTGCCAGGGCCCCCTGCAGATCGTCCGCCACCACCACCCTGCAACCCCACGACACGAGCAAGCCGGACAAGGCCTGGGCTGAAAAACTGTCGTCCTCGATCACCAGCACCTGCAAGCCCAGCAAATCGGCAGCCGGCAGAATCTCAGGCAGGCTCGCCGTCAGCTTGGGCGTGCCGGGAGGCGCCACCGGAACCTCAATCATGAAACGGGTACCCTGGCCAGGCACCGACGTCAGTTTCAACGGGCACCCCAGCAGCTTGGCTGTGCGGTCGACGATGTTCAGACCCAAGCCGAGCCCTTTGCTGCGATCGCGCTCGGGATTGGCGATCTGGAAGAACTCCTTGAAGATGTCCTGCTGGTGCTCGGGCGCAATACCGATGCCCGTATCCCAGACCTCGATGCGCACGTGACTGCCGCCACGGCTGGGGCGGGCGGCCACCAGCACGCCACCTTGCCGGGTGTAGCTCAACGCGTTGCCGACCAGATTGAGCAGTATGCGGCTGAGCAACGTCGGGTCACTCATCACCCAGACGTGACTGGGTCGCACGCGCAGGCGCAGCCCCTTCTCCTGGGCCACCGGCGTCAGGCCACTGCCCAGTGGCTCCAGCAACTCTGCCAGCGGAAAGGCCCTCACGCTCACCTTGACGCTGTGGGCTTCAAGCCGGGAGATATCCAGCAGCGCATCCAGCAGATCCTGCATGGCCTGCACGGACGCCTCCAGATTGGCGATCAGATGCCGGGTCTCTTCGTCGTGCGGCAACTGCGCCAGCCGCGCAACGAACATGCCCAAGGCATTGGTCGGCTGGCGAAGGTCGTGGCTGGCAGCAGCGAGGAAGCGAGATTTGGCCAAGGTCGCCGTTTCCGCCTCCTCCTTCTTCTTGCGCAACTCCAGTGTCGCCGAGGCCACGCGTTGCTCCAGTTCATCACGTCCCTGCTGGAGCCGCTCCGCCATCTGGTTCAGCCCCTGCTGCAGGTCGCGCAACGGATCGTCGGGTGATACAGCCCCGCGCGCCGAGAGCTCCCCCCGACCCAGACGCTCGATCATGTCGGACACCTGCAGGATCGGACCGATCACACCCTGGCCAATGCGAACGGCCAGAAAGCCGCCAAACAGCAGCCCCCCCAAGGTGACGGCCAGACCCAGCATCAGCATGTCACGCTCGCGTGACACGACTGTCTGGCGCGACATCTCGATCACGACATGGCCCAGCACCTGGGGAGCATTCCCTCTGGGCTGGGCATTCGGCTCAAACGGATCATCCAGCCGCAGCTGCGCGGTCGTCACGGGCTGCACCAGCAGGTCGTGACGGGTGGTCT
>Ga0114986_1000454_pt1 | contig 11484 bp, 10 predicted proteins | sample Shrwel1BS1Day17_FD_96988 | JGI IMG/M metagenome (GOLD analysis project Ga0114986, IMG submission 96988) | Subsurface microbial communities from deep shales in Ohio, USA - Utica-3 well 1 S-1-Day17 | ecosystem: Environmental > Aquatic > Deep subsurface > Shale gas/oil reservoir > Produced... | reverse complement strand
CCGTGCCGACATCGCGGACCCTCGGTACACAGTGGACCTGGGCCATGCTGGATAAGGCGGCGCAAACTCTCCTTCGGCCCGTGATGGTGAGGACTGCCCGGGTGCTGTGCCGTCTGGGCGTGACGGCCGACGCCCTGAGCTGGACCGGGTTTGTGCTGGGCATGGGAGCGGCCGTGACCATTGCCAGCGGACAGTTCCTGGTGGGGCTGGCGCTGCTGCTGGCCTCGCGCCTGATGGACGGGCTGGATGGCGCGGTCGCACGAGCCACACAGCCGACCGACCGCGGCGGATTTCTGGACATCACCCTGGACTTTGTGTTCTACGCGTCCATTCCTTTGGCATTCGCGGTGGCGGACCCGGACGCGAACGCGCTGGCGGCGGCGGTGCTGCTGGCCAGCTTCATCGGCACCGGCAGCAGCTTCCTGGCGTTTGCCATCGTGGCCGAGAAACGCCGGTTGCAATCTCTGGCGTTCCCTGACAAGAGCTTCTATTTCCTCGGTGGCCTGACCGAGGCCACCGAGACCCTGGCGGCCTTCGTGGCCATGTGTCTCTGGCCCCAGTGGTTCGCCGAGATTGCCTACGGGTTCGCGGCCTTGTGCGTGATCACCACCGCGCTTCGTATCGGCTGGGGCTACGCGGCATTTCGCTGACGCTGCTGCCGATGGTAGGAGCCATCGCCGCGATGAAATACGCGGTCCTGCGCCAGCACATCTCCCGGCTGCAACTCGGGTCCGCGCAATGCGGCGTCATACAGGGGGGCAAAGTCGATGCGGGTGAAATCGAGCAACTCGTCCAGGTCGCGAATCACAAAGTAGGATTCCTGGAAATCGTCGATCCGGTAATGGGTCCTCATCACCCGTTCCAGATCGAACCGGATGCGGTTGGGCGACGGGCTTTCCAGGCAGAACTGAGACTCGGTGTAGGACGAGGCGATGCCGGCGCCATACAGTCGCAACCCATCCCCCTGTTGCAGCAAACCGAACTCCACCGTGTACCAGTAGACCCGAGCCAGTTGGGGCAGACAGCCAAGCTGTTGTGCCCTCAGGCCACCCTGGCCGTAGGCCTGAATGAAGTCGGCGATCGCGGGATTCATCAGCATCGGCACGTGACCGAAGACGTCGTGGAACACATCGGGCTCTTCCAGGTAGTCCAGCTCTTGCGGCCGCCGAATGAAGTTCCCCGACGGGAAACGCCGGTTCGCCAGGTGCTCGAAGAACACATCGTCCGGCACCAGTCCCGGGACCGCCACCACCTGCCAGCCGGTGCGTTTCATGAGCACGTCCGAGAGTTCACGAAAGTCCGGAATCCGATCGGCACCGATGGGCAGGTCGCGCATGCCCTGGACAAACTCGTCGCAGGCACGTCCCGGCAACAGCCGTGTCTGACGCTCGAACAGTGTTTTCCAGGTCGCGTGTTCGGCCTCGGTGTAGCGGTCCCAGCCCTGGTCGATGGTCCAGTCAGGGTTCTCGGGTCGCGCGGCTTCGCCGGCTGCCAATCCGTGCAGGGCCTTGTCCGTCAGTGCCTCCATGTTCAGGCTCCCGTGCGCATGGCCGCGTACACCTTGTCGGCCCGCTCGGCCCAATCCTTGTCGCGCGGCGACAGTCCACCGGCGTCGTGGGTGGTCAGGGTGATGTCGACCCGGTTGTAGACGTTGAACCACTCCGGGTGGTGGTTCATCGCCTCGGACACCACCGCCATCTGCGCCATGAAACCGAAGGCCTGTGCGAAGTCTTCAAACTGGAACAGGCGGCGTGCGCAGCCCTTCTCCAGGTTCAAGGTCCAATCGGGGTGCGCAGCGAAAGCGGATTGGGCAGCGTTGGCGTCGAAGGCTTGCAATGTTGTCTCCTGGTGCATGGACATGCAGACTGCATGCGGTGGCAGATAGTGTGTCGGAGATCACAGGCAATTTGCATTCGTAATCCTCGCTTTCAACCCAGTCAATCCGCAAAATACTGCATTCAACAAAGTTTTTTCTGAGTTTTTTTGCGCCACATCGGTACATACCGCTGTTTTCACCCCATCGCAGAAGGCGCTTGAGCCCCTGATATGCTGCGCCGGGTCATGACCGCACGCGTCCTGCTCCGCACCCTCTCCTTCTTGCTGCTGCTGGCGGTGCTGGTCTGGCTGTTCCTGCGGCGCCCGGAGGACTTGGTTCAACTGTCCGATCGCCTGAGCGACCTGCCGGGCTCCACCTGGCTGATGGTGTTTCTCCTGGGGCTGCTCAGTTACGTGCTGCGCCTGCTGCGCTGGCAAGTCCTCCTTCGGGTGCTTGGTCACCGTATCCCTGTGGCCCAACAGTTGCCCATCTACATGGCTGGCTTCGGTCTGGCCATGACGCCTGGCAAGGTGGGAGAGACGATCCGCACGGCCTACCTGGCCCCCCTGGGGGTGCCGTACGGTCACAGCCTGGCCGCTTTCGTGGCTGAACGTTTGGTCGACCTGCTGGTGGTGGGGCTGCTGGCGTGCCTGGCCTTGCCCCTGGTCGCGTCTCACCCGATCTGGGTTCTCGGTGCGTGGGGCTTCGTGCTGTCGGCCTTCCTGGTGGCACGTTCCCGACTGCTGCCAGCGATGGCGGCCCGAATGGGAACGGGCAAGCTGGGCCAGACGGCCGACGAGGGTGCCCGTGCACTACAGCGCCTGCTCTCGGGACGCCCCCTGTTCCTGGGGTGCCTGCTGGGCAGCCTGGCCTGGTCGGTGCAAGCCTCTGCCCTGCTGGTCGTGCTGAGTCATCTGGAGCATCCGGTCCCGGTGCTTTCCGGCCTGGGCAGCTATGCGCTGGCCCTGCTGGCGGGCGCTGCCTCGTTCATCCCGGGGGGGCTGGGCGTGACGGAAGCGGCCATGCTGTGGCTGCTGGAACGACAGGGCGTGGACCTGCTGACTGCGGCAACGGCGGCACTGGTCAGCCGAGGCGTTCCCTTGTGGACCGGGGTCTTCACCGGTCTGCTGGCCCTGGCGGCCCTGGGCGTCCGCTCGACTCAGTCTGATCGGCCAACTCAGCCCTAGCGACTGCGCACCAACGCAGCCAGTCGGCTGGTTCGTCCACATCCCAGAGCATGGGCAACTCCTGCCAGCGCCAACCCCCTTCGCGCAGGCGCTCTCGCGTGACCTGCATGACCTCAGCTGTGCTCCAGGGCACATCCCGGAAGACGTCCGGCAAGGGTCTGCGCAGGCCCAGCAGCACATAGCCGCCGTCCTCGGCGGGCACGACGACCGCATCGGATGACTCCAGCGCATCGGCAGCCTGCTGAAGCATCCCCGGGGTAAGCACTGGCGCATCGGTACCGATCACGATCCATGGGAGATCAGGATTCGCTTCGAAATGAATCTGCATCGCGGTGAGCATCCGCTGCCCCAGATCCCCACCCGGCTGATCGCGGACATGCATGTCCAGTCGCTGACGCATGAGCACAAACAGGCGGTGGCCCGAGTCGGGTGCGCACCAGAGCGTGACAGATCCCAGCGCTGCGGCGCGTGCCGTGGCCACGGTGCGCAAAATGAAACCGCGCTGCGCACGGGCCGCGCCGGCCTTGCCCAACAGCGGTGCCAGACGGGTCTTGGCCAGTCCCGGCACCGGCGCTTTGGCCATGATCGCCAGCGCCGCCGCCGACCGGGGGCGGTAGCCATACCGCAGCGCCAGGGTGCGCGGGTCCGCGCCCAACGCATAGGCCATGCGCAAGCGCCACATCAGGAGAATGGTCCGCCACAGCCCGTGCCGGTCCCAGCGGCGACCCGATGTGGTGACGCAGGGGCGCAGGCAGGCTGGGGCCGACACCCGGCGCAGACGCGCGCTCAGCGCAACGTCTTCCATCAGGGGCTGCTCGGGAAAACCGCCGACCGCCTCAAACAGGCGACGACGCACGAACAGGGCCTGGTCGCCAGTGGCGATGCCCGTCAGACGTGAGCGCAGGTTCATCATCGCCGCCACCATGGGCAACAAAGGATGCGCGCCTTCGATGCGTACGTCGAACCGTCCCCAGTCGGCCCCCGCCGCCAGGGCTAGCCCGATGAGTTCATCGGCCTGCTCGGGCAGCCGCGTATCGGCGTGCAGGAACAGGAGGACATCGGCGCCAGCCGAAGCGGCAGCGCACGCGCCCACGTTCATCTGCGACGAGCGACCACGCGGTGCCATCAACACCTCATCGGCCAGTGGCGCCGCCTGAGCCGCCGTGTCATCAGAGCTGCCCCCATCAACCACCACGACCCGCACGCCCCGGGCGCGCAATGACGCCAAGGCCTGCAGACGGGGAACCACGTGGTCGGCCTCGTCCAGCACCGGCAGCACAATCGCCAGCTTCATGGGCTCAAGGCCTCGCCAAGATCATCAAACCCCCTGCGTATCTTGCTCACCACATCCGGGTCAAGATAGTGGTCAACGCGCTCTCGCACATGACTGACCAGCCGGTCCTCGCTGCGCTGGGCCGACCAGTCCTCTCCATCAGCGCCGTCACGCACAGCCTGGCGGGACAGCACCCGCCACTTGGCGCACCACGTCAGAGACCAGAGCCACATGGCAGCACGCAGTGGCAGATGCCATGATGAAGCGGCCCGCGCGGCGGATGGTTCCATGCCCATCGCCCACTGCCGGTAGAAGCCTGCCACTTCGTCGGCCTGCAGTTCACAACGGCTTTCGATGTCCCAGGTGGTGGAGGTGTAAAGCGTGGCGTGCGCCAGGTCCAGGCCAGGGTAGCTGTAGCGGCATTTCTCCAGGTCGACCAGAACCGCAAGGCCGTCCGGTCTTACGATGAAGTTGCCCGGATGCGCGTCGAAGGCCACCAGGGTCACCTCGGGCCGCTCAGGCTGGGCACACAGTGCCGCCAGGACGGCCAGCTCGGCTTCGAGGCAGCGCGTCACCTCCTCATGAACCCCCGCCTGCGGCCACCACCCAGCCTGCTCGCGCACTTCATCAAGAAGCGCCTGCAAGGGGTCGGCGTCGGCCCGCAGGGGCGGCCTGGCAGCGGCCGGGGGCAGTGGCAGGCCGTGCAGGGCCGCCAGCGATTGCGCCAGCGCCGTCAGGTCCTCCGGCAGCCGGGCTGGCCGGCCCACGATCTCTTCGACCAGCAGGGCTCCCCGCGGCAAGTCATGCGAAGGAGGGAGCACACCGTGCAGCTGCGGGGTGGCTCCTCCCGCGGCGGCACGCGCAAAACAGGTCTGCTGATAGGCCAGGTTGTCCGGCGCCGTCAGCCCCATCTGGCTTTGTTTGGGCACGCGGGCCAGCAGCCCCGTGCCCTCCAGCCGGACATGGTCATGGGCCAGCCCCTTGTCAGGCAGCGACGTCAAACGCACGGCGGCCAGCGGATGACCGGCTTGCTCAAGGGCTGCACGCAGGGCAACGGGCAAGGGGTGTAAGAATGGGCGATGCACAGCGACTCAACAGCACCAAGACAATCACACAAGGATACGTCGTGAGTACCCGGAAAATCTTTCTGCTGGTCGTGCTGGTCGCGGGCATCGGCGCCTTTTTTGCCTTTGACCTCGGCCGATTCCTGAGCCTGGACTACCTCAAACTGAGCCAGGCGGCCTTTGCCGACCTGTACGCGCAGCATCCTTGGCAGGTGGCGGCCGCCTACTTCGCCATCTATGTGACGGCGACCGCGCTCTCCCTGCCCGGAGCGGCCATCATCACCCTGGCCGGCGGCGCCATCTTCGGCCTGCTCTGGGGCACGGTCATCGTCTCGTTTGCCAGCACCATCGGTGCCACCCTGGCCTTTCTGGTCTCGCGCTTCATCCTGCGCAGCACGGTCGAAAGTCGTTTCGGACAGCGCCTGGCCGAGATCAACCGCGGCGTCGAGAAGGACGGCGCCTTCTACCTGTTCACCCTGCGACTGATCCCGGTCGTGCCCTTCTTCCTGATCAACCTCCTGATGGGCCTGACCCGCATGAAGGCCTTCACCTTCTACTGGGTGAGCCAGATCGGCATGCTGGCCGGCACGCTGGTGTACGTGAATGCCGGCACCCAGCTGGCCCGGCTGGACTCGCTGCAGGGCATCCTGAGCCCTGCCCTGCTGGGCTCCTTCGTGCTGCTGGGCATCTTCCCGCTGATCGCACGGCGCATCGTCGAGGCGGTGCAAAAGCGCAAGGTCTACGCCCGCTGGCGCGGCGTGCGCCCCCAAACCTTCGACCGCAATCTGCTCGTCATCGGTGCCGGTGCCGGCGGCCTGGTCACCGCCTACATCGCGGCCGCCGTCAAGGCCAAGGTCACCCTGGTCGAAGCGCACAAGATGGGGGGCGACTGCCTGAACTACGGCTGCGTGCCCAGCAAGGCCCTGATCAAGAGCGCCAAGCTGGCGCACCAGATGCGCCACGGTGCGAACTACGGATTGAACGACACCGCCCCCACCTTCAACTTCAAGGCGGTGATGCAGCGCATCCACGACGTGATCCGGGCCATCGAACCGCACGACAGCATCGAGCGCTACAACGGCCTGGGCGTGGAGGTGCTGCAGGGCTATGCGAAGCTGGTCAACCCATGGACGGTCGAGATCGCGCTGAACGATGGCACCGAGCCGGATGGCTCGCCCAAAGTCCAGCGCCTGACCGCGCGCAGCATCGTGATCGCCGCCGGCGCCCGCCCCTTTGTGCCGCCCCTGCCGGGTCTGGACGACGTGGGCTACGTCACCAGCGACACGCTTTGGGACGAGTTTGCCAAACTGGACGAAGTGCCGCGGCGTCTGGTGGTGCTGGGTGGCGGCCCCATCGGGTCGGAGCTGGCGCAGAGCTTCGCACGCCTGGGCTCGAAGGTGACTCAGGTGGAAATGGCACCGCGCATCATGATCCGCGAAGACGAGGAGGTGTCGGCCCTGGCCAAGGCCTCGCTCGAAGCCGATGGCGTGGTCGTGCTCACAGGCCACAGGGCCCTGTGCTGCGAACGGGTCGACGGGCAGAAGGTGCTGGTGGTCGAGCACGGCGGCACCGAGAAGCGCATTGCGTTCGACCAACTGCTGTGCGCGGTGGGCCGCAGCGCCCGCCTGACCGGCTATGGCCTGGAGGAGCTGGGCATCCCGACCCAGCGAACGGTCGAGACCAACGAGTACCTGCAGACCTTGTACCCCAACATTTACGCGGCCGGTGACGTGGCCGGTCCCTACCAGTTCACCCATGTGGCGGCCCACCAGGCCTGGTACGCAGCCGTGAACGCCTTGTTCGGCGACTTCAAAATGTTCAAGGCCGACTACTCGGTCATCCCCTGGGCCACCTTCATCGACCCCGAGGTGGCCCGCGTCGGCCTGAACGAGCAGGAAGCGAAGGAGAAAGGCATCGCTTACGAGGTCACGACATACGGCATCGACGACCTGGACCGGGCCATTGCCGATAGCGAGGCACACGGCTTCGTCAAGGTGCTGACCGTGCCAGGCAAGGACCGCATCCTGGGTGTGACCATCGTCGGCACCCACGCGGGCGACCTGCTGGCCGAGTACGTGCTGGCCATGAAACACGGCCTGGGCCTCAACAAGATCCTCGGCACCATCCACACCTACCCCACGCTGGCGGAAGCGAACAAATACGCCGCCGGTGAATGGAAGCGAGCCCATGCCCCGCAGCGCCTGCTGGCCTGGGTGCAGAAGTTTCACGACTGGAGACGAGGCTGACCCATGAGCACCACATCAACATGGCCTGGGAACTGGCTGTCTGCTTGTCTCTTGGGCCTGTCTGCCTCAGTCTGGGCAGAGCAGACCGCGTCGCCGCCTCCCCTGGTGGGCCCCGATCGGCAGATCGGTCCCGGTTGGCGGGTCGTCGGGTTTCCAAAGAGCCACACCGACCTGCCCCTCACCCGGTATGAAGCGGGGACTGCCGACGGTGTGCCGGCCGTGCAGGTGCTGACCGATGCCTCTTATGGCACGCTGGTTCACGACCAGTTGCCGGGGATGCCGGGCCGGCTGCAGTGGCGCTGGCGGCTGGACCAGCCCCTCGCCGGAGGCCGCCGCACACCCGATCTGTCCACCAAGGAAGGCGATGACGCCGCACTCAAAGTCTGCGTCATGTTTGACCATGCGATCGATCGCATACCGTTCTGGGAGCGCACGGTGCTTCGCGTGGCGCGAGCAGTCAGCGCCGAGGCCCTGCCCGCCGCCACACTTTGCTATGTCTGGGACAGCGCCGGCCCTGCCTCGCGCGAGGGCAGCAACCCCTATACCCGCCGGGTCCGCTACATCGTGCTGCAGGGGCGCGATGCACCACTGACCCGATGGATCATCGAAAACCGCGATGTCGCTGCCGACTTTGCCCGCCTGTTTGCCGACGAACTGCCCGATGCGGCCCGAACATCGCCAGAAAAGCTGCCCAAGGTCCGCACCGTGCTGATCGGGGCCGACAGTGACAACACCGGTGGGCGCAGCGCGGGCTGGGTGGCCGATGTTCAATGGCAGCGCTGACCCTGTCATGGCCAACCACAAGACTGGCGTGAAAAAGCTCGTTCTACTGGGCGCCGGTCACGCCCATGTGCATGTGCTATCGAGTCTGGCCCGGCAACGTCCCCACGACCTTGAGGTCACCCTTGTCACCCCGGAGGACCACCAGACCTACAGTGGCATGGTGCCGGGCTTCGTGGCGGGTTGTTATGCCGGGCATGAGTGCCGGATCGCGCTGACGCCGCTGTTGCGCGCCGCCGGAGTGCAATGGGTGGCAGGCCGTTGCACCGGGCTGCGGGCCGCAGAACGGCTGGTGGACGTGTCCGTCCGCGCAGAAGCACCAGCCGACTCGGTGTCCTTGGACTACGACCTCCTGTCCGTCGACACCGGCGCGGTTGTCGATCGCCTGCGCCTAGAGCAGGTGATGCCTGGGGCCGCAGAGCATGCCCTCATGCTGCGGCCCATCGACCGGTTCGTGCATCTCTGGCCGCAGGTGCTGGCGCTTGCCCGCCGTCGGCCCCTGCAGGTGGTGGTGGTCGGCGGTGGCGCTGCGGGTCTGGAGGTGCTGATGGCCGCCCGGCAACGACTGCTCAGGGATGGTGTGGCCGGAAGCCGGTTCACGCTGGTGACTGGCGGTGCGGAACCCGGCAACAACTATCCCGCAGGGGTCCGACGGCGAATAGTCCGGCAACTGAAGGCTCATGGCATTGCGGTGGTGCAGGATACCTGCATCGGCATGGACGCGGGACTGGTGCGACTGGCCGGGGGCGACGTCCTTCCGTGCGATGTGCCCATCCTGGCCATCGGCACCCATGCACCTGCGTGGCTGCTCAACAGCGGTCTGAACCTCTCACCTCAGGGACACATTCTGGTGAACGCGTTCCAGCAAAGCACCAGCCATGACAACGTCTTTGCGGCGGGTGATGTCGCCACCCGCGCAGATCAGCCTCATCCCAAGAGCGGGGTCTATGCGGTCAGGGCTGGCCCCGCGCTGGCCACCAACCTGATGGCCTGGCATGCCGGGGCACCCCTGAAGCCCCATCATCCGCCGTCAAGAACCCTGAATCTGCTCTCTTGCGGGTCAGGGCACGCGATTGCCAGCTGGGGACCCTTTCACGCAGAGGGGGCCTGGGCCTGGCGCTGGAAGGACCGCATCGACCGGGCCTTCATGCGTCGCTATTGCCTCAATTGACCACGCGCCAGCTGCCATCCGGCTGCCGGCACGCGGTGCCGTAGACGGTGTCAGGCTGACCACCCACCACGGCACGCATGGTGTACTCGCGACACGGTGCGCCGGCACTCTCGTAGGTGCGGGTCGGCGTCACGACATATTCGTTGCGCGTGTCGGGGTTCACCCAGCCGCTGGACTGACCGGTGCGAGACGACTCCAGGATCTGTGCGGTGCGCATGCGGTCATTCCCATCCATGGAACGGCCCACATTGGCACCGATGTTCGCACCGATCATGGTGCCAATGATGGTGGCCACCGTCCGCCCCCGGCCGCCACCGACCTGAGAACCGACAGCACCCCCCAGAACCCCACCGATGATGGTGCCCGAGGTCTCGTTGGGCCCTCCCACGGCACCGCAGCCAGCCAGTCCCACCACCAGGGCAACGGATGCCACCACGGGCACCGACAAACGCAGCAAGTTCATGAAATATCCCTCCAGAAAGACAACAACCAGGAAACGGAATGTGCACTCACACCTCTGAGCATCATCGTGCCCTTGCTGTTCCGGCATCCGTCATGAAGGAACGGTGATTCCTCACGATTTGGGGTTTCAAGTGTGTCAATATGTAATCAAATACACCTAGAATCCCCCCACCGCCTGCCAGGCGGTCGAGGTTCTCCGATGCTTGTTCCCCTGCCCCATGACCAGATCGAGATCGACACCCCTGTGCCGGTGACGATCCGGGACGGGCGCGGCCAATTGCTGTTGCGCAGCGGCGAAGTGGTCCGCAATGAGCGCGAGCGGGAGCTGCTGTACCTCCACGGACCGCATGTCGAGGCCTCCGAGTACAAGGCTTGGCTGTACGGATACACCACCAAGCTCGATCGCCTGCTGCGCAGCGACAGCAACCTCAGCGACATTGCCAAGGCACGTCTGCCCAGTGACTTCAGGCGACATGGTCCGGTCAGTGAAGCCGATGATCCTGTGACTGCCTGGCCTGACCTGCACCACGCCGTCACCCTCCTGCAGCGCCAGGTCTCCGGCACACAGGACCTGATCCAGCGTCTGGATCAGGTGGAACAGCGGATGCAGGCTCTGCTGGAGGCAGAGCCCGACCGGTCCCTCTTCATGATCGTGCAGCTGCTGCAGGACCCACAGGTCGGCTATTGCGCGGCACACGCGCTGGCCACGGCGGCTGCCGTGACGATGCTGGCGCAAGCGCTGGTTCTGCCGCAGCCCGAACAGCAGGCAATGCGACGTGCAGCGCTGACCATGAACATTGGCATCAGCCGATTGCTGGACGAGCGCGCCAACCGCCCCCTCCCCGTCTCTGCAGCGCAGCAGCAGGCCCTGGACGAACATCCGCTGCGCAGCATGGTTCTGCTGCATCGCCTGGGCATCACCGACAACACATGGCTCGATCTGGTGCGTGATCACCACGAAATGCCGGACGGCAGCGGGTACCCTGCGCGAAAGCGTGGTCTGCCGCTCACCCAGCAGGTGCTGCGGCTGTGCGATGCCATGTTCGAACACCACAGCCAACGGCCAGGCATCACCGCCGGGACAGGCAACCTGCCGCCTGCAGCGCGCACGCTGATGCTGGATGACGCCGGCAAGCCTCACGCGCTGGGGGCCGCGTGGCTTCGGCGCCTGGGCCTGTACCTGCCCGGCAGCTTCGTTCAGCTGGCCAATGGTGAAATCGCGGCAGTGGTTCGCCGCGGCGCCAAGGCCACCGCCCCGAGGCTGCTCAGCCTGGTCAGCCGCCAGGGCTCACCGCTGGGAGAACCCATCTCCAGGGACGGCGCTGCCCCAGACCACGAGGTGCGCTCGGTGGTGCCCCGGGCATCCGTCAAGGTGAACATCGACCCCCGCAAACTGCTGGCCCGGATCTGAGCCCGGGCCGTATTCGGCGGATCAGCGCCCGCCCAGTCCCATCCCGCGGGAGATCACTTCCTTCATGATCTCGT
>Ga0114986_1000453_pt1 | contig 11496 bp, 11 predicted proteins | sample Shrwel1BS1Day17_FD_96988 | JGI IMG/M metagenome (GOLD analysis project Ga0114986, IMG submission 96988) | Subsurface microbial communities from deep shales in Ohio, USA - Utica-3 well 1 S-1-Day17 | ecosystem: Environmental > Aquatic > Deep subsurface > Shale gas/oil reservoir > Produced... | reverse complement strand
GGTATTGCCGAAGACCGACTCGAAACCGTCAACCTCACAGAGATTGTCGGGCTCGCGATCAAGCACACCCGCGCGGTGCACCCGCAAGTCACCATCGAGCGCTCGCTCGCCCAGGGACCGCACTTTGCGCAGGCGAATGCAGCCATGCTGGAACAGGCCCTCGTCAACCTCATCGACAATGCCCAGAAGTTCGGCGGTGACGCCGGGCCGGTGACGGTCAGCCTCGCCAATGACGGATCGGTAGCCAAGATCGCGATCACCGACCGCGGCCCGGGCATTCACGCGGACGAACGCGAACAGGTGTTCACCCGCTTCTTCAAGGGCAAGCGCAGCGGGGCCAAGGCGGGCATGGGCCTCGGCCTTTACATCGCCAAGGGCTTCATTGAGGCCTTCGACGGCGCAATTGCGGTCGAGTCCCCGCTCGATGGCGAGCGCGGAACCCGCGTGGTGGTGACCTTGCCGCTGGTCGCTCCCGACGAAGCGTCCATGGCCGCCTGATGCGCATCCTCATAGTCGACGACGAGGAGCCGATCATCGACACGCTCCGGCCGGTGCTCGTGTCAGCCGGCCATGATGTGCTCGCAGCCCATGACGGGGTTCAGGCACTCGCTGCGATCGGCTCCGAGGCGCTCGATCTGGTGCTCCTCGATCTCGGCCTGCCCGACACGGACGGCTGCGACCTCATCCATCCGATCAAGCAGATCGCGGGCGCGGGCCTGATCGTCATCTCCGCCCGCCATCTCGAACGTGACAAGGTGCGTGCGCTTGATGAAGGCGCGGATGACTATGTCGACAAGCCCTTTAGCATCGACGAGCTTCTCGCTCGCATTCGTGTGGTCGAGCGACGACGTGCGGAAATGGCGGGCGCTGCCGTCGTGAGATATGTCTCCGCGGAACTGACGCTGGACATCGCCCGGGCGCGAAGTGTTGTTGATGGGCGAGCCGGTCCATCTTTCGCCAAAGGAATTCGCCCTATTCGAGCTGCTGGCTCGCCATTCCGGCCAGGTGGTGACCCAGCGCCAGCTGATGATCGCGGGGTGGGCGAGCCCGGTTATCGAAGGGCAGTATTTGCGCAGCTACATAGCGATGCTGCGCGACAAGCTAGAGGCCGATCCGTCAGACCCGGAACTGATCCTCACCGAGCCGGGGGTCGGCTATCGCCTCGATGTTGTCATGCGACCAGAGACCGACGAAAAATAGCCGGCGGGGTGCATGGGGGCTGCACTTGGGGGGGACCCGCCGGCTATCGATCGCTGTCGTGCCGCGCCGTTACGCTTGCCGACTTAGCTGCTCTAGCAAGCCGACCGGTACCGCGGTTAGCACGGGATTTTTACATGCGCAGGCCAAGCCGCGCGCCGTGTCAAAATCACATACTAACGCGACCGGCCATGTCCCGGCTAATCGAGCGAAGTCTCTTTCGCAGCCTCAATGGAGCCGACCGCCATGAACCGTGCCCTTGCCTCTGCCATCGCTCTGTCCCTGTCGTTGGTCGCTAGCGGGTGCGCAAAGAAAAAGCCCGCTGACCTGCCACCCCCTCCTCCGGCGAGCATGAATGAACCGCAGAGGGACTTCGGCGGATCGACCGCGATCGTGCCCGGAAGCCAGGCCGATTTCGTCCAGCAGATGGCCGGCTCGGACACGATCTACTTCGACACCGACCGGTTCAACATCGACAATATCGACGCCGCCGCCCTTCAAGCGCAGGCCCAATGGCTGGCGCGCTATCCTTCCAAGCGGGCGCGGATCGAGGGCCATGCCGACGAGCGCGGCACCCGCGAATACAACCTCGCCCTGGGTGAACGCCGCGCCAATGCGGCGAAGAATTACCTGGTCTCTCTCGGCATCGACGCTTCGCGCCTCACGGTCGTGAGCTACGGCAAGGAACGCCCTGTGGCTCTCGGGAGCGACGAAAGCGCCTGGGCCCGCAATCGCCGGGCGGTAACGGTCACGATCGACTGAGGCACAAGGATCGTCGTCCATTGCCGCCCGGCGACTCAGGCAAACCCTTGTGAAGAGCAAGCCGACGCTCAGACCTTCTGAAAGAGCATCAGCGTCAATGACAAAGATCGTGCCAGCTAGAGTTGTTGCTGCCGTGTTCCTGCTTTTGGCGCTATCGGGTTGCGCCGGGATGGCGGCAGTTCCTGCAATCGGCGCGCTATCCGGCAATCTGGTGCCGACTGCGTCCCCGCTCACGCTTCAGCCGTCCGAACTCAGGATCATGCAGACCAGATCTCTGCCAATTGCAAAGGGGGCTGCGTTCGCCGCCGTGATAGCGGTTCTGATGGATGAGGGCTTCAGAATCGAAAGCGCAAATCTCGATACTGGCCTCATCATCGCTGAGGCTTCCGGTCACGACAAGGTATGGTTCGATTTCCGCGGTATGGTCGTCGCCCGGGAGGCCAAAAGAGCGCAGATCTGGATTGAGGAACACCCCGATGGGTCCAGCGTTCGCGCCAGCTTCGGCACGAGGAGCAGCGCAGCAGGGGCTACCGGGAGCGTCGAAGTGCCGACCCTCGACGCGAGCGACTATCAAAGCTTCTTCGCTCGACTGGAACGCGAAGCCGCAGACCGCAACTCCATCGCGAAGATGGATGAGCTGGCGTCCCCTCACGTTGACGTCTTCCCCGAGACTGAAGTTGAGGGCTGAACTGCCAACTCGCCGACAATGAGCTGCTTGTCGAAACCGGCTGAAGCAGACGTTCTCAAAGCCACCCACAAATGGTCATAACCAGCGATCCCGTGCGATCCCGAAAGCGGCCTTTGGGGTCGCCGCTCACTTTCATCTTGGCTCAGGAGCAACGAACCTTATGGCTGGCCCGAGAGCGATATGAAAAGTTCCGGCAGGAAATGCTTCTCCATCGACTATGATTTCCTCGTCAATCGAGAGGGTTAATATTGTAGTGGCTATCTGATGAATGCCACGCCGACTCAAGCCGGTGCTTCGATCCCTCAGCATAAACAAGGGCGCAAGTCCGATTGTTCTGCGAGCTATCTGATCCATGATTAAGAGCCTCAACCCGCCGGGCACATCTCCAAAGGGATTGATCCGGGCCGGAAGTGTCCGAAGCGATGAAGCAAAAAAGATCTGCCTGTAAGCCGGATCACCAAGCCCGCTGTGAACCAGCGGGATATTGTCTGACCCCAGATTGATAGTCATTCGGGCGCCGCGGCGCCACTTGTTTTGGCGGGTTGCGAGCAGCGACTGAGCGAAGGCCCAAAAAGCGGTGAGCACAACAGCGAGGCTTTGGAATGCGCCAAGGCTGTGAGCTCTTTGCCCTGCCTTGGTCGCTTCCTTGAATGCACCTGCTCCCACAACAAATCCCAGCAATGGCGTCCTGTCAGTTCCGTGCGTGCGCATGATCGATATAGGGCGGCGGGTTTTTAGCCGTCCAACTTGGGCTGCCTGGACTGCGTCGGCCAAGGTCCACCCCCGGGGAACCCTGAGATCGGACGCCAAAGCGTTTGTTTTACCACGTGGCAGCAAGGCAATCTTTGGCCAGGCAGACCCGAAGGCGGACTGCCCGTGAGTCAGAATGTCCCGAACCGTTCCATCGCCGCCCGAAATTACCAGAAGATCGATACCTGCGAGAGCCAATCTCGAAAGTTCGGCGCGCAAGTCTGAAAGGTCAGCAGGCCGCGAGGCAAGGACGTCACCAGAAAGTGATAATTCGGAATCTCGCTTGCGATTGAAGTGGCTGCGGGGATTGACGATGTAACCCACCTTCAGCGGACTACATTTTCCGAGATCGGAGTCCGAACAATATTTGTTTAAGGGCGGCGAACATTGAAAGTCAGCCATACCTGTGTGCCGTCGAATGGCCAGACACGGCGGAGAAGATGATCAGACTTTCAAATTCGAACGTGTTTGCAATCAGGTAGCGACGTATCTTTGGAGCCAATCTGAACCGCGAGACTTGCTCTACCGGTTTTCCCGGCAGCATATTCCAGCTCTTTTTATCGGCCCAATGCATCCACCTAAGTCCATTCAAACTCTGTCGGACAGGTCATGGTCGGGGTTCCTGCTGCGTCGGCACCCCCCCTCCCCGGAACTGATTGGAGGCGGATTAATTGCGGTCTCGGGGTAGAATTGCTGCCATACGATCCAGTAAGCGGCGGCTCGCATTGTCTCGACGCGCTTGAGCACGCCATGATCGCATGCCCCGCCAAATTCGACCCAATCAATCAGGTGTGGCGTGGGGTTCCAGTACATCCCAATGCTATCAAGATCACGATGATAGGCGACTACAACACGCCTCCCGCCGATCACCGCGTTGATGATATCGCCTTGGGACTCAATATATTCTTGGGTGAAAGCAGCGACACTGCTGCCGACGATGGCCCCGTACACCTTAGCCTTACTCGGAAGCCGGTCATCTACCCTCGTTACGGTGGGAAATGTCGGTTCGTCCTTATTGGCCTGATCCTCAATTCCCTTCACGAACATCAATTGCACGAGCCGGTCGTAGATGGCTGCGGCGGGGTTCCGGCTCCATTTGGGGACAGGGTTGAGAAACACAGTACCATCAGGAAAAGCGCGTCTGAATGCCCAGAGTGGCATGCGAAAACTTGGCCACTCCTTCATTGCGCTTGAGTGAGGGTCGATTCCTTCGCGGCGGCCCCAGACCTGCTGTACGGGTTTGCCGCTGATGCGGTCCCACATGACAAGGTTGTTCTGGATCTGCGTCATCGGAGCAAGATCGAGAGGCTGCCCATCGATCTCAGGCGTATAGGCGATGCCGAGGTTGGTGAGGCCGCAATACGTCAATACGACATTTTCACCGCCAAGCCCTTCCGGCGTGCCGGCGACATGCGGGCGCAGGATGTGACGATCAGGATGTCCGCGGGCTACGCCATTTGCCTCGATGACAATCAAACTGGTTTGCTCGTCGAGCTCGTTTTGCGCCTCCTCGATCGAATAATACCGCGCCGTACGAACCTGCGTTCGCATCATAATTCGCGGATTGATGTAGCCCATGAACATGGCCAGCGCGACGATCGCCGAAATGACAGCAAGCGCCCACCCTTCGCCGCTTCCGACTGTCAGATGTGAAATGAGCGCAATACCCCAGAAAAGCGCCACTGCTCCTGCAAGCCAATGTCTGATGCGAAAGGTCTTGAAAATCTGAGATCGCTCGACCTTGACGATCCATTGGCTGATGTCCGCGAGGTCTCTGAAGAGGCGCCACGAAATCAGCAGGGCAGCGCCCAGCGAACCCCAATGAAGGATTTCGAACATCATCGTTCTGGCTCTCCGCCTTGAGGGCGCTGCACCAGTTTGCGGAACGGTGTGATCTGATTGCCACCTGGTGTCTTCCATTGGTCCCTGTCATGAGGCATGACACTGCCCTGGGCCCGCCCCTTCTCAAAAAGCTCACGCATGTATTCGGGGTTGAAGAGTGGCTCATCCTGCACCGAAGCTTCGTCGATCTCGAAGACCTGGAGCGACATCTTCGATCGCCGGGTGAACTCCGCGAGCGCCGAGACCGTCCGGCGATCGGCCTCTTTTATCGATACCGAGAGCGCCTTGCGCAGAATCCTGAGTGTCCGTGGTTCGGTGATCCGGTGCGAGGGCGACAAAGTTCCGTTGTAAAGAATGGTCACACGCCCGGGCATGGCGGCTCGTTCTGTCTCGCTGCCGAATAAAACCGCAGGAGGGATGGCGAAGATGCTTGATGTGGTGCCGCCGTCGACATGCATTTCGCGGAACGGCGGTGTTGCAGTGTCGGCAGACGCCTCAATCAGGACCGGTGGGAACAGGCCGGGGATGCTGGATGATGCAAGCAGCACCTGCTGAAACAGGACCACTTTGTCTGGCCGTTCGCTTACCGCGATTGCTCCCATGTCCCAGATCACGCCCCGCTCGGCATCGAGGTTCGTGGTTTGCACAAGCAATCTGCGTCCGCGTCGGTGTTCCTGCGCAACAGCGGCAACAAGATGTTCATCGGCATAGCGCGCGATCAGTTCGGCAAGAGGCTGCGTGTCGGCCAGTGCCGGGCCGCTCAACAGCCCCTCGATCGGCCTGCTTTTGTAAACCTGATCTGCTTTGATCTGAGTGTAGAGCTTGCGCAAATGGCCGTCATAATCAGAGCCGAGAAATGCGAATGGAGCGATCAGCGCGCCCGTGCTGACCCCTGAGACGATTGCAAATTGCGGACGCGTCCCGGATTCGGTCCAGCCTAACAGGAAACCTGCCGAATACGCCCCTTTGTCCGACCCGCTCGAAATTGCGAGTATTTCGAAGTGATCGGTGAACCCCAAAGAGCGGCGTTGACCAACGAGATCGTCGCGCCATTCAATCCACAAGTTGGCAGGCGCATCGGCCCAGATACGCGCACCTGGGACGCCTGCGATCTGTGCCGAGTTCTGCTGCACTGCTGAGATCGGCGGTCGGTCTGGCCAGGACACACAGCCACTAGCACCCACTGCAAACAGACCAACCGAACAGTGACGAAGCAACCAGACCACCCCACAGCGTGATCGGGGCTTGTTCCGGCGCAATTGACCCTCTTCCAAAAGCATTGACGGGTCAGCCACGAACGTCACGGATTGCATGCCCGAACGACGGCTTGATAGAGGGTCTCAGCGTTTCTGAAATATCTATAGACGGTAACCTTCGAGACTCCGGCTCGCCGCGCCACAGCCTCGATAGACAGGGCACTAGCCCCACGCTGGCTGTTCTCGACCATTGCGGCCGAAAGGATCAGTTCACGTTTCGAGGGCGCATGGCCAGCTTCTCGCGGGAAATCCTTCTGGCCGTCCTTGCTTTGCGATTGCTTTGCGGACGGACCAATCTGGGCGGTCTCAGTTCTCGGATTTGAACTCCCGTCGCGTTCGTCGTCGGTCATAGGGCGGGCTCCTGCTTCGATGCCCCCTGTTCTTGATCGTGCGGCCGCTGGTCGCTGTTCTCAACTTTGAAAATCAGACCATAAAGTGCCGGCAGGAACAGGATCGTGAGAACCGTCCCCATGAAAGTACCCCCGATCAGGGTGACAGCCATCGCGCCCCAGAAAGACGAGAAGGTGAGCGGGATGAAGGCGAGGACAGCCGCCAGCGCTGTCAGGATCACCGGCCGAGCGCGGCGAACGGTCGCCTCGATCACCGCGGCTTTCACGCCGAGCCCGTTTTCTTTCTCCTGATCGATCTGATCTGTAAGAATAAGGGTGTTACGCATGATGATACCGGCCAAGCCCAGCAGCCCAAGAATTGCGGTAAAGCCAAATGGCTTGCCGCTGATCAGCAGTGCCGGCACCGCACCAATCAGGCCGAGAGGGGCAGTCGCGATCACCAAAGCTGTCAAACGGAAAGAGCGCGTCTGAACGATGATGATGGTCAGCATCAAGATCAGCATGATCGGAAATAGGGGCAACAGTGCCGCTTCAGCCTTCGCAGATTCTTCAACAGATCCGCCGGTCTCAATGTTATAGCCTGCGGGAAGCGAGGAGCGGATTTCATCAATTCTTGGTTCGACAGCTGCAGTTACCTGCGGCGGCTGTAGGTTATCGGAAACATCGGACCGGACGGTGATAGTCGGAACCCGGTTTCGGCGCACTAGAATTGGTTCTTCAAAGATCGGGGTCAGTTTGGCAATGGACCGCAAGGGCACGGCCTGTCCGCTACTCGTCCGTACCGATATGTCGCCGATCCTAGCAGGATCAAAGCCCGGCCCCTCAGGTGAGCGCAGAACAACACCGACATTGCGAATGCCAATCCGTGCTTCAGAGACAATCGACCCATCGATGAAGCCGCTGATCTGCTGCGCTGCGGATGTGGGGGTCAGCCCGATCTGGCGGAGGCGATTTTCATCGAATTCGAGTTGGATTGCGAGGGAACGATTACCCCAGTCGGTATTCACATCAATCGTGCCCTCGGTCGCGCGCATTTCGGCTGCAACACGTTCAGAGATCTCGCGAAGCATACCGATATCGGGGCCTGAGATCCGGAACGAAACCGGGTATTTCACCGGGGGGCCATACAGGAGGCGCGTTGTTCTCACGCGCGCGCCCGGAAATCGGCCCTGCGCGACGAGGGTGTCGACATGATCAAGCACCGCTTCGCGATCGACGTCGGACTGGGTGACGACCAGAATCTTCGCAAACGAGGGATCAGGCAGTTCCGGGTCAAGCGAGAGAAAGAAGCGCGGTGCACCGGCGCCCACGAAGGAATCGATTGTCTGCGCTTCTTCAAGTTTCGTCAGCTCGGTTTCGATTTCCGACACGACCTGCGTGGTCGCAGCGATGCTCGAGCCTTTGGGCAGATAGACCTCGACAATCGCCTCGCCGCGATCTGAACTCGGGAAGAATTGCTGCGGAACTACGCTGGCCATCAGCGCCGCACAAAGCGCAAAGAGGCCGGCAACAAGTATGACGACAAAGCTTCGGCGATCGACCGCTCGGGTTATGCCCGTCCGGAGTTTCTGGTAGTTTTTGGATGCGTAGATAGCATCGTGACCGCCCTCGACCGGCTTGATTTCGGGCAACATCTTCACGCCGAGATAGGGTGTGAAATAGACCGCAACGAGCCAGGATACGAGCAGCGCAAAAGCGACGATCCAGAAGATGTTTCCCGCATACTCGCCTGCGCTGGAAGGGGCAAAACCGATGGCCAGAAACCCAAGGACCGTCACCAAGGTGCCAGTCAACATCGGCGCTGCGGTTGCGCCCCAGGCATAGGTCGCAGCGGCGACACGATCGAAGCCCTCCTCCATCTTCACCACCATCATCTCGATCGCAATGATGGCATCGTCTACCAACAGGCCTAGGCTCAAAATCAATGCACCAAGGGTGATCCGGTCGAAATTGCGATCTGTTGCAAGCATGATGACAAACACGGCCGCCAGGGTCAGCGGGACGGCTGCTGCCACCACCAAACCCACGCGGAACCCCAGCGAGACAAAACTGACGACCATCACCACGCCAAGCGCCATGACGAATTTCACCATGAATTCGCTGTAGGCCTTGTCGATGTTGTAGGCCTGATCGGCAATTTGTGTAAGCGACATGCCGACAGGCAGCTCGGCCTGGATTTGCCGGGTCTGTTCGACAAGGTTGTTGCCAAGCTCAAGCCCGTTGAAGCCTCTGCGCATCACCAGCCCGAGCGTGATTGCGGGCTCTCCGGCGTGCCGCACCAGAAACGTCGAGGGGTCCTCGTAACCGCGCCTGACCGTAGCGATGTCGCCGAGCCTGATGGAGCGACCGCCGACTGCGACGGGTGTGTTACGCACGGCCTCCAGATCATCAAAATCGCTGTCGGTCTTCAGGCGAATGACATTGGTGGGGGTCTGAAGACTGCCGCTGGGCACAACGAGGTTCTGTTCGCCAATGGCGGACGCAATTGCATCGACCCCAATTCCGAGCGTTGCCAGGCGTTCGTTCGAAATTTCAATGAAAAAGCGCTGCGGTTGCTCTCCGATAATCGAGACCTTTTCGACACCGGGAACCTGAAGATACAACCCCCGAAGGCGCTCTGCCTCATCGACCAGTTCGTGATGCGGCAAGCCATCCGCCTGCAATTGATAGAGCGCGAAGAAAACGTCGGAATATTCGTCGTTCACGAACGGACCCTGCACGCCCCTCGGTAGAAGCGGCGCTTCATCGGCAAGCTTTTTGCGGGCCTGATAGAATTGATCTTCGACAGCATCGGGCGGAGTCGTGTCGACCAGCGATACGGTCATAAGCATGATGCCGGCGCGCACGGTTGTCTCGCTGCGATCGTAATAGCGCAGTTCCTGAAGACGTTTCTCCAGTGGATCGGCGACCTGGTTCTGCATCTCCTCAGCGCTGGCGCCGGGCCAGGCAGCTGAAACCGTGAAAACCTTGATCGTAAAGCTCGGGTCTTCGGCTCGCCCCATCTGAAAAAAGGCCAGCGTGCCTGCGCCGATCGTTGCCAGAATGAGAAATAGCGTGATGGAGCGATAGCGAACGGCGATCTCGGAAAGGTTGATCGCGCTCATAGCCCCTGCACTCGCATGATCCGCACTTGTTGGTTGGCGCGGAGCCGATCCGCTCCAAGTGCCACGATGTGTGTTCCCGGCTTGAGCGCGGCGCTGCTTATTTGCGCCAGTTCTTCCCCGATCTGATTGATTGTGACTTCCACGAAAGCGGTCCGGCCGTCTTTGCCGATCTTCCAGACACCGGCACGGTCGCCAACCTTGTGCAGCGCCCCCAAAGGCACGGTCAATGACGGTGATTGGCCCGAACGGGCGAAACGGATCGATACGGTGGAACCGATCCGAGCACGCGCAGCGTCACCCGTCAGCGTGTAACGGGCGGTAAAGGTGCGGGTCAGCGGGTCCGCAGCCCCCGAAATCTCGCGCAACAAAGCGGATGATGACGTGTCGGTGCCATAGATGCTCGCTGTGGCTTCGCGCGGAAGATCGGAGACCAGATCTTCAGGTATCTCAACAACGGCTTCGCGTTCGCCTGACTGCGCAAGGACCATCACGGGCATGCCAGGGGATACAACCTGACCGGGCTCGGCCATGACGTCGGTGATCGTGCCTGCCGCATCGGCGCGAAGCACAGTATAGCGCTGACTGTTGCGAGCTTCTGCAAGCTGCGCACGCAATGAGCTGACATTGGCGGCAGTGGCCCGTTTTGCAGCCAGCGCCGAATCGTAACTGGAAGCCGAGATCGCTCCCGCCTCGACAAGACCGCGAAGCCGTTCTTCGTCTGCAGCGGCGCGTGCTGCCTCGGCTTCAGCAGCCCGCAGACGATCATTGGCAGCAGAAGCACCGAGCGCGAAATCTGCAGGATCGATACGCATCAATGCCTGCCCGCGGCTGACCGTGTCTCCCTCGTTGACCGAACGCGAGACGATCTGGCCGGGGACGCGGAAACCCAGCTGGCTTTCGATACGCGCCCTGACGGTTCCGGTGTATGCTGTATCACCGTCCGATTGCTGAGCAACGACGAAGGCCCGAACCAGGGGGGCGTTGGGTGGTTCCGAGCCCTCGCCGCTGCCACTGCAGCCACTTACAACGGCAGCCATTATGGCAAGTGCGAAGCTTGGTTGGGGGAAGCGTGATCGCACGTGCGGGCCCTTGCGCTGTGAGTGACGCGTGGGGACTTAAACGAGACGATCTAATTATAAAAGATGTTTTTCATCATTTATCGTTTACGCGCCTGATCGCTGGGAGTATCAGATCCGTGATGCGGCGTGTGGACCCCTCCAAATCGTCGTTTTTGAAAATCTCGACGAGGTGAGGATGGAACACTTTGAGCATTGCATCGATGATCGTTCGCGCCGTGGCTGCGGGGTCAGATACCGCGAAGGACCCATCTGCGTTGCCTCGCTCGAGAATATACTGAACAGCGCGGATGAGGTCTTCGACGAAAGCATCGACCACAGGCCAGCGATCGCGCGAGGCGATCTTGCATACCGCGAACATCTTGAAGTTGTCGACCACCATCGACACGGTGTTTCGCATGATCGCCAGATTGAATTCCCGAAAAAGCCGCTCGGGCGTATCGCCGGGGCGTTCCCTCCTGGCGATTGTCC
>Ga0114986_1000452_pt1 | contig 11506 bp, 10 predicted proteins | sample Shrwel1BS1Day17_FD_96988 | JGI IMG/M metagenome (GOLD analysis project Ga0114986, IMG submission 96988) | Subsurface microbial communities from deep shales in Ohio, USA - Utica-3 well 1 S-1-Day17 | ecosystem: Environmental > Aquatic > Deep subsurface > Shale gas/oil reservoir > Produced... | reverse complement strand
CTGCAATTCAAGCGCGATCCGCGGCGCTGACGCTTTCGGGAGTGCCCTCGCACCGGCCACCGCGATAGGCTGGTGCGCATGGACACGACCGAACTCGCCGACCGGCTGGCAATTGCCGAGACGCTCGCGCTCTATTGCCGGGGGATCGACCGCTGCGATCCCGAACAACTCACGGCCGCCTTCACCCCCGATGCGCTGATCGATTACGGTGACGGCGCGCGGCTCATCGCCGAGGTGGTTCCCGGGTTGATGGCGGGCCTCGGCGCGATGCGGCTGACCCAGCACAATATCAGCAACACGGTCATTCGGGTCGAGGGCGCGCAGGCGAAGGCGGAGACCAACTGCGTCGCGCTCCACCTCATTCCCGCGCCCGATGGCGAGGTGGAGCTGGTGGTCGGCGGGCGTTATCTCGACCGGCTGGAGAAGCGCGAGGGGCGCTGGCTGATCGCCGAGCGGCTCTACATCATGGACTGGAACCGCAGCACCGCATCAACCATGACGCTGGAGGGCGGGTTGCTCGGCAGTTTGCAACGGCGCGGCGCGCGAGGGAAGGACGATCCGGCCTGTGCGTGGTGGGCCGACGCTTAGGACGCCACCTTCAGCGCGTTGACGCCGGAGGCATCCGCCCCGGCTTCGCCCGACAGGCCGATGAACATCGTGTCTACAATCCGTGCCAGCTTCTGCTCGGTCAGCTTGTCGCCGAGATAGATCAGCGCATCGGGCAGAGTGTAGTTGCTGATCATCTGGTTGATCAGCGACAGCGCCTCGTCAATCTCCAGCCCGGCGAAGAACCCTTCGGCCTGGGCTTCGGCGATCAACTCGCACAGGTAATGATCCGCAAGGTCGACGTAGGAGCGCACACGCTCGAAATTGGCGGCGCCCATCTCGCACAGGATGGTGAAGAAATGCGGGTCCTCACGGAACCGCGCCTGCGAGATCACGAAGCGGCGGCGGAAGAATTCGTACATCTTGCGCTGCGGCGGGAGATTGCTGGAAAGCACCTCTTCCATCACCGCCAGCTGGGGGGCGAGCCAGGTCTGCGCCACCGCATCGAAGAGATCGTCATAGTCGGCGAACAGCGCTTCGAACCGTGCACGGGTGAGGCCGCTTTCGGACATCGCGACCGTCCAGGCCACTTCTGCCCCGCGCTCCTTGACGAGATCGAGGACATGGCGCGCGATACGTTCGCGCTCGGCTTCGCGGGCGGTGTCGGTCAGTGGCATGTCGCTCGCGCCTCCTTGCGCGCGGGCAACATAGGGCAACCGCGATCGGGATTGAAGGGCCGCTCGTCGATTTTTGTGCGACGCAGCACGGAAAAAGGGCGTGGCGCGCTTGGGCTTAGCGGCGGCTCAGGCCTTGGGCGGCATCGGGAAGAAGGCCGAGGTGCGGCGCTTGTAATCGGCGTATTTGTCGCCCTTGGACTTGTCGAGCCCCCGCTCCAGCAAGGCCACGCCCGACCATTTTGTGAGCGTGAAGCTGAGGAACAGCGGCCCGATCACTGTCGCCGCCGCATATTGCCAACCGGCAGCGGCGCAGGCGATCCAGATGCCCCACCACGCGGCGAAGTCGCCGAAATAGTTGGGGTGACGGGTGTAGCGCCACAGCCCGGTGTCGAGCACCTTGCCGTGGTTCGCCGGATCGGCCTTGAAGCGGGTGAGCTGCCAGTCGCCGACCCATTCGAAGAACACGCCGACACACCACACGCCGAAGCCCACCCACGCCAGCGGCGGGATCGGTGAAGGTTCGGGGCTGGCGAGGATACCGACCTGCGCGGGGGATGAGACCATGAACAGCAGCACCGCCTGCATCAGCCACACCCGCGTCAAAGCGGCCTGCGCGAAGCGGCCCGCCTCGCGGTCCTTCTTGAGGATCAGCTTGTAGCGCTTGTCCTCGCCTTCCTTGCGCCAGCGCAGGAACAGATAGATGCCGAGCCGGAAGCCCCAGGCCGCAGTCATCACCATGATCAGCGTCGCCAGCGCGCCCGGCCCGCCGCCGACATGCAGCCAGCTCGCCACGGCGAGGATGCCCATGCCCGCGCCCCAGAAGGCATCGATGAAGGACACATCGTCGATCTTCACCGAAATCGCCCACTGGATCAGCACCAGCACCAACAGGATCGCGGCATTGAGGGCGAGGAGTTCAAACATCGTTCTTGCCTGCAATAATGTCGCGCGCCTGTTGTTCCAGCACCTTGAAGCGTTCGTAATCGGGCAGCTTCGAACGGAACCATTCGGCAATCTTGAGCAGATCCTCGCCGTAATTGCCGGTGGGGATCATCGGCGGGCCGAAGCTGATGATCTTGCGCACGTTGTCGGCAAAGGCGGGGACGATCGGGACATTGGCCGCGCGGGCGATGTGGTAGAAGCCCGATTTCCACTTGCCGTCCGATTTGCGCGTGCCCTCGCAGGCGATGACGAGCGCAAGTTCATCGCGCGCGGCGAATTCGGCGGAGACCTGCTCGGTGGCGTTGAGGCGGCTGCGGCGGTCGACGGGGATGCCGCCCATGTCGAGCATGAAGTTTTTCATGATCCCCTGGAACAGCGTGTGCTTGCCCATGAAATTGGGGCGGATGCCCTCTTCATGCGTGGCGCCGGTGAAGAACACGAAGTCCCAGTTGGAGGTATGCGGCGCGCCCGCGAGCACGAACTTCTTGAGGTGCTTGGGCAGCGGGTCCTCGATCTTCCAGCCGCGAAGGTACCAGATCGCAAGAATGATCCGGCGCACGATGCGCGAAAGCAGCGTGGGCTTGCGCACAGGCGCAGAGGTGATCGGTGAATGCAAGCGGTGCGCCCCTCCCAAAGGCGGGTCTCTTGTGGCCTAACTTGGGTTAGCTACGCAAGGGGGCGGGGGATGGTTTCAGCCTCGCCACCAGCCAGCCTTGCATTCGGCGAATGTGCTTGTCGCCTCCGCAACCTGCATTGCGTCATCATCCACTCCGGATACGCGAACAAAGACAACATCCCTCAAGGTTGGCTTTTCGCCTGGCAGTTCGATTATGACGCAAATCTCGGTCGATATGCTCCAATCGTTCGGTGACTGTGACACTGAACCAATGAGTCTTCCTCCTGCTTCAGCGTATCTGGCAAGCGCAGCGGCTTCAGCCCGCTCCCTTTCGCTTTGGCAGGCAGCAAGCGCCAACAAAACACCCGATACCATGGTGAGGCGGCGCAGGTTTTTCATTGCGCTACATCCGGAACACGCCAAACGCGGGACGCTCGGCAATCGGCGCCTCAAGACACGCGGCGAACGCAAGCCCCAGCACATCGCGGGTCTGTACCGGATCGACCACGCCGTCGTCCCACAGGCGGGCGGTGGCGTAGTAGGGGTTGCCCTCGTCCTCATATTTCTGACGGATCGGGGCCTTGAAGGCCTCGGCCTCGCGCTCGTCCCACTTGTCGGCGTCGCGGTGGACGGTCGCCAGCACCGAAGCCGCCTGCTCCCCGCCCATCACCGAGATGCGCGCATTGGGCCAGGTAAACAGGAAGCGGGGCGAGTAGGCGCGACCGCACATGCCGTAGTTCCCCGCCCCGAAGCTGCCGCCGATCACCACGGTGACCTTGGGGACGGTCGCGGTCGCCACGGCGGTGACCAGCTTCGCGCCGTGCTTCGCGATCCCTTCCGCCTCGTACTTCCCGCCGACCATGAAGCCCGAGATGTTCTGGAGGAACAGCAACGGAATGCGCCGCTGACAGGCCAGCTCGATGAAATGCGCGCCCTTCTGCGCGCTTTCGGAGAACAGCACGCCGTTATTGGCGAGGATCGCGACCGGCATCCCCCAGATGTGGGCGAAGCCGCACACGAGAGTGGCGCCGTAATGCGCCTTGAATTCGTGGAACTCGCTGCCGTCGACCAGCCGCGCGATCACTTCCTTGACGTCATAGGGCGCGCGCACGTCCTCGGGGATGAGGGCGTAGAGGTCTTCCGCGTCGAACTTGGGCGGGCGCGGGTCTTTGAGCGCGACGTCCTGCGCTGCGCCGGTGTTCGCACCGAGGTGGCTGACGATGTCGCGCACGATGGTGAGCGCGTGTTCGTCGTTCTCCGCGAGGTGATCGACCACGCCGGACTTCTTCGCGTGAAGATCGCCGCCGCCCAAGTCCTCGGCGCTGATCTCCTCACCCGTCGCGGCCTTCACCAGCGGCGGGCCGGCGAGGAAGATTGTGCCCTGATTGCGCACGATCACGGTCTCGTCGGACATGGCGGGGACATAGGCCCCGCCCGCCGTGCAGCTTCCCATCACGCAGGCGATCTGCGGAATGCCCAGCGCACTCATGTTCGCCTGATTGAAGAAGATCCGCCCGAAATGGTCACGGTCGGGGAAGACCTCGGCCTGATGCGGCAGGTTCGCCCCGCCGCTATCGACGAGGTAGATGCACGGCAGGCGGTTCTCCTGCGCAATCTCCTGCGCGCGCAGGTGCTTCTTGACCGTCATCGGGTAGTAGGTCCCACCCTTCACGGTCGCATCGTTGCACACGATCATGCATTGCCGGCCCGAAACGCGGCCCACGCCGGTGATGATCGAGGCGCCATTGACGTCGCCCTCGTACATCCCGTTCGCCGCCAACTGCCCGACTTCGAGAAAGGGCGAACCCGGATCGAGCAGCCGCTCCACCCGCTCGCGCGGGAGCAGCTTGCCGCGCGACACATGCCGCTCGCGATGCTTCTCCGGCCCGCCGAGCGCAGCCTCCGCCACGCGGGCGCGCAGTTCCTGCGCGAGGGCGTGGTTGTGCGCGAACCGCGCCTTGGCCTCGGGGCTCTCGCGGTCAAGCTTGGTTGTGAGGGTGGGGGCAGTCATGCGCAATCCTCCCCGGCACGGGGAGGGGGACCGTCCGCAGGACGGTGGAGGGGCACCCCAAGCTTTTCGATCCGCTCGTCACAAATCACAACTATCCGCCTCACAACAGCCTCCAAATCCTCGAGCACGCGCTGCGCCGGAATGCGCGTGGTGGCAATCCCTTGCGATCGCAGAAAGGCAGAGCGCCGCCGGTCGTGCTCCGCTCTCGTGGCGTTATCGTGCACCCAGCCATCGACCTCGATATCCAGTTGTGCCTTCGCACAATAGAAATCGAGCACAAACTCTCCCGCCGGATGCTGCCGCCGGAACTTGTGCCCACCGGGCCGCTTGCGCAGCTCCCGCCAAAGGATCGCTTCCGGCAGCGACATCTCACTGCGCAACTTGCGGGCGCACTTGACGGTATCGCGGGGGCCGGTGATCATGGCGCGTGCCCCTCCACCACCCTGCGGGTGGTCCCCCTCCCCGTTCCGGGGAGGATCACCCAGCCGCCCCGATCAGCTCGCGCCCGATCAGCATGCGCCTGATCTCATTGGTCCCCGCGCCGATATCGAGCAGCTTGGCATCGCGCATGTAGCGTTCGACCGGCCAGTCGGTGGTGTAGCCTGCGCCGCCCAACGCCTGGACGCTCTCGGCGGCGACCTTGAAGGCATTCTCGGACGCGAGCAGGATCACGCCTGCCGCATCGAAGCGCGTCGTCTGCCCGGCATCGCACGCCTTGGCGACCGCATAGGTGTAGGCGCGGGCCGATTGCAGGGCGACATACATGTCGGCGACCTTGGCCTGCATCAGCTGGAACGAGCCGATCGGTTTGCCGAACTGCTTTCTCTCGCGAAGGTAGGGGATCACCGTGTCGAGGCACGCCTGCATGATCCCGAGCTGCAATCCGGCGAGCACAACCCGCTCGTAATCCAGCCCGCTCATCAGCACGCCGACGCCGCCGTTGAGCGGGCCCATGATGCGCTCTTCCGGCACGAAGCAATCGCTGAACACCAGCTCGGCGGTGGGGGAGCCCTTCATGCCGACCTTGCTGATTTTCTGGCCGATGGAGAACCCCTCGTCGCCCTTCTCGATCAGGAAGGCGGTGATGCCGCGGCTGCCCGCATGGCCGTCGGTCTTGGCATAGACCACCAGCGTATCGGCTTCCGGTGCGTTGGTGATCCAGAACTTCGTGCCGTTGAGGACGTAGCCGCCTTGAACCGCATCAGCCTTCAGCTTCATCGAGACCACGTCCGACCCCGCGCCTGCCTCGGACATGGCGAGGCTGCCGACATGCTCACCCGAGATCAGCTTGGGGAGATATTTCGCCTTCTGCTCGTCATTCCCCCAGCGGCGGATCTGGTTGAGGCACAGGTTGGAATGCGCGCCGTAGCTGAGGCCGATGCTGGCCGAAGCGCGGCTGACTTCCTCGACCGCGATCACGTGTTCGAGATAGCCGAGCCCCAGCCCGCCCCATTCCTCTTCCACGGTGATGCCATGCAGACCAAGCGCGCCCATCGGCTCCCACAATTCGCGCGGGAAGCGGTCCTCGCGGTCGGTGCGGTCGGCGAGCGGCATGATCTGCTCGTCCGCAAAGCGCGCGGTGCTTTCGCGGATCATCTCGGCGGCCTCGCCAAGCTGGAAATCGAAATCGGGGGTGGCGCGCATTTTATGTCCTGCCAGTGTAATGATTGTTCTGGGACGCGCATAGCAAGCCCCTTCGCAAACGCCAATCTCTGGCGCCAATCGGGGACGCTGGCGCAGCGCGAATACAACCGCTAATCGACGGTGATGCACGACACTCCGCCCTTGCTCCGCTTCGACGGGGTGACCTGCCGCTTCGGCGATGTCACGGCGGTCGGCCCGGGGGAAGGCGGCGTATCCTGCGACATTGCCTATGGCAGCTTCGTCGCACTGGTCGGCGCATCGGGATCGGGCAAGTCGACGCTGCTCAAGACGGTCAACACGCTGGTGGAACCGACCGGCGGACGGGTGTTGTTCGGGGGCGAGGATGTAACCCAGCTCAAGCCGGCCCGCCTGCGGCGCCGGGTCGGCTATGTGTTCCAGGGCATCGGCCTGTTCCCGCATTTCAGCGTCGCGGAAAACATCGCCATCGGCCCGCGGCTGGCGGGCGAGAAGCTGCCGCCCGAACGGATCGCCGAACTGCTTGCGCTGGTCGAACTTGATCCGGGCTATGCGACGCGGATGCCCGATGAACTGTCCGGCGGGCAGCGCCAGCGCGTCGGCGTGGCGCGGGCGCTGGCGGGCGGGCCGGAGCTTCTGATCATGGACGAGCCGTTCGGCGCACTCGATCCCGTCACCCGCGACGCGCTCGGCCGCAAGGTGCGCGAGTTACACGAGACGCTGGGCCTCACCACGGTGATGGTCACCCACGACATGGCCGAAGCCCTGCTGCTGGCAGACCGCGTGCTGGTGATGGACAAGGGCGCGCTGGTCGCCGACGAAAGCCCCCGCGCGCTGCTGGCGGGTGAAGGCGGCCCGGTCGCGCAGCGCCTCGCCAGCGTGCCGCGCGAACAGGCCGAACGGCTCGCCGCGATGGAAACGCCTGCGGAGGGCGGGGCCTGATGGGAGATATCTGGGACCTCCTCCCCGGCCTTGGTGACAAGCTGGCCGCGCATGTGGTGCTGTCGGCGAGCGCGATCGGGCTGGCGATGCTGATCGCGCTGCCGATGGCGGTGTGGGCTGGCCGGTCGCGGATCGTCTCGCGGCTGGCACTGAGCCTGGCGAGCCTCGTCCAGACCATCCCCGCTCTCGCGCTGCTGGCGCTGTTCTTCCCGCTGCTGCTGTCCTTGCGCAGCGTTTTCGGCGAGGGGCTGCCGACCCTCGGCTTCCTGCCCGCGCTGATGGCGCTGACGCTCTACGCGCTGCTGCCGATCCTGAGGAACGCGGTGACTGCGCAGGCGAACCTCGATGAAGGCGTGCTGGAAGCGGCGGACGGTGTGGGCATGACGAAGTGGCAGAAGCTGGTGCTGGTTGAAGCGCCGCTCTCCGCCCCCTTCATCATGGCCGGCATCCGCACTGCGAGCGTGTGGACCATCGGCGCGGCGACGCTCGCCACCACCATCGGCCAGCCGAGCCTCGGCGATCCGATCTTTGCCGGCCTCCAGACCCAGAACTGGGCGCTGGTGCTGGCCGGATGCCTTGCCAGCGCGGGGTTGGCGCTGGCAGCCGATAACCTTCTGTGGGTGATCGAGGTCGGCCTTGCGCGGCGCAAGCGGTGGATGACCTATGGCGGCATGGCGGTCGTGGTGCTCGGCATCCTCGCCGCGCTGTGGGGGCAGGGGCAGGACCCGGAGGACCGCCCCATCGTCATCGCTGCCAAGCAGTTCTCCGAACAGTACATCCTCGCCCAGCTGATCGGCGCGCAGTTGGAGGCGGCGGGCTACCGTGTGGAATACCGCGACGGGCTGGGGAGCGCGGTGGTGCACTCGGCGGTCGCCTCGTCCAGCATCGACATCTCGGTCGATTACACCGGCACGATCTGGACGAATTACCTCAAGCGCGCCGACAATCCGGGCCGCGAGGCGATGTACGAGACGATCCGCGAATGGGAGCAGCGCGAAAACGGCGTGAAGGTGCTCGGGCGGTTGGGTTTCGAAAACGCCTATGCCTTCGCGATGCGCGCGGACCGGGCGCAGGCGCTGGGGGTGACCAGCCTCGCCGATCTGGTCGGCAAGGCGCCGCAGCTGACTGTCGGCGGGGACCCCGAGTTCTTCGAGCGGCCCGAATGGCTGGCGGTGCGCGATGCCTATGGCCTGCGCTTCGGCAAGACCCGCAATTTCGCGCCGACCTTCATGTACAACGCGCTCGCCTCGGGGGAGGCGGACGTGATCAGCGCCTATACCTCGGACGGGCGGATCGCGGCGGACCGGCTGGTGGTGCTCGAAGATCCCAAGGGTGCGCTGCCGAGCTATGATGCACTGCTGATGCTCTCCCCCCGCATCGCCGCCGACGAAGGCGTGCTGACCGCGCTCCAGCCGCTGATTGGCGCGATCAGCGTGGAGGCGATGCGCGAGGCGAACTTCGCGGTCGACCGCGAGGATGCGGGGAAACTGACCCCGACGGCGGCGGCAGAGGAACTGGCGAGGAAGTCGGGGCTCTGACCTTCACGATGAAGTGCTGCTTCGGGCCATGGGCCCGCAAGGCCAACGGGCCGCCCGCAGCAATGGGGCCGCCAGGCCCTGTGAGCGAGGATAGGGCACGCCGGATGGCGTGCCGCAATCAAGACGCCTTCTTCCACACCTGCGTCTGGCAGATCGGGCCGAAGCAGCCCTTTACCTCCAGCGTCGTGCTGTCCTTGCGGCGCACTTCGGAGGTGTAGGTGCGGCCGCTCTTGGGGTCGTAGACCGAACCGCGCCACGTGCTGCCATCCGCGGTCAGCCCGGACAGGATGGCGGTGCCCAGCAGCTTGCGGTTGCGCTTGGCGGCGTCCGAATTGTTCACATCGCGCTGGTCGTTGCCGCCGGCGGGCATGATCAGGAACTTCTCGATCCGTCCGCACAGCGTCTTGCCGCATCGGGCAATCGCGACCACCGCGTCCTTCTCCCCCGTCACCCAGCGCCCCGTGATCGGTTCCGCCGCGAAGGCCGGGGCAGCGAGCGCCACCAGACCGAGCGCCGCCGAAGCCGCAACTGCCTTGAACGTCATCGTCATGCTCCTCAATCGAACCCTGCGCCGAACGGCCAGCGCCGCCCGCACAGGCCCAGAACCTTGAACAGCGTCCCCATCTCGCTCTCCTTCACCAGCCTGTCACGCTGGCGCTGGAACTTCGGCCGCTCGTAGGGGGCGCGGCGGATGAGCATTTCCATGCGGGTGTCGATCCCCATCTGGATCAGCCATTCGCCCTGATATTGCAGCCCCATCACATCCGCGCCGTTCTGTTCGGCGATCAGCTTCAGCAGCTCGAAATCGACGTGGGCGGTAAGGTCTGCATCGCCGGGATGGGCGAAAACATCGACCTTCTGGTGCGATTTCAGCGCCTGCAAGGTCGATCCCGAGCGGAGTTCTTCGTGCCCGTAATCGATGATCAGCGCCGCCCCGCCCTGATCCTTCAGCCGCCGCGCAAGCTCGGCCATCACCGCGACCGCCGCCGGGCTGGTCTCGATCAGCGTGCCCTGCGAGGCCGTGACCCAGCTGGGCGGGACGAGGTGGTCCATCCGCTCCTTGCCGGTGACGAAGGTGAACTGGTCGTCCTCCAGCCCCACCATCCGCGGATACCAGCCATCGGTCGAGCGGATCAGGTGCTGCACCGGCAGTGCATCGAAAAATTCGTTGGCGATGATCAGCAGCGGGGCATCATCGGGCAGGGTCGAGATATCGTGGTGGTGGATGCAATCCGGAAACGCCTCGCGCTGAAGCTTGCGCAGCGTGGCCGAGGTCTCGACGAAGTGGATCTGCGGCTTCAACCCTTGCTTGGCCGCCGCGCCGAGCGCATCCTTGGCAAGCGTGCCCCGCCCCGGCCCAAGCTCGACATAGTGGATGTATTTGCGCTTGGTCATGCGTGACCACAAATCGGCAAACCATACCCCGATCAGCTCGCCGAACACCTGCGTGATCTCGGGCGCGGTGACGAAATCGCCCTGTTCGCCCAAGGGATCGCGGCTGGCATAATAGCGCGCGTTGCTTTCGCCCATGTATTGCGAGAGCGGGATGGGGCCGGTCTCGCGGATCAGGCGGCGCAGGACCTTGGGCACATCCACCTGCGCGCGGGCGAGCACTTCGGCCTCAAGCCGCGCCTGTTCGGCAGCCGCAGCTTCCTCCGCCTCCCGCCGGGCCTGTTCTTCGGCAGCGATGCGGGCGGCCTCTTCCTCGGCGGCGAGACGCGCGGCTTCGGCGGCGGCTTCGGCCTCTCGGCGGGCCTGCTCCTCGGCGGCCTTCCGCGCGGCTTCCTCAGCCTCGCGCCGGGCTTTCTCTTCTGCTTCGGCCTTGGCCTTGGCTTCGGCTTCGCGGCGAGCTTTCTCTTCGGCAGCCAGCCGTGCCTTTTCCTCGGCAGCGGCCTTGGCGCGGGCTTCGGCTTGGGCCTTGGCGCGGGCCTTGGCCTCGGCGCGGGCGCGGGCTTCTGCTTCCTTCCTGAGACGCGCTTCCTCGGCGGCGCGGGCGCGGGCCTCGGCCTCGGCGCGGGCTTTTTCCTCGGCGATCCGGCGCGCTTCGGCTTCAGCGGCGGCCTTGGCGGCAGCAGCAGCGGCCTCGGCCTCGTGGCGGGCGCGTTCCTCGGCTTCCGCCTTGGCCTTGGCTTCGGCCTCCGCGCGGGCCTTGGCTTCCTTCCTCGCCTGCGCCTCGGCAGCCGCCTTCGCCCGCGCTTCCGCTTCCGCACGGGCGCGGGCTTCTGCTTCGGCGAGCTTGCGGGCACGGGCTTCGGCGGCGGCTTTCTCGCGCGCCTCGCGCTCGGCCCTCGCGCGCGCTTCAGCCTCGGCCTTTTCGCGAGCGCGGGCTTCCTTCAGCGCACGGGCGCGTTCTTCGGCCTCGGCCTTGACCCGGGCGAGCGCCTCCGCTTTTTCGCGCGCGGCAGCCTCGGCACGGGCCTTGGCCTCGGCCCGCACCGCTTCGCGCGCATTGACCGCCGTGACCTCGGGTTCGGGGGAGGGGTCGATCAGCCGCAGCCGGCTGCGCCAGACCCCCGGCTCTTCCCTCAGGCCGGCGCCGTCGCGCCCGACGCCAGCGGCTTCTTCCGCAGCGCGTAGATCACGACAATCAATCCAGTCAGGATAAGCGGTATTG
>Ga0114986_1000451_pt1 | contig 11506 bp, 10 predicted proteins | sample Shrwel1BS1Day17_FD_96988 | JGI IMG/M metagenome (GOLD analysis project Ga0114986, IMG submission 96988) | Subsurface microbial communities from deep shales in Ohio, USA - Utica-3 well 1 S-1-Day17 | ecosystem: Environmental > Aquatic > Deep subsurface > Shale gas/oil reservoir > Produced... | reverse complement strand
GCTTGATCGCGGTCAAGATGATAGCCACAGCCCTGCGTGACCGTTGGGCGGCTGCCAGCTTCCGTTCGGCCGTCATCCCCCCTCAGAGGGATAGGGCTCCTGCCGGCGCGGCAGTACATTGGTCCCTGAGCTGTCACACGGGGTTCAACACCAACATGAGACACGCCGCCACCCATAGCGCGCCTTTAAGGCGCCGCGCGGCAGGTCGAGCATCACAGTCTCCCAACGACGTCCTTCAATGGACTTCAGCGCCCACCCTTCCCGGTGGGCGTTTTTTTGTTCAAGGTGCAAAGCCGCGCGCCAGCACCTCGCGCAAGTAGGCCACCAGGGCCTGCACTGCGCGCGGCACCACGGGGCTGTAGGGGCGGATGGCGTAGAGGTGTTCGCCAAAGGCGCCCACCGGCCGCCAGGCGGGCAGCACCTCCACCAGCCGACCGGTGCGCAGCGCCGTCTGGGCGCTGAAGTCGGGCAGCACGGCCAGGCCCAGGCCGGCCAGGGCGGCCTCGCGCAGCACCTCGCTGTTGTTGGCCGCCAGCGGCCCGTGCAGGGGCACGGTCACACGTTCACCGCCCGGGCCTTCGAAGGACCAGCTCGGCGTGTCGCCCGCGCGCGGGTAGCTCAGGGCGTCGTGGCCGGCCAGTTCCTGCGGATGCTTCGGTGTGCCGCGCCGGCGCAGGTAGGCGCGGCTGGCCACCAGGCAGGAGCGCGTGGGGCACAGCGTCCAGGCCACATGGGTCTCGGGCGGGGCCGCGGTGTGGCGGATGGCCAGGTCGAAGCCCTCCTGGGCCAGCGGCACGAGACGGTCGGCCAGGTCGAGTTCCAGCCGCACCTTGGGATGGCGGCGCAGGAAGTCGGGCAGGTGGGGCACGATCTGCTGGCGTCCCAGGGCCACCGGCACCGTCACCCGCAGGCGCCCGCGCGGCTCACCCGCCAGATCGCGCACGTCGGCAAAGCTGCGCTCGATCTCGGCATAGGCCTCGCGCGTGCGCTCCACCAGTTGCTGGCCGGCTTCGGTGAGGCGCACCGAGCGGGTGGTGCGCTGCACCAGCGGCACACCGGCGGCCCGCTCGAGCTCGGCGATGCGCTGGCTCATCGCGGCCTTCGAGATGCCCAGGCGCTGGGCGGCGGCGGTGTAGCGGCCCTGCCGGGCCAGTTCCCCCAGGGCATGGACATGGCCCCACAGGGCCTCGATGCGGTCGGCTTGCATGACGGTCTCCGGATTCGGCCTGCCCATTGTTCACCATGGCGAACAATATAGTCACGCGTTGGCGCTTGGATCGGCCGGCAGGGCGTCCTAGACTGGGTGGATTCCACTCACCAGGAGACCGCCATGGGCGCCCCCGACCTGAACCTGTCCGCCACCGTGGCCCATTGGATCGGCGGCCGTGCCACGCCAGGCACGAGCACGCGCGCCCAGCCGGTGTACCAGCCGGCCACGGGTGCGGTGGCCCGTGAGGTGGTGCTGGCCAGCGTCGAGGACGTGAACGCCGCCGTGGCCGCCGCCAAGGCCGCCTTCCCGGCCTGGGCCGACACCCCACCCATCCGCCGCGCGCGCGTGCTGTTCAAGTTCCTCGACCTGCTCAACCAGCACCGCGACACCCTGGCCGCGATGATCACGGCCGAGCACGGCAAGGTCTTCACCGACGCACAGGGCGAGGTCACGCGCGGCATCGAGATCGTGGAGTTCGCCTGTGGCATCCCGCAGCTGCTCAAGGGCGACTACACCGAGCAGGTGTCCACCGGCATCGACAACTGGACGATGCGCCAGCCCCTGGGTGTGGTGGCGGGCATCACGCCCTTCAACTTCCCCTGCATGGTGCCGTGCTGGATGTTTCCGGTGGCGATCGCCTGCGGCAACAGCTTCGTGCTCAAGCCCAGCGAACGCGACCCCTCGCCCTCGCTCTTCATGGCCGAGCTGCTCAAGCAGGCGGGGCTGCCCGATGGCGTGTTCAACGTGGTGCAGGGCGACAAGCTGGCCGTGGACACCCTGCTCACCCACCCGGATGTGAAGGCGCTGAGCTTCGTGGGCTCCACGCCGATCGCGCAATACATCTACGAGACCGGTGCCCACCACGGCAAGCGCGTGCAGGCGCTGGGCGGCGCCAAGAACCACATGGTGGTGATGCCCGACGCCGACCTCGACCAGACCGTGGACGCGCTGATCGGTGCGGCCTACGGCTCGGCCGGCGAGCGCTGCATGGCCATCAGTGTGGCGGTGCTGGTGGGCGATGTGGCCGACAAGATCGTGCCCAAGCTGGCCGAACGCGCGAAGCAGCTCAAGATCAAGAATGGCATGGAGCTCGATGCCGAGATGGGCCCCATCGTCACGAAGCAGGCGCTGGAGCGCATCGAGGGCTACATCGCCCACGGTGTGAGCGAAGGTGCGAAGCTCGTCGTGGACGGCCGCGGCTTCAAGGTGCCGGGCCACGAGAACGGCTACTGGCTGGGTGGCACGCTCTTCGACCACGTGACGCCACAGATGAAGATCTACCAGGAAGAGATCTTCGGCCCGGTGCTGGGCTGCGTGCGCGTGAAGGACTTCGCCGAGGCGGTGGACCTGGTCAACGCTCACGAGTACGGCAACGGCGTGGCCTGCTACACCCGCGACGGCAACGTGGCACGCGAGTTCGCGCGGCGCATCCAGGTGGGCATGGTGGGCATCAACGTGCCCATCCCCGTGCCCATGGCCTGGCACGGCTTCGGTGGCTGGAAGCGCTCGCTCTTCGGCGACACCCACGCTTATGGCGAGGAGGGCGTGCGCTTCTACACCAAGCAGAAGTCGGTGATGCAGCGCTGGCCCGAGAGCACCGCCAAGGGCGCCGAGTTCGTGATGCCCACGGCGAAGTGAGGCGCCCTGACCAAAACCGGACCGGGCCCTGACGACAGCGGCGGCACCGGCGCGAGAGACTGGTGGCCAGACTCGCTGCCAGGATCGTCCATGAACACCGCCGCCGCCCCCCGCCCGTCCGATTGCGTCTACGTGATCAAGCTGCACGTGCCCGACCCGCGCTCGCCTGGCGGCCTGAGCGGGCGGCTGGAGCATGTGAGCAGCGGACGCCGGCACGACTTCGACAATGGCCCGGCCCTGCTGGCCTGCCTGGTGCACGAACAGGCCCAGGTGCTGGTGGCAGCCGCCACCGAGGAGCCGCCACCGGCCTGGCGTTCGCCCGAGGGCTTGAGCGGCGTGGTCTGAGCCGGATCAGGCGTCGGCCAGCCAGGCGCGCAGATCCCTGAGCACCGGCGCGTCATCCGCCGGTTCAGCGCGCGCCATCAGCCGTGCCACGCTTTCGCGGGCCGCCTCGCCGCGCCCGCGCCCGGCCATCAGGGGAGCCAGCCTCACCCACACCCCCGCTTCGATCAGCACCGCTGCCTGACGGCTGGCCAGGGCCGCCGCTTCCTGCAGCACCGCTTCGGCGTGGTCATCGTCCGGGTCGGCGTCCAGCGCCAGGTCGGCCGCCAGCCGCATCAGGGTCGATCGGGCATAGGCGTCGCCCAAATCGGCGGCCGCGGCCTCGCCGTCGCGCACACAGGCAAGTGCGGCCTCTCGATCACCCGCCAGGCGCAGGGCCTCGCCCACCATCGCGCACAGGCCCACCAGCCCCTGGCGGCTGCCCTGGGCGCGGTAGCGGGCCAGGGCGTCGGCGGCCAGGGCAGCCCCCTCGGCTGCTTCACCGAGCTGGGCGCGCGCCCAGCCCAGGGCCATGCGGTGCGGCTGCAGGGCGGGCGAAGCGCCGCGCGCTTCCAGCAAGGCCACGATGTGTTCGCTGACGGGCTTGAGCGCCGCCGCGTCGCGACGGTAGACGTGCGCATAGACCTGGAACCAGCGGCCCAGGCCCTCGCTGATGAGGTCGGTGCCGGCGGCGATGAAGGCGTCCAGCGCCGCGCCGCGCTCGCGCGCACGTGCAAAGCGCCCGGCCACGGTTTCGGTCAGGCACAGGTAGGACAGGGCCTCGATGCGCGGGTCGCGCAGCAGGATGGGCGCGGCCGGCGGTGGCGAGCCCTCGGCCAGGGCCAGCGAGGCTTCGAACTGCGCAATGCTGTCGGTGAGGTGGCCTTCGTGCAGCCGGTTCACGCCCACCATGTTGTGGGCCGCCGCGCGGCACTGGGCATCGCCGCCGGCCTGGGCGCGCTCGAAGAAGCGCTGCGCCAGGTCCCCCGTGCCCGGCAGGCGGCCGGTCACGTGCACCAGCAGGGCCACGTGCCACAGCGCAGCGGTGTCGGGTGTGACGGGCAGGTCCTGCACCAGGGCCAGCGCCTGGGCCACCAGCGGGCGGGCTGCAGGTGACGACAGGCCTTCGGTGAGCATGGTGGCCGTCAGGCGCAGCGCCAGCAAGGGCAGTTCGGCCTCGCGGCGTGCGGCGGCGTCCAGCGGCTCGATCAGGTCGAGGCCCCGCCGCGCCATGGCCAGCGCTTCCCGCGCGGCGCGGCGCTGCAGGGCGTTGCGCGCAGCCAGGGCGCAGTAGCGCGCGGCGCGCAGGGGCTCATGGCCCTGCTCGGCGTGCATCGCCAGCTCGGTGGCGATCTCACCCACGCGCGCGCCCCAGGCCGCTTCCAGCGCATCGGCCAGGCGGCGGTGGCGCTCCACCCGCAGCGACGGGCCCACGCGGCGCGCCAGGGTGTGGCGGATCAGCGCATGCTCGAAGGTGCAGCCCAAGGCCCAGCGGCCATCGGGCAGTTCCTCGGCTCCCGCGGCGCGCAGCCAGATCTGCCGGCGCAGCAGGCCCTCCAGCCGCTCGCGCACGGTGTCCGCCGGCAGGCCCATGGCCTCGGCAAGCTGCAGGTGCTGGAACTCGGGTGCCGCCAGCGCGGCGGTTTCCAGCAGGGCGCGCACCTCGGGCGGCAGGCGCATGAACTGCTTCTCGATCACACCGGCCAGGCTGGCCGGCACCGGCAGGGGCGCGGCCGGGTCGCCCGCCAGACGCCAGCCGCCCTCCTCGCGCGGCACCAGCGCGCTGTCGGCCACCAGTTCGTCGAGCACGCCCAGCACAAACAGCGGCAGGCCTTCGGTGTGCTGGTGCAGGGCCTGCACGAAGGCCGGGGGCAGCGCGGGCGGGCCGAAGCGCTGATCCAGCAGCGCAGCCAGGCGGGGCGGATCCAGGCCTTCGAGCACCACCTCGTCCACGAGGCGGTGCAGGCGCAGCTCGCGCCGCAGGTCGCCGAAGGGGTGGTCGGCAATGGCCACGTCGGCCGGCCGGAAGCTGCAGACGATCATCAGCCGGGCCGGGGCGCGGCGGCGCGCCAGCACGTCGAGCAATCGCACCGTGGCCGGGTCGGCCCAGTGCAGGTCTTCCAGCACCAGCAGCAGGGGCTGGTCCTGGCCCAGGTGGTCGAGCAGGGCGCCGGCCTCGCGCAGCATGCGGTCCTGCGTGGCGCCGGTCACCTCGCGCTGCAGCGTGGCGCGGTCGGCCTCGGTGAGGTGCCAGGGCAGTTGCACGAGCCAGGTGGGTGCAAAGCGGCGCAGGGTGGGCACAAGGTCCGGCTCGGCGGCACACATCTGGCCCAGGGCTTCCAGCACCGGCAGGTAAGGCTCATCACTGCCATAGGCCTCCACACACTGGCCCGACACGACACGACCCTGCTCGATGCCGGCCACGAAGGCCGCCAGCAAGGCGCTCTTGCCCACGCCCGGCTCGCCCGCCACCAGCACGAGGCGACGCTGCCCGGCATGGGCGCCCCCCCAGGCGGCCTGGAGCTGGCCCAGCTCCCCCTCCCGTCCGATCAGGCCCGCAGGCACGGCGGTGGGCGCCTGCGCCACCCCGCCGGCCACGCCACCGACGAAGCGGTAGCCACGTCGGGCCACCGTCTCGATCCAGCGGGGCTGGCGCGGGTCGTCGTCCAGGGCGGCGCGCAACTCGCTCACCACCGTCTTGATGACCCCCTCGCTGACGAAGCGGCGGCCCCAGACGGCATCGAGCAGCTCGTCCTTGCTGACGAGCTGGCCTGGCCGGGCGGCCAGGCAGGCCAGCAGGGCGAAGGCCTTGGGCGGCAGTGTGAGCGGCTGGCCGTCACGCACCAGGCGGACGTTGGCGATGTCGAGTTCGAAAGGGCCAAAGCGCAGCGGGGCGTCCATGGGTGCGGATGGTACGCAAGCCCGTGTCGTGCAGGGCCAAAACACCCGCCTGACCGAAACCGGACCGTGTCCTGACGACAGCGCGGCGCCTCCCACCGGACACTCCCGCCACCGCCAACAAATGCTGTCGAATCAAGGAGTTGCCATGCAATCGCCCCCTCTGTGGCAGGAACTGTCCCGCATCGCCGGCTGGCCACTTCGGGCTCCGGGGCGCCACCGGCCCGTCGGCGCCCTGGCCCGCCTGGACCCCTGCGCGTGGTCCGACACCCTGCCGGAGGCGCGCTTCCTCGACGAGGCGCCCGACAGTGCCCCGACCGAACACCTGCCCCTGTCCTCTGCGATCGCTCGGCGCGTCCTGACCCTCTGAATCGGTGGAGGCCCCCCTCAGGCGCGGGGTGGCGGCGGGTGGGCAAACATCCCATTTGTGACGAAGATCACAGGACTCACCCACCTCGAGGAGACCACCATGCCCATGCGCCGTCCTGACGTCTTCCCCACACGCCGCCGTTTCCTGCGCCTGGCCGCCTTGGGCGCCGGCGCCACCGCCCTGGGTCCGCTGCTCAGCGCCTGTGGAGGCGGTGGTGGCGATGACGAAGCCGCCCGTGCCTTTGCCGCCAGCACCGGCGAGGCAAACATCCCGACCGACGCCACCCTGGTGGCCCTGTGCGAGCTGGCCACCGGCAGCACGCTGACGGTGCGTTTCACGGCCGGCGAGGCCGGCGCCCCGAACGGCTTCCTGCTGCAGTGGATGAGCTTTGCGGCCTGGGAGGCGGCGAACTACAACTGGGAGGGCTATTGCGAGACCCAGCACACCCAGGCCCTGGCCCCGGGCGAATCGGTGGACGTGACCGTCGGCGAGGAAGGCGATGGCTGCGGCCCGCTGGCCTGCGGCACCAAGTACCTCTTCCGGGCCGCCTTGCTGAGTGAACCCGTGGAGGACGTGGGCGCCCAAGAGATCGTCGAGCAGCCGGAGGAACCCCAGGAGCCGCCGACCTTCACGGAAACGGTGTACTGCCACACGCTCGACTGCGGCCCCACCGGCCAATGCACCTACACGATCGGCTACTGGCGCACGCACGGCCCCATCCCGAACGGGAACAACAGCAATGAATGGCCTGTGAGCTCCCTGATGCTGGGATCGGTGGCCTACACCGACCTGCAGCTGCTGGCCATCCTGCAGCAGCCGGTGGCCGGCAACGGGCTCGTGAACCTGGCCCACCAGCTCATCGGGGCGAAGCTCAACGTGGCCAATGGCGCCGACGCCACCGCCATCGCCACCACCATCGCTCAGGCCGATTTCCTGATCGCCGGCCGCGTGGTGCCGCCGGTGGGCAGTGGTTCGCTGCGCCCCAACCAGGTGAGCGCCCTGGTGGAGGCCTTGACCGCCTACAACGAAGGCGGCAGCGGCCCCGGCCACTGCGGCTGAGCCGTCAGGCCGTATGGCAGGGGGCGGCTGGCAGCGCCCCCGTCATTTCGGCCTGGAAGAGCAGTTCGTCCGTGGCGCGCAGGCGGCGGCAGACCTCGCGGCCGAGGTTCATCTGGACCAGGGCGAACTGCACCGGGTCGTAGTCGAAGAGGGACTGCAGGTGCTCGGGACACAGCTCCAGCGCCGTGCAGTCTTCCAGGGCCCGGACCGACGCGCTGCGCGGGCCGAAGTCCATCAGGGCCATTTCGCCGAAGCAGTCGCCCGGCCCCAGTTCCCGAAGGAGGTGGTCCCGGCCTTGCCAGGCCTTGAGCACTTCCACGCGCCCGCTTTCCAGCACGAACAGTCCGGTGGCCGCATCCCCTTCGCGGAAGAAATGGGCCCCGGCGGTCACCTGCACTTCACGCACCTGGGCCACGAGGTGGCGCAGCGTGTCCTCGCGGATCGCGCCGAAGATGGGCATGGACTGCAGCAGCTCGATGGTCGCGGCGGACATGAAGGGCGTGCGGGCCCGGCCAGCGAACCTGCGCAGCCCAGTGTAGGCCGCATGGACGCGCCCAGGTGAAACAGAGCTGCAACGGGCAGCGACAGGTCAGGCACGCTGCTGGCGCCGCAGCTGGGTGCGCAGCCTCGCGAGCAACGGAGAGCGATCGTCGGCCCGGCAGTTCATGATCACCGGTGAGCTCACGCCCGCATCACTGAGCGGCCGGTAGCTCACGTCGTCGCGGTGCAGGCGCTGCACCGACTCGGGCACCAGGGCCACGCCGGCACCGGCCGCCACCAGGCCGATGGCCGTCTGCATCTCGTTGGCCTCGAAGGCCACCTTGGGCGAAAGCGAGCGGGTGCGGAAGACCTCGAGCACGTGATCGGCATAGCTCGGGCGCGGGCGCGCCGGGTAGAGCACCAGCGGCTCGTCGGCCAGGCGCGCCAGGCTCACGCGCGCCTGCCCCAGCAGCTTGTGGCGCGAGGGCAGGGCCGTCACCAGGGCCTCCTGCAGCACCACCTCGCCGTGCAGTGCCGGGTCGTCCAGCACCAGCCGGCCGAAGCCCACGTCGATGCGCCCGGCCTTCAGCGCCTCGGCCTGCTGCAGCGTCGTCAGCTCCGACAGCCCCACCTCCACTCCCTGCAGTCCGCTGCGAAAGCGCCGGATCAGGTCGGGCAGGAAACCATACAGCGTGGAGGGCACGAAGCCGATGCCGAACCAGGTGCGTTCGCCCTCGGCGATGCGGCGCGTGGCCTCGGCCGCTTCCTTCACGCGCCCGAGCAGCTGCACCACCTGTTCGTAGAAAAAGCGTCCGGCTGGCGTGAGCTGCAGCGGCCGCGCCTGGCGGTCGATCAGTTGCGCGCCCAGCTCGTCCTCGAGCTGACGGATCTGGCGGCTCAAGGGCGGCTGCGCGATGTGCAGCCGCTCAGCCGCACGGCTGAAGCTCATCTCGCGGGCCACGGCCTCGAAATAGCGCAGGTGTCGCAGTTCCATCCATACCTCCTGGGTATCGGGCAGGACACAAACGATATTGGACGCGAGGCGCCGTGGCAACCAAGATGAATGCATGAAGCCCGCGATCACCGTCACCGCCGTCGAAACCCTTCTGGTCGACCTGCCCACCATCCGCGCCCACAAGCTGGCGATGACGGTGATGCACCAGCAGACCCTGTTGATCGTGCGCCTGCGCTGCAGCGACGGGCACGAAGGCGTGGGCGAGGCCACCAGCATCGGTGGGCTGGCCTATGGCGATCAAAGCCCCGAAGGCGTCAAGCTCGCGATCGACACCTACCTCGCCCCGCTGCTGATCGGCCTGGACGCCACCAACGTGAATGCCGCGATGGCCCTGCTCGCCCGCTCGGTCCAGGGCCAGTCGTTTGCAAAGTCGGCGATCGAGACGGCCTTGCTCGACGCCGAAGGCCGGCGCCGCGGCCTGCCCGTGCACGCATTGCTGGGCGGCGCCGTGCGAGCGGCGCTGCCGGTGCTGTGGACGCTGGCCAGCGGCGACAGCGCGCGCGACATCGACGAGGCCCTGGCGCTCATCGAACAGCGCCGCCACAAGGTCTTCAAGCTCAAGGTGGGCCGCCGCGACGTGGCGGCCGACGTGTCCCATGTGGCCGCCATCAGGCGCGCCCTGGGCGACGACGTGCTGATCACCGTGGACGCCAACCAGGCCTGGGACGAGGCCGAGGCCACCCGCGCCATCGGCGCCCTCGAAGCCGCGGGTGTGGGCCTGATCGAGCAGCCCGTCTCGCGACGCCACCGCGGCGCCCTGGCCCGCCTCAGCGCCCGCTTCGATGTGCCCCTCATGGCCGACGAAGGCTTCAACGACGCGATCGACGCCTTCGAGCTGGCCCGCAACGCCGCCGCCGATGTGTTCGCACTGAAGCTGTCCAAGGCCGGTGGCCCCGGCGAAACCCTGCGTGCTGCGGCCGTGGCCGATGCCGCGGGCATCGGCCTGTATGGCGGCACGCTGCTCGAAGGCAGCCTCGGCAGCGTGGCCGCCGCCCACACCTTTGCCACCTGCCCGCAGCTGGCCTGGGGCACCGAACTCTTCGGCCCCCTGCTGCTGAAGGACGACATCGTCGTCGAACGCCCTGTCTTCCGCGACTTCGAGCTGCACCTGCCCACCGGCCCCGGCCTGGGCCTGCAGATCGACGAAGACAAGCTCGCCCACTACCGGCGCGACCGCCCGCGCACCTCCGTGCGCGTGACGGCGCGTTCCACCGAGGTCTGACCCATGCTCTATCACGTCCACATGACCGTGCGCCTGCCGGCCGACTTGCCCGCCGAGGTGGCGGCCGACCTCAAGGCGCGCGAGAAGGCCCTCGCCCAGCAGCTTCAGCGCGAAGGCGTGTGGCGCCACCTCTGGCGCATCGCCGGCCAGTACGCCAACGTCAGCATCTTCGACGTGCCCGACCACGCCACGCTGCACGACACCCTGATGCGCCTGCCGCTCTTTCCCTACATGGACATCACGGTGTTGCCACTGTGCCGCCACCCCTCGTCCATCCATGACGACGAGCGTTGAACCGAACGCCCCCATAGACTCACGACGGAGACACCCCATGAGCATCCGCTTCCTCACACGCACCGCCCTTGCCGCCCTGCTCGCCGCCGGCGCCGCCACCGCTGCGATGGCCCAGGCCTATCCGTCCAAGCCCGTGCGCTGGGTCGTGCCCTTCCCGCCCGGTGGTGCGATGGACGTGATCGCGCGCACCCTGGGCGAGCAGATGGGCCGCGACCTGGGCCAGACCTTCGTGATCGAGAACAAGGCCGGTGCCGGCGGCAACATCGGCGCCACCGACGTGGCACGCGCCCCGGCCGACGGCCACACGATGATCATCGTGGCCAACGGCATGGCGGTGAACAAGTTCCTCTATGGCAAGCTGGCCTACGACCCGGTGAAGGACTTTGCGCCCGTCTCGCTGCTGGCGGTGGTGCCCAACGTGCTGGTCACCAACACGGCTCACAACAAGGCCGCCACCGTGGCCGACGTGATCGCCCAGGCCCAGGCCGCGCCGGGCAAGATCACCTATGCCTCGGCCGGCAACGGCACCTCCATCCATCTCGCGGGCGAGCTCTTCCTGTCGATGACCGGGCTGAACATGCTGCACGTGCCCTACCGCGGCAGCGCGCCGGCCGTGACCGACCTGCTCGGTGGCCAGGTCGACTACATGTTCGACAGCATCACCTCGGCACGCCCGCACATCGAGTCGGGCAAGCTGCGTGCCATCGCGGTCACCACTGCCAGGCGCTCGTCCACCCTGCCCAACGTGCCCACCGTGGCCGAGGCCGGCGTGAAGGGCTACGAGCTGTCGCCGTGGTTTGCCGTCTTCATGCCCGCCGGCACGCCCGCCGCGCAGGTGAACACGATGCACGCCGCACTCACCAAGGCCCTGCAGCTGCCCGAGGTGAAGGCCCGCTTTGCCGCTATCGGCGCCGAACCCATCGGCAGCACCCCGGCCGAACTGGCCAGCCACCTGAAGGCCGAAATGGACAAGTGGGGCCGGGTGATCGCCGAGCGCGG